>Ga0209800_10001066_pt1 | contig 32249 bp, 23 predicted proteins | sample Higcelweek8metaG_FD_187174 | JGI IMG/M metagenome (GOLD analysis project Ga0209800, IMG submission 187174) | Freshwater pond sediment microbial communities from the University of Edinburgh, under environmental carbon perturbations - High... | ecosystem: Environmental > Aquatic > Freshwater >...
CCCGTCTACAGTGATGGCATCCATCGGACACCTCTCTTCACAAACTCCACATGCTGTACATGCATCCTCATCAACAGCTGCAAAATAGTTTGAGTTGACCGCAGTTGAGGGCTTATCCATCTTTTTGATGTTGCTCAGAATCTGACAGCAGCATCCACAGCACATGCAGATATTCATCGGTTTAAGAGCATTTCCAGGCTGGAGTACAAGACCCTGATCTATCCCCTTATGGAGAATCTCGATAGCCTCATCATGGTCAACCGTTCTGCCGATTCCACGCTCCTCATAATAGTATGCCCCACCTCCAAATACAAAGCACCCCTCAACCAGTCTGTCACACCCCTTGCCGACCATCTTATGCTCTGTCCTGCATATACAGGGGGCAATGATGATCTTTGACTGTGCTCTTATGATATTTTCAGCCTCCTCATAGTTCATAACCTTCATCTCTGCATTGATAGCCTGAGATACAGGAACCACCCTGAGCTGCCGGGTTTTGACTTTATCCTGCTCTTTCATAAGAAAAGGGATATACTCATTAACATCATGAATCAGCTCCTCTGTAAGACGGTTGACCTGATACTCCCATATTCCGATAACAAACTGGGCTGTCATGTAGAAATCTGCCCCTTTTTTGCTTGAGTGCATGATAAGACCCTTCTTGGCCATCTCTTTTAAAAGGGGTGCAAGCATTTCTGGCGCTCTATTTGTACGCTGGGCAATGGCCTCCGGAGTCTCGGGCATCATTATAAGGGTGGCTGCAACCTCTGCCTCCTCTTCAGTAAATAGCTGTCTTAGTATTTTAAGTTCAACGCCTGATTCTGTTGCAGGGTATCCACATGGGGTGTTGTCAAGGTGCTGTGCAAGTTTTTTATAAACATCTGTCATTTTTATGATCTCCTGAGAACTCTATCTGATATGAGTGGTTTATGTAATGGCTCTTCTCTTAATTGAGCATATCTTTAATGGGCTATGATAGATATCACTTGAGGCAGATAACAGGAAGGGGCATAAGTGTCTAATTTAGGGGGAAAAGAGACACTGCGCCAAAAATTTTATATGAAAGTCTAGGGACACACAGGTGGGTGCCCCGTAGAGACGCAAGATCTTGCGTCTCTACAACTTTAATGCTTCGTTGTGCCTGCCAGGGCATGGCTGTTATATGGAGGGGAATCATTGAGATCTATTTGGACTGATCGAGCCAGAACTTCAGAGCACTCTTCCTATGAGCCTGTTATTATTATCTCTGCCTGTAAGTTCAATATCCACAACTTTTCGCTTTAACTGATCATCGCCGTCAACAACTACCGAAAGGTAGTTTGATGTGACGGCAACCAGCTTTCCGGTCTCACCATCTGGCATCTCCTGAATCACAGACTCCAGATGCGCTCCCATCTGTCTGTTTTCAAAGGTTCTCCTCTTCTGGAAGCCAAGTTTTCTAAGGATGGCACATCTTTTTTTAACTATTGGGGTCTCGACCTTATCTGGATAGCTGAATGCAGGAGTGCCCTCTCTTGGTGAAAATGGAAATACATGCAAGTAGGTGACAGGAAGTTTCTCAATGAGGTTGAGGGTGTTTTCAAAAGCTTTATCAGACTCTCCGGGAAACCCCTCAAGAATATCCACACCAATTGCTGCTGTGGGTATTGCGTGGTGAATATGCATGATCAGATCGGAAAATAGAGCAGAGTCATAGGGTCTTCCCATCTGTTTTAATATTGTGTCATCACCACTTTGGAGCGGGATGTGAAAGTGGTCACACAGGCATGGCCTCACATTGGGGTTATGCATCTCATTGGGGGGGAGATGTCTGGCGCTTGAGCTATTTTTAAAATCAGCTCTTGAGGCAAGGGAGATGATTTTACCTGTCAGCTCTGCTGGTTCAATGGAACTTAGCCGTACTCTGTGAATGGGTCGAACTCTATTGATCTCAACCATAAGATCGGTGAGTGAAGATCTTTTTTCAAGATCAAGACCATATGCTCCCACATGTATGCCAGTAAGGATAGCCTCCATATACCCCTTTGCACCAAGATAGGAGAGATGTTCAATAACACCATCTGTTGGCATGCTGCAGCTTCTGCCTCTTGCATACGGTACAATGCAGTAGGTGCAAAAGGAGTTGCAGCCATCCTGGATCTTAAGGTATGCGCGGGTCTTGTCTCCGGTAACTGCGGGTTTGAAAGCTTCAAATCTGCTCTCTGAACAGATTGGGAGAGAACTTTCTGAAGATAATTTATCAGCGCTCTTCTCTGGATATGATAAGCTCTTGTGATTATCCAGAGATTCCAGAGATGATAGGGTATGGCTGTTCAAGCTTGGAGGCGCTTCTATCTCTGATTCAACTGACTCAATGATTTTTTTTGCAATCTGGAACTTCTCCTGGTGTCCTGCAATGATATCCACCTGCTCAATTTTTCTGATCTCATCAGGTGCAGTCTGAGCATGGCACCCTGTTACAACTACTCTTGCAGCCGGGTTTGACCTTATAATGCTTCGGATCTGCTGGCGTGACTGCATGGCCGCTCTTGAGGTGACAGCACAGGTATTTATGATGCAGACATCTGCCTCTTTGGCGCTCTTTTCTCTTCTCCACCCACCTGAGATAAGTTCTGCTGCAATGCCATCAGATTCATACTGATTCACCTTACAGCCAAGAGTTGTAATATAAAATGTTTTCATCCTATTCAATAATTCCTGCCCCTACAACCTGCTCCCCATGATAAAAAACAGCGCACTGTCCAGGGGTGATGGCGTATTGAGGCTCATCAAAGAGAACTTTAAGGCGATCTCTATCGTTCTGGCAAATGAGAGTTGAGGGGCAACCTGCATGGCTGTAGCGTATTTTGGTTATAATCTCTAACGATGGGGTTGAGGATGAACTGGTTGATAGAAAATTATTTGGATCGCATAACCAGTTGAGATCTCTGACCGTGCACTCTCTCTCAAGGAGTTCCTCTTTGAAACCTACTGTCAGCTCTCTTTTCTCCACATCAATTTTTTTTACATAGTAGGGGGCAGGCCCTGGGCAGTTCAACCCTCTTCGTTGGCCTATGGTGTAGCAGTGAACGCCTCTGTGGGTACCAACCACCCTGTTATCAGTGGTTACAATTTTACCTGGTGCAGATGGCATATTACAATTTGATGATATGAAGTCAGCAAAGGAGTTCTCACTTATAAAACAGATATCCTGGCTCTCCTTTTCTTGAGTCGGTACAAGCCCTTTTTCAGCGGCAATGGCCACCACCTCTTTTTTTGTAAGATCTCCTAATGGGAAGATGGCACCTCTTAGCTGTTCACAGGAGAGCATGGAGAGAAAATAGGATTGATCCTTATCAGGATCTACCCCCTTGAACAGCCTCACCTCTGGATAGCCATCAGCAGTTTCAGCTCCTGTAAGATCTGTTTTTGCATAGTGCCCTGTTGCAAGAAGATCAGCACCAAGATCATGTGCTGCCTGGCATAGAGTTCCAAATTTTATCTTTTTATTGCAGATCAGGCAAGGGTTGGGAGTTTGTCCTCTCTGGTAAGTTGAAATGAAATAGGATACCACTTCTTTTCTAAAGATATCTTTCAAATCAACTGTGAAGATGGGGATATTGAGCTGTTTTTCAAGATTGTGGATATCCAGCGATCTTCTGCTCTCTAACTGTTTCTCAAGATCTTTGCTCTCCAGTCTGTTTCCATATGCCTCAATGTTTCCAGAATCTGTCTCATATCCTGTTGTGAAGTGGATACCAAACAGATCATAAGAGTCCTGTTTCAGAAGAGATGCAGCAACCAGGGAGTCAACCCCACCGCTGAGTGCAATGGCCACACGTCTTTTCACTTTATCATCTCTTCAGTGTTTTTTGAATAGAGCCCCATTGCCCTTGTCGGGCAGGTGACAATACAGAGTTCACACACAGTACATTTGTCCTTGTCATAGATAACCTCCATCTCAGGTCTCTTTATGTAGAGTGCTCCTGATGGACAGACAGCTGTACAGGCACCGCAATGGGTACATTTTTCAGTATCGCGCCAGATCTCCTGATCTGCGGAGCTGACACGCACCCCCTGGTTTTTAAGATAGCGTACCCCCTGCTGGAAGTTGTCGCGTGTACCTGAAATTTCAAGTACCATGTAACCATCTTTGCGACTGGATACCCTGGCATTGAGGATGTTGAAGATCAGGTCAAATTTTTTTGTAAGATAGCAGACAACGGCTTTTTGTGCCACCTCTGGTGGAAAATGCAGAATCAATATTTTTGAGTACAAGGTTATCCTCCATTTTAGGTTATTTGTTTTGACAGAGAGGTAATCTAAGAAATATTATGGCCATGGTCAAGATTAATCTTTTAAAGGAGGATTTTGTGAACAGGTTTGCCTATTACATGTCAGGGTATGCGTTCAAAGCCTTTTCAGGTATCTCCAAAGCAAGAATTACCATTCATGGTGAGGAGAAGATCCCGCAGGGGCAGGGGGCTGTCATATTTACAGCCAACCATTTTACACGCATTGAAACTCTGTTTCTGCCATATCATATCCATGAGATCACAAAAAAACCTGTCTGGTCGTTGGCGGCAGCAGAGCTTTTCCAAGGTGGTCTCAAGGGAATTCTTGAGGCCATGGGTGCTGTTTCAACACGCGATCCTCAGCGCGATTTTCTGATTGTAAAGAGCCTTATCAACGATCAGGCAGAGTGTGTCATATTTCCAGAAGGGATGATGGTTAAAAATAAAAAGATCACCAGCGATGGAGATTTCATGCTCTATGGAGATGACCAGACCCTCCAGAGACCACACACAGGTGCAGCAACCCTTGCTCTTCAGACCGAGTTTTACCGTGAACGTTTAAGACGTATGCAGAAGATCAACATAAAGGAGTTCAACAGGCTGGTTAACCTTTATGAGATCAGATCACCTGAAGAGGTGCTCAAGCAGCAGACCTTTATTGTACCTGTCAACATCACATATTACCCGGTAAGGGCAAAGGAGAATGTCCTGAGCCGTATTGCATTGAATATGATGGAAAATCCCTCTGAGCGTGTTATTGATGAGCTGCTTACAGAGGGAACCATGATTTTTTCAGGTGTTGATGTTGATATCAGGTTTGGAGAGCCTGTAAATATGAAAGATTACTTTTTTAACTCGTTTGTTGAAAGTGATCTCACTTCAAGAAGAAAGGTGAACTTTTCAAACCGATTGAGTTCACACCATGTTATGAGAGCCAGTGCCTATAAGATTATGACCCGCTATATGGCAAGTGTCTATGAGATGACCACATTGAACTATGACCATATATTTGCATCTATTCTCAAATATATGACAGAGAGTGGTGAGGGGATTGACCAGTATGATTTCAGGTGCAGGGCATTTCTTGCCACCTTTGCCTGTGAAATGTCTCTCCACTGCAATTTCCATAATAGTCTTTACTCGAATCAGGTTCATATTCTAACCAATGACAAGTTTCACAGGTATGAAGATTTTATAACCCTTGCCATTGAAACAGGAGTGGTAGAGAAGAGAGATGGGAGACTTTATAAGAAAGATACAAAATTTAATACGGGATATGCGTTTCATTCAGTGAGAGTTGAAAATCCCATCTCTGTTATTGCAAATGAGGTGGAACCTCTTGTTAAACTTCAGGCTTACTTTTCAGATCTTGCAGTTAAATCCCCTGATGAGATAGCCCATATTATGAGCTACAGGATAGAGGACAGACAGTTCAACAGCTATCTTAAAGATTTCAATCAATATGTCGGGCCGTTCCCTTTCACGATCTCATCCAGTGAGACAGGCAGGATCTCAGAAGATGAGATGGCTGAAGATATAGAGAGATGGAGACCTGATGGAATCTCTCAGAACAGTGGTGTTCTGGATTCAATGGCACAACAGAAGATAGCCGAATATGAGATGGAGACAGAGGCTGCACTCAGTGTACGTCACAGACCATTCATCAGCAGGTATCTTGCATCAGAGAGCTTGATGAGACTTTATGACAATGGCAGACCCAGACTCTTGAAATCAGACCATGGTGATGCAGGTGCTCTTCTGATTCATGACTATCTCTCATGTCCGGGAGAGATGCTCTCCTTTGCAAAGTATCTTCACAGTAAGGGGTTCACTGTATATCTTCCAAGGCTTCCAGGGCATGGTACAGCCCCTGAAAATCTTGCAGAAGCTCAATTCATTCAATGGATTGAGGCAGTTGAGGAGGGGCTGGTGCTTCTTCGCACTCTGTGCAGTAAAAAAATAGTCGGGGGACTCGGGCTGGGCGGAGTACTCGGGCTTGCCCTTCAATCCAGAGTAACAGACATTGATGCTCTTTTTATGGTGGCTCCACCACAGACAATAAAGGATTATCCCAATGAATTTCTCACATCAGGCACTCTTTGGAGTCAGATAATGAAACGGGCAGGGCTGCCTTCAGGTGACAAGGAGGAGTGGATTACCTATCTGCCTGAGCTTCCTGACTTCAGGTACTCAACTCATCTTGTTTCAGCGTTGAAACAGGTTGAGATGCTGCTGGAAAAGGTTGATACAGAGATCAGAGAGAGGGTAAGAAAAAGAGATAAGGGAGCTGGTAAAAACAGAGAGATGGAGAGTATCGGCATCAGAAAGCAGGGTATGGGAGAGATTATTAAACAGAATATGGGTGTAAAGATAAAAAATGGTCAGTTAGATCCCAATCGTGGTGTGGAGTTGCCTCTGCTCATGGTACAGTCGAGAAACAATCCCTTTATTAACCCTCGTGGTGCTCAGAAACTGTTTGATATTATTCCAGCTTCAATAAAGGAGTATTATCTGTTTGATGTAAAACGTCATGTCATTTTGCGTGGGGCAGGAAGAGGGAGAATATCAAGTGCGATTTCCGGTTTTCTTGAATCAGTAGTTGGTCTGTAATATTCCCTGAAGGAATAGAGCTGCCTTTTAACAATCCATGGCGAAGAAGCCCGGCAAGCCGTTCACTGTCACTGAGAACTCTCTGCTTGCCCGGGTATTTTTAATATGGCGTGCGTTTACAACCAGAATATAGGATATAGGAAATAATATTATGGATTCTGATATCATAAGTGTAAAAAAAGATCTTGAGAAAAACCTGAAATACATACTGGAAAAAAATGAGGAGTGGTTGATGGAGCGAGTCCTCTATTATGCGATAAAGCAAGGTTATTCAGCATATACATCGACATTGAAAGAGGCTTGGCGTCTATCAATATCTGGTCTGTCAGCTTCCATAATTGGTGGAATTGGGTGGTATAATGGGAAAACTCCTGAAATAACTCCTGAAGAGAATTTTACAAATGACCCTGTCGCTGTGTTCGGGATGACAGAAGCAAGAAAACATAGAGAACGAGGTGTCAGCCTGAGTATGTTCATGGGACTTCTTAAATATTACAGGCAGTCATATATTGACCTTATACAACACCAAACACCCAGTACTGATACACAGGAGAGCTATGGCTTATTCATCAATAGAATCTTTGACAGAATCGAGATAAGTTTTTGCGTTGGATGGTCAGGCTTGAGTTCTAACAGTGTGATACATGAATTGCAAAACAATAATCTTGTTATGACCAATGAAAAAAATAAGTATCTGACTATTTTTGAAAGTATTCCTAACCCTGTAATTCTCATTGACAGTGAGCAAAAAATAGAAGCTATGAATTTTGCCGCAGCCAGATTATTGAAAAACAGCCTTATTCCAGGTTCCCAATACTACTTCATATCAACAGAGAGCCAATCAGATACTGAACAGAGTCTTGATGGTTGTGAGGATACTTCCAATACCTTTCATGCAGGAGATAAGACTCTATGTGATCTTTTACCATGGATTAAATGTGAATTTGAACAATTCCATAGAGAGCAACTTGATTCAATGAGCTTTGAAAAGCAAATTGAAAATAAAGCTGGAAAATTTATTTTTCAGATAAAATTTTCAAGAATTTTAGATATAAGCAGAAAATTTAACGGAACAATCGCTATTCTGCAAGATATTACAGCTTTAAAAATAGCTTTGGAAGAGATTAATGCTCTGAGAGGGATAATACCTATATGTATGTATTGTAAAAATATAAGAGCAGATGAGGGGTTCTGGCAGAAGGTTGAACACTATATTGCAGACCATTCAGAAGCTCAGTTCAGCCATGGTATCTGTCCAGAATGTTTAAAAAAATATCATCCTGAATCTTTATAGCAGGAAATGAGTTATTCTGAACTGACATCAATAGAATCTTTTGAGTCATAAAAACTGCGTCTTATCTCTTTGAATATACTTTATAGCCTGATGGTATGATTTTACCTGAGCCATGATTAACCTGATTCTGTTAATTATGGCTCAGAAGTCTGATCTATCGTTATGCAATCATCATAGTGGCCGGATCAATAAGATGTCTCTCGTTGATCTTTGCTCCATCTTTGAGAATTACCACCTCAATTTTATCCTCTTTAGGTTGCAGATAGAGTGCCTTTTCAAACCGCTCTTTTACATTATCAAGCTGTACAGGAAATCCCTGGGATGTAAACGCCTCTTCCCTGTGGCTCTTCATTGAGAACCATATCCCAAGGGAGAATTCGCTGGCAAGCTCTGAAAGTCTGTCAAGAACAGCAGAGCAGTCTCTGTCAAAGTCAAGACCATCCACTACAATCATGGCTGGTATTTCAATACTGTTCTTTTTCAGGCTCACAAGGTAGTCTCTGATATTTTTGGGGCTGAAGGTGTTCTCCTGACAGGTTATGCCAAATTTGCATGGGCCAAGGTCGTCCCAGAGGCGGGTAGCCTTCTGAGGATCAATGTAGCCTATACTGTCAATAAGATTGGTATAACCCTCTTTATATCGGACGTTTATTTTATCAATGGGTTCATCAAGACTTATATGAATCACCTTCTTACCTTCGAGAAGCAAGGAAATTGCAATCTGTACAAGGAATTGTGTCTTACCCACACCTGCTCTGGAAACCACTGTACCGAATCTGCCCTGTCCCAGATATTCATTACCCAAAATATGGAACACAGGACTTTTTTGAATCAGATCTTTTCTCAGCATTTTTCCCTCTCTTTTCCCTTATTTTTTCTTTTTGTCTTCTTCTTTTGCCTTTATAATCGACTCTGCCACAGACTGGGGAACCTGCTTGTACGAAGAAAATTCCATGGAGAACTGTGCTTTACCCTGAGTTGCAGACCTAAGTATTGTGGAGAAACCGAACATTTCTGAGAGAGGTACTTGGGATTCAACTACAGACATGACACCCTCTTCCTGAGATCCCAGAATAATGCCCCGACGCTGATTGATCAGTCCCATGCATGAACCTTGAAACTCATTTGGCGTCTCTATTACCACCTTCATGATAGGCTCGTGTATGACAGGCTTTGCCTTGAGATACCCTTCAAGAAAACCACCTCTTGCCGCTGCCTGGAACGCCATTTCTGAGGAGTCAACCGCATGAAAGGCACCATCCATCAGGACAACTCTTACACCGGTAACAGGGAACTCAAGCTTTGGTCCTTTATCCATACAGCCTCTGAACCCCTTTTCGCATGCAGGAATAAAGTTGGTTGGAATTCTTCCGCCAGTAACCTTGTTAAGAAATTCAAACTCCTCTTCACATGGCTCAATAACTCCAGAAACCCGTCCATACTGGCCTGAACCGCCAGTCTGTTTCTTGTGGGTGTAGTTGAATTCCGCCTTCTGGGTAATTGTCTCTCTGTATGCAACTCTGGGTTGACCAGTCAGCACCTCTGCTTTGTACTCCCTTTTCATTCTCTCAACATATACCTCAAGGTGGAGTTCTCCCATCCCCTGGATAATGGTCTCACCAGTCTCCTTATCCACATATGTTCTGAATGTTGGATCCTCTTTGGTGAATCGGTTCAAAGCCTTTGACATGTTGATCTGGGATTTGTTGTCAACAGGGGATATGGAGAGAGAGATAACAGGTTCCATGATATGCATGGCGATCATGGAGTAGTTGATTCCAGGGCTTACAAAAGTGTCTCCAGATGCGCAGTCAATACCAAACATTGCCCCGATGTGCCCTGCTGGAATTTCATCGATATCTTCCATTTCAGCAGCGTGCATTCTGATGAGCCTTCCCACTTTGGCCTTTTTGCCATCACGGCTGTTTATTATGGTATCTCCCTTTTTCAACCCACCCTGATATACACGGATGTATGTCAGCTGTCCATATTGTCCATCTTCCAGCTTGAATGCAAGGGCAACCGTGGGTTTGTCAAAATCGCTGGTAAGGGTTATGTTCTCGCCATTATTGTCGTGGTCAATGGCTTCATTATTAATATCAATAGGAGCTGGAAGCACTCTGATCACTGCATCAAGCAGAGGCTGAACTGCCGTATTTTTATATGCAGATCCCATGAAAACAGGAGTCATCTCTCTTGTAATGGTGCCTCTTCTGACTGCTTCCCAGATCATTGTCTCGGTGATCTCGCCCTCTCCGAGTATTGCCTCTGTAAGTTCATCTGAGTACATGGAGACTGCATCAACCATCTCTTCCCGTTTTTCTGCCGCTTCACTCTGAAGGTCTGGCGGGATCTCTTTTACAATGATATTCTCGCCATTGTCACCCTCAAAGTAGAGCGCTTTCATTGCTACGAGATCTACAACGCCCTTAAGTTTATCTTCAAGTCCGATTGGAATCTGCATCAGAACAGAATTATGTCCCAGTTTATCACGGAGCTGTTTTGCAACTCTGTAGGGGTTGGCACCACTTCTGTCACATTTGTTAACAAAGGCGATACAGGGAACCTGATAGCGTTTCATCTGCTGGTCAACCGTGATGGACTGTGACTGTACACCAGATACAGAGCAGAGCACCAGAATAACGCCATCCAGTACCCTCAGAGATCTCTCCACCTCAACGGTAAAATCCACATGCCCCGGGGTGTCAATGATATTTATATCGTTGTTATTCCACTCACAGTGGGTTGCTGCAGATGCAATTGTAATGCCTCTCTCCCGTTCAAGATCCATAGAATCCATCACAGCGCCAGCCCCGTCTTTACCTTTGACCTCATGAATCTGGTGAATCCGGTTGGTGTAGAAAAGTATTCTCTCTGTCAGCGTGGTTTTGCCAGAATCAATGTGGGCACTGATTCCGATATTCCTTACTCTTTTCAAATCCTTAAGCATGATAAAACGTGTCCTTTGACTTAACATTAATGCACAATCAAACTTACTCCATCATGATCCCACAAAATTGATGGACTTTTTGTTCTCTGTGCCTTTGAATGAAGTTTAGCTACTGATAATTTTTAGCTATTGATAAATGAAATTTCCCCTGCTAAAATCAGCAGGTTAAGTATTGTGTGTACATCTTTAAAAAATCTTGCAATTATAATTTTAATAATGTGGCGTGTCAAGATTTAAAAATAAGATGTGTTAAGAAAGCAAAAATCAGACCGATCAAGCACCATCAGAGATAATTAAGAAAGAAGAGATGAATAGAATATTTTATAAACAACAGCAAAAAAATACGCAACAGAAAAAAAACGGCCAATCAAAAGGTGTTGCAATTTCAAATCTATCCGGCTTTGATAAAAAATGGCAACAGACTGTTGCCAGTGGCTCGTTAACCTTTGGAGTCAAACTCTCTTCCAAGCAGCTTGATCTGTTAACCTGCCATGCCAGAGAGTTGATAAGATGGAACAGCAGATTTAATATAACTGCAATTGTTGACCCGTTTGAGGTGGCACTGAAACATTTTATCGACTCAATTGCCATTGCCCCATCTATTCCTGATGGCTCAAAGGTCATAGATCTGGGGTCTGGCGGTGGCTTCCCAGGTATGCCACTGAAGGTGGTTAACCCCTCCCTTGAAATTGTCATGGCCGATGCATCCAGAAAAAAGGTCAGTTTCATCAATGATCTTATCAGAAGAGTAGGGGCAAGTGGTGTAAAAGCTATCCACTGCCGTGCAGAAGAGCTTGGCAGTGAACAGGAGTACTCTCATCAGTTCGACTTTGTAATATCAAGGGCTTTTACAGCGCTTGACCGGTTCACAGAGATGGGGTTGCCACTTATTAAAAAAACAGGCACCATACTTGCCATGAAAGGGGATCTTCGACCTGATGAATTGACACAGATTACCATCCGAAAAGATATTACAACAGAGACGTATGACTATACCCTTCCATTTGAACAGCACAGGAGATGCCTGGTCACGATCAAGACTCTGAATGGCCACGATTAGGGTTCTTGACGTTCAGGATCAGACATCCTGAATTTGGCACATCAGAATAATAATCTGTAAAGGCAATAACTGGAAATTTAAAATTAAAACTATTTTTTGCTATTTTCATAGCATCGCTATTGTATAGAGATAAATTAAAAGGAATTAAAATGGACAAAATTGAGATCACAGGCGGGATACCTTTAAATGGAAAGGTTCAGATCAGCGGGGCAAAAAATGCGGCACTGCCGCTTCTGGCATCATCGATTCTGGTTCAGGGGCCTGTGAATTATACCAATATTCCAGATCTTATGGATATTAAAAGTATAAAAATGCTCCTTCAGGATCTTGGAGCCACAACCGAGAGCTGTGGATCAACTCTCCGTATTGATGCATCTGCCATAAATAAGGCTGAGGCTGAATACGACCTTGTCAGAAAGATGAGGGCATCAATTCTTGTACTTGGACCTCTGGTTGCAAGATTCGGCCATGCCAGAGTCTCTCTGCCTGGAGGATGTGCCATTGGTGCAAGACCTGTTGATCTGCACCTTAAGGGGCTTGAGGCCATGGGTGCACAGATATCTATTGAGCACGGATATATTGAGGCAAGAACTCCTGGCAGGCTTAAGGGGAGTGAATTTTATTTTGATATTCCAACTGTGACAGGTACTGAGAATCTTATGATGGCAGCAACCCTTGCTCAGGGGACAACGGTACTTAGAAACTGTGCACGTGAGCCGGAGATCACTGCCCTTGCAGATGCTTTGAACCTTATGGGAGGTGATGTGTCAGGAGCTGGAACCTCTGTGATCCGTATTAACGGAGTTGAAGTAAAACATGGCAGTAGCCCATCCCTTAATCCAGCCTCAATCTATGTGATTCCAGACAGAATTGAGGCTGGAACTTTTATGGTTGCTGCGGCTGCTACAAGAGGGGATGTGCTCATAGAGGGCGCAGATGCTGAGCATATGGGTGGTATTATCAATAAACTCAGGCAGAGTGGGGCATCAGTAGATATCACTGAAGAGGGGATACGGGTAAAAGGGGTCGAAAAGATCAAGAGCATTGATATAAAGACGCTTCCCTATCCGGGATTTCCAACTGATATGCAGGCTCAGTTCATGGTGCTTATGTCTATTGCTGAAGGTAACAGCGTGGTACATGAGACCATATTTGAAAACAGGTTTATCCATGTAAATGAACTCCAGAGAATGGGGGCAGACATATCCCTTTCCGGCGGGAACTATGCAATGGTAAGGGGGGTAAAATCACTATCCGGTGCACAGGTGATGGCATCAGATTTACGTGCCAGCGCATCCCTTGTCATTGCAGGACTTGTTGCTAGGGGAACCACAATCATCAGCAGAGTGTATCATATTGATCGTGGGTATGAATCTATTGAGAAGAAATTTTCAAGCCTTGGTGCACAGATCAGACGCTGTTGATCTCTTCTTAAAATTATGGAAACAGGGGGGAGAGTTTGAACATCTTTCTAAGATATGGAATCCCTCCACTTCTCCCCCTGTTTTTCTCCCTCTGCGCTGGCGTTACTGCTGGTAATTATCTCTCTGTTTCTCTTCGACCTCTGCTTTCATCAGCTCCTGTTCTCTTGACACTCTCTATTATTCTTATCGTTTTTGTTCAAGAAAAAGAGTCCAACAGTAGTTGCAGTAAAACTGCCTCTCTTCTAAAGCTCCTAATGATCAAAAGCAGATCTGATTTGTCTGTCTGTCTTCCACTGCTCTTTATCACACTTTTTTTCACATCTGGATATCATCTGACCCAATCAGCTCTCTATCCCCATCTTCCTGAAAATCACATTTCACATTTTACGGATAGAGAAGTTCTAGAGATCACTGGAAAAATCTCCTCCCAGCCTGAAGAGTTTTTCTATAACAGGTCAGAACAGAGTTATAAACGGCTAAGATTTACTCTTTCAATCCTGAATATTATTGAGACAGAAAAAGATGTGAATCTCAAGAAGACAGGAGATATTCAGATGAGTGTCTATACCCCTTTGGTACAGTATAAACAGGGTGATATTATTAAGTTTAAGGGTAAAATCAAATCTCTTCGCAACTTCAATAATCCTGGAGGGTTTGATTATATAAGGTACATGAAAATAAAGGGAATATGTGGCAGAGTTAATGTTAATGGAAATAGCGTTACCTTATTGTATGATTTTAAAAAATATGATCTCAGCCAATCCGAACAAGGTCTCCTCTCAATAAATTCAATGATAATGGAAAAACTTAACCATTTCCGAGAAGAATTTGCCACTCATATTTTTAGACATATTGGAGACAGTGATTCTGGGGCAATCTTATGCGCTCTGACTACTGGTAACACAGAGTTTATTTCAGAAGAGCTTATCCGCGATTTTTCTGAAACAGGTGTCAGCCATATACTTTCTGTATCTGGTCTGCACCTCTCCATTGTTGGGATACTCTTTTTCTATTTATTCAAACTGTTACTCTCATCTTCTGAGTGGTTCCTGATCCGTGGATGGAGCAGAAAAGGGGCTGCGTTGCTGACGATCTTTCCAATTATCATCTACTCGTTACTTTCAGGCAATTCTGATGCCACCCAGCGCTCCATGATAATGATTATCATTTTTATGACAGCTGCTATTGTTGAGCGGGAGAGCGATATGTTCAATTCACTTGCGGCAGCAGGTATTGCAGTTCTTCTGGTTGATCCCCTATCCCTTTTTGAGATCTCTTTTCAGCTCTCATTTTCAGCGGTATTTTTTATACTCATGGGGTTATCATCAGTTGACCAATACCGTACTTACCTGCCTGAGATCAGAATTGGTGTTTTAAGAAAAATAGCCGGTTTTATGTTCATATCCTTGTGCGCCACGGCTGGTACCCAGATCCTGGTGATGCGTTATTTTAATCTTTTTTCATTTTCTGGAGTTCTGGCTAATCTTGTTATTATTCCGGGAGTTGGGTTTGGAACTCTCTACCTTGGTTTTGCCGCACTTTTTTTATATCCGTTTTCGATTCAATCTTCAGGCCTTATGATTAAATGTGCCGCCATTATCTTGAAACCTTCTATTGGATTTATAAGAAATATTTCAGCTTTGCCCTGGAGCTATGCTGAAACTTTTACCCCCGATATTGTGGAGATAGCCTGTTATTATCTTTTTATATCAGCTATTTTTTTTGCGGCAAAATTCTGGAAAAATAAGAGGGCTTATCTGCTCGTCAGATGTGGTATTATGGTGGCTGTACTGTCATGTCTGATAATTATTATCTATGAACTGTTCTGGATTAAAGAGAGATTTTTCAACACAGAGTTAAAAGTGACAGTTCTGGATGTCGGGCAGGGAAACTCCGCTCTGATTGAGATGCCGCAGGGAGAGACTATTCTTGTTGATGGAGGTGGTTTCTCTTATGGCGATAAATTTGATACTGGAAAAAATATTGTTGCCCCATTTCTGAGGCAGAAAAAGATCATGACTCTGGATGCAGTGGTGCTCACCCACCCGGATTCAGATCATATAAATGGACTTGTCTATATCTTTGACCATTTCAAGGTCAATCTGTTGATTAAGAATTGCGATCAGCCAGATAGTGATGGCTACAGATCTTTTATCTCCAGTGTTAAACGAGCTGGTACAAGGGTATATATTGTTGATCACAGGGCAGAAAATATAAAGATCGGAAGAGGAGAACTCCATCTCTTCCATCCATTGAAGCCATGTTCAGATAAAAATACAAAAGACCTTAACAGCAACTCGGTGGTATTCAAGGTGGTATTCAATAAAGCTTCTCTACTGTTTCCAGGAGATATAATGGCTGATACTGAAAGAGAGATTGCATATAAAAATGGCCAATCTCTGAAATCTGATATTCTTATAGCTCCGCACCACGGCAGTGCTGGCTCAAGTAGTGATATTTTTCTCGATAGAGTTGCACCTGAAAGTATAATCATCTCCTGTGGATGGCAGAATCGTTTTGGCTTTCCAAGAACTATTGTGTTAAAAAGGTGCCGGAAACGGGGAATTGAGATATTGAGAACTGATCTAAATGGTGCAGTAACTCTCTGTTCAGACGGGAAACAGTGGGATATAACAGCTATGCTGAGATGATATCTGTCTTTATCTCCCACTATTTTTTAGAAATTCTATTATTGGGAATCCGAGTTTAAGGGAGATTGGCGTGTTTTATATCTATTTTTCATTCGCGTTTATTACTGCAACGGTTGTTTGTCTGGATTCAGGAAAACAGCAGATGCCAAAATGGTGGGCTGCTGTTGTCTTTTTGGCTCCAGTTACAATGATCTATTATATCATCAAGACAAGGCAGAAAACCTGCCTTATTCCGATCACAGCATTTTTAGTGCTCTTTATACTGGTTGGCATTGGAGAGTCATTTCTATACTCCAGAATAAAAGAGCAGATCATCTATTCAAGTTACTCACCTACAGCCAGGGAGATTTTGAGATTCACAGAGGAACTTAAATATTCTGTCGCACAGCTTAACACTCTTACACTGCAGCTTGATGATATGAACCGTGTTGATTCAAGCCCTGCAAAGATCAATGAGGTGCTCTCATTCATGGGTGCACTGCAGTCTCAGATGGAGAAGACCCAGAAGGCTGTAAAAAGATTCATACTGGTGGTCAATGATTACCGTGACCTTCTTATTAAGGAGCACTTTGAGTGGCTTCTTAAAATTGAAGGTTATTACAATGAGCCTGTGGTGGTGAAGTACTTGAAAAACCTGGACTCTTACATGGAGGCGTTTTCAGCTCTTCTGAAATACACTGGTGAAAATTTTCACGATATCTCTGCTGGAAACCAGACATATCTTACCAATTATGACGGGTACTACATGAGTTATATCAGGGCATTAGATAGCCATAGCCATATTGATGTGAGCAGGATGCAGTTCCAGCACAACTTTCTGATGCATGCTCCTGAGCTTGAACCGTATCTGCCCACCATTCTTCAAAAACGTTTCGTTAACATCTGGAATAAGAGATGACAATATTGCAGATGCGCTATCTTCAGATAGCGCTCTTCTCTATTATAGATGTCATCTCCTTTCGATACTGTAAGAACGGGATGATGACCCTGTTTTTGTTGCCCCCCAGAGCGTCATATGTGATACTTACAATTGGAATACCTGTAGTTTTCTCAATCCTTGCGCTCATAGCCTCAGTGACCAGGCCCGGACAGCAGAAAGAGGGGCTGGTCTGAATAAAGAGGGCAAGATCAGGATTCTCTTTGATTGTATAGTGAATTTTCAAAATATTGTCCATGGATTCCCCTGTATGTTCAGGCAAGAGACCATATTTTGCAAGCACACTCTTAAAGTCATCACTGTAGGTGTGGTCAGGTTCATTGAAAAATGGTTCAAAATAACGGTAATAGCGCTTTTCCAGCTGGGTCATGGTTGTTAAAATGGCCTTGTTTGAGATCAGACTTAGATATCTTCCCTCTTTGAACCACTTCTTGAAATATGACTCAGCAATCATTTTTGCAAACCTGTAATATGGTGTGGTGACCACCTCTCCGCCATTTTCTTCAATAAAGTGGATCAGATCCTGGTTCATCACATCATTGTCTCTTACATAAAAATCTCCGAAAATACCAACTTTTGGACGGTTATCCTTTGGGAATGTTTCAATAGTCTCAAACTGAGCCAGGGCAATCTTAAGTGAATCTTCGCGGGTGGTTCTCCCTTCAAATGCCAGATTCAGAATACGGACAGCCTGCGTTATTGCAGAATCTGTCTCACCTTTGATCTTTTCATATGGCCTGATTCTGCACCCCAGAGCCCTTAAAAGGCCACCGAACATATATGCAAAATAGGCGTTGAGTGCAGCAGTTACGGAAATCTCACTGAATGAGAGCTGTCCTTTATAAACTCCTGCTTTTTCAAGGTCACTTTTCAGCCCGTTACTCTTTCCATGTCCGGCAAGAATGGATTTGATGTGGTGTGGATAGAGTTTTATATTGCACGATATCTCAGAGCTGCTCATCCAGAGAACGCACTTTTCTGGATCAAGGCTTCTGTTGATAATGGTCTGGAGATATCCGCTTGCAATGGCATTCAAGGGGATACACTGACCGGTATTTGTTTTAAGACTCTGCTTGATGGTATCGGCAGTCTCTTCCATGAGAATAGCATCATATCCCTCTTTGCGCAGAGTTGCAGCCAGAAATGAACAGGTGATCGGATCCCAGTTCGGCATGACAATGGTTTTGCCAGTGAGCGTTGACTCAAGCTTGGGATTAAGTGGTGCAAGATTGACATCTCTTCTTATTCTACCATGCTCTCTGAAGTTTCTGAATGCCCTTACAGCAGCTTCAATACGTGTCTCATATCCCACACTTGAGTCATGCTCATCCAGCTCAAGTACAAGATAGGGTTTATCATGCGCCTCCATTATCTTTTTGAAATAATCCACACCAAAGGAGTCAGGAGAGCATTTGAATGATGTCACATAGACAGCAAAGAGATTCTCACTTCTTGCAGCAATCAGGGTTGCCTTGATAATAGTAGCTGCATGTTCCCAGTGAATCTCTTTCAAAAGTGGCTCTATCTCGCTGAAGTCTTCTCTATCAAAGTCCAGCATATCCTGAAAAAATGTCTTCACATGCAAGGATGAGAATATCTCGGGTATTTTGCTGTTTAAAGATTCAGACAGAATTGTGTATGGTCTTCCAACAAGTAACACGTCAACATTAGCCTTACCCTTTAAATGTGCAGTAGTAACAGAGCGTTTCTCATCAAGGGGGGCGATTGTGGTACCTGTTTCTCTATGAGTGACAAAGAGTTCCCTGAGCTGGGACTCTGCACCTCTTTTCCACTCTGTAACCTTGTCATGAGCAGATGAGATATCAAAAAAGCTGATATTGGAACCGGGAATTTTTTTCAGCTCACGGTAAAGTTCTATCTTGGTATAAAAATTGGTGTAGAGATCTTTTACAACCGGTGAGATCAGCCTCTCTTTTCTGATCCCCGGCAGTGCTGCAATAACCGATGGAACATACTGGGTGTAGTAACAGTATTGCCGCCTCCCGTTTTTCTCTCTGTTTCTGTTTTCAAAATAGTATGGAAGAAATACATAGTCTGCCTTTTCCATCAGATAATCCACATGGCCATGTATTGAGATGACCGGGGTGCAGAATTCAGCGTTGGCAAGAGATCGTCCTATGGTTACAGGAGATTTCATCCGTTCACTGCTTATGGTTTTAATGCCAAGGTAATTAAAAAAAATTTTCCAGAACTCCAGATCCTCAACAAGGTGAAGTGCTGCAGGAATACCGATGGTAAACGGGTATTGAATCTTACATGGGTGGGGCAGGGTGACCGCTTTTTTTCTTGCCTTGAGCAGGTGAAAATTTTCCTCCTTTGCAACATAGTGATCTGTGCCATAATCCCTGCCGCATAGAAAACCAAAAGCCACACTCTCCTGATCCATTTCAACAATGGTCAACTTGCAGCTGTTAGTGCAAAGCTGGCATGTCTCCTGACGCACTGGGATCTCTTTTTCCCATAAGTCAAATCCTCTGAACTGGCTTTTCTTATGCTGCCCATCACCATTCGAGATAAGTTGTCTCTGCTCCTCTGTGCTGATGAATGCAACCTTTGTATCCTGATCTTTTAGGGTAAGAGCGACACCAAGTGCTCCAGTAAGATGGCAGTATTTTGATACATGAATCGGTTTTTTAAGACGCTGTTCAAAGGCTGCAACAAGTGCTCTGTTTTTTGCAGTTGCACCCTGGAAAAGGATTGTGTTTCCGATTTTTGCCTCAGTTGCCACCTTGGTCATGTAGTTATCTCTTACAGAGTGAAGTGCAGATGCCAGCACCTCATCAACACTGTACCCTTCCGAGAGAAAGTGGTTCATATCTCTCTCCATGAAGACTGTGCACCTGTCACTGGATATTGGTGACTTTACCGATTCAGTTCTTGCAGAGTAGTCAGATAGAGTGCAGCCAAGTTTGAGTGCCTGCTCTTCGATAAAACTGCCTGTACCAGCAGCACAGACCGTATTCATGAAGGAGGAGGTGACAACACCATTCTTCATGGTTGTAAACTTTGCATCCTGGCCACCTATTTCAATGATAGTATCCACAAGGTTATTGAGTTCATATGCAGCTCTTGAGTGGGCAGTGATCTCATCTAGAACCAGATCTGCCCCGATGATGCCAGCTGAGATCTTTCTTCCAGAACCTGTGGTGCCGCATCCAATAATGGTTATATCAAGGCTATATTCAGAGAGAAACTGATCTGCTGACTTAAAAACTGCCTGAACAGCCTGGACAGGTCTTGATGCGGTTCTGGTATAAAATCCTGCCACGACCACTGCTCTATCTGTAATGATAACACCTTTGGTGCTTGTTGACCCCACATCAAGCCCAAGGTAACAGTATTTAGAATCAAGTTTTGCAGGATCTTCATAGATATCTTTTTCAACACCGTCACATATCTCACTCTTAAATCCTGTGAATTGAGGATAGTCAGAGAGGGAAAGGGTCAGTTCCGGGAAAAAGAACTTCTCTTTTTTCTCCTTTTCCATGAGAAGATCATTGACAGAGTTAATCTCAATCAGAGGTGTCTTGATTTTATAAGTCTCTCCACTGCTGCTCTCTCTTTTTGAACCAGTGCCAGTACAGTTTTTCAACTCATCTGCCATACAGAGAGCTGCACCAATGGCACCATAAAGGTGAGAGTGGCTGTCGCAGATCAGAGAGTCACCTGTCTGAGATTTTGAGATCAGAGCATTCAGATGTTTTTTCACAGAGATGTTTTTGGAGACACCACCGCAAAAGATAACCGGCTCTGGAATCTCTTCATGGGTAAAAAGAGTGTTATAGATATTTCTTGCAAGCCCCTTGCACAACCCATCACATATCTGAGGAACCGAGAACCCCTCCTGTTGGGCGTGAATCAGATCTGTCTTTGCAAAAACTGCGCACCGTGTTGCAATATCAGGGATTCCAAGAGTGTTCTCAGAAGCGGCCAGGCTCAGCTCTTCCGGGCTTGAGAGGCCAAGTCTTTTTGATTGCTGATCCAGAAAACTTCCAGTACCAGCAGCACATGAGGTGTTGTTTCTGGAGCCGCAATAATTTCCAGCTTCATCAAAAAGGCTCAAACTGAACTTCTCTCCACCGACATTAAGGATCGCCCCTATTCTCTTATGGAAATATCTGGCTGCCCTTATGATGGCCACCTGTTCATCATAGCTCTGGTCTCTCTTTATAGTCGATGGGGTAGAAGATGTTACAGCAAAATAGCTGAATCTGCTCAGATCTACTTCTGACAGTGCTGATTCAATGCCCTGTTCTATGTCTCCGTGGTGGAAGGCGCTGCCTTCACATAATATCTGATTCTCTACTATGATAGAGTCAGTATCAGATTTATCAACAGTAGTGCCTCTCTTTTCAGCAGAATCACCTTCAGCAGATTTAATGACACTCTCTTCAAACTTATCAGTGCCACACTCTTTAATATCAACCTCTTCAGCTGTAATACCTGCAATGGAGACTGAAACAGAACCCACGTCAATGCCCAGAATATTTATTCTTTTTTTCATTATTTATATCTTCCTCCTTACTCAAGGATAACTGATTAATCAGGATAGTAATCAGGATAGTAATCAGCCCTGTTAAAATTCTATCCTGGTTCAGATCTTCTCTTTTATCTCATTCCAGAAATCACGTACACCCCTGCGCCATCCGTCCAAAAAAAGTTTTCCGTACTTATTGACCCCATCCGGTGTTGTCTCCATAAGATGATCTGAAGAGAATAGGCCGCTGAAATAGCTGCCAAGCATCTCGTCCACTGCCATCTCCTTGGAGGAGGAGAGACCAAGTGCATATATAAGATCATTATAATGTGCGCTTTTTGCCCATTGAAGCCCCTTGAGATGCCCATTTTCAGAATAGTTCCCCTCAGCCTGTTTCTTTTCATGTTTGAGGCGGTCAATAATCGCTGCCATGTCATGATCTTCACGAAGTCTTCTCTGAAACTCCTCTTTTTTATTGATGGCTTCTGCCAGAGCGTCCTGGAACATTTTGGAGAAATTAAATGATTGACGCCACTCTTCCATTTTTTCATAAAGCATGTCAGGAATACTTAAGGTTATTTTGCGTGTCATATCTTATCTCCTTTGCATTTTTATCCTTGAGTCTGTTTTTTGGTTCTAAATTATCCAGTGTTTACCTATGCGGTTAAATTTGTTTTTTATAACAGCCATGCCCTGACATGCGCACAACGAAGCATGAAAGTTGTAGAGACGCAAGATCTTGCGTCTCTACGGGGCACCTACCTGTGTGTGTCCCTAGACTTTCATATAAACCAGCATGCCCTGACGGCACAACGAAGTATGAAACCGTAGGGGGCACCCCCATGTGAGTGCCCTCGCAAGGGCAGGCACGGAGGGAAAGCCCCTACAGTTTCATATAAAAAATATTTTAATGAAATATGTGTCAGTATCTTTAATACGTATTCTATTTTAATGGTGGTGTCAAGAGCGTAAGTAGTATTGTGCCACAATAGCCATTCTTAAAATCACTGTATGAAAACCAAACAATAACGGTATGTATTTTGCTTTAATTCTCCTACTCTGGCAATAAAGAGAGGTATAATTGAATTTTGGAATGAATAATGTTTCATTAAACTCCAATTTATAGTATATCCATATCCATTTTGACAGATAACCATAAAGGTTTGAAATGTAAAAAGTTTAAGAGGATTATGACAGTCTGATGATTAAAAAGAGTATTGAAAATATAGGATTCTGGACAATTGAGAGGATAGAACGTACTGGCAGGATATTTATTTTTCTATTCAAAGGCCTGTTTCACATCTTCACCTTTCCATGGCAGATATTAAAGATTATTGAACATACATGGTTCATTGGCGCCAAATCCATGATGGTAATCATGCTTACAGGAATTTTCACTGGCATGGTACTTGGGCTTCAGGGATATTATACCTTGATAAAATTCGGTTCTGAGGGGATGCTTGGCTCTGCCGTTGCTCTTACCCTTATTCGGGAGCTTGGACCTGTACTTACCGCCATCATGATTACAGCAAGGGCTGGGTCGGCAATCTCGGCTGAAATCGGGGTTATGCGGATTTCAGAGCAGATAGATGCCCTTGAGACTATGAATATCAATCCGATCAGATTTGTCTTCAGCCCAAGAGTTGTTGCCTCTATAATAAGCTTTCCACTCCTCACTTCACTTTTTGATGTTATTGGTATTATTGGGGGGTATATTACTGGCTCGTTACTTCTTGGAATCAACGGCGGTATCTATTTCTATCGCGTCAATGACAGTGTACTGATGGCTGATTTGACAGGAGGATTTGTCAAGTCTCTGGTATTTGCCATTGTGGTTACAACTGTATGTTGCTCCCAGGGATATTTTACCCATCTTCAGACACGGGGCGGGTTCGGTGCAAAGGGGGTAAGCTTTTCGACCACCACTGCGGTTGTTAACTCCTGTGTTCTGATTCTTATTTTTGATTATGTCATAACCTATCTGCTGCTGTAGAGCACAGATCCTTAACCACTTACGGCATCTGAGACCAGAATAGACTCCCGGGATTTTTGCAGGTTGACCCATTTGGTTTTAAATAAATTATATATTTCTGTTTTAAACAAATCATATATTACCCCTTAATCTCTTAAATAATAGACAAATTTCTAAACAGGTTCTTATGAGATCTCCTTTGATTGAATTTATAGATGTGAAAAAAAGCTTTGGAAACAACCATGTGATGCAGGGTGTCAATCTATCCATATATGAAGATGAGATCATGGTTGTGATCGGAAAAAGCGGATCTGGCAAAAGCGTTCTGTTAAAGCACATTATCGGGCTTATGCAACAGGACTCAGGAAGAGTTCTCTTCTGCGGGGAGGAGATATCGTCCATGTCCAGCAAAAGAAGAAGAGAGTTCAAAAGAAAATTTAGCTATATGTTTCAGGAAAATGCTCTGTTTGACTCCATGAATATCTATGATAACATTGCACTTCCCCTGGCCGAAACATCAATGTTTTCAAAGCAGGAGATCAGAAAAAAGGTTGAATTAAGAATGGAACAGCTTGAAATTCAGGGGACATCAAATAAATATCCTGCTCAGCTTTCAGGCGGAATGAAAAAAAGGGTCGCCCTTGCAAGGGCCCTGGTGACTGAACCATCAATTGTCCTTTTTGATGAACCTACAACTGGCCTTGATCCCATAAGAAAGAACGGGGTTCATGCAATGATTAAATCCTATCAGCAGATGTTTGGATTCACAGCGGTGATTGTCAGCCATGAGATACCTGATATTTTTGCAATATCCCAGAGAGTTGCAATGCTTGAAAGTGGAAAGATAATCTTTCAGGGAACGGCAGAGGAGATAGTTGCTTGTGATGTGAGCGAAGTAAGCTCTTTTCTTAATGGCGAAGGAGACTTCAGAGACTATTGATTCAAAAAGTTTTTTAATCAGACCCCATGAATAAGTTGGAAAATAGCAGTGCATAAGATCAGGAAAACTGATTTAGCGGTTCAGGCATGATAAATACAAAAAAAATCAGGAAAAATATTATGAAAAAGGGAATGGTTGAGTTTTATGTGGGGATATTTATGATCATTGGCATTATCTGTTCTGCATATCTGATCGTTGAACTTGGTGGTGCCAGGGTTGTAAATAGGAACGACTATCGCCTCTATGCCTATTTCAGCTCTGTGGCAGGGCTGAAAAAAGGGGCAGGAGTTGAGATGGCAGGTGTTGAAATTGGCAATGTTGTTTCAATTTCATTGGACAGTGAGCGGCTGCTGGCAAAAGTTGAACTTGGAATTCATGAAAATATCAGGCTGGCTGAAGATGTGATGGCATCTGTCAAAACTTCAGGTGTTATCGGGGATAGATATATAAATCTCTCTCCAGGTGGGTCTGAAACCATGCTTGAAACAGGAGATACTATTTTCAATACTGAATCTGCAATTGATATTGAAGCACTGGTAAGTAAATATATTTTTAATAAAGATGAAACAGGCACAGAGAAATAGATCAATCCATTATAACCTGCATGGCAGATTATTCTGCCACAACCAAAGATGAAAGTCCCATGGTTACAGCCGTTTGAAAAGACTTTCATATAAAAATGAATGAGGATAGAGATGAAAAAAATAGTTGTGATAATTTCAATTGTCTTTCTTTTAACTCCGGCCATACTGATTGCAGCAGACTCAGAGGCTGAGATTGTCTTAAGAAACGGGGTAGATACAATGGTTTCTGTCTTGAACGATCCAGCATTGGCGACTGAAGATCAGAAAGAGACAAGAAAAGATATTCTGTTCAGTAAGGCTGAGGCTATTTTTGATTTCAATGAGTTTTCCAGAGGGGCACTTGGACAGAACTGGGGGCGTTTTTCAAAGAGCCAACAGAGTGAATTCAGCAAATACTTTTCAAAACTCATAGCAAATACCTATATTGCAAAAATTGATGATGAGAACTTTAAAGACCTTAAGATCACATATCTGAAAACAGAGATAATGGATGCCACAAAATCCGGTATTGAACGGGCTGATGTTGCCACAGAGGTTTTTCATAATAAGATCATCACGCCAGTGTACTACAGGATGATGAAAAAACGTGGAGGAAGCTGGAAGATATATGATGTCAAGATTGAAGGGGTAAGTCTTGTAGGAAACTACAGGGAGCAGTACCGGACAAGATTTAATGACTCACCTGATAAAATTATTCAGGAGATAAAGGAGAAAATTGAACAATGAGATCAGAACAAGAGATTTGCAGACACCGTTCTAAAAAGAGCTTGTTTGGATCTGTCTCATTCAGATACAAATTTATGCACTATCTCCTCTTTTCAGTGGCTTTATGGATTACCGGATCTGGCACAATGGCGTTTGCTGGTGAGCCTCTTAACTCTGCCCCTGTAGCCAATCTTCATAATCTTGTTGCAGCATCTTCCACCTCTTCTGCCAGTGAAGAGGTGGAAGATGCTGCAACGCTTGATGATCTGGCAGATTCAGATGAGCTGTACGGTGATGATGAGTATGTCAAAGCTGCGGAGCAATCAGTTGCTGACCCGTTATACTGGTTCAACTATGCCATGTTCTCTTTTAATGACAAACTCTATTTCTGGCTACTGAAACCAGTTGCTCGAGGATATAGGTTTATCACGCCAACCCGCTCAGAACAGGTATCCGCAACTTTTTTCACAATAGCCTTTTCCCGCTGCGGTTTGCCAACAATATTCTCCAGGGCAAAGGTGGTCAGGCCGCTTCAGAGGTCAAAAGCTTTGTTATTAATACAGTCGGGGGTGGATTGGGATTTGCAACACCTGCCCAGTCTCTATTCGGAATTAAGACGTACAGAGAAGATCTTGGGCAAACTTTCGGACACTACTCTGTAAAAGAGGGGTTTTATCTTGTCCTTCCGTTAATGGGGGCATCGACACTAAGAGACGCTGTGGGAAGTGTCGGAGATTTTTTTCTATCACCAACTACCTATATTGAGTCCACTGAACTTGCTGTCGGGGTTGCTGCTCTTGATCGGATCAATGCTGTCTCTTTCAGGATAGGGGATTATGAAGCAATTAAAAGTGCCGCCTTAGATCCCTATGTGGCCATTAAAGATGGCTATGTCCAGATGCGGAGAAAACAGATAAAAGAGTAATTGACTCTTTTTCATGTCACTTTGAAGTTGGCGCTGATTTTAAACAGATCTGTGGCTGGAAGATTCAGTATATCATAAACCTCGGTCTCTTCAGATATAGCCTTAAGAGAGCTTTCAATGATCTCCATTGATTCCGCTATAAAGGTAAACCATATATTGTATCTGTGGCTCCGCATATAGTTGTGAGTCACTCCTGAATATCCATTGACAACCTCTGTGAATAGATCAACTTTCTCCGCAGGAACTGACGCAGCGCAAAGAGTGCTGAAAAAACCAAGCTGATAGGGGCCGAAATTACCTCCAATACGCCGGATAATCCCCTCGTCTTTTAACCTTTTGATCCTTGAGATCAGATTCTCTTCATCAATCCCAAGTTCTTGGGCTATTATCCTGTATGGATAAGGGGCAATGGGGAAAAGGGTTTGGATTCTGTTGATTATCATTTTATCTGTCTCATCGATTATGCTCATGAAAGGTTCACTCCTTTGGATGGTAAAACTCCATATGTAAACGGCCATTCCCTTACAGTATGAAACCGTAGAGGCACCCCCATGTGGGTCTCCTCGCAAGGGCAGGCATGAAGGCTCGCCCCTACAGTTTCATATTACAATCTATATAAAAAAAGCCCTGCACATCATATGCAGGGCTTTTATTGAAAAGCTGTGAATCTCTATATCAGATAACTGAACAGATCATACACATCCGGTCGGTTTTGGAAGGCCAGCCATTTTACAGGCTCCCTTTCCAGGTCCTGATGGGAACAGCTCGTAGATGTGTTTCAGTTTGTATTTGGTAAGTTTGGAAAGAACACGTACCATTGGAGCAATACCGTTTTTCTCATAATAATCCTGAAGAACGTTAACTACTGACCAGTGCTCATCGGTAAGCTCTTCAATACCTTCCTGCTGTCTTACATACTCGACCCAATCATTGGTAAAAGTTTTGTAATCAAGCAGAAAACCGTCTTCATCAACTTCAAAACTGGTTCCATTTATCTCGATGGTTGCCATTAAACTACCTCCTGTAAAAAATAAAAAAATAATTGATCTTCTATTAAGTAAGCTTGCCGTCTTATCTTTTAGAATTCATAATTTTTCACCATATCTTAGTCAGATACTCTTGTCAATATGTAGATTTGCTGGTTTTAAAAAATCTTTTTGTATGGCACCTGATCAATGATTTGGTTACAGTATTATGCTTTGCAGCAGTTATTGTTATAACTGTTTTAATATACTAAAATATTTATCATGATAGTACTTTTAAAACTTACTTAATATCATCTTTAGATGACAGACTACTGCTATCATGAATCTTACATTGGAGTTAACTGGAAAAATAAAAGAGGATATTATTTGATTCTAGCCATCCTTCACCGAAGGTATCCAGCTATCGGAAATGATTAATCTCAATACCCTTGAAATGAAGGATGCCTGATTCTATACTCATTTTCGCCATATATTTATTGCTTGAATCGTGATGCCTATGGAATGATTTACAGAAAGGTGGCATAATGATCTTTTTAGCTGTGAATATTTATACGTATCTACTGCACTGTTATTTATCCTGTATGGCAGTAGCTGCACTATGCTGCTACGCTGTTATTCTTTGCCCTAATGGAGGGATGTTCTCATAATTCAATAACCTTGTTGACGATGGTGGGCTAAAGTGGCTGAAAACATTTTATTGATAGAGGAGAGTGAGAGCCACGCTAAGGCGCTGAAACTCTATCTTGAACGTAGTGGAATAACCGTTTCCATTGGAACGACGGCTGAAGAGATGCTGTTGAAGGCAGAAACAAAAGAGTTTGATATTCTGCTTGTCAATCCGTTTCTGAATGGCCATAGCATCTGTTCGTTTATAAAAGAGCTTAAAAACCGCGCTCCTTTATTACATGTGATTGTAATATGCGCTAGAAGAAATCTTGACCAGGCTATGGATGAAGTTGGAACCTGTGCCATTAATTTTCTGGAAATCCCTGTAAGCAGTAAGGCATTGAATCTTGCCATACTTCATGCAAGAAAATGTATTGCCAACGAACGGCGCATATCTATCTACTCTGAGAGGCTTGCTGATCTTGAGCATGACCGAACTCTTTATCACCAGCTGTTCAACGAAGTGCCGTGCTATATCTCAATTCAGAACCGGGATCTGCGTATTATTGGTGGCAATATCTTGTTTCAGAAAGATTTTGGGAATCAGATTGGACAGTACTGTTATGAGACCTACAAAAAACGCTCCTCACCTTGTCCGGTCTGTCCTGTTGTTAAAACTTTTGAAGACGGTAAATCTCACTCTACAGAGGAGGTAGTCACATCTATTACTGGTGACCATTATCATGTGCTGACCCAGACAGCCCCAATTATTCCTGACGATGGTGAGATAAATCAGGTGATGGAGATCTCAACTGATATTACCCAGATCCGTCAGCTCCAGGGGCATCTCTCTTCTCTTGGGCTGATGCTTGGTTCAATGTCTCATGGGGTAAAGGGGATGCTGACAGCTTTAGATGGGGGGATCTATCAGATGGCCTCTGGATTGAAAAAAAATGACCCAGAACGTATTGAGGAGGCATTTGAGCTGATCAAGCAGATGGCAGGCCGGATCAAAAAGATGGTGCTTGAAATACTCTACTATGCTAAATCAAGAAAGCTCCAATACAAGACAGTTGATGTTGTACAGCTTGTCCAGACAGTTGTCTCAACCGTGACAAACATTGCTATCAAAGAGGGTATTGAGATTAAAACTGATATTCCCCAATATCTTGGAGAGTTTGATGTTGATTCCAACTGGTTAGAGTCTGCTTTGGTCAATCTTGTGGAGAATGCTGTGGAGGCATGCAAGTATGATCAGGCAAAGGATAAAAAACATCTGGTTGAATTCACCTTACGGGAGGATGATCAATCCTGGATCTGCTTCTCCATAAAAGATAATGGTATGGGTATGGATCAGGAGACTCGTGAAAAGATGTTTACCCTTTTCTTTACCTCTAAGGGGTCTCAGGGGACTGGGTTGGGGCTCTTTATTGCCCACCATGTAGTAGAGCAACATGGTGGGCACATTACAGTTGAATCAACATCTGGTGAGGGCACTCTGTTTGAGGTATCTCTTCCAAGAAACAGAGACGAAGAGACCATCTCTCCGTTTGGAAAGTCTTTAGATGGCCATCCAATGGATTAAACTTTAGGTAGTATTGGTTACAGGCCTACCTAGAGTTTAACGGTACATACTCCTGAAATAAAATTATACCCGTTTGAATGGTTCATTGTAATATATTGATTCTATACTTAAATCAATTTGAAACCAGCAGTTTCACTCTTCGTTGTGGCTGCCAGGGCGTGGCAATTAGATGAACATCCATCTTAGAAGCAGATCCAGAATACTGATAAGGAGTGCTGCCACTAGAGTTGTGATACCATCCTTGATTCTGAAATCCTCTATCAGCTTATCTGTTATGAACAGCAGAAAAGCGTTGATCACAAATTTAAACAGGCCAAATGTGACGATCATAAACGGTAAGGTCAAGAGAATCAGAATCCATCCGGTAAAGAAACTGATAATAGAATAGACAATGGCAACTGCAATGGCGGTCCAGTAGTTTTTAATGTAGATACCTGGCAGAATATTGGCAACAATAAAGACAGAGACGCTCAAAAAGATAATGTTCAAGATCATGATAAATTTTTCCTTGTAAGCAATATGGAGTTGATAATCGTAAAGCTACTTTTTTGGGTGAAAATGGAAGATGCCCATAATAAAAACTCGCCAGTCATAAGTTTTCTAACTAACTGCCATATATGGATCTTAACTGAAAAGAAGATACCATATCCATTATGAAAAATGAGAACTTGCAACGCTTTAGAATAAAAAAACAGACAGGACAAGTTGATCTCTCCTGACTGACAAAGCTCTCCCGGAGGGACTTGTATCCTGACCATTTCTGTCATGGCAACAAAAAAGTGATCCCCCCTGATTTTTTAGAACGTATAACCCACACTGAAGTGAATTCTTCCAGGACTCTCTCCATCCTCGGTCTCCAGTTTATGGCCATAGAGCAACCCAACAGGGCCAATCGGAGTGATATACCTCAAACCTGCACCTACAGATGATCTGAATCCTCTGGATTCAATACTGTTGGCAAGATCATCTACTCTGCCGGTATCAACAAAACAGTTCAGCTCAAAATCAGCTGGCAGATCAACTCTGGCTTCAATGGTGGAGTTGACAGCGGTGAGGCCGCCTACTGGATCGCCACTTTCATCATACTCCAGCATATTCTCTTTAAATCCTCTAACATTTGGCGTTCCGCCCAGGAAGAAGAGCTGATCCTGTGCCACACTATCTTCCGATCCAAGCGGTTTGATATATCCCATACGGGTACGAAGTGCAAAGGTGATTTTATTAAATGGTGAGATATATTTTCTCAGATCAATCTGATATTTGAGAAATCTGTCAAGATCGTTATCAAATCCGGTATAGAGATCTGCTGAGCCACTTGAGAAGAGCCCCTTTGATGGTCTGACTGATGAGTCCCTTGAATCGTAAACAAGAGCAAATGAGGTTATGAGGATATTTCTGGGCTCCTGCTCTTCAGGGTCTATATCATCTATATCTCCATATGTGGTTCTGTTCTCATATGTCAGATTCAACCCTGCTATGAGCTTTTTGATAAAAAGATATCTTGAAAATCCACTTGAATAACCCCATGATTCTGTACCAAAATTCTTGTTCAGCTCCTCTTGATCCTCAATATATATATTTGCAGTGGCATTGATCTCTGTTCCGAGAAAAAAGGGCTTCTGAAGCCCACTCTCCACTCTGTACCCAATACCGCTGATGCTTGCTGCAACCCAGCCATCAATCTCCTGCCCAAGAAAATTATTGTCCCCGACCTTTGTATCTATATAGATATTCTGTTCTGTATCATATCCTAATGCAGCTTCAGCAAAATAGGGCTTGTTCTCTTCAATATCCACTTCAATATCTGGTGCCTTCTCCATCCTGGCAAGGCCTGGGGATTTGACCTGCACATATTTTACAGCAGAACTCTCTCTTATGTTTTTCTCCGTGGTAAAGACTTTTCTGAGAGAAAATGGGGCACCAGGCTCTATCTCCACCCTTTTCTCTATCACCTCTCTCTTAAGCCTTCTGTTGCCAGAGTAGTGAATATTACCAAATCGTGTAAATTGCCCTTTCTGAACGTGCCACACAACATCTGCTTTTGACCTGTCCACGCTGAACGTCACACTGCTGATCACTTTAACGTGTGGGTAACCAAGTTCAGAGATCATCATGCTCAGGGCATTCTCATCACTTCTTACCATATATTCTCTGAATGGCTCTCCTGGCCGCAGGGATATTATCTCCAAAGCCTTACTCTCTGATATTGTCTCCCCACTCTCTCTTTTACTGCCCATAACAGAGAGTA
>Ga0209800_10001067_pt1 | contig 32232 bp, 22 predicted proteins | sample Higcelweek8metaG_FD_187174 | JGI IMG/M metagenome (GOLD analysis project Ga0209800, IMG submission 187174) | Freshwater pond sediment microbial communities from the University of Edinburgh, under environmental carbon perturbations - High... | ecosystem: Environmental > Aquatic > Freshwater >...
AGCGCAGGCACTGAATCCAGTATCTGAGAGTTAAAAAAACCGCTGATAAATATAACCAGGAATATTGAAAGAGAGAAATAGCCTCCAATTTCATATCTGTTTTGCCACGATTTTTTAAACATTATCCAGCAGAGCCAGAGATATGAAAAAATACCTACAATACCGAAGCTTACCCCCATATAGAGGATATTACTGTGGGGATGGCTCTGCGGTATCCCCTCCTCCTTCTCTGTATAGTAACGATATCCTCCTGTTCCAGCTCCAATGACAGGGTGCTCAAGAAAAATATCCACTGCCGATCTAAGCAGATAAAATCTTGGAAGGATGTCAATCACCTTCTTACCCCAGGGTTGATCCAGTATAACATGCTGATTAGCTTTGAGGTTGGCAAATGTGCTGGTGACACGATTTTTCAGGACAGGGGAGAAAGACATGGAGAAGAGAAAAATCAGACAGATCATGGAGACCTTCTTCCATTCAAACCTGCCGATGACATTCATGGCAACTAAAGGGGAGAGAACAAAGAATGTTACATATCCGTTTCTTCCATCCATGATGGAGATATGAAATAAGAAGATAAATATTAACAGTATGTTAAAAAATTTAGTGGCATTGCTCTGCGCAGATTTGAAGAAAAAAGATGCCATGAGAATTGCAGCCACAAGATACATGGAGAGAGCACTATAGATGACGCCAAAACCAAAGTATCCCTGAATACCGCTCGGCGTGGGAGGGGGGATCACACCTGCAAACTGTATGAATGCAAACAAGCTGTTAACCAGAAGACCAGCAATAAAGGCCTTCACAACCAGCGCTATTGCATCTCTATTCACAGGTATAAAAGCGATAACAAGAGCATAGAGCCAGTAGTGTGTTTTTCTTGCATAATCCATACTGATATCTGAAATTTCTGGAACATAGATCAATCCCATCCAGGGCAGAGCAACAAAAAGAGCCAGTGGCCAGACCCAACTCTCCCGCCAGAGGCTTCTTATATTAAAAAACTTGCCTGAGATAACAGAGACTATAAGAGCTGTAATAATTAATATCAGCGGTGGTGCTGTTCCAATTGGAAAGCTGAAGAACGTAAGGGCAACCAATGTCAGAACTACTCTCTCTGCTTTATCCAACTCTCTGTAAATATTTTTTAGATCAATTAAAAATTGACTCAATATTTTAAACCTTTTTCTGTTTAACTATCCTTTTATGCGAAAGTAGAGGGCACAGCAGTGACTCTCTACAGTTTCATCGTTAGTTGTGCCTGTAAGGGCATGGCCGTTATTATATTTAAACCATCTCCCTTGAGCGTATCACATCAAAGAGCTCCTGAGCAGTCAGATCATTCATACATCTCCAGTGGCTGCAAGGCTTCTGTGCATAGCATGGTGCACAGCCAGGTGATTTCTGGATAACCGTATGGATGGTGTCAAAGGCTCCTCTTCTGGCATGATTACCTGCTCCAGTGCAAAGAGAGTCATATGGCCCTGTTCTCACAGGGTTAGCAGGGCCAAAAATTGCAAAAACCGGAACATTTAGTGCCGCAGCAACATGCATGGGCCCTGTGTCATTGGTAATAAAGTATGATGCCTTACGGATAACCGGAATCAGCTCCTTCAAACCAGTCCTGCCAGCAATTGATATTGCACGGCCTTTTGAGAATTCCACAACCTCTCTTGCAGTTGCTGCATCGGCAGAGCTGCTGATTACAACAGAAGGGAGCAGAAGCATGGAGGCAAGCTCACCAAACTTTGATGCAGGCCACTGATTGGCAGGCTTTCCTGCTGATGGGGATATGACAACATACTCTTCAGGAAGCTCTTTGCAGATCTCAGGATTTTCATTAAAAGGGGCAAATGGATATGCCACAACATCTGTTGGGCACCCAAGAGCAGAGGCAAGTTTCAGGTAACGGTCAATAGCATGGATATTCATATCTCCTATGATCTTATGGGAATAGAACAGGGGGCTCCCCTCATCAGACTCCTTAAACCCCAGCTTCACCTCTGCACCTGAAGCAAATGTGATAAGCCCGCTTCTGAGTATGCCGGATAGATCAACGGCCAGATCATACTTCTCTTTTCTAAGACCCCTTGTAAGTGTGAAAATCTCTCTGAGTGTCTTTTTAAGATACTTTAATCTTTTCCACTTATCTTTTCTGATGATCCACAGCCGGTTAATCATGGGGTGGCCCTCAAGAAAGGTGTGAAGCCCCTCTGCCACAACCCAGTCAATCTTAGCTTTAGGATAGCCCGCTTTAAGTGCATTGAGAAAGGGAAGAGTATGGACAATATCTCCAAAAGCACTGGGTTTGATTATCAATATTTTCTTGATTATCAGTCTGTTATTGATGAAGTGCAACAGGGTGGATACCTCTCTTTTGCAGGACAGATTCAGATACTCTCATAACCATATCCACACTGATTTTATCCATGCAGATATGGTGGTTTGAATCATGAGTGCTCTTAGGGCAGTGCTCCTCCAGACATGGGCTGCATGGCACTGGTACCCTTATCATAGTGCTGTTTTCGGCTGACGGGGCTGTTGCAATATGGTCTGTGGAACCTATAATTGCAATCTGGTCAGTTCCAAGTGCTGCTGCTGCATGCATAAGCCCTGAGTCATTGGTGATAAAAAGGTCACACTGCTCTATAAGGGCGAACGCCTCTCTCAGTGTGGTTTTACCTGCCAGATTGATGCAGAGACCGCCAGATGCAATATTTATATCGTCTCCAAGAGATTGATCTGACGGGCCTCCAAAAATCAATATTTTAGTATTAAAACGGATAGCCAATCTCCTGGCAAGTTCGGCATACCGTTTAGGAAACCACCTCTTGGCTGTCCCACCTGTGGCTCCTGGATTGATCCCGATAACAGGGTCTGACAGTTCAATTTCATAATCTGCAATAGCAGCTGATGCCTCTTCTTTCTCAATTTGTGAGACAGACAGATCAAGAGTTCTGCCATCATCAACAAATAGATGCTCTCCTGCACCTCTTAAAATCCCTCTGTAGTAGTCAATCAGATGGCCTTTTTTCAGCCTTGGGTCAAGTCTGACAGATGGATTTAAAAGCAAGCCTCTTGCATCTGTATTATATCCAATGCGCACCGGGATAGCAGCCAGAAAGGTAATCAATGCAGCCTCAAATGCATTCTGCATAAGAACTGCAATATCAAATCTCTGTTGACGGATATCCCTTGCCAGCCTCAATGTACCAACTCCTCTTATGTGGCGCGTGCTGTTCTGGTAAACCATGATCTCATCAATATGTAAATTCTGATCAAAAACAGGGATCACCCAGGGTTTGGCAAGCAGGGTAATATGGGCATCTGGATAACTTTTTCTGATGGCTCTGATCACAGGGGTTGTCATAATGGCATCCCCTACCCAGTTGGCTGCCCTGATTAAAATCCTAACTCTTTTACTCATTACTCTCCATTTACTTATCACGACCATCTCTATGACAGAGATAATTGAGCATCAAACGCATTACTTAGCACGTACCGATATTTAATCAGCACTTTGAAGCAACTGCTGCTCTGTTTGCAGGCAGAGAAGAATAGTTCTTAACTTTCCACCGGTTATGAATCCAGAACCACTGATCCGGGTAACGCCTGATAATGGACTCAATGGCAGAGGTGTAATTCTGGGTATTGATCTCAAGATCTTTTATTCTGTCTCCTGTCTGAACAAGCTCAATTTCAGGTTCAAAGTACATCACATGTTTGAAGCCCTCACGGACAATGTATGCTGGCACAACAGGAACTCCTGTTCTGAGCACCAATGAGGCCACTCCGTTGTTGGTGCATGCAGGTCTGCCAAAAAACTCAACAAATGCCCCTTTATACCAGTCAACATTCTGATCAATAAGAGTTCCCACAATTTCTCCTGATGCCAGTTTCTGGTCAATCTGAAGAGTTGCCCCTCTCAGGGGAATCATCTCAGTCCCATACTTTTGCCTAAGTTCAAGAGTGAATCGCTCTAAAGGGGCAAAATCAAGTTTTCTGTAGATTGCAGAAGATCTGTAACCGGTTACGGCAATTGAGGCTACAAGAAACTCCCAGTTTCCCATATGGGAGAGCATAAGCAGAACCCCTTTTCCCTTTTCATATGCTCTTCTTATATTTTCAACCCCTCTGATCTTGAAGTACTCAGGAAGATCTTCTCTTTTAAGGCGGTATGCCCAACCAAGTTCAAAGAGCATTCCTGCAATATTTTTAAATATCTTTTTGGCAAGAATCCTCTCCTCATATGGTTCAAGTCTATTCTGACTGTTGGAGCCTCCTCCTAAAGAGAGGTTGATATTTTCAAGGGTGATATCTCTGTGTCGTTTATCAACTTGGAACCATATAAGTCCCAGAATATCTCCTAGAAATTTTCCCATCCTGCGGGGAATAAGACCTAGCAGGTTCATGGCTATGGTTAAAATACGGTAAATGATATTGTCTTTCATTAAAGATCACCTTAGTAAAAATATCCTAAACAGTACTATTCTCTATAATCTCAAGCCTCTTTCTGAGAAGTAGATCTTTTAGAAACCTCTCTCTGATAAGATTTTTAAACTCCTCTTTTTTATCCATGAAATCAATCTCAATGCCTATTACTGCAAAGTCCATTAAAAGGCCACGCCGTATATTTGTGCTCAATCGTGCATAATCTTTTTCTGTTGTCATCATAAGATCAGCTCCGACTCTCTGATATTTTTCAACGATCACTGAAATTTCTTCGCCCTTATACATGTGATGGTCATTAAATTCAAGATGTGCTTTAACCGAGAGACCCAATTTCTCCACGGTTTTTCTAAAAGAGCTGTTATCTGCTATCCCGGAAAATAGGCATGCCTGCCTGCCTTTCAAATCTTCAAGAGTTACAATAGGTGATCTCTGCGCTCTTTTCATAAAACTGTGCAGAAAGGGGCGATGAGATGCAGTAAAAAATATATTGCCTGATTTTTTTTCACCTTCTGCAATCTGTTTATAGCTGTCATCACCTGAATATCTTGTAAAAATGGTTATGTCTGCCCGCTCCATGGCCCTGCAAGGGGATTCCCGCAACCTTCCGGCAGGCAGCAGAGAGCCATTGCCAAATGGTCGATTACAGTCCATCAGAACGATATTGAGATCCCTTTTAAGACGGATATGCTGGAATCCGTCATCAAGAATAATCAGATCAATACCCTCTGCTCTGAATAGATAAAGTGACATCATTATAGCCTTGAAACGATCCTTTCCCACTACAACCGGGAAAGAGAGCCTTGACGCCATCATAAAAGGTTCATCTCCGACTGTTTGGGGATCAGAGATGAGAGTTCCCTCTCCATCTCCTGCTAAAAAAAAGCCCCCTCCTTCTCTTTCAACAGCGCCACCATAGCCACGGCTGACAACCAGAGGCTTTAAACCCATTGATCTGGCCATCTCTGCCATATAAATCGTCATGGGTGTTTTGCCGCTCCCCCCAGCCACAATATTTCCTATGGAGATGACAAAGCAGGGCACTTTTCTGCTCTTTATAATCTCTTTACTGTATAGCCAGATGCGTATGGAGATTGCAGCCCCATAAAGAGCTGATAAAGCACGCAGAAAATACCTGACACCATTCCAGGGGAAAGGCTCTCTGACACTTAGATCATCATCAGATATCTGTATGACTCTTGTCTGAATTCTGCTCGCCAGCTTCTCAATATGGAATAGTGCGTCTCTTAACAACCTCAAAATCTCCTGCAAACATTTTTAATAAAACCTGCATTGCAGATTGACCTGGCAGAACCAAGAGTGAAAGTTTTTATAAAACAGATAGTTACCTGGACTTTCCAATAGAGCGTAATGAAGCAGAACTGTTCTGAATAACAGATAATATCTTCTCAACCACACCTCTTCCGTTTTCAACAAGTATACCAGCACTTTTACCGGCTCTCTGCGCCAGCTCCCTGTCATAAAGAAGCATGGTCAGAGTTTCGAGCAGCTCATCACGGCCGCTGACCATAAAGGCAGCACCATTTTCAAGCATGGTCTCAGAGACCTCCTTAAAATCTTCCATATGAGTTCCGAAAATCACAGGTTTTGAAAAGAGAGCAGGCTCCAACGGGTTATGCCCCCCGAAGGGTAGAAGAGAACCTCCAACAAACGCAATATCACAGATTGAATAGAGCGCTGCCAGAACACCCATTCTATCAATAATTATAAGCTCTTTAGTGATACTATCACCATCGTCCTGTGCCATTACCATTGTTCTTATACTGGTAGCTCTCTTAGGATCTCTTGGTGCAATAATCAGTTTGATATGGTTGAATACTGGATCTTCTTTTAATTGCCTGAAAACCGATAGAAGAATCTCCTCCTCACCCTTATGTGTGCTCCCTGCAAGGATATATCTGACAGGGCAAGATGATGAGAAGGGATCTGCAAAATGCAATTTCAAACCATCAAGACTCTCTGCTTTTGGCAATGGCTGGTCAAACTTGATGTTGCCTGTCACCACCACTTTTTTGTCATCCACTCCTATCTTCATAAACCTAGCTCTGTCAAGCTCTGTCTGAACCATTATGGTTTCAAAGAGAGAGAAAACAGAAGCAAATATTTTTCTGAAAGCGATATAACCATTAAACGAGGATTTTGAGAGACGTGCATTTACAAGAAAAACCGGCACCTTCTTATTGCGCATATGCCAGAGAAATCCTGGCCAGAGATCACTCTCCATAATAATAACAATATCAGGGGCTACCCTTGAACAGACGCTTTTGACAGAAAAAGGGAGATCAAATGGGAAATAGCCAATCTGAATAGAGAGTGATGCAGTGCCTGTAAAAAGTTCCTGTGCAACAGCAAAACCGGTTCTGGTAGAAGCTGTTATAATCAATTCATAATCTGCTTGGTGATTCACTAGGTTATGCGGTTGGTTGTTGTGTGAATGGTCTGGCAGAGGAGAGAGAGATCGTTTTTTAAGAGCATTGACAAGAGGAAGAGCTGATTTCACCTCACCCACAGAGAGGGCATGTAACCAGATACGCCTAATATTCTCTCTCTTTTTCGAAATCAGGTGAATCCACCCCAGACGTTGAACCATATTGGCCCTCCGTTTCTCTGAAAAGAGAAAAATAAAGGGTAAAAATGGAATCAGAACTAAAAAGAGAGAGAGGAGCAGTAAGTTATATAAAATAGGCATATTATCAGTTTGCTAAGTTATCCGTTGTGCCTGTCAGGGCATAAATAGTGGTTATTTATTCAGTGTTCAGAAGATAGATCATGGCCATGCACAAAAAGAGAAAATTGGTAGCCCAGCCACTGACAAATGGGGGTAACATCCTTGCATAGCCAAGAGATGTGGAAAATCCATAAACAATCCAGTAAAAAAATGATGCGCCAACACCAATAGTGATACCAATGGCAAGATTCTCTCTGACAAATCTTCTCATACCTGCTGCTGCCCCAATAATGGCCATGATCACACATATAAAGGGAAACGCACTTTTACCAAAGAGATCAACTCTGTACGTGGTTGCATCATACCCTTCACTCTCAACCTTCTGAATATAGGCAGCAAGCTCCCTGAAATCCATCTCATCTGATTTCTTGACAAATGCATTTAAATCATCTGGCTCAAGCTCCAGATCAACCTCTTTCTGGTCATACTCTTTAATTACAAAATCCTGAATCTTCTCATCAAAAGTCTGCTCAAGAACCCCTGAGAGCAGCCATCTGAACTCCTTAGAGTTGTCACTCTCTTCAGGTACAACACTCTTCTGATATCTGCCATCCACTTTGAATTCACCATGTTCAGCATCAACCCTTTTGATAATTTTGAAATCCTTATCAAGAAATGTGGCTGTAATGCCTGAAATAGTTCTATCCCTTGGGTTAAAATATCTGAAATGGGAGATGCTCCCGCCCCCCTTTATCCAGACATTCTCTCTTACTGCATAGATATTTCTATTTTTTTTAATGACAGAGTATTTTATGTAGTTGGCCCTGGACATGGTTATTGGCACCAGGGTCTCTCCAAGGAGTAGCATAAGCAGAGCAAGAGCTATTCCGGTAACCACCGCAGGCATCACTATGGACCATGTACTGATACCGCTGGCCTTTATCGCAAGCAGTTCATTATTTCTGTTCATCAAGCCAAAGACCGTCACAACAGCCAGCACGGTACTGGCAGGTGTAAGCTGGACAAACATGAAGGGGGTCTTGAGAAGAACATATCCAAAAGCATCTACAAGAGATATTCCTGACTTGAGAAATTTATCTATATTGGTCATATAATCAACAGATATAAAAATAGAGAGCACAATAGTCTGTATGATTAAGAAAAATCTCAGAAACTCTTTAACCCAGTATTGTGTAAGAGTTGACATGATATCAGTTGCTTTTAATATTATAAGGGTTACGCCTTCTTAATCTCAGCAGAGTCTCTTTTTATTTTCACAATCAGCCTCAAGCCAAAGGGAAAACGGAACGGTCTCTCCTGTGCCACCCTCTTGAGTATATATATTGCAGCTCCCCCCATAATTATATCAGGAAGCCACATGCCTACAATAGGAGGATAATGACCTGTTCTGCCAGCAGACCAGCCTGCTGCAAGAAGTAGATAGTAACATAGAAAGAAGCTCATGGCCAGACTAAATCCTGACGAACGCCTTGAAGAGAGCTGCCTTATTCCAAGAGCAAAAGAGAGCAGTCCAAGTGAGATGGACGCAAAGGGGATTGCAAGTTTTTCATGAAACTCCATCCTGGCAGAGAGAAGCTCCTTTGGATCACCCTCCCCTTTACTTATGAACTTCACAAGCTCACCAAAGTACATTTCAGAGAAACCTTTACTCTGTTTTTGTGACTCTGTTGTGGGAAATTTAGTGTCAAAATTAATGTCATAGGTGTCAAAGCTCACGGCATTTACAGAGCGCCCTGCCATATCAACCTGATTTATCACACCTTCTGAGAGACGGAGCGTATGGTGATATCCAGAATCCTGCGAAACCAGTATGCCTTTTGAAGCAACTGTAATGTTGACAATATCCTGATTCCTGCTGTCCTCTATGAAGATATCTGAAAGCTCTGATGTTTTTAAATTTATGGAGGTGACATAGATCATAACATTGTCAAAGGTGTTGTTAAACTGACGCTCCTTTAAGGCAACATTAAGTGTTGACCTGGCAAGTTCAGCACCTTTGGTTGCAAATGAAAATTTGCCCCATGGCACACACCAGAGGGTGATCCACAAAGAGAGAGCAGTTCCAAGAATACAAAAGAGCATAACTGGTGGAATGAGCCTGTATATGCTGATCCCACTCCCCTTGAGCGCAATGATCTCATTATCATTTGACATGCGCATGAAGGTGAGAAGTATGGAGATCATCACTGACATTGGAACTGTGAACTCCATAAAACGGGGAATGGTGTAAAGAATCAACAAAAATACAGCAGATACTCCTGTGTGATAATTAACAACCATATTTGTGATTTCAGGAATCCTGGTCATCAGAAACATAAAAGTCAGAAATACAAGGCAGATAAAAAAAGGGAAGAGGAGCTCTCTGAAAATATATCTGTTTAATATGGTATTCATATTGTATTTTTAAGAAGAGACATTAAATATTACACCTTTTTAGACAATTTTGGCTTATCAACCCGGTATGTTGAGAGCTTGGAAAGGTCAATATTTCCAAGGGTAATTTCCAACCCCTCTTTTCTACTGCCAGCCAGTTTGAACCAGTTCTCAAGCTCCTTTGAGAGAAGCTCCTCACCAACCTGTTTAACACCATTCTTTCCTGCAATGTTGTTGTCCATATAACCGGAATTTATAAAAGTCCATATACCTCTTCTCTTTGATATTATGCCAGTATGTCCACGGGTACTTGTGGAAAAAGAGAGTATCTGCCCCTCCTTTAACACCTTTTCCAACTCTTTCATTGTAGATTCAGCCTGGGACAATGGGTTTTTAACACTCAATAGAGCCTTATTGTAAACACTATAACCAGTGGCCTCAACAAGCCCTTCACCGTTGAGATAGTGATTCCTAGATAACCCCTCATCTACAGCCTTGTCTATCAGATGTCTTCCGAGCCCACCCTTACCCAGATACTTGACCCCCATGTTTTTCAATCCACCTACAACAAGCTCGTAACAATCCATTTTACTGTAGTTATTTCCCATAAACTCCTGGACAGCCTCATCAAGTGCAGGCTCAAATCTGCTTGCAGATTTATAACTGCCAGGCTCTGCCTTATGAGAGTCAAAGCCTTTATTTGCAGATTTTGAAGTGCCTTCTGGTTTTGATTCTGACTCAGGGGGAAAAAGCGATGGAACTTCAAAAGCACTCATCTTGTCAGCCGAAACCGCCTTTGATTTTGCGCCATCTCTTTTAGCATGGCTCTCTCCCCAGACAATTTCAGAAGTCTCTTTATCTAAATAGATATCTGTACCTGCAGGAATGCGCTTGAAATGTTTAGAGGAGTTGACATCCCTTTCAAGCATTTCCCAGCAATTTTTCTTATATTGAGTATTGTAAAGAAGTTCTGACACTGTGGGCGTATCATCTGAAAGTGTCCCAAGATGAATCTTTGGAGGTTCACCAGATATATTATTAGGTTGACTGTCAACCTGACGCTGCCTCGATTGTGAAGAGTGCAAAGAGGAGTTCTTGCGTACGATACCACTGCCTGTTTCTGGGCTGTTTCGAAGTATTGACTTGAAGATTTTCTCTCCAGTCCCACTATTTCTCTTTTCAAAGGATATACTTGGAGCATAAGTTCTTTTGTCAAGGGAATCTATCAGCATGTTTACCTCCATTTTTCACAGATATTGATTAAGGAATGGTATCTTACCATATGCTTTAAGTCAAAATAAGCAAAAAACATGCCTGATATATTTCACATATTAACCGCTACCAAATTCATCCAGTGCTATTTCAAAAACTGAGTTTTTTTATATGAAAGTGTAGGGACACACAGGTGGGTACCCCGTAGAGACGCAAGATCTTGCGTCTCTACAACTTTCTTGCTTCGTTGTGCCTGTCAGGGCATGGCTGTTATATGAAAGTCTTCTCATTTTGCTCCAGCTGCTTTCGCAAATCTTGTATCAACAAACTGATCAAGATCAATAAGGCTGGTCATGATTTTCATCTTATCCATCATGTAGTGCTGAATTATCTCAAGATCTTCAAGAACAGGAAAAAGTTCACCTGTTGTGATACGGTCAGATGGCTCAGTTAAAACTCTTCTCACCACATCAACATTCTGAGATAGAAACTTTCCACCAATAACAGCTGCAGGATCTGGCTGGGCATCGATCGCCTTACCAGATTTTACAAAACTTGTGGTCAGCTCCTGTACAGCTTCAGGATATTTTGCAATAATTTCATCTCTCATCACAAAAACACAGCATGGATGGCCTGACCAGAGATCTTTTGAGAGATAAAACTCCTCTCCGAGTCCAGAGGCTATAACCTGAGAGCCAATAGGTTCTGCCACAATAAACCCGCCGATCTCACCCTCTTCGTCATACTGAAGAGCCTCAGGCATCTGAAACGGAGCAACCACTTCAAGGCGGACATCTATATCTGGCTCTACAGCTCTTCCGGGCTTGAGCCCCTTTTCTGAAAGCAGTCTGTGAAACAGCATGTTGTGAATAGAGAGTTGGTATGGAATTAAAACTGTCTTGCCTGCAAAATCTTCAATTTTTTCAATATGTGCCCGTTTGCTTTTGACAAGAATACTGCCATTTCTATGGGTGAGCAGGAGTAACTTGATACCAACTCCAGATTTAAAGAGATCCATTGCTGTTGGAGCAAGAATAAATGCCCCATCAAGAGACTTTACAGTCAGAGCATCTGCAACTTCGTTCCACCCGTTCTTTAAAACAGTCTGGAGAGTACAATGTTCAAATTTTTCTGCCCCTTTTTTCAGTTTTAAATCAGTAACTCCCAGAATCAGATGATCGGTAATAGATAGATGGCCAATCTTTAACGTTGGTTTTTCCGCCATTATATTCTCCTTAATTTCATACAGTTAACTCCCGGGCACCAGATTTATGGGCACTATGCGGACACTATAAGATATGCCACTTTATCGTGTCAACAATAATAACCTGTGACACCAGTTGAGACCATATATTCTGCTAGAAGCAGATCCTCTCTTGTGGTAATTTTGATATTTCTTCCTGAACCAGATGTCATAAAGACCTTTTTTCCAAGTTTTTCCACCAGTGAGGCATCGTCAGTAGCTGAAAATCCGGACAATAGTGCCTGCTCATGTGCATCAATAATAAGATCAAGCTCAAAGGCCTGAGGAGTCTGAACCTGATACAGATCTCTTCTATCCACAGAACCTGCAACAAAGCCTCTGCCATCCATCTGTTTGAGAGTGTCTGATACCGGTATAACCGGTATGCATGCCCCATACTCCACAGCACCTGCAATGCAACGGGTTATGATATCACAGTCAACAAAGGGGCGGACACCATCATGTATAAGGACGATTTTCAATCTGTCGCTGCTTTGCCTGCCACTATTTCCCCCCCTCTTGTCGCTATCTTCTGAGCAGGAGCTATTCAATATGCTGCTGTTCAAACAACTCTGTGAAGAGGAGGAGATCTCTCTTACCTTTTTGAGCCCATTCATAACAGATTTCTGGCGGTCTGTTCCACCAGATACCATGCAGACTTTTTCATTCAGACCATCTGGTGCAACTATATTTTCAAGACAGTACTCTCTATCCTCCTCAGGGATGACAAGAACCATATGTTGGAGCTGTTTTAACCTGGTGAACAGATTAAGAGTATGGATAAGAACAGGGGTGCCTGAAATCGCAATGTACTGTTTACGTATTTCAGATTCCATTCTCACCCCCTTGCCTCCTGCCACAATAAGGGGATATACTTCACAGTTTGTCATGGATTATCTTCAGATAGGATATTATTTAAAAACCCGGGTTAAAAAAATGACTCATAATCATAGATGGTCATCTAAGATAAGATAGTTGCTTGGGAAGAGGCACCCCTTTACCCATTGAATCTTCAGCATAATTTACACTCGCAAGAATTGAGAGATCCTCAAGAGCCCTTGTATCCCCTTCAAACACCACCTGCTCAAGTTCCTCTTTTTTTATTTTACCACCTGCCCATTGCAGGTCCAGAACACTTGATGCATCAAATCTGTCGCTGCCCAGCACCATCTCAACATCTCCACTGTAATGCTGGACAATTTTGGCTATCAGAAGACATGGTCGGGTGTGGAATCCCCGCTCTCTGGGGATTCCAACAGTAATTGAAGAGCGATTGATATTCTCATTCAATATCTCTGAGGCAAGACGCTGTCCTGAGGATAAAAACTGCCAGGCATAAAAGAGGCAGTAATTGACAGATCGATCAAGGAGCACATCCGGGTCAATCAGCTCTGTAAGCGATTCGCTCACACCCTTATAAAAGTCCTTGTAATCAACATCAAGGAGATGGCGTTCATAAAAATGGAGCAGCCTTCCCATAACCTGCAAAATATGGAATACAATGGAAAAATGGCTTCTAAGCTGCTTGAGTTTCCTGTTTCCATGAAAAAAACCACCATGTATTACATAGGAGTCAAAAGAGGATTGAAGATTATGGAGCAGCATTTCAAAACGCCTGATACCAACCTCATTCACCTTTGAAGGTACAAGTTCCCGTATCTCATCACTGCTATAGCGTTCATAAAAAGAGAAGGGCTCAAATGCTTTAATCAGATCAAGAAACTCACTTGCAATAATGATAAGATTTTTCCGCTGATCATTCCTGTTGTCAAAATCGTCAATATCATGTTCCAGCTGCTGAGTTGTAGCAATATCTGGAAAAAATTCAGGGGCATACCCCTTTGGGGGAATCTCTATTCCAAGACGCTGTGCCTCAGCTATAATCACCGGAGCAGCCAGCTCTATTGATCCTTGAATCATCATCAGAGTATCTCTGGACTCATCAATAAAGGCATCATCTTTTCTCTCAAAATCATAAAAAGCAATACGGTTGAAAATGTGTTTCTGAGAGTAGCCAGCTAAGGAGAGGTGCCTGATTGCAGCGCTCAATTCTCTGTAAAAAATCCATTTCCGGTTATTCTTTGCACCATGAAAATCAAGGAAATCTTCCAGTAGATGTGACGCTGTGATAAGCTTTGAGTAAATTTTCTTGTTCAGCAGGTAAGGTTCATTTTTAATATCCAAAATATATAAAATACATTTCAGATACTCAAATGAAAAGTGGTTAACTTTTCCCTTGAATGAGATATCACATGAAAGATGCATTATTCTATTTTCACCGTAAGATTCACTATGACATTTCTGACTAAAGCTGCATGTGTATAAAAGATCTGTCCCCCAAAACCAATCCATAAAGTGATTGTATATTACAGAGTGGTTAGAATCATGATTTACATCATATCCTTTTCAGTCTCTTTAACCGTAGCATCAATTCTGGCTGCAAGGTCTGCCGGAAGCCCTTCAATCTCAACATTTAAAAATCCCCTGACAATGGTGGAAACAGCCTCCTGCTCATCAAGCCCTCTTGCCATAAGATACTCAATCTCCCGCTTGTCAATCTTACCAACAGCAGCCTCGTGAGACATCTCAACTCCGGGTGTATGGCCGGAAAGCTCTGGAATGGCGTGGAGCAGCCCATTCTTTAAGATCAGCCCCTTACACTCAAGATGCCCTTTTACTCCAGGCTCTTTTCCTATGAGGTGCCCACGTGAGATAATGGTACCTCCGGCAACAATTGCTCTTGAGATTATCTCTGCCCTTGCACCTGAACCATTGAGTTGTACCACAGAGCCCATATCCATATAGGTACCCTTGCCTGCCACAAGAATGCTGTTGATTCTGGCAGTGGCATTTTTCTCAAGGATGGTCACCGGGTTGGTAATAATTGAGCCTACAGGCCTCAACGAGATGTAATTTGAGATAAATACCCCACCCTCATCCACATGAACCGCTGTCTTAGGCCTTACACAGATATTTTCACCCCAGTCATGGATCATGGTGTATTTGAGTATAGCCCCTTTTTTGACATAAAACTCAGAAAGCCCGATGTGCAGGCCTGATTTGAGGTGCTCTGAGGTCGAACAACCTGCAATGATATGAAGCTCGGACTCCTCTTCTGCCACAACAATATTATGCACCTTCTGTGAGAAATTCTCCTTTGCAATGTGCAGACAGGTCTGAAGAGGCTTTTGTGCCTTAACACCCTTTTTAATATAGATAAAAAAACCCTGATCCGGTTTGATGTTGACAGCTCTGGTGATCTGATCCTGTTCAGGAGAGAGCAGTTTCCACACATACTCTCCAAGCCACTCATACTGCTCAAGAGCCTGGGCTATCCCTTTTATCTCAACGCCTTCAATACTTCTGCTGCAATGAACAATGGAGCTGTCCTTCTGTATAAATGTTCCTGCCCTGAACGCACTGTTAGTATCAATTCCGACTCTTACAAACTCATTGACATCACTCTGATTGATTGCATTCAGGTTTTCCACATAATCGTGATGGTCGGCAGAATCGTTGTAAGCTGATAAATTGATCTCATTTACACCATTCAAATTCAGCTCTATCTCACCAGCTGAAGTATTATCTTTCGTACCTCTTAAGCCAGTATCTCTGATATCTATCAAATCACTCTCTCCGTTCAGGCTGTACATCCAACACACTCCTCATATCCATATTCCCTGATCCATTTCAATATCTCCCGGGCATTTCTGGAACATCGCAACTGCCCCTTATAGAGCACCTGCCCTCTGTCAGCCGTAATATAGTCTAAAATATGGCCAGTGTGGGTGATCACCAGAGCAGATTTCGGCCTGTCTGACAAGATGGGGTTCTTATGACATCTGGATGGTTTTTCTATCCCCCGGTTGAGCAGGTTGTTGATGCTGTCCCCAAGCAGAGCAATGGACTCAAGATCCACTCCAGATTCCGGCTCATCCAGAAGAAGCAGATCCGGCTGCTGTGCCGAAAGTTGAAGCAGCTCTGACCGCTTGATCTCACCTCCTGAGAGGTTGTGGTTTACATCCCGTTCAAGAAAGGGGTCAAATTTCAGTTTTTTCGATAGAGCATCCACGTTTACTTGTTTGCCACCAGCACAGATCTCCACCATGCGGCGGGTAGAGAGCCCGTTGATGGTAGGAGGACGCTGAAACAGAACACCTACCCCAAGTTTCGCCCTCTCATGAATCGGCATGCAGGTGATATCTTCACCTTTAAAGGTGATCTTCCCACGCGTAACTCTGTATCCTGAAAATCCCATTATTGTCATCATCAGAGACGTCTTACCTGACCCGTTGGGTCCGAACAGAATGTGTGTCTCTCCAGGAGGAACGTGGAGATTGACATTCTGAAGAATCTCCTTGTCACCCACCTCCACCTTGAGTTCTTCTATTATCAGCATTATTTAAATCCTTTGCTTGAAACTTTATGCACCTGTAGCACTGCTTTCTATAGCCTTGAAACTCTGTTTCATTTTTATATTTTTAATGAAACTTCATAATATTTGGATACGGTGAGAGCAGCCCGTAAGCCGAATTTTGTTCCCTGGTCAGGTTACCCCGATTCAGGGCAGCGGTCATTCATCTTGGATGTACGTTGCCGTACACCTCATGCGACCTACCCGGAAGCTTCAGGCGGGCAGCCCTCAGACACTTCCCTATTTGGTCTTGCACCGGACGGGGTTTACCAAGCTTTTCCAGTCACCTGGAAAACTGGTGCGCTCTTACCGCACCGTTTCACCCTTACCAGCCACTTTTTGAGATGGCTGGCGGTCTGCTCTCTGTTGCACTTTCCTTCACGTCACCGCGACTCCACGTTATGGAGCGTCCTGCCCTGTGGTGTTCGGACTTTCCTCCGGATTTTTTAAAATCCCGCGACCGCCAAGACTACTCTCACCGTATTTTTTTTGAGACTGTAACACGCTTTTAAATTTACTTCAACATTAACCGATGCACTGAAAATTGATCTCAATATCAGCAGATCACTGTAAGGAGATATGACTCAACTACGATACTGCCTCAATATGGTATAAAATTTTATTACAGTGCGGGCACTGGATCATTGAGGTGCATCGACGCACCTCAATGTAGAGCTGAGGTGGAATATTCATGAAACAGCCACGGCAGACCTCATCTCTTACCTCAACAACTGCAATACCTCCGCTCGCCTGAGAGATTTCGTTGAATCGACTTAAAAGATGCGGATTCAGTTTTCCGGCAATCTGCTGACGCTGCAATCTGTGCTCTTCAAGACGTTCTCGGTCTGCCTCACTCTTTCGGTCAATCTCTTCTTGCTGAGATCGTATCTGTTGAGTCAGCTGCACAAGCAGCTGCTCCTGCTCAATGAGCATTTTTTCCTGTGTCTCTTTCTCCTCAAGATTCTTCAGATAGAGGTTTTCAAGGGTATCTCTTCGCTTCTTGTTATTATCAATTTCCCGTAAAAGTACTGCATAGTCCTTGCTGTTTACTTTTTTAAGGTTCTCGCTGCTCTTTTCAATACGGTCATCATTTAGCTTTATCTCCAGCCCTGCATCAACACAGGCTTTGTTGATAATGTCAAAGTCATTTTTAAGTTTATCAAGAGCTGCTTGAAAATCAGCCTTTTTTGATTCCAACAGAGACTTCTCCTTTTCCACGCCATTCAGAAACAGCTCAATCTGTACCGTTTCTGTCTCTGCTCTCTGCAGTTGCACCAGGATATTAACCTCTGCCTTTGTTATATCAATCATAATATTCCTCTATCTCATCACATAGCGTTACAAAAGGGTCTGAATCACCATAAAAACCTTCTATTTCAAGATCCATCCCCTTTTCAATGGAAGCATCTCTAAGTTTTTCACAGAGAAGATCCACTGCAATCCTCTCTGAAGCAAAATGCCCCACATCAATCAATCCAAGCCCAGCCTGCTCAATATCCCTTGCCTCATGGTATTTGATATCCCCTGTAACATACACATGAGCACCGGATCTGAAAAAATCTCTAAGCAGAGATCCACCGCTTCCAGTACACAGGGCAACCTGTTTTACCGGAAGATCCGGGTCTCCTGTAATTCTTATGGTTGTAAGTTGAAATTTTTTTTTAACATAAAGAGCCAGCTCCCTGAGGGGAAAAATTCTCTCAAGCTCGCCTGTTCTACCGATACCATCTCCACAAATTCCATCAGCAGCATCTTCAATACAGTTATCTGGTGGCACAAGCACCTTAAGATTCTTCAATCCAATAACAGAGGCAAAGAGGTCATTCAAACCTCCTTGCACCTTATCCAGGCTGGTATGGGCAGAGATAATGGATATTTTCTCTCTGGCAGCAAGGGCAATAGCAGATCCTGGCATGGTTGTGAAGTCAATACTTTTTGGTGGACGAAGCATTAGTGGATGGTGACTGACAACCAGATCTGCATGAGAGGCAACAGCCTGGGACATCACCTCCATGGAGACATCCAGTGAAACAAGAATCTTTGTGACAGGCCATGACATACTGCCCACCTGAAGGCCACAGTTATCCCACTCTTCGGCAATGGAAAAGGGTGCTATCTTGTTATCTATTATAGAAAAGAGATCTCTGACACTGGCATTTATATTCATAATCTCCCCGCCTTTATCTGCATCAAAGTCAAAAGTTTCAAGAGCGTTGTCTCCATCAGATTCAACAGATCAGCAACTAAGATCTGAGTTCTTGAAATAAAAAAAGCGTGGTATCATCTACCACGCTTTTGATCAGCTCACTATGTTATTCTGATTTTATAATCTCTTGTTTTATATTTACAACGTTTCACTGCATCCTGACTTGTTATTTTTATTATTGTAACAAACAACTGAATCTACCGCGATGATGAGAGAGATAATGTGGTGGGCCCACCTGGATTCGAACCAGGGACCGACCGGTTATGAGCCGGTGGCTCTACCAAACTGAGCTATAGGCCCTCTTCATCAATCACCAGAAGAACTTGGCAAGTATATATTTTTTAATTGCAATGTCAAGTCCAAAATTTCAGATCAGAGTTAAATTTCAATGAAACTCTTCAGTTTTTTACTTCTGGTCGGGTGTCTCAATTTTCTTAATGCCTTTGCTTCAATCTGCCGGATTCTCTCCCGAGTCACGGTAAAATCCTTGCCAACCTCCTCCAGAGTGTGGTCTGCTTTCTCTCCGATTCCAAACCGCATTCTCAGAACCTTCTCCTCTCTTGGAGTAAGCGTTGCAAGCACCTTCCTGGTCTGCTCTGCAAGGTTCAAGTTAATGGCTGCATCAGATGGCAGAGAGAACTTCTTGTCCTCAATAAAATCACCCAGGTGGCTATCCTCCTCCTCACCGATCGGAGTCTCAAGGGAGATAGGCTCTCTTGCAATTTTCAGTACCCGTCTCACCTTGTCAAGCGAGATCTCCATCTTCTCTGCAATCTCCTCAGGAGATGGCTCTTTTCCCATCTCCTGCACAAGATAGCGTGATGTCCTGATCAGTTTGTTAATGGTCTCAATCATGTGAACTGGAATACGGATGGTTCTGGCCTGATCTGCAATGGCTCTTGTGATGGCCTGTCTGATCCACCATGTGGCATAGGTGCTGAATTTATAACCTCTTCTATACTCAAACTTATCAACAGCCTTCATAAGGCCGATATTGCCCTCCTGGATAAGGTCAAGGAACTGAAGTCCACGGTTGGTATATTTTTTTGCAATACTGACCACAAGGCGGAGATTGGCCCGGACAAGCTCACTCTTGGCATCTTTTGCCTGCATCCTGCCCCTGTCAATCCCCTTTGCAATCTTCTTAAGTGAGGAGACATCCCCTTTGAGGAACTCTTTCTTATGTTTAATCTGATCAATGATGACTGTCAGGTCTGTACAGAGAAGACAGTCATCATTGTCAGTGATATCAGAATGCTTCATTGTCCAATTTACAAAACCATTTGAATCTGCAAGCTCTAGACACATATCCTCTTTCCTGGCTCTAAAGGTTGCAGCACATCTTTTGATCAGATTGTCCATCACATCAAACCATTTGATATTATTTCTGATCTCTTTCTCAATTTCATCTATGATGCTATTTTCAATACGCCAAACCTTCAGCAGATCATATATCTCCTCGTTGCTGCTGCGTATATCATTTTTTAATTTGCGGGCATGTGCAGGATCAGGATCCATATTGAATATTTCAGCACGCCTCTCCTGGTTTTTAGTGTGAACGGCACGGATATCAGCAAGTGTTTTTAACACTTTCTCCCTTTTTTCTGCCTCATCTACAAGCCCCTCCCCCTCATCAACATCCCTTAGGAACTGCTTGAGTGGCATTTTTTTTGCTTCAATTTTATCTCCTCGAACAAGAAGTGCATTGACAGCCAAAGGGCTTGCCAGCATGGATTTGAGTATCTCATGTTCACCGACCTCAATCTTCTTGGCAATCTCTATTTCACCTTCACGGCTGAGCAGTGTAACCATACCCATCTCACGGAGATACATCTTAACTGGGTCTGTTACAGTGCCAAACTCCATGTCAGCATCACTTGACTTACCGGAAAACAGGTTCCGTTTAACTTTCCTGATCTTCTCCTCTTTGTCATCCCAACGATCAATATCTGCATCGTCCGTTGACATTGAGTCACCATCAGATATCATATGCTTTCTCCCATCACTGACATCTCTTTTATACGGATCGCTTAAGGGTCTGTATAGATCTTTTGCAGATTTATACGGCTCCTTTACAGGCTTACTCCTGTCATTACCGCTCCTGATCTGCTCACTTGCAGGTCTGTAGGCACCAGGTGATATTTTATCTGCCTCACCTGCAGATTCAGGCTGTTGCTGTACAGCCTGCTTACTTCTGACTTTTGCCGGTTGTCCCTTATCCATATCGACAAGTGTGATACCCAGATTGCTGAAACTCATCAGAATACTATCAATCTGGTCAGAAGATTTCACATTATCAGGAATGGCCTCATTAATTTCGGCATAGGATAGAAACCCATCTTTTTTCCCCTTTTCAATCAAATCCTCCATTTTTTTTCTTAAAGACCTGCTCCCTCTGGATTCAACCGAGTCTGTTGCCATAGAAAATGCCCCCCAAAGGCTCTTTGTTATTCATAACCCCTTAATTTCCTGATCTCCATCTGTCTCTGCCTGAGCAGCTCCAGAGTAAGATCTATATCATTATCCTGTTTTGTAGTCATCCCCTGCTCTCTATCGTTCCCCTTAGCTCTTCTGCTTGCCTGTTCAACCCGTCTGATTTCATGGATCAAGGTACTATCTCCCCTTTGTCTTGCATGTATTACCCTTTTAATAAGAAAAAGAGACTTCTCCAGCAGATCATCGACATCTGACACCTCCATCATTGCAAGAGAGGCGATCAGCTCCCTGTCTGTCTCATTCTGAACAGATGCCATCACATCACCAACAAACCTGGTGTTGCTACTGTGAGAAGACGAGGAGCAAGATGGGCCTGAGCCATCTGAATATGACTCTGCAACACGCAATATGACTCTGCCAACAGCTTTGAGTCTGGATGAATAAAAAAAGTCAAGCACCTCTCTTCTCTTAACTTCAGCAACTATTTCCGGGAACTGGAGCATCATTGAGATGATCTGCCGCTCTCTTGGTTCAGACTCACTGGCAAGGCCATCTGATACTCTTGCAGAACCATTCTCGATCTCAGCGCTACCTGTCTCCTTCTGCCGGTTATCATTCAGAGCAGAAGGTTTCAACGTTGATGAGGCAATGGCCTGCTGCCTTACCTTTTCAAGTACAGCCCCCTCATCAATACCGAGAAGATGGGCAGTCTCTCTGACATAGAGAGACCTTGCAGTACTCTCCTCTATTGATGCAATATGAATTTTCATCTCCTCAAGAATGGCCACCTTCCCTTCAATAGAGAGTCCATATTTTTTAATGGCCATTTCAGTTAAGAATTCAATGGCTGGCATAGCTTTCATGGCAGCATATTCAAAGGCTTCTGCCCCAGATTCTTTTACAAAAGAATCTGGGTCCTGCCCTTTGGGAAGAACAATTATTCGCAGCTCAATCCCCTCTTTAATAAAGAGATCAACACTCCTTCTGGCCGCATTGACACCAGCGTCGTCAGAATCAAACACAAGAAATATCTTTGATGCATACCCCTTGAGAAGACGAACATGATCCATTGTCAACGCAGTACCTAAGGTGGCAACACAGTTCTGGATACCACTTTGATAAAGAGATAAAAAATCAAAATACCCTTCAACAATATATACTGCCCCTTTATTACGGCAATGCTGCTTTGCAGCGTGGAGACCGTAAAGGATTTTGCCTTTACTGTAAACAGGTGTTTCAGGCGAGTTGAGATATTTGGGCATGGAATCGTCCAGCACCCGTCCTCCGAAACCTGCCACCTGCATGTTTACATCAAATATAGGAAACATGACTCTGTTTCTGAACCGGTCATAATATCCACTGCCACTCTTCCGTCTCAGAACCAGGCCTGACTGCTCCGCCATACTTCTGGAGAGTCTCATTTTTCTGAGCAGTGAGACTACGTCATCCCATTTATCATACGCATAGCCTATGCAGAACTGATCAATTATATCAGGTGTAATGGCTCTTTTTCCAAGATACCTTCTTGCCTGTTCAGCAGATGACCCTGATTTAAGTTGAGCATTATAATGCTCTCTGACTCTAGTGTTGATCCTTAACAGTCCCTCCTTGAGTTCAAGTTGCTGCTTTTCCCAAATGCTGATCTCACGGGATGCAAGGGCAATGCCATATCTCTTTGCCAGCATGTCAGCAGCTTCCAGGAAGGAGATATGGTGATGTTTCATCAAAAAGGAGAGAGCATTTCCACCAGCACTGCATCCAAAACAGTGGAATATCTGCTTTTGGGGACTTACCGAAAAGGAGGGAGTTTTTTCAGAGTGAAAAGGGCAGAGACCAAAGTAATTTCTTCCAGCTTTTTTTAGAGTCACACAATCAGATATAACCTCAATGATATCTGACGCATTCAGTATCTCCGAGATTTTTTCTTCTGGAATAACCATGCAATTAGAGTCAACTCCCAAAAAAACAGAAAAATTTTTAAAATCTAAAACCTGAATTTTTTAAAACTTAAAAATTAACTACTGTCCGGTCATTGTCAATATATTGAAAGGGAAATAACAAGAAGTGCACCCAAGAAGATCATCACAGAGCAGACAGATTCTCTCTTGCCTGAAACAGGTATATATCTGGCTCTGCACAGAGGATAGAGACACTGACCAGCAGCATCAAGCTTCTCCATACTCTGAATCTGTTCAGAGAATGCCCTTGCTGGAGAGAATGCCTGAAATCCGCCCGTCAATGGTACAGGCTGTATTTAATGCTCTGCCCAGTGCCTTGAATATAGACTCAAGGATATGGTGTTCGTTCTCACCGTAATAGCTGTTAATATGCAGATTCATTCCACCCTGCACACTGAATGCCCTGAAGAACTCTTTTGCAAGATATGCATCAAACTGTCCTGATGATCTTATGGTCTGTGGAAGGTTATATATAAGGAAGGGGCGATTTGACAGATCTACGTTGACCCTTGAAAAGGCTTCATCCATTGGTACAGCACCTTCGCCATAACGGCATATTCCCTTTCTGTTGCCAAGGGCATCTGAGATGAGTTGACCAAGGACAAGGCCGGTATCTTCGACTGTATGGTGGAAATCAACACCGAGGTCTCCTTCTGCTCTGAGTTGCAGATCAAAAAAACCATGAACTGTAAACAGAGTCAGCATATGATCAAAAAATGGAATGCCTGTAGAGATATACCCTTTTCCGCTCCCCTCAAGTGTGATTTGTGCGTCTATCTTTGTCTCTTTTGTTTCTCGTTTTACTGCTGATGTGCGAGCCATACCAGAATAACCTTGCAAATTATAAATAGAAATTATACAATAGCACTTTTTTAAAATAGCCATACAGATGGTTGTACAAAATTGAGGGCGCTGTAATAAATTGTACTTTATACATTTTATTACAGCCTAAACCTGAATTTTTTAAAAATACAGTCAAGCTGTTCTTCTGTCAATTATTTTTTTATATATCAAATGTCAATTTTTTCTACTGTAAGAGGTTAAACCAACAATGACATTACCCCTGTCCGATGCATTCAAACTGCCAGATTCGGAGCATGATAAAATCATCTCTCCTGAAAATACTATAGAAAATTTCAAGATCAGATCTCAAGCTGCAAAACTCAATATTCTCAAAGAGACCAGGAGGATTGATAACAACCGGCTGGGCATTCCTGTCTATTATAGTGTCTGCGGCCATGATGCAAGTCGTCTGACTGGAACAAGAAAGCAGATGGGCAAAGGCGTCACACCAGCACTTGCTGAAGCCAGTGCTGTGATGGAGCTTGCCGAAAGATTTAGTATCTACAGTTTTATGGATAACCATTCAAATTTTGTTCGATCCACTTATGATAAAATAGAAAACAGCATCCCATTTGAACTCATCTTGAAATCTGTCCATGATAACTGCTTGAATTCAGTTGAGTACGAGAATCTTAACCCTGCAAGTGCTACCAAATCTGATAGTCTCAATGGTGATATAGCTGTAAGAAAAAAAATTTTCTCCATGCTTGACTTAAAATGGACTCCGGCATACAACCTTTCAAAAAACCAGGAGATATTGATCCCCCTGGACTGGTTTTTTATGATAAATGAGTTCAACGGCTCCTCTGCTGGTAACTGCAATGAAGAGGCAATCTGCCAGGGTGCATGTGAACTAATTGAACGCCATGTATCTGCTCTGATTTGCAAAGAGAGAGTTTCAGTTCCATCCATTGATCCTGATTCCGTTACAAACTCATCCAATGTTGATCTCATAAAGAAGTTCAATAACGCTGGCATAAAATTTTATATCAGCGACTTCTCATTGAATACAGGTATCCCAACTATTGGAGTACTTGCCTGGGATCCATCAACATTCCCAGATTCAAGCGAGATAGTGTGGACAGCAGGCACAGCACCAAGTCCTGATAAAGCTTTAAGCCGTGCCCTTACAGAGGTAGCCCAGCTTGCTGGTGATTTCAATACTTCATCCAATTATGTGGCAAGCGGCTTACCAAAATTCACCTCTATTGATCAGGCCTCATGGATTATTGATCCCATTGAAGAGGGGAGATCTCCCCATATAAAAATAACTGATCTGCCAGATATCTCCAGCCTTAATATCAAAGATGAGATCTCATCAATTATAGATGCCATGCAAAAGCTTGATTTTGATCTCATAGTGGTCAACACCACTGATCCAAGGCTTGCTGTTCCTGCATATTATACCATTGTGCCAGGGGCATGCTTCAGGGAGAGGGCACAAAACAGCAGTATCGCGATGTTTGCAGCCAAACATCTTCATGAGACCCTCGCTTCTGAAAAGGCATTTGAAAAGATCAAAAAAATAGGAGAGATGATCCCTGACAGATATGAGATTGAGTTCTATCTTGGGCTTTGTCTTCTTGACATGGGAAGACCTGAAGATGCAATTTCCCACTTTAAATCAGCAATGAATCTGAATCCTGCTCAACAGGATAAGCCCAGTATCTGTTCCTATACAGGAGTGTGCCTTAAAGAGCTTGGAGATTATAAGAGTGCTATTGAGATTCTTGAACAGGGCATTGCCATTGATGACGAACGGGAAGATATCTATAACTTACTGGGGTTTTGTAACTTCATGCTAAAAAATCATACAGCCTCTATATCCTGTTTTGAAAAGGTGCTAAAGATAAATCCAGCCTCCGGTATAGACCACGCAAGCATTGCATCAAATTACAGAGAGCTTGGCAGTTTTGAGAAGGCCATTGACTATTATGAACTGGCACTGGCACTTGATCCCACACTCGACTTTGCACGTGACAATATTGAGAAACTAAAAAACCGTATCTAAAAAGTCCGGTAAAAAAGAGCCATAATAATGATTAATGGTTATTTCTTGAAATATTGATCATTAATCATTATTCTAGATAACAGAATTCTAGATAACATAGCAATACAGATTCATTTCAGCCATTATTGTAATAATATTTAATGGGGTGAACAGATGAATATCTCAACTAGACCACATCAGAATAGTGACTACTGGTATTCAAGAGAACTCTCTGCTGCCTCCTCCGTATCTTCAAGTAGCCAAACTTCCCAATCTGACAGAACAGAACCGTCCAGCGTAAGAGCTGATTCAGACCAGATATCAAAGCGCTCTTCTGCACCAGATAACGCCACCGTTATCTGGAACAGAGAGGAGAGTTCATTTAAGGAAGATAGTTATCCAACCTACGGCACAGGTAAAAACGCCTTACATGCTACAGACTCAAGTATCTCTGATAATGATCAGGAGAGCAGTGGCAGTGTAGAGGAGGCCACACAAAGCAAGGAGGGGCAGCAGAGCAGCGTCTCCTCATCACCATTGGTTCAGGAGAGTGAACTCTCTGATGAGGAGCTTGCACTAGTCAAAGCGCTTAGAAAATCAGATTCAGAAGTAAGAACCCATGAGATGGCCCACATTGCCGCTGGTGGACAATATATAACATCAGGGGCTCAATTAGAATATCGTAAAGGGCCTGATGGTAAAAGGTATGCTGTGGCAGGCGAGGTCTCTATTGACACATCGCCTGTTTCAGGAGACCCTGAGGCGACTGTAGCAAAAATGCGTCAGGTACAAAGAGCCGCTCTGGCACCAGCTTCACCCTCAAGCCAGGATAGAAAGGTTGCATTAAATGCAGGAGTACTTGCGTCAAAAGCGATGTCAGAACTCATAACATCACAGGCAGAGGAGCGTACAAAAGAGAATGAGAACAGGGTTTTTGGAGAGATGCAAAATAGTGACAGCAGAAGAGCTGGAGAGATGCGTAATGCCGCAGCCAGTTATTCAAAAGTAGATGCCCTGCCTTTGGACCCTGAAGTAAACCGACTTGCAATTGCTGTTTAGCGGGTACCCTCGCAAGGGCAGGTACGAGGCCTACCCCTACAGTTTCATATAACCCCGCATAACATCTAATTTTATGAATTATGAGCAATAGTTGACATTGAAACAATCCTTATGAATAATAAGCCATCAAATTTTTAATCTATTTTTTTAAAAAAATTGTATTGACTAATTTTTTTTTTCTTTTTATAGTCTCTAAGAATTTCTGAATCATCTTCAATTAATAGAATACATTCTATCTACTTCATACTTTTACATATACTCTGTTTACTTCATGTATTTGACCTCGTGCTGATGTTGATGAACCAGTGAGACACACTGGTCGAAATTTTTAATTGTGTCATCCCAAAAGATGATATCACAGATTTCATTTAATGACTTTTCACAGTCACCATTCCCTGACAGGCATACAAGAATAGAATGGATTATCCCCCGATAAAACCAATGAATTTAACTCACCATGTTAAATTTCAATATAATACCAATCTGTATTTACCATAAGGAGGTGATTTTCACTCTCAACGCCAAAGCTTCTTCAATATTATCTAGTTCCTTAAAATATGTTATCTCAGGCTCCTTAAATGTTAATTGTTTAATTTAACCTAAAAATGCAGGAGAAAATCAATGGGCGACACAAATGTTTTGGAAACAACCGAGGCACAGATTGCTGTACACTGGCAGGAAGAAGAGTACTATCAACCCTCGAGCAAATTCATAGGTCAGGCCAATGTAACTGATCCGGCCATATATGAACGTTTCAGTTTAGACAATTTTCCCGACTGTTTCAAAGAACATGCAGAATTATTGACCTGGTATAAGCACTGGGATCAGGTGCTAGATACCAGCGATGCACCATGCTGGAAATGGTTTAAAGGGGGAAAAATAAATGCCAGCTACAACTGCATTGACCGCCATCTCAAAGATAACAAAAACAAAACAGCGATTCATTTTGTACCAGAGCTTGAAGAAGAGAGAGTTGATCATATCACCTACCAGGAGCTTTACGTCAGAGTCAATGAATTTGCAGCGCTTCTTCGTGATTTCGCAGGATTAAAACGGGGAGATAGAGTCACCGTACACATGCCAATGTCTGCTGAACTGCCAATTACAATGCTTGCCTGTGCAAGAATTGGGGTGATTCACTCTGTTGTATTTGGAGGATTCTCTGCAAGCGCCTGTGCAGATAGAATAGTTGACTCCAATTCAAGGGTTCTCATCACCATGGATGCTTACTACAGGGCAGGCAAACTTCTGAACCATAAAGTAAACGCAGATGAGGCGGTTGCCCTTGCTGCCAAAGATGGTCAGGTTGTTGACAAAGTACTTGTGTGGCAACGTTATCCTGGCAAAGCCTCATCTGAAACTCCTATGGTTGAAGGGCGGGACTATTTTGTCAATGATGTGGTTAAAAAATATTATGGAGCACGGATTGAGCCGGAACAGATGCTATCTGAAGATCCTCTCTTTCTTATGTACACCAGCGGTACAACCGGAAAACCCAAAGGTGCCCAGCATGGTACTGGCGGATATCTTGCCTATGTTACTGCCATGTCAAAATATATCCAGGATATCCACCCCACAGATGTATATTGGTGCATGGCAGATATCGGCTGGATTACAGGCCACTCGTTTATCGTCTATGGCCCCCTTGCCCTTTGTGCATCATCAGTGATTTACGAAGGGGTACCCACCTACCCTGATGCAGGCCGTTCATGGAGAATCTCTCAGGATCTGGATGTCAACATTTTTCATACTGCTCCAACCGCCATCCGTGCATTAAGAAAGATAGGTCCTGATGAGCCTGCCAAGTACAACTACCATTTTAAACACATGACCACAGTTGGAGAGCCAATTGAGCCTGCTGTCTGGAAATGGTATGAGTCTGCCGTAGGTAAGGGTGAGGCCATTATTGTGGATACATGGTGGCAGACCGAGACTGGTGGATTTCTATGCAGCACTGTTCCGGCTGTCAAACCTATGAAACCAGGCAGTGCCGGCCCTGGTGTCCCTGGAATTCATCCTATTATCTATGACGAAGATGGAGTTGAAATTACGAAACCAGGAATTGCAGGCAACATCTGCATTCAGAACCCATGGCCGGGTTTGATGCAGACCATCTGGGGTGACAGGCAGAGGTTTGTAGATACCTACTTTGCAAGGTACTGTAAAAATCCAGAGAGCAAGGATTGGAGGGACTGGCCATATATTGCAGGAGACGCTGCAACAAGATCTGCTGATGGTTACTACAGAATCCTTGGACGTATTGACGATGTTATCAATGTCTCTGGACACAGATTAGGAACCAAGGAGATTGAATCTGCTGCACTTATGGTGCAAGAGGTTGCTGAAGCGGCTGTTGTGCCAGTAGCCCACGAAATTAAAGGGAAAGAGCCAGATCTCTATATTGCCCTGAAACCTGGAATTAAGGCTACCGAAGAGATGGCCAAGAAGATTTCAGATATGGTATGCCAGCAGATCGGAAAACTTGCCAAACCCAGAAAGGTATGGATTGTGCCAGATATGCCAAAAACCCGCTCTGGGAAAATCATGCGAAGAGTCCTTGGTGCAATTTCCAACAAGGGAGATGTGGGTAATGTAATGACTCTTGCCAACCCAGAAGTTGTTGAAACAATCAAACATCTTGTGGATAATGCATAACAAATGATGAGTCTTAACCATTGAAATAATGGCCAAACAGTAACTGGTTGTAAAAAAGGCCTTCCAGCCTCTATTGTCAGCTCCTACTCTAAAAGCTGTCATTGGCAGCAGGGAGGCTGAACCTCTACCACTTGTAACAAGGCAGAACAAAAACTGTTCTGCCTCCTATAAACTCTCATTCTGATGAAGATGATAAAATACGATAAAAGGACTCAATCGATGTCAAATATATATAGTAATGATTACGAAAAATCCCTGAATGATCCAGAAGGTTTCTGGGGCCCTGTTGCAGAAGAGTGTCACTGGTATAAAAAATGGGATAAGGTACTTGATGATTCCAATAAACCTTTTTACAGGTGGTTCGCTGGAGGAGAGATGAACACCTGCTACAATGCACTTGATCTCCATATCGATAATGGCAACGGCGATAAAACAGCTCTGATCTATGACAGCCCTGTGACTGACACTAAAAGAACCTATACATTCAATCAGCTGAGGAGTGAGGTTGCCCAATTTGCCGGTGTTCTCAATTCAATGGGGGTGGAAAAGGGCGACCGGGTACTTATCTACATGCCAATGATTCCTGAAGCAGCCATTGCAATGCTTGGATGTGCCCGTATCGGTGCTGTCCACTCTGTTGTCTTTGGAGGATTTGCAGCCAACGAACTTGCAACCAGAATCAACGATGCCAAACCAAAAGTTATTATCTCTGCCTCATGTGGCATTGAGGTTAAAAAGAAGATTCCATACAAACCTCTTCTTGATAAGGCTATTGACCTTTCAGAAAGCAAACCCAGTGCAACCATTATTTTCCAGCGCCCAATGGAAACTGCAACACTTCAGGATGGCAGAGATTTTGACTGGAATCTTCTGATGTCTGATGCCAAACCCCATGACTGTGTGCCTGTCAAGGCAACTGACCCTCTCTACATTCTCTACACCTCCGGCACCACAGGACAGCCCAAGGGGGTTGTCAGAGATAATGGTGGACATATGGTGGCTCTAAAATGGACAATGAAAGCCATCTACAACATTGACGAAGGCGATGTCTGGTGGGCAGCATCAGATATTGGCTGGGTTGTGGGACACTCTTATATTGTCTATGCCCCTCTTTTTAAAGGTGCGGCAACTGTCATGTTTGAGGGCAAACCTGTAGGAACGCCTGACGCTGGAACATTCTGGAGAGTTATTTCTGAATATAAGGTAAAGTCAATGTTTACAGCACCCACAGCATTCCGTGCCATAAAAAGGGAAGATCCAGAGGCAAAGTTAGTAAAAAATTACGATCTGTCAAAATTTGAGATCCTATTCCTTGCTGGTGAACGGACAGATCCTGACACACTCCACTGGTCAGAAAGAAACCTTAACGTTCCTGTTATTGACCACTGGTGGCAGACTGAAACAGGTTGGGCAATTGCAGCAAACTGCATGGGAATTGAAAGATTTCCTGTTAAACCAGGCTCTCCGACCAAGGCAGTTCCAGGATGGGATGTTCAGGTGGTGGATGCTGACTGCAAAGTGCTTTCTGCTGGTCAGATTGGTGCTATTGTGGTTAAGCTGCCTCTTCCCCCTGGATCTCTTCCCACTCTGTGGCAGAATGATGAGCGATATATAAAAGCATATCTTGAGGAGTTTCCTGGATACTATAAAACTGCAGATGCAGGGTTTATTGACGATGAAGGATATGTATATGTCATGTCAAGAACGGACGATATAATCAACGTTGCCGGACACAGACTCTCAACAGGTGCCATGGAGGAAGTGCTTGCCAACCATCCTGATGTTGCAGAATGTGCTGTAATGGGTGTTGAAGATCAACTAAAGGGCCAGGTTCCACTTGGATTTCTGGTTCTAAATGCCGGTGTCACAAGGGATCATGCTGAGATCATCAAAGAGGCGGTAAACATGGTCAGGGATCAGATTGGCCCTGTTGCGGCATTCAAGACAGCCACTATCGTCAAAAGGCTTCCCAAAACAAGATCAGGAAAAATTCTTCGTGGAACAATGAGGAGCATTGCCGATAAAAAAGAGTATAAAGTACCTGCAACCATTGATGACCCTGTTATTTTGCAAGAAATTGAAGAGAGTCTCGGTAAGATCGGTTATGGCCCACAGGCCAGATGATATGCATATCGCCACCGTCTGTTCGGTGGCGATTGCCAAATTAAAGGAGATTCAAAATGAGTACGCAAGCAATTGAAAAAGTTCCAACACAGGCTTGGATCACAACCTTTTCAGGTACAGCGATCAACCTCTGCCTTGGCATTCTATATGCTTGGAGTATCTGGAAATCAGCTCTTGTCAATGTTGACAAGGCAGGCCAGGTCATGGATGGGATGAATGCAGGGTGGACATATCTCACCAATGCACAGGCAGCAACTCCATTTTCCCTCTGTGTAATCATCTTTGCCGTATTAATGATTCCAGGTGGAAGAATTCAGGACAGAATCAGCCCCAAATTCGGCGCAACGCTCGGCGGCCTTCTCTTAGCAGCAGGCTGTATTCTTGCAGGTATGATGAAGAGTTACACTGGCCTTATCATTGGTTTTGGAATATTAGGTGGAGCAGGTATGGGCATTGGTTATGCTGCCCCTACCCCGGCAGCCCTGAAGTGGTTTGGCCCTGAGAAGAGGGGGCTTATTGCCGGTCTGGTTGTTGGTGGGTACGGCGGAGCCGCCCTTTAC
>Ga0209800_10001069_pt1 | contig 32150 bp, 34 predicted proteins | sample Higcelweek8metaG_FD_187174 | JGI IMG/M metagenome (GOLD analysis project Ga0209800, IMG submission 187174) | Freshwater pond sediment microbial communities from the University of Edinburgh, under environmental carbon perturbations - High... | ecosystem: Environmental > Aquatic > Freshwater >...
AACAACTTTTATTTTAAATTCATTATCAAAATGTTTACCCATAATAAAATAACACCTCCTTTCTGGAAATGTTATTTTACATCTTTTAGTTCTTTTTATAAAGTGTCCTAAATTGGGTTCACTTCATTAATAACTCTTTTCATACTTGTTTTTTGCTTTTTCTATTTTAGATTCTTCTACTTGCTCTATTTTATACCAACCTTTTTGTTCCATTAAACTATGAATTTTATCTTGCAAATCTAAACAAGCAGTTAAATTTTTCTTAATTTGTTTGTGGACATTAAGACTTGATTCGATTGTACCGTGCAACAAAATATCACAATTGTTTTTATTTAAATTCGAAATTGCTGATATTATTAATTTTTCTTCCATTTTTCCTCCTAATTTATTAATTTAAAAATATCTTCAAATTGTTTTCTATAATCACTAGATAATTCACTTAGCAATTCTTTTAAATCTTGATCTGCCACTTCTTTTGAATAGTTATTGCAAGTTTCTGACAAATCTAAAAAATGTTCTAACGAATCCTCAATATATAATAATTCTTTTTGTGTCATAATTTCCTCCTAAATATATTATTATATAAATTATTTTTAATATACTTAAAAATTGTAATTATCATTAATATAATTAACAATAAGAGTTCCGCCACTATTAATTTTATCACCGCTTCATGTTTAAGCACACTCATTTTTTAGCACTTTCCAATATAGAATACCAAAAATAACAAAAAAAAATATATTAACTCATATATTTTCTTACAATCTCATTTAATTGATTCATTTTATGATCTAAAGATTTTATATCTATAGCACAATTAAACAGTTCTTCTTTAACTCTTTCAGGGATTGAATTTGGAAATTTATATTGAATTTTATGATCAAGACTAGCCCAAAAATCCATCGCTATTGTCCTTATTTGTATTTCCGCTTCCACATATTCAACGTTTTCATTTAAATATATTGGAACAAGTAAGATTAAATGATAGCTTATATATCCTGTTTCTTTAGGATTACTAATATAATCTTTTTCTTCCTTTATTTTAAATTGTTTCGAATTTTTAATTAAACCCACTATATCATATATGTCTGTCATAAAAGAGCAAACAATTCTTACTCCAATCATATCATGTACATGATTCATTATATTATGTGTATTTAATTTATAGCCTTTTTTTTCTAACTTATCTTCAATACTTCTTTGATTCTTAATTCGAGACTTAACATGTTCAACGGGATTATATGAATTCTTATATTCATATTCTTTAATCAAAATATTAAGTTCGGTTTCTAACATTTCCAAAGCAAAACTATACTTAAGCATTAAAAGAGCTATATCATCAGATTCTAAATTACTCATTTTTAATTCCTTTCTTTATATATTCTATTTCCTATAATATAATATAGTACAGCTCTAAATAGTAGAACATATTTTATCACGTTTTTTAATTTAAAGCAAATAAAAACAGTATTATTTAAAAATACTATCTCTATATGTTTTATTACATAGTTGTTCAAACAATTCACCAACTGTTAAGCTCATACAAATATCATCTATTACATCTATTTTAAACTTAATTACTGTAGAAATTATATCATCCATATTAATTTCGTCAATAAATATATTTCCATTTAATAAAGAGTTTTTAATCTTCATAATTATAGTTTCATTAACAGTCTCTAGTGAAGTTTCTTCTATGTTAAAACAATCACATAAATACCAATATTTTTTTTCTTTAAAATTTAAATTTAAAAAATTACAATTCACTTCCCCAGTATCAAGTTCACAATTAAAATTGTTTACTTTTTTTTCTAGTCTTTCAAGCAATTTGTTTTGTCTGTATAAATCCAAGTATTCTTCATTTTCTATCTCAACATCATTTATTTTAATTAATGAAAAATCAATATCGGTTACATTTATATTCTTTTTATATCCATATACAACAACCAAGTTTAAAAAAGTCAAAATCAACGCTCTCATTTTATTTTTAATTTCTACGCTATCTATGTCTTTTCTATCTAATATAATTCGAATAAAATTTGAAGATAAATTTTTATTGTTAATATTGCTATATTTATTTAATATACTTATTAGTATTTTGTACTGCTTTCTTAAATTTAATTTAAAAAAATCGTTTGAATTATTTATTTCATTAATATAATTATTTACATTAGGTGTATTCTTTTTTACAGTTCCTTTTATATATTCCGAAGAGAACAGCAAAAATGCTTCCTTTAAATCTTCATAATTATATTTATAAGAATTATCACTTAAAAAACTAAATTCTTTTAAGTCTTTTATAAAGTTAATACCATCGGGAATATCAATTAATCTTTCATCCATTTTTAAACCATTAAATTTAGTCGGAACTTTTTCGTTTGTTTTTTTATATTCATTAAATGTTATTGGGCTAATATTTTTAAATTCAAAAATATTCATTGAATTTAAATATTCTCTCAAGTCATCATAACTTTTTAAACTTATATTATTATATTCAAATCTATTTGTCACACCTTCTTTTAAAGTAAATGTAGGTAAAGTTTCATTTAAGTAATTAAAAGCAATGATTTGTTCAACAATTTTATTAATTATAATAATGTGCACTTTTACATTAAATACATATTTACCCTTATTTCTGTTATAAATTCTCACATATTTTTCATCAATTATTTCATATTGTGAGCAAGAAAATGAACTTATTATTAAAGAAGTAATCATTTCATAATCGACTTGATCATTTAAGAACATCTTATTACACCCATATTTTTTCGAAGGAACACTCTTTTCATCCAAAAAAACAAAATATTTAGAATTACTAATGTATTTTTTTATTATCGTATTATAAAAATATTTCGGAAGACTAAGCGTATTTTTTTCTAATAATAAAAATGTACTCTTATAAAGTAAATCTAAATTTGTTTCTTTAGTATCTACTTTATAAGTTAATTTTTTAAATAAATTTATATCTTTATCACTTTTAGAAATCGCCAAAAATTCATTCAATATTTTCGAACAATTATTAACTAAATACAAAATTTTTCTATTAGAAAAATTTTCTTCAAATTCTATATTATTGATATTATTAACTTTTACTTCCTTATAAAATATATTTTCAGGAATATTATTAAAGCTATTTTCAAAATTAAATTTATATATTTGTTTATCATACTCTAAGAATATAAAATAATCATTTTCAATTATATTTAAATATTTTAAAACTTCTTTATGTAAAAGAATTAACTCAAGGCCTTTGTTTTTACAATTAAATTCTTTTTTAATTCTGTCCATAGATTCATTAACATCTATATTACCTATTTTAACTACTTTTATATAATTTTTATTTTCCTCATAATCATCGTACAAATACAAGTTTTCTTCAAAAAGAAACTTAAGGGACTTGTTTTCATTATATAGAATTGAATCTCCTAAATGTTCTAAAACAGGTAATGGCAAAAGGGATTTTATTAGTTTAGTTTGAGCTTCCTGTTCTTCTAAACTATGAATATTATATAAATTTTCTTGAATATTTTGGGCTATAATTTTTTCTGTTTTTTTATATTTAATGGGATTTTTCTTATGTTTTTCTAATAAGTAATGACATATTTTTTTAAATTCTTTCAAATTATCGATTGTATCTGGAAAATTAGAAACATTTGTCATATAATCACCCTACTTTAGTATATCATCTTTTTAAACAAAAAAAAATATCAGAAATAATATAGCAAGAACTTTATTAAATTTTCTTGCTTTTAATTTTCCGATTTATTTTTTTATCTTCTTTATTACAATAGTCAACGAACCTTTCATAAACATTCTCCTCATTATTAAAAAACTCGCTTATTCTTTCAAATTGCATCAAGTAGTACCTATTTTCCACCGTTTCATGAATTAATAGCCCTAAATTTTCTGTTAAATCGTTTTCGGAACTAGTATTTTTGTTGTTTTTTAATATAAGAAATTCTTTTAAATGAGTAACTATTTTTAAACAATCAAAAGCATAACTCCCTATTCCTTGATTTCTATAATTTTTGTTAATAAAAATATCAATAAAATATACATTATTAATTTTTTTAGTTAAATATAAAAAACCGATTAATTTTTCCTTATTGAAAATCAAGCATTTATGATTACTAAACTCAATTGTTTTTATCTTGTCATCAATACTATCTTCATTTTCATTCAAAAGAAAATCTCTAATTCTTTTCTCATATTCCAAAACATTAAAATTTGTTAAAATCTTTAAATTATTCAACATACTACTAACTCACCACAGTTATCAATTATATCATCTTGTTCTTGATTAAACAATATTTAAATTTTTAGAGGTGTAAAGGGAGTGTTAAATTATTCGGCATTTTTAAGGCATTCTTACAATTATTGAATATATACTATCAATTATGTACAAAAAGGATACTAAAAATAAACTTTTTTTAATAAAATTACTATTTAATCCAGTATATAACTTATATACATAAGGTTCTATTTTGCGAATATAAATAAGTCCTAAAATTCCCCATAATAAAGAATTAAACAAACAAATACGACCATTCAAGTTTAAGAAATAATTCGAATAATCCCACCATTTCTTGCAAAATAATATTTCAAGAATAAAAGATGTTAAATATTCCAGTAAACTACAATAAAAAATTGATTTTATTAGAACTATTAAATTGTCACTTTTTTCTTTTTTAAATATAAGGGCAATCATAAGACAACCCCAACCATAAATTGGTGTCCATGGACCAAGTAAAAACCCACCATTAACAACTCTATGATTTACAAAAAGCATAAACAGTAACTCACCAAACCATCCTAAAATAGCCATAGATAAGAACAAAAACAAATAATACCAAAAATCACGCTTCATACTTCTAATCCTCAAATCTAAACACAATATAAATTATATATTTATTATACTCGAACTATTTTCAAAAATAAACTTTTAATCATTTTATTATTTAAAAAAATCGCTTTATTGCGATTTTGATGTTTTCTTTGCTTTATTAATATAAAAGATTATTGTCCCTACTAAAAATAATAATATTAAGACTATAAGCGTTATTTTAGAATATTTAGAAACATAATCAGCTATTTTTTCCCATGATCCACCAGCAAAGCTTCCTAATAAAACTAAAACGATATTCCAAATTAAAGAACCAATTGTTGTTAAAATTAAAAACAAAGGCAATTTCATTTTAGCCATACCGGCTGGTATTGATATCAAACTTCTAACAATTGGTACAAATCTACAAAAGAAAACCGTATACTTTCCCTTTAAATCAAACCATTTTTTTGCTTTCTCAATGTCAGAACTTTTAATTCTAAGGATTTTCCCTAACTTACTATTAACAATATAATTAAGTCGTTCTTCATTTAAAAAATATCCTATTAAATATAAAATTAAGGCCCCTATTACCGAACCAATGGTTGCTGAAATAATTACTCCATATATACTCATATCAGTAATTGTCGTTGAAAAACCACCAAATGTTAATATAACTTCTGAAGGTATTGGCGGAAATACATTTTCGATTGCTATTAAAAAAGCAATTCCCAAATAACCCCAAGAATTCATAATTTCAATAATAAATTGTTCCATAAAATCACCACTTCTATTAATATTTACAATTAAGTATAACATATATGCAATTTTTTTTAAAGATTTGATGTTAACAATAAAAAAACTTATATAACATATAAGTTTAAAACATTATTTTTTAAATGGTATAATTTTTGCTTTTTGTTTCGGAAACAGTTCTGGAAACTCATTTGTTGATTCTATAAAGTTCATAAGAGCTTCTGTATCAGACAACCAAGGGTCTTCCAATTCCAATCTTACTAATGTCTTTAGTAATACTTTTTTCTTATATCTAAAATCAGCCTTATTCATTGCTTCTACCGATTTATATTTTTTACCATTAATTGAAGTAAATCCTTCTTCCATTTCTAAATTGCATTCTTGATTTTCAACTATATCTTTCATTATTGTCCCCCTTAAGTACAAATATATTAACACAAATAAGAATTTTGTCAATTTTTGGTTATTTACCTCATATAAATAACCACTTACATAACATTTTTAACCACTTATCACTAATTTATTTACACATTTCGAAAAAGTGTTATAATGAGATTGTGAGGAGAATTTATGAAGATTAAAGTAGAGATTGACGAAAATTTAACAGAAAACGAAATAATTATAAAATGCAGAAGACTGGACGATGATATTAATAATATCGAAAAATGTTTAAAAAACTTGAAAAAAAGTAATATTCAAATAGTTTTTTATAAAAATGAAAAAGAATTTTATTTTTCATTAGACGAAATATTGTTTTTCGAAACATCAGATAAATATATAAGTGCGCACACTAAAAATGATGTTTATGAAATAAAATATAAGTTATATGAACTAGAGAGTTTTTTACCGAAAAATTTTATAAGAGTCTCAAAATCAACTATACTAAATATAAATCAAATTTACTCTATTAATCATAATATTACATCTTCAAGCACAATTGAATTTGAAAAAAGTCATAAACAAGTCTATGTTTCAAGATTCTACAAAAAAGAATTGAAAAACAGGCTTAAAGAAAGGAGAAATTATGAAAAATAAAAATTATTTTTGGGGATTATTCTTTATAGGAGCAGCTGGTGTTATATTGCTAAATCAATTAGGTTATTTAGGAGATTTAAGTTTATTCAAATTAATAGCAGCCATATTAATTATACCTATAGTTATTAAAAGTATTTTTAAACTTGAGTTTACTGGAATATTTTTTCCAATTGCATTAGCGGCAATAATATATGATAAAGAATTGGGGATAACAAATTTAACTCCATGGCCTATCTTAGCAGTTGCTTTATTCGGTAGTATTGGTTTTTCTTTGATATTTAAAAATTTTAAAGTAAAACATATTTTATATTTTAATGACTATGATGAAGTTATAAATACCGAAGATGAAAACAATATTGATTTATCTATTAATTTTGGTTCTTGTATTAAATACATTAATACAGACGATTTTGAAAAAATAAATATTAGTTCATCATTTGCAGGAGTAAAAGTTTACTTTGATAATGCTAAAATCCTAAAAGATCAAGCAACAATTAATTTAAATCTATCTTTTGCTGGTGTTGAATTATTCATACCAAAGGAATGGAAAATAATTAACAACATCGATATTTCATTAGGTGGGGTTGAAGAAAAAACTAGAAATAACAGTGAAACAACAAAAACAGTTTATCTAAACGGTAAAGTTAGTTTAGCTGGTGTTGAAATTATCTATATATAATTATTATTATTTTAAAAAACTAGTCAGTAAATGTTACTAACTAGTTTTTTTCTATTTCAACTTTATTTACTTTTCTTAATCTTCCTTTTATTGGAATTTCCTTTAATTTAGCTAAAACTAAATCGCCTTTGTTATTTAAAATTTCTACAAACGTTGAAACATCCCTTATTTCAATTATTCCAACATCACTAGGATCTATACCATCCAAATTACATAGAGTTCCAACAATATCAAGGGCTCTCATTTTAGTCTTCTTACCTGCATTTATATGGATTTTCATTATTTCCTTATCAATATTATGACCCTTTTTATTTTTTAAAATAGGTTTTTTATTTTGGTCTTCCATAAATTTGTTTTTTAAGTTGTCAATAATTTCTTGATTAGGTCTTGTTTTTGCAATTGTTTTTTTCTCAACAAAATTTTCGATTTCTGTTAAAAATCTATTTTCGTATTGAGTTACAAAAGTAATTGCTTTACCCTCTTTTCCTATTCTTCCAGTACGACCAATTCTATGGACATATATTTCTTTGTCAACTGGAATATCATAATTTATTATCAAATTAATATTATCAATATCAATTCCCCTAGCTGCTACATCAGTAGCAACTAAATATTTAAATATTCCTCGTCTAAAATCATTCATAACTTTTAATCTATCAACTTGTTCCATCCCACCATGTATTTTTTCAACTGTAATGCAAGATTTATTCAATTCCTCAATTACCATATCAACTTTTTGCTTTGTATTACAAAAAATTATACAACTGTCTGGATTTTCAAGTATCATAATTTCATTCAATAAATTAATTTTTTCTGATTCTTTTACATTATAACTTTCTTGAGAAATTCTGTCTACATTTCTAGATTGCTCTTCTATTTCAATTACTAATGGTGATTCTATATACTTTGACGACATTTTTTTTATATCTTCAGTCATTGTTGCTGATAATAAAATAGTTACTCTATTTTTAGGTAATCTTGATATAATATTTTCAGTTTGTTCTATAAAACCCATATTTAATATTTGATCAGCTTCATCTATAACAAGATATTTAATATTAGAAAAATCTAATGATTTTCTTTCACATAAATCAATTATTCTTCCAGGAGTCCCTACAACAACATGAGTTTTTTGTTTTAGTTCTTTTTCCTGACGAACTATTGATTCCTTACCATATACAGATGATACTTTGATTCTTTTGAATCTACCGATATTAAATATGTCTTCCTTTACTTGTATAGCAAGTTCCCTTGTTGGAGTTATAACTAAAGCTTGGGGTAAATTATCATCCCAATTAACCAACTCACATATAGGTATAGAAAAAGATGCTGTTTTACCGCTTCCTGTTTGAGATTTTACGATTATATTTTTTTGTTCAAATATTGCTGGTATGACCTGTTCTTGAACTAAAGTCGGACTTTCAAAATTAAGCAAATCAATCGATTTTATCAGCTCATCACTTAAATTATACTTTTTAAAACTTGATTCCATATTTTCCTCTTTTCTATTTAATAATTATTAAAAATTCATATAATTAGAAACTATCTATATTTACATTATATATTAAAAAGATATTTATGTATATGTGATTTTTTACTAATTCAATTATTTAATAATAGCTTTTTACAATTAAAAACTAGTATAAAATACTAGTTATTTACTATTTCTTTTAAAACCTCTGGATTGAGTTGGTCTACTAGAACTTCTTCTATTATCGACACTTGGTCTACCAAAGTTTTTACTACCATAAGATTTTGACCCACCGTTTGATTTAGCATAAGGTTTACCACTACTAGTTGATTTCGTGTAAGGTTTATTATCCTCACTTCTTTTACCTTCACTAGTTTGAAAGTTGCTATTACCATTTGGTCTAGCATAAGGTTTACCACTACTATTTGGTCTAGCATAAGGTTTACTATCTGTGCTTTTTTCACCATAAGATTTTGAACTACTTGTAGGTCTACTGTTTGACTTACCTCTTGAGGAATTATTTCTTGTTGATGAATTTGTACTGTTTTTAAAATTTGATTTTGAAGATGTATTTCTTGTTGTTTGTTTTTTCATACTAACTTCAGTATTATTTTCTAGCATCGGATAATTATGTTCTTTTTCTGTTAAAGATTTTTTAATTAATTTTTCAATATCTTTAAGTTTTCCTTTTTCTTCACTACTACATAAAGAAATTGAAACACCTTCTAGTCCTGCTCTAGCTGTTCTTCCGATTCTATGTACATATAATTCTGAATGTTCTGGCATATCATAATTAATTACTTGAGAAAGTTCATTAATATCAATACCTCTAGCAGCAATATCAGTTGCTATCATAACTGATTTTTTTCCTTCTTTAAAATCAGAAAGAGCTTTTACTCTATTAGATTGTGTTTTATTCCCATGAATGACACTTGAACTAATACCATATTTATCTAATTGTTCTCCTAATTTATTTGCTCCATGTTTTGTTCTTGTAAATATCAAAGTTGTTTTTTTATCTTTTTGTCCTAATATTTCCAACAAAAGATCAAACTTATTTTTCTTATCAACAAAGTATAGTAATTGTTCAATTCTATTTACCGTTACATTTTCAGGATTAACTTTCACAGTTATAGGTTCTGTTAAAAAATCATCGGCCAAACTTTTTATTTCTTTAGACATTGTTGCAGAAAATAACAAAGTTTGTCTCGTTTTAGGAATTTTACTAACTATTTTTTTTATATCTCTTATAAAACCCATATCAAGCATTGTATCAGCTTCATCTAAAACTAGCATTTCAACACTATCTAATTTAGCATGATTTCTATCAACCAAATCTAATAATCTTCCAGGGGTAGCAATTAAAATATCAATACCTTTTTTTAAAACTTCGATTTGTGAATTTTGATTAACTCCACCTAAAATAACACTAGATTTAAATTCTGTTCCCAAAGAGTATTTTCTAAAATTATCTCTTATTTGGAGTGCTAATTCTCTAGTTGGACTTAATACTAATACTTTGATTCTTTTATCCGGATTACTTTTTCTAATTAATTTTTCTATTATTGGAAGCGCAAAAGCTGCCGTTTTTCCTGTTCCTGTTTGAGAAATTCCAATAATATCTTTATTATCTAAAATATGAGGAATTGCCATTTCTTGAATCTTTGTTGCCTCTTTATAATTCATTTTTTCAAGTTCTGTTATTATTGACTTTGAAAGTCCTAATTCTATAAATTTCATATATACCTCTTTTTCTTTGTGCTAAAGTAGTATAACACATATCTCTAAATTTACCTAATCAAATATAGTAAAACATTAATAAAAAAAGAAAACTATTATAAAGTTTATCTTCTTCTTATCTTAACTTTATTTTTTCTGATAAAACCAACCGCTTTATTTTGTTCTTCTAAGCCATATTGCTCATTAAGTTCTTGAATAGAATATTTTTTTGATGTTATAAAAGAATTAATAAAAGCAAGTGAGTTTTTTGAATAATTAACTGAATACAAATACTCAAAAATATATTTATAATTTAATGTATCTGAATTTTTTCTATTAAACCAATAAATTTCACCATCATATAAAACTCCCATACCAGGATTTGTTGGATCTATTACTACCGTCAAAAATTCGTCTATGTCTGCAATTACAACCGAATGATTTGCTATTATATTTATTTTCTCTCTGTCAAAAGAAGACACGTAATTTTTATCTATTTTTCTACCTATCGAAGCAAATTCTTTCTTATTATTAACATTGTTTTCGTTATTAGAAATGTTTTTTCGATAAACATATAAAGTTCTAGCATTATATTTAGTGTTTATTGCATTTAATTTTGCCGCAATATCATCAGCCATATGTCTACAAACACCTTTCGCATTTGGTTCTAAATAATTAAGCCTATAAAAAAAAATAATATCTTTGGAAGCCTCACCATAACCTCCGGTATTTACCCACAAATCATCAATCAATTTCATAAAAACTTGAATATCTGTTAAATTTTCAAATTCCTTTGCATACTCTAAATTTTTAGCATCATATTCTTCTATTTCTAATCGATACTTTTCTTTATTTTCAAAATATAATTCATATTTGGATATTTGAATTGATGTTAGAACTGTGAAAGCACTAATGAGAGTTAATTTTTTCAACCTGTTTATATTTTTTTTGTAATCATAGATAACTAGTTCTTTTATATAAGTCTTTTTACTATTTGTATTAATCTTAATATCTTTTTTTAACGCTTTTCTTACATAAATATCATAAACTAAAGCATTTTTATTATATATATCTTCATACTTTCCTTCTCTTGCCAGTTTTAGTATTTCTTCTTTTTCTTTTTTATCAGCGTATCCAGAAGTAGGATTTGCAAATATATAACCCATTATTTTAATTGTCATTTTATCACCTTTTTGCTTATTATTATAATATGTTTGAATTTAAAAAGTATACAGTATTTAGAAAATTATCAAGATACTATTTCATGATACTTATTAACAAAGTCAATTAAGCTTTTACATATTATTTTAACATTTTCCAGATTGTTATAATCTCTAAACTTTCTGTTTATTTCAATTTGAACAACATCAATATTAGTATTAAAATATATGTATTTAGTAATACCACCACCTACAAAAGGTTCATTTATTTTAATATTGTTAATTCCGTTTAAATTAAATGATTTTTGAAGTTCTTTTAAAGTTGAATAATCAATTGATAAGTTATTCATTGTTCCAAATTCTATGTCAAAATCTCTTTCTTCACTTGCTCCATGAATATCAACCAAAAGTTTAATATTATTCTTTTCTATGCATTTTAAAAGATTTATTTTAAATTCATCTATTTCTAAAGAATTAGAATCAATATCGGTTTCTCTTAATTTAATATAATTAAAGCAATCTGTTTTAGATGAAACATAATTTACAATTCCTTTCGTAAAAGGTTCTCTTTTTTTAGAGATTTTTGTTTGATTCATACTATGAACAGAAGTAAAAATCACTTTTTTTGTTCCTGTTTTATAAAAGTAATCTTGATTAGTCATAAAATTTTCATATTCCAATATCTCTTTTTCAAATTCCATATTATCACTTCCTTTTTATAAAAAGTTTTTTTTATTTTTTTTTAGGGCTAAAAATACTGATATAGAAGAAACTATATTTAAAAAAGCTCCTGTATATGACATAACACTCAAATTGTAAATCAACCAAAATTGATAAGTTAATATTGATATTAATCTTATCTTTTGTGGATCATTTTGCCATAAGAAGCAACTATATATAAAAGCCGGTATAATCGAAAATAAGCTAAATATTCCATTATAAGATATAAATGAGGTTAAGATATATATTAGTAATAGAAGTATAAGAAATTTAATTTTTGGTTTGGAAGAAAATAATATATAACTATCTCTAACAATTGCTATTGCTTTTACTATTGAACCACTTAATCCTCCTAAAAGAATGAAATTTAAAAATGATAAGGAATTACATATTATAGATTTATTTAACATTTCTTTTTTAGTTTTTTGATGAAAAACAGTAAGTGATAGCAAAAAAGAAAAAACAGGAATTAAATTAATTAAAAACAATCTCATTTTACCACTCTTATCTAAAGTTAATATTTTAACGCCAATTAACAACTTTTCATATATAAATTATACACTAAAAAAAGAACTAAATAAATAGTTCTTTTTTACGATTATCTATTAGACCCTATTTAAAATACAACCTCTAATCTATTTTCAATTCATTTATGAGTTCTAAAGATTTTTCAATAGTTTCTTCCAATTTATTAAAAACATTGATTTTTGATTCCTTTTTATATAACCAATCTAAATATTTAATTTTTCTGGCATTATCAGGTCTTCCATAAATTACTTTTTCAGGATTCTTAGAAATCCAATAACCAAACTCGACATTTGTAGTGAACGCCGGCATTTTTTCTAATTCTCTTGGTATCCAAAACATTATTACTGTGGCATTAAACAAAGCTTTTCTCTCCCATTCAGCCTGATCTATGAAGTCGTTTTTTCTAACAAATTCATCTTCTGGAATATAAACTATACCATTAAAATTTTTTTCTTTTAATATTTTGATAGCTTCATTTCTCCAAGAAATGGTTTCTTTATCTCTAGGGGTTGGACCCGCTAAAAATATTGATTTTTTACCACAAATAACTTCTTTATCAGAGTAACTAAGTTTTATCATTAAATTCCCTCTTTTCTAAAATAATTGTAATATTATTTAAATATATAAATTATTATAATTTTTTATTTAAGCTTATTTATATCATCAGTTATAATCCAATCATCCATGTTGTTTTGTCTATTATATTTAAAAGTTGGTATTTCTTTAATATCTGATATTTCATATACTGCAAGACACTTTTTGGCACTATATTTACTATATTGCTCATTTGAAAGGTTTAATTGTTTAGCATATTTTTCAATAAATGTTTTAGATTCTTCCATAGTCATTTTATAACTTTCAATAACATTTGAAATTACTCCTTTATGTGTAACTAACATATTGTTTCCAGTTTCTACGAAATATATAATATCATTTATTTTAGCTCTTCCTCCTAAAGGACACTTTTTACCGTTAGCCCCTCTAATAATCATTGTTTTTTCATTACTTAATAATTTTTGAAGCTCTTTAGCCTTACTATCTAAATATACAAGATGTTCAGCAATTCCATCTTTTCCTTCATACCATTCTGATTTTGTCATAAAGTTCCTCCTATTATTATTTTAAAATCATAATATTTTTTTCATTATTATATAACTTAGTCCAATCTTGTACTAAATCTTTATTAATTAATAGGGTTCCATCTCCTATACCCAAATCATGATTTACTTTATTTGTTCCATGAAAATCACTTCCACCACTTTTAAATAGTTTATTATTATTACAAAAATTTAAAAGATATTTTGTTTGCTCTTTAGTAAATGTTGTATAATAGCATTCTATTCCATCTAATTTGTAATTCAAAATAATATCTTCTAAATTAGTCGCTATTGTGTTTGAATAAGCAAAAGTATGGGCTAAAAAAGCTAACCCTCCCGCTTCATGAATAATTTCTATTGTTTTATTTAAGCTTGGATATAATGAAGATTGGTCTACATATAATGAGCTTTTAGGATTATACACTTCATTTCTTGTAAAACCGCTATTTGTTATTATTGAATTTTCATATAAAAAATATTTATAATTTTCCGGATATTTCTTTATCTCATTAGCAAAAGAAATACGACAAGACTCTTTTTTGGGATTAAATTCAATATTATCAAGATTCATTTTTAAACCTATTTTTTGATATTTGTTTTTGATTAAATTATACTCTTCTATTTGTTTTTGTTCAAAAGTCAAAACATTTTCATTTAATTTTTTTTGCATAATATCAAAGTCAAATCCATAGCCTAAAATCTCAATTACCTCACCGTTATAAGTTGTCGTAATCTCTACTCCTGATATTATTTCGCCAGTAAATAGATTACTAACTTCTTCTTTCTTTAATTCTTCATAGGCTTCTATTGTATTATGGTCTGTAATAGATAATAATTCTATCTTCTTTTGTTCTGCTTCCTTTAATAGTTCTAATAAAGTACTATGTCCATCAGAATAAGTTGTATGCGTGTGTAAATCTATCATATTATCACCTATCTAAATTATACACTAAAAAACGAACTAAATAAATAGTTCTCTATTTTGTCTAAAGCATATTAGAAGTATCAAAGTCCCTAATATAATTAGAATATCAGAAATTAATTATATCTTATTTTTAAAGTAGTTTATCTAAATTCAAATCAAAGTCATAAAACTGCAATATTAATAATAGTTCTTTCCACTCAATTATATATATTTAGTATCAAATATTTGATACAATATATATAAACCGTGTATAATATTAATTGTATTTTAAGATTTTAAAAATATCAAATTGATTAATTAGGAATACAAAAATAAAAATTAAGGAGAACTTTATGGAAGAATATAAATTGAGTATGATTTTTTTAGATGTTTGTGCAAATATCTACGATGCAAATAGCAAAGCTTGCTATAACAAACTAAGTATTGATGATTATAAAATTTTGGAGTCAAACCTAAAAAATTACATTAATACATTTCTAGGATATAAAATTGATAATGATTATAATCAACATTTTAGAGAAATTCGTAAAAGTTTCGAAAATATATTAGTAAACAGTAAATACAAAAATTTTGAAAATGTCAATTCATTTATAAATGAATATAAGGATAATTTTTTTAACAAAATTGAAAAATACCATTATGTAAAAATATTTATGGATGTAATGAAGAAAAATTATTCTAATGATAAATTTGGTGCAGTTATAGGTAATAATAATGATTATTATACAATTAGTAGATTACAAAGAAAAAATGAAGAAGAAATGCCAGTCACAGTTATAAAAGATATTAATTCATTTGAAAAAACTTTAGCTAATTTTGTCGAAGAAGTACTTGAAAGCGAATCGTATTTTAATGAATTTTTCAAATATATGGATAATGAAGAAGCAGTAGAATATCTCTTTGAATGGGTAATTAAAAATGCTACTAACTTAGATTTAGAAGATGTCAATAAATATTTTTCTAAATACACTAGTTATATAACAGATAATAGTTTCGACAAAATGAAGAAACCAACTAAAATTGGTAATCTTCTTGGTGATGAAATATATATTATTATGAAGCGTGCAAATGTAAATTATGAAACTCCATATTATTTAAGTTTCATAGTTAAAGGAGAAAATGACTTTGTAGAATTACCTAATATCAGACTAGGTATAGAAAATAATGACGGAAATAAGACTGCACATATATTAGCAACACAGACATCTCAAGATAATAATTTTTTAGAAAAATATAAGGAAATTGAAAATTTTGTAAAAAAAATGATTAGCAAATCAAAATTTTTTAGAGAGTATAATCCAGCACACAGTTTATCTATTATTCTGTCAATGGGAATTTTAAAAGGTCTAGGCATAGATAAAATAGTGGTCGAGGATTATTTTCCACTAAGATTTCAAAGATTGATTTTAGAAAATAAAAAAAGTGAGGAAGAATTATATAATTTACAATATAGATTAACTAACAAGAATATTTATAATTTTTTAAGAGTTTGCGAATTTTTTGAAGGGATAACAATTTTAGAATATCCTGATAGTGGAAATGGTTTAAATCTATCAATTAATGATAATGTAATTAGTGAGAATCCATTTTTACAAAAATTATATAATATGGGATATGATATTGGTATTAAGAGTAGAATGGACGGAAACGAAAAAAACAAAACCTTAAGTTAACTAAAACATTATATTTATAAAGAGGGGAAATTTAACAAAGTTTGATTTTCCTTTTTATTTTATTAAAATAAAAAAATGGAAAAACCATTTCGAATATATTTAATTCCTTTTTTTAGATGTCATTCAAACTATTTTGACACTTTTTCATTCTTGATACGATATTTAAATAGTTGTTTTTTTATGAATATGTCTATTACGTTTTTTAATCATACATTTGTTTATATCATTTATTTCTTCACCTGTATCTAAATATACAAAAGGTATATCTAGTTTATATTTATTCATAATTTCCATTATATAGGAATATTGTTCTTCAGATATTCCCTCATAATAATCATCATAGTTTAAGCTACCTAAAGTTCTAATTCTGATTGCAATTGCTTTTACATATTCGAGAGATATGCTATCTTTTATTAATAATTCGTCAGGCATAATTCCACAGTAATAATTTTCTGTATTTACTATTTTTACACTTGATTCTTCCATTATTAATGGGTCAATAACAAAAGTAGAGCTATAAAAATAATTATCCCAAGCATATTCATAATTAGTACTATGTAATTCTTTTTTATATTTTTCATACAATTCAATATTATTTTTATGAAAGGCAACAGAGACAGTATCAAGTTCACAAGCAACTTTTCTTTTTGGAAAACTAATAATATTTCTTTCTACTAAGTCATTTGCACTAAGTATAGCTTTTTCTTTTAATATATTTTCAAAAATATCTATTCCTTTATTTATAAATTCTACGTAATGTCCAGATGTACCATGATACAAATACTTTTCTATATTTTCCAAATAATTCACCCCATTTAATTAAACTATATTAACATAAATCAAATTGAAAAACAAAGGTTTTGAACTTTTTTAAGAAATATTTTTTGTTTTGGTTAATAAAAATAATTTTGATTATTTTTTTAATATATTAATTTTTTTGTTAAAATAATTGATTCTTCTTCATTTTGAGTTTCAGAAAAGAAAAAATTATATTTATTAACTATTTCATAATATGAAAGATTTTTATTAGGGCCTATCAATTGTTTAAATTCTTTAGGATGTTTTATTTCCTCTTTCCCACATCTAGCACATTTACACAACCAAAGCTTCCTCATTTCATATGAATCTGTATCATCAGATATATAAACCCATAAATTATGAGTGCACTCTTCCTGATATAAAATAGCATACTTTGATTCCAACAAACTGTATTCATTTTTTAAATTTTCTGTCTTTTTTAATAATTCTTCAAATTTAATTACTTCAGGATTTTTTCTTAATTCTATTAAATCTTCTATTACAAAACGTCTTTCTTCACTTATTATTTTTAATTTTTCTTTTAACTCTAATAATTCACTCATATTTTCCTCTTTTCTACATTAAATAGTGACATATCTATTTGTTTAATATTTAAGTATTGTTTTATATTAAGCAAATTATTATAAAGCTGATCTTTTTTATTTGTTTTACAATTAGCTAATAATTGTTCATAACTGATATTCAAATCATTAACATCAATTTCTAATAATTCTACTATTTTAATTGCTTTAAATATTTCTTTTTTATATTTTTCAAAAATTTCATTTTCATTTACTATTTCATGATTTAAATACCTATTTAATTTTATAAGACTATCATAATCACTATTCTTTAAGGCCACTAAAACAAAATATAAACTAGGTAAGTTAATTAAAGTATAATGATATAGATAAACTTCTTCGTCATTACTATAAAAATCATTATAAGTAATTACTTTACCTGTATTTTCATAATAAATTCCACTAACCATTTTTTCGTTGTTAATGATTTGACCTTCTTTATAAGGAATAAATGTTGTTTCTATTGAATGCTTTTCTGAAATTCCTTCTTTTGTTAATTTCAAAATTGTTTGATTAAGTTTTTTATATATTTTTAAATCGTATAGTTTTAATTTACCTTTTTCAATATTTATAAACATAATTTTTTTCTCCTTTAAGCGTTTTTTTGACGCTTATTATTTTATTATAAAAATGTATTATAATACATTTTTATTCATATCTATGTTTTCTTTAAATTTATAAAATTTTGCCGGTTTATTTCCTTCAAATTTTTTCTCCTCATTTGTATCTTCTATTAAATCGAGACTTAATAATTTTCTTCTAAAATTTCTGCGGTCTATTTTTTTATTTAATATTGATTCATAAGTTTTATGAATTTCAGGAATAGTAAAACCTAACGGAAATAATGATTTTAAAATATCTGAATTAACTATTTTTTTTCTCAATTCTTCAATTGCATCCATTAATATTTCATTGTGATCATAAGCTAAAACTGGAATATTTTTAATATCAAACCAATCAGCATTTGATGTTTTAATGGTATTTTTTATAATTTCAACTTTTTGATTATCGATTATTCCGATATATGAAGTAGCAACCATCCTCATAATTGGTGATCTATCTACTTTTCCAAAAATATTACAAAAAATTAAATTTATATCATTAATCCCTGTTTTTTCTTCTATTTCCCTTAAAGCACATTTACTAAGATCTTCATTGTTATAAAGAGCTCCACCCACTAATGCCCACATATCATTATAAGGGTTATTTTTTCTCTTTATAAGTAGTACTTTAGTAATTCCTTTTTCAACCGTAAATATGCAAGATATTGTATGAATACCTTGTTTTTTGTATAAAGGATTATTAACTTCCATTATATCACCTCGCAAATACATTATATGTGTTTTTTTGACGCTTGTCAATGTGTAAATGTATAATTTTTTTAGTTTGAAAAACACTAAAAAACGAACTAAGTAAATAATTCGTCTGTTTTCTCTTAGAGCATAAATGAAGTGCTGTGCTAACTTCTTATACATATAATACTATAATTATTTTTCTATAATATTTATTAGTTTATCTATTTCCGTGTCTTATCAATTCTCTAACTAATTATTATAAGATGTATTTATTAGTTGTCTCAAACTTGCTATATCCTGATTTTTTAAAATCATTTTTTTAGGTGCATCTTCATGCGTGTAACCTAACAAATGATCCTCAATAGAGTGTTTACTATAATATTTCATTATATCCTCAGTAGTAGATGTTGTATAAATTTTAATCCCTGTTCCATATTTTCCAGATTTAAATTCTTTATAAAAAGGAGTTTTTGAACTAGGTTCAATATAATTTTTATTTAGATTTAACTCATATGCTTCTTCATTACCATACTCACTAACTCTTACAAATTTTACAGTTTGATTTTCCATATCATATGTAAACATGTATCTAAAATGATTATATTCACTATTATCACAAACAAAGTGTTCATCATAAACACACCCTAACATATCAAGACCATGCCTCATTTTTTCATATTCATATTCCTCAATATGACACACAACAAACTGAATATTATTATTAATACAAAATTCCATTATTTCTTGTAAACTTAAATTTGGAGCAAAATCTCTATTACTATTTTTTATTATAACTATACATTTATTTTCCATAAATTCCCTCACTTAATAATTTAAGTATAGAATACACTAAAAAACGAACTAAGTAAATAGTTCATTTAAATTTTGAAATTTTAGCATAAATAAAGTATAATGATGCCTTCTAATCAAGCTATATTATATAATAAAAAATGATTTATACAATATATTATAATTCATTTTCATTAATTAACGGAATAATATCTATGGCTGGTTCTTCATATGGATGAACAATTCTTAGTTTCCTTAAGACTTCTTTTAAGATGTTAATATTACATTGAACTTCTATTTTATCCTCTACTACAGATTCTAATTGATTTTTTAGTCCAATATATGGATTTGTGTTTTTGTTTCCTTTAAATCTCCCAATTATATTTTCACTTATACTGCAATAAGAATAATTGCCTATAATCCCTGCTCCTGAATCTCCTAAAACTTTTCTTATTTCATCCGCATTTGCAATAGGCACTGTTACAACAATCATAACTTTTGAAATATTAATATTCATATATTCTCATTTAATAAATTAATTCAACGTCTAAAATTTAAAATATATCTCTTATTTATTATAATTTAGTTACAACAAACTTTTTACTATATTTATTTTTAATTTTTCAATTACAAGTAATTGAATATTTTTCAAGTTTAATATTTTTTTCTATTTTGATACTATATTTTCAATTTTTTTTGTTTTTCTATTATTTTCTTATGAATCGGTATAATAAAGTCTACAACATCACTTTTTGTAGCATCACTAAAATCGATCCACTTAACTCCTTTACTTTCATCATCTCTAAAAGTTAAAATTTTTCTATCCTCTGCTTCAACAATAAACAATACATCCATATGAATATGAGCTGGTACATATATTCCTTTTTTTATATGTCCCTTTACTGGAGCAACTTGAATAGAAAAAATGTTCTTATCTAAAACTTTTGTTTTTTGACCAGTTTCTTCTTCTACTTCTCTTGTAGCTACTGCCAATAAGTCATCTTCTCCGTCTGCATGGCCTCCAGGATAAATCCACCCATCATTTATAATATGATAGACTACTAACATTTTTGTTCTATCCTTATTTACCACAAATGCTGATGCTGAAAAATGACCAAATATATTTTTTCTACTTAAAACATCATCAAAATTATCCATAAACTTTAAAATATAATCTTTATCTTTTTCTTCTTGCTCATTGTATGGTATATAGTTTTCTATGCTTTTTCTTAAATTATTTTTCATAAACTTTTATCCACCCCATATCTAACCAAAATTTTACTTCATAATAAAGCTGAACTTCTTTATCCAGAAAATTTAAAATATAAATACTACTTTATTTTTTATTTGTAATACATTCGTTTCTATTACCTATCTAAATTATACACTAAAAAACGAACTAAATAAATAGCTCGTTAATTGCTTTTTGGGGCAATATTTCAATAGGCACAAAATTTTTTTAACAGCTATTATTACGTTTTTTTATCATACTCTTATTTTCTTCAGTTATTTCTTCATCTATGAATTATACATAATGAACAGATGTTCCATGATATAAATATTTTTCTATATTCTCCATAGAGATCACCACTTTTGATGGTAATTATATTAACATAACTTAAATTTAAAAACAAACCTATTATATCAAGTTTGTCTTTTTTATTCTGTTTTATACATTCATGACTAAATTTTAAATTTACTTATTATTTAATATTAACCTTTTAACATATTCTTCTCTTATTTCTTCTTTGGATTTTTCTTTTATTTTTTCATAAAATTCTATTATCTCATTTGGTGTTATAACACAAACTATATCCTCAAATAGAATTTTCTTATAGACAATTATTTCGGCACTTTTACCAGCATATGATAGAGGTAAAACATTATTTGCACAAGGAGTGTAATCTTTTTTCAATATCATACCTGCTTTGCCATTTGCTTTGCTTTCTTTTCTATTTGAAACATCTAGAACCATTTTTTCTATCAAGCTATTTGGAAGGTTATGTATAGTTCCTGCATGCCTAATAAAAAAGTTTCTCTCTGTAATATCTCTTTGAGTAATACTGTCACTCAATAAATATTTTGTTTGGTCATGATTTTTAATTATAGCTAATGAATTTCCACTATTATTAGATATATTAATTAAGTCATCTTTATTATCTCTTTGAAAAAAGTATTCCTCAATAGCTATTTTAATATCTTTAGTTGTAGAAATCCACCATGAGTTTTGTCTAGACCCATTAGTAAGATGAGAATTTATCGTAGACAAAATATCTCTAATTAAAAGTTCATCTTCAGGTATTTTTTTCGAAATTAGATCCTTACCGCCCTTATAATTTTTTTCGTCAAAATTATTAAAAATTCTAAATGTATAATCCACTATTTAAACCCTCCTTAAATTTGAATTTAAATTTGTATCTATATAATATATATTTTTACTAATAGTTTTTACATCTCTTCCAAAAAGTTACGCCATTTGATTTTGTGTAAGTCAAACAGTCTCTTCATTTAAATTAACTTCTAATTTTACATCTTGGTTTTCAAATGCTGCATGACCATATTGATCATATTGTTTTCTTTTTTTAATTTTTCTATCTAAATAACAATTTCAATTGTTTTATTTTTTCATTTAAATTATTTATAGAATCATTAATATAACATTGACTATTTAAATCAATTCCAAGTACTTTTAAAGATTCTTCAATATTAATTTTATTGCCTGTAGTTAAAAATTTAATATATTTATTTTTCATATCATCCTCATTGTTTAAAATTTTATATGCTATATAAGTTGCAATTGAAGTTCCTATTGCATATTGATAAAGATAATATGTATCTTGCATTATAAAATGAGGTATTTTTGACCAACCATATTTAATGTTTTCATCATAAAATAATACTTCACCATTATATTTTTTACTTAAATCAGCATATAAATTATTCAATGTATTACTATTTACTTCTTGATTATTATATATTTTATTAATAATATCATGTTCAAACTCAGTCAACATTGATTGTCCAAAAATAGAATTACTTAAGCTACTTATAATATTATTAAGTACATATTTTTTTTCTTCAATAGATTTAGAATTATTATATATATACTCATTAAATAGTATTTCATTTACTTTTGATGCAATTTCTGTTAAAAAATAGCTAAATTCAAAATACTCATAGTCATTATTACTTTTAGAATAATATGTATGAACTGAATGCCCTATTTCATGTGCTAAGGTTCTTACTGAATTAAGTGATTTATCATAGTTTAATAAAATATAAGGTACACCACTATAAGAAATGCAAGTGAAAGCCATTTTTCTCTTATTATCCTTTGGATATACATCAATCCAACCTTCTTTAAACATATTTTCAATAAGTTCAATATATTCATTGCCTAGTACGCTAAGGCTATTTTTAACTAAATCAATTGCTTCTTCTATACTTATCTCAATTTTAGAAATTTCACATATTGATAAACTTGCGTCATATATATGAAAATCTTTTAAGTTAAGTATTTCCTTTTTTAAATCACTATATTTATTCATAATTACTAAATTATTATTAACTGTATCTATTAGATTTTGTACTATCTCATTTGAGAGTTCTAATTCAAATAGTTTCTTTTCTAAAAGACTTTTATAATTTTCTGATTTTGCTAACCCAATATCATTTTTTAACTTATCAATATACAATTTAGATATTTGTTCATTTACTTCTTCATACGACTTATTGTATGCATCAAATAATTTTCTTCTATTATTTTGATTTTTATTTAATATTAAATCATTATATGTATTTTGGTTTACATTAATATTTTCTCCATCAATTTCAATATTTTTAAAATCTATTATATTTGAAAAAATATTTTGGTATTCTGTTTTTATATCCTGTTCTCTTTTTTTATATTTTAAAGATTCTTCAAGATCATCTTCATCAAATATTATATGATCTTTTCTTCTTAAAATTAAATTTAAATACCTTTTATACTTATTTAATCTTTTAGTTTCAATATATTCAATTATCTTCTGTGAATTAATTAGTACTGCTGTTTCAAAATAATTATTCATAGTTTGTATTTTTTCATATAATGTTAATGCATTATCTAACATTATTTTATATTCTTTCAAATTTGAATTTATATCTAAGTGTCTCTTTGCAAAACAATATACTTTTTCTATTAACATATCACATTTAATTTTTTGATCTATATACTCTTCAAAAGAGTACAAATCTTTAATAAATTCATTACTATTACTTAACTTTTCTATTTTATTCTCTAATGATTTATAATCTTTTTTCCATTCTTCATAATTTTTATATAAATGTGTTAAATCCCATTCAAATTTCACATTATCACCCGCTTACATTATACACTAAAAAACGAACTAAATAAATAGTCCGTTTGTTTTCTCTTGGGGCAATATTCCAATAGGCACAAAACGTTTTTTGAATTAACAACTATAACTCTATTCTTTCGTTGCTGTCTCATTTAATTTTCTTAATTGCCAATTTCTTTCTTCTGTAACTTTTTCTAAATCATTATGATACATAATGTTAATAAGCTTAATAGCATAATCGGAAGCAACTATGGCGTGTTCTTTCATGTGACCTGAAGCAACCGCTTGCCCTACAACTCGTAAGGCATATTTTTTTACTTCATTATCATTATATAATCTAGCTAATTTATGTATTTTGAATCCTACTTGTCTAACATCATACATTCGAGCTTTATCATTTTGCCAATTTTCATTAACTATAAAACCCTCAATTATTTCGGGTATTGTGCAATAATCAATATTTGTTATTAATAAAATATGCTTGGCAATTTCAATAGCCCATTTTGCAATTAATTTCTGATTTGTTATACTATACAAATTATCTATTTCCTCGCGTATTTCACTATTATCATAAATTTTTATTTTTACTTTAGTCATCACGCTACCTCCAAATAGTGTTTTTTTACTTCTATATAAATTATACTACTTTACAAATAAAAATCGAACCTCCTATTGGAAGGTTCGATTACTTTCTTAATGGGGCATAAATGAAGTGTTGTGCTAACTTCTAATCTAGTTTCATTATATCATATTTTATATTGCAGGAATTAATTAATTTATAAACGAATTTAAAATGTATGTTTATTATCATCTTTAAATTTGTATCTTGCTATTTCACAATTATCTAAGCAAATAGTTAAAAGACTATTTATATCAGGTATTCCATTAAAATAGCATTTAACAGGAATACTAACACCTAAATGAGATACAATTAACACATTCTTTCCTTTGTACTTTTCTTTTATATCATCTAAGAACTCATAAACGCGATCAAATAAATTCTTAATACTTTCAACTTTATCATATTCTTTATTCTGTTTATAACTCCATAAGTCATCAAAGTTAAAACCTGTACTTATTTTTCCCTCTAGCACTCCAAAATCACGCTCGGAAATTCTATCATCAAATATTATTGGTAGATTTTTTTGATTTATGATATCAGCTGTTTGCCTAGCTCTTTTTAATGGGGAACAAATTATTAAATCAATACTCTCACTTTTTAACATATTTGCTATTTCTTCTGCCTGTTTTTTACCAGTTTTATTTAATTCAATGTCAGATTTTCCTTGTATTTTTTTTAATAAGTTCCATTCTGTTTGACCATGTCTTGTTATTAGAATATTCATTTTATCCTCCTACTTATTTTCAAATTACTTTTTATTTTAATAATCTAATTATATCATAAAAAAAACAGGATATATCCTGTTAATTGCTTGTTGGGGCATAAATGAAGTATTGTGCTAACTTCTAATCTAGTTATATTATAGCATAACACCTTATAATATTCAAACTAATTTATTTTGTTTTACTTCTTTGTTTTATTAATTTTTCAGTTTCATCTTCTATTACTTTTTTATCATATCTATCATATAATGGAGTAATATAATTTTTTAAAACAATTTTATCTAATTTTTTATATTTCCATTCAATATTAGTTTCACCTAAATATTCCTCTACCGTTTTCGTTGAAAAAGGAAGAAATGGTTTTAATAAATTATTAATATTATATATTATGTTTGTACAAGTACTTAGTACACTAGAACATTTAGTTATATCTTCTTTAAATAATTTCCATGGTTCTAAAGTATCAAAATACTTATTTGATTCGGAAATGAAATCAAATATTAATTGTAAAGCTTCTTTTGAATCACCATTATCAATCAAATTACCCACTTTTTCGTATAAATTAATTAATTTATTTTCAATATTAATATCTATAAAGCTATCTAATTTACCTTCAAATGATTTATTTATAAAAGCTAAATTTCTATTAACAAAATTACCCCATTTACCAAGTAATTCTCCATTATGTGAATTAATAAAATCAGTCCATGAAAAATTTGAATCCTTTTTTACTGGTTCATGTGTAATTAAATAGTATCTTAAACTATCTGCTGGATATCTATCAAGTATATCATTAATTGCTATATAATTTCCTTTGCTTTTAGATAATTTTTCTCCCTCTATTGTTACATATTCATCTGATATTATTTTATCAGGTAATTTATAATTTTCATTAACTCCTAACAATAAAGAAGGAAATATAATTGTATGAAAAGGAATATTATCTTTAGCATGAACTAAATAAATTTTATTATTTTTATCTTTCTTCCAAAAATCTTCCCAATCCAAATTGTTTCCTTCACAATATTTTTTAGATGCTGTCACGTAACCCCAAACATTTTCAGTCCAACCATATATTTTTTTATCTTCGAAACCCTTTATTGGTAGATCTATTCCCCAATTTAGACTTCTTGAACAACACCTGTCTGGAATTCCTTCTTTTAAATATCTTTCTGTAAATAATACAGCATTTTCTCTCCAATTATTTCTATTAATTTGAACTAATTCATTTAATTCATTTTGGAATTTCGAAAACGAAAAATATAAATTTTTTGTTTCCTTTAAAACAGTTTCTCCTCCACATATTCCACATTTTTTATTTGTAACTTCATTTATTTCTAATAAACTTCCACATTTTTCACATTCATCACCTTTTATATTAGATCCACATTTTGGACAAGTTCCAATTATATAACGATCTGCCAAATAAAGATTACAATAATTACAAAACAACTGTTCTTCATTTTTTTCATAAATAATTTTATTTTCATAATATTTTCTAAATTGTTCTTGTACAAAATATTTATGATAGTCATCATCTGTTCTTGTATACAAGTCAAAACTAAATCCTAATCTGCTAAAAGCTCTAGATAAATCATTATGTGATTCATCAACTATTTCTTTAGCTGTTTTTCCTGTTTGTATTACCTTTACATCAATCGGTGTTCCATGGCAATCACTACCAGAGACTAAAACAACATTATTTCCTTTTAATCTATGATATCTTGCAATTACATCTCCACTTAAACTACTTGCTGCATGACCTAAATGCAATTCACCATTAGCAAAAGGCCAACTTATTCCTATTAATATATTCATATTTACCACTTTCCTTTCCATTAAAAAACCTCCTAGACAAAACATGTCTAAGAGGTGAATATATTCACGGTACCACTCTTAATCCTCAATATATTACTATATTGAGCTCATTACCTACTTATGTCATGGCATAGTTATAGGTTTGTGCTGTAACAGGCACACCTGTAATAACCTACTTAATTTCAGTTATTCACCTTAAGGGCCATGTTCGAAAAATAATACATCCTCTTTTTCACCTAACAGAGTTCTCTATAATGCTTTTCTTTTTCTACTTCTTCCTTGCATTGGTTTTCAATAAGTAGATAATACACTAAAAATTTATTATTGTCAATTTTTTATTAAAATAAAAATCACTAACCAGTTAATTAGTGACTCACTTATAATTTTGGGACATAAATGAAGTTTGTACTAACTTCTAATCTATTTTTATTATAACATAACAATAATTTAACTGCCTAGTTTATTCTAATAATTATCAATTATTCTTGCTAGCCTTTAATTCAATACTTTTTCTTAGTATTTTAAATGTAGCATCAATCAAATCATATAAAGATAAAAAGGAAAAACAAGAAATCAATGATATAACAAAATTGTATATCAACAACTTTATTGATTCAATTTTTATAAAACCAAATTCTACATTTTTATAGTCAATAATAAATGGTAAGTCAATACATTTAAATGTAGAAATAATAATTATTAATATTGCAGCAAAAAATATAAATTTCATATCATCTTCATATTCTTTAAGTAATTTTGTAAGAATGAATTTATTTGATTCAAAATCAATAATACTTTCATTTAACAATGCAAATATAGGAGAATATATAAATGTATATGCCGTCAAACATAATGCCAATAGGGTAAACAGCAATTGAATGACCTGATTAGAATTAATCAAAAATGAATTGATATCAAACATTGCGACTAAAATAGAAAAAATAATAATTGCAAAAAAAATTAAATTTTTATAGATTTTTTTCATTTTTATTACTTCTCCTTAAACTTTTCAATCGATTCAATTGTTAACAGTGCTTCCTTTATTAATTCAATTTTTTTATTATCTAAATTATTATTATTAAGATCATTAATAGATATTGGAACTGCTACTTTATAACTTTTTTGCTTACTGGAAACTTTCATTTTTTTCCCCTCTTTTAAGGAATAGGTTAAATTCCACGAACCAGCTCCTGCAATTACATATTCTACAAAAGATCCTATTCCTTTTTTATTTGGTTTTAACTTACCTTCACTATTTGAAAATGCCAATTCTGTATGATTTGCTCCAGTATTATCCCTTACCCCATTTAAAAAATTTGTGGCTGATGTAGATGCATCTAACCAATTTGGAACGCACAATGAAAACCTCAAACTATAAACGTTCTTTTCATCGTCAAAAAAATACCAAAATTCTTCCTCTCTTAAAATCGGATTAATTATAATCATTGCATCATTTTTTTTAAAGTAGTTATTCATGATATTTTGAATAACATCTCTACAAGTATTGTAGTTTTCGAAAACTTGAGTATTTGATTGAATCAATAATTTTTGAGACTTTGATTCTATGAAAACATTAACATAAGGAAAATCTTCATCTCTGGTATCAATAATTCTATCATCAGAATTCATTTCATATTTATTATATTGCCTCCTTCTTGCTAATTGACAATGAATAATGTTATCATACTGATTAATAAAAATAAAATAATACTCTCTTTTTTGATAAAGTGATTCTAATTTAGAAAATTTTTTCAATTCTGAAAAGAATGAACAAAATTGTTCGTTTTTTGTTTTTGCATCATCTTTAATGCCCAGACTATAAATTGTTATTTGATCGGGAAATGATATGTTACCTCTAAACCCATAAAACTCAATTTGTTCTACCATATAGCACCTCATAAATTTATGCTATTATAATATCATAATTATCTTATCTTTACAATTTAATAACTCTTTTTATTTTTTCTATATATTTTTTTATTAAAAGAAAAAAGGAACCTCAGTTCCTTTTTCCCCCGCAAGCGGAATTTAATTACATATTAATGTTACCACATATGATAAAAAAAGTAAATATGTAACTACTATATTATTATGTATTTTTAACTTTTTTATGCATTATTTAATATCATTAAAAAAGTTAATATCTATTCCCGTAAAATCACTATATCTTTTCATTGCAGGAAAGATTTTATACTTTGATATTACATTTGTGATTTCTATTTTATTGGATTGAATAATAATACTTTGTTTTAATTTATTGTAATCACTATCCCATTTCTTTAAATCTCTTTTATAAACTTGACCCGAATCAATTTTAGCAATAAATTTATTACTATCAAAATCTAATGACGCTAATTCATTTATCATTGTTAATAATTTTTCACATTTATTAAGATCTTTTATAGTATTATGAGAATTGTTGATTATAATATTATATTTTCCATATATTTGAATCAGTTCTTCATAAAATTTTGTGTTCTTATCTATATTTTTTAGTATCTTATAAATCATATATACAATTAAAGATAAATTTAAATTTGCATAATTTTTATTTAAATAATTGTCGGATCCAAAAAAATCTTTTAAATTATATATTAAGTTTCCATTCATATTTATTTGTTGTTGATGTTTTGAAACTGTTTTTCCAGATTTATTTATAAAATCGTTTTTTGTATTTGGCAATTCATATTCAAATCTTTCATTTAAGTTAACGTTAAATTTTTCTATATTATAACAGTAAATTGGCTGATTATGTGCCAACATATTTCTAAATTCTCCTAAGTAAAAAAGTATTGATTTAAAGGTATTGACTTTTCTTTGTGCATTATCACTTGGAAGAGTTTGAACATTTAGTTTGGTAAACAAAGTTGTACATTTCAAAAATATTGCGTTGGAATCACTTTTATTAAGATTTGCAATAGCATAATATGTTTGATTCATTGCAAGTTCATTTACTAATATCCAATAAGGGACTATCAAATTTTGTTTTCTTTTGGTTTTTATTGGAATTGATTTGTAATTTTCATGTTTACCTATAATTAATTTCATTGTTTCAAATGCTTTGTTTTTAACAGCTGATGTATCATAATTACTCATATTAATTAAATAGTCAGCACTAGCGCCTTTGTCGTTTAAGTATGAAACAAATTCGTTTTTCATACTCTCTTCTATTATCAAAGTATATTTTAAAAGCATAGTTCTTAATTCATGTTCAAATTTATACATTCTAATAAAATCATCATAATAAACGTTTTCAGGATATAAATGTAAATGATATTTAATAAAATTAATTGCTTCTTCTTTTTCTACTAAACTATTTGCCGATATTCCATACTTTTTACAAATTTCATCGCAGATTTTTTCATATAAATCACTATCTAAAACCTCCGGTTTAATTTTAAACATTTTTCGATAAAAATCAATTTTTCGATTTGAAAAAATATTTTTTTTAATATCATCTAATGAGTCACAACCAGAAATAAATAAATTTTTATATGCATTTATAGTTTGATAGTAATTGTATCTTCGAAACTTTCTGCAGTCATCGGCACTGAAGTTAATTCCTTTTAATTTTAAAATTTCTATAAGCTTTTTCGTATTATTAGTTTTCATTGTGATTCCTCCATAATATTATATCTATCAAATATATTTTATATTATAACAAATATTTTCATATTATCCAAGTTACAGTTAAATGATATTATTTATTAAATAATATTTTAATATTTAATATATTTCTTTATCATATTCAGTTTCTCTTTCTTTATCTAACCTCTCTTCTTCGTATTGAATGTATTTTATAGCGCATTCCATCAAATAATTAGATATTCTTTTTTGTTTATAATAGTTATCTCTTAATTTATTATATTTTGATTTAGATAATCCTAGTTCTTCAAATGTTTTAATGAACTCACTAGTTGTAAGTACCTTATTATTACTATTAATTATTGATTTATAATAGTTCTCAAATGACTTACTAAATCCTGATCTATAATACCAATTTCTAATAAATCTTTTTGTTTGATTATCTTTTAAATCATAATACTTAGATATCTTATATAATGATTCTCCTAATTGTAATTGTTTTTGTTCTGTTATATTGTTAGCTGTTTTTAAGTTTAACTTAAATATATTTTTTGATAAAAATTCTTTTTGACTTGTTAAATAATTTTCTGAATTATAACCTTTATACTGATTTAATATATCATTACCTATTTTAGAATATAGTTTTTTAATTTGATTATCTACATAATTATTATCACTACTTTCACTATAATATTCTTTATTATTAAAATCTATATCATGAAGTGTTTTTAAATAATTATAATAGTTATTAACTACTTTAGGACTACTTAATATACTTGCTATTATTTCATCTAATAAAGCTCTATTTTCATTTAAATTAGGTGAACTATATTGTAATCTATGTTTCTTAGGAAGCTTCTTATATAGAGCTTCTATTTTATTATCTAAATTACTTTTTTTATTAATAGAAGTTAAATTATTATTTCTAACATCTTTAATAATACCCATAAATAAATTATCTTTTAAAGACATTATTTCATCTCTATTTATTAAATAAGATAAAGCATTACTTTTA
>Ga0209800_10001072_pt1 | contig 32065 bp, 29 predicted proteins | sample Higcelweek8metaG_FD_187174 | JGI IMG/M metagenome (GOLD analysis project Ga0209800, IMG submission 187174) | Freshwater pond sediment microbial communities from the University of Edinburgh, under environmental carbon perturbations - High... | ecosystem: Environmental > Aquatic > Freshwater >...
GCCCGGCGGCCATGATGCCTAGCGCCTCCATGGGCTTCTGGCCTACGAACACGCCGACCTTGCGCACGCCGGGCACGCGCAGGTCCGCCGGGAACTCCGGGGTGGTGTTGCGCGGGCTGCCGGGATGGAAGATGAAGCCCAGCAGGTCCGCGCCAAGCTCTGCGCAGAGCAGGGCGTCCTCTTCGCGGGTCAGGCCGCAGACCTTGACCAGCATTCCGTTCGTCCCAATGGTCATGAGGCGCTCCTTTTTTGGGCCACGGCGGTGAGCTTTTTCAACGCCGCGCCGGGGTCTGTCTGGCACATGAGCGAGGTGCCGATGAGCACGGCGTCGAAGCCCAGGTCGGCCATCTCTTCAAGTTGTTCCGGCGTGTCCAGGCCCGAGGCGCTGATCCACAGCTCGCCCTCCTGCTTGCGCGCGACCAGGCGGCGCGACGTGCCGAGGTCCGTGGCCAGCGTGTCCAGGTCGCGGTTGTTGACCTGGATGAGCTCGGCCCCGGCCGCGCGGGCCAGGTCCAGGTCGGCCTCGCCGAAGACCTCGCACACGGCCTCCAGCCCGTACAGGTGGCAGGCCTCGAGCATCTCGCGCACGGCAGCCGCGCCTGTGAACATGCGCATGATGAGCAAAAGCGCCGAGGCCGGGGTGGCGGCGGTTTCGATGACCTGCAAAGGGTCGAGCAGGAAGTCCTTGCGCAGCATGGGCCTGCCCGCAAAGGCCATCTGCGTGAGGAAGCGCAGGTCGCCCTGAAAGTGCGCGGTCTCCGTGAGCACGGAGAGGCAGGCGGCCCCGTTCTCGGCATACATGCGGGCCACGTCCGCCGGGGTCAGGTCCAGGTTGATGACCCCGCGCGAGGGCGAGGCGCGCTTGTATTCGGCGATGACCGCCGGGCCTTGCTGCGGGCTCGGGGCGGCGGCGCGCAGGGCTGCGGCGAAGCCCGGCCGCGCGTTGATTTCCGAGAAGTTCCAGGGCGTGGGCAGCTGGCCCTCCTCGGCCAGGCGGCGCAGCCGCGCGATGGACCCGGCCTGGGCGGCCCGGAAGCGGTCGAGCATGCTGCTCACGGGCGGTCCTCCCCGGCGAAGCGGCTGGCCGCGCCGTCGGCCACGGCCTGCCTGGCCTCGCGCAGGCAGCCGGCCAGGGCCTTGCCGGTGGCCAGGTGCAGGGCCGCGCCCAGGTTCAGCGCGGTCATGTCCTGCATGGCGGCGCCCGCCCTGCCCGTGAGCACGGCCCGGATGGCCGTGAGCGCGGCGGCCTTGTCGGCCACGCGCACCTCGTCCGGGTGGTGGGCCGGGATGCCGTAGTCGCGCGGGTCGAGGCGGAAGGGCTCGACCTTGCCCCGGTCCAGGGCAAAGCCCACGGCCGGGCCAAAGGGCGTCAGCTCGTCGAAGCCCCCGGCGCGAGTTCCCCTGTCAGGGCCGATGGTCCCGTGGATCACCAGGGCGGTCAAGTCCGGCGCGGTGATGGCCAGGGTGTCGGCCATGAGCTTGAGCGCGCTCTCGGTGCCCACGCCCAAAAGCTGGTGCGAGGGCCGGGCCGGGTTCAGAAGCGGCCCCATGAGGTTGAACAGGGTGCGCACGCCCATTTCCCGGCGCACGGGCGCAATGTGCGCAAAGGCCGGGTGGTAGTTCGGCGCGAAGAGGAAAGCGAAGCCCGTCCTGGCCAGCTCGGCCCGCACCTCGTCCGGGCCGATGTCCAGCCGGATGCCCAGGCCTTCCAGGGCATCGGCGCTGCCCGAGGACGAGGACACGGCGCGGTTGCCGTGCTTGACCACCCGGTGGCCCAGGGCCGCCAGGTACAGCGACACCGCCGTGGAGCAGTTGAAGCTGTTCGAGAGGTCGCCGCCGGTGCCCACGATGTCGAGGATGGGCCGGTCCTGGGGCAGGTCGGTGACCAGCCGGGACCGCTCCAGGCCCGCGCGGGCCGCCGCCGCCAGCTCCAGGGCCGTCTCGCCCTTGGCCCGCAGGCCCATGAGCAGGGCTCCGGCCTGGGCCGGGGAGAGGTCGCCCTCGAAGAGTTCGCGGAAGGCGAAGGCCGCCTGCTCCGGGGTCAGGTCGACGCCGTTGCCCAGGGCGTCCAGGATGTCGCGCATGGAGTAGCTCATGTCATTCTCCCGGCCCTTATGCGGCCTGCCTGCTGCGTTTGAGGAAGTTGGCCAACAGCCTCGGCCCGTCCGGGGTCAGGATGGACTCCGGGTGGAACTGCACGCCGCTCCAGGGGCGGTCGGTAAAGCACATGCCCATGACCTCGCCCTCGGCGGTTTTCGCCGTCACGCGCAGCTTGTCCGGGGCCTCATGGGCCAGCACCAGCAGCGAGTGGTAGCGGCAGACCTCGAAGGGGTTGGGGAGGCCCGCGAAGACGTCGCTGCCGTCGTGCTCCACGGGCGAGGTCTTGCCGTGCATGATGCGCTCGGCCCGGACAACGGAGGCCCCGGCGAAGTGCCCCAGGGTCTGGTGGCCCAGGCACACGCCGAGCGTGGGCACCTTCATGCCGGTCTGCTCCAGCAGGGCCAGGAACTTCAGGGAGTTGCCCGCGTTCTCCGGGCGGCTGGGCCCGGGCGAGAGGCACACGCGGGAAAGGCCCGCCACAAAGGCCGGGTCCAGCAGTTCCGGGCGGTCGTTGCGATAGACCACCGGGTCGGCCCCGAGCTGCTGGAAGGCCTGCACCAGATTGAAGGTGAAGGAGTCGAAGTTATCGATCAGCAAAAACATCGCCAACCCCCTTGGAGGAAAGAATCTCGCGGATGATGCGGGCCTTGTTGTTGCATTCCAGCCATTCCTTTTCCGGGTCGGAGTCGTAGACCAGCCCGGCCCCGGCCTGCCAGCTCATCACGCCGTCGCGCAGCCACATGCTGCGGATGGTGATGCCCGTGCCCACGTTGACCGGGCCCTTGCCCAGGCCCAGCCAGCCCATGGCCCCGGCATAGGGCCCGCGCTCCATCTGCTCCACCCGGGCGATGGTCTCCATGGCCCAGATCTTGGGCGCGCCCGCCACGGTGCCCGCCGGGAAGGTGGACTGGAGCACGTCGATGGCGTCCAGGCCGTCCTTCAGGTCGGCCTCCACGTAGCTGGTCAGGTGCATGACGTGGGAGAAGCGCTCCACGCACATGAACTTGACCACCTCCACGCTGCCGGGCGTGGCGATGCGGCCCAGGTCGTTGCGGCCCAGGTCCACCAGCATGACGTGCTCGGCCCGCTCCTTGGGGTCGGCCAGAAGCTCGCGCTCAAAGGCCGCGTCCTGGGCCTCGGTGGCGCCGCGCGGGCGGGTTCCGGCGATGGGCCGCACCTCCAGCCGTCCGGCCTGGCAGTTGACCATCATCTCCGGCGAGCTGCCGAGCAGGGTCTCGTTCTCGAAGCGCATGAAGAACATGAAGGGCGAGGGGTTGGCCTGCTTGAGCCGCCGGTAGACCCCGAAAGGCTCGCCGGAGAAGGGCGTGGCGAAGCGCACGGAGAACACGAGCTGGATGCCCTCGCCCTCGGTGATGAGGCGCTTGGCCTCGCGCACCTGCTCCATGTAGACCTCCCGGCCGGGGAAGGCGCTGGGCTCCTTGGTGTTGATGTCGAAGCCGCCCGAGCTGCCGAGTTTTGCGGGCTTGGGGCCGCCCCTGCCGTCGCTGCCGTGCTCGTCCAGGGAGAGGTAGCAGCAGCGCGCGCGCAGGTGGTCGTAGAGCACCACCTGGCCGGGCAGCACCAGGCGCGCCTCGGCCTTTTCCGGGGGCAGGCAGGCGGCCAGCTTGGGCTCCAGCATGCCACCCACGCTGTAGCCCAGGTAGCCCAGCACCGAACGTGTGATGGCGGGCAAAGGCTCCTTCAGCGCGGGCTGGTCGATCTCGATGGCGCGCAAAAGCTCGCGCAGGCCCTGCATGTAGTCCAGGCCCTCCAGGGCGCGCAGGGATTCCAGGCGCGGGTCGCGGATGTCGAGCTTGAGCTTGCCGCCCTCCTGCCCGGCCAGAAGCCGGAAGTCCCAGGCGATGAGGCTGTAGCGGCCGAGCCGTCCGTCGACCTCGGCGCTCTCAAGCAGGATGCCGGGGGCGTCTCCCACCAGGCCCAGGTACAGGCTGATGGGCGTCTGCACGTCGGCTGGGAGCCATTTTCCGTAATGCTTCAGGCGAATGTCCATGAAACCCTCCGTTTCTTGAAAAAAAAGCCGCGACCCTGTGCGGGACGCGGCAAACACTTCGTCAAACTTCGCCCCTGGGCGAAAGCCGCGTCCCTATGCCTTGTCGCGCCACCACCAGGAGGCCCTGGCGGAGAGCAGGTCGAGATCACCCCCGGCGGCGATGTCCAGGTAGGCGGCGAACTGGCGCACGGTCTCCTGCATGAAGGGGTTGTCCTCGGATATGACCTGGAAGAGCTCGCGGTCCTGGGTGAGCATTTTGCGCGCGGCCTCCAGCCTGCGTCCGAAGGACGGGGTGAGGAACTTCTCGATGCCCGGGGTCTGGCGCGCGGCGGCCAGGTAGGCCACGGTGGTGATGAAGTTCAGGCCCTGCACCGTGGCCATGGCCCGGTCATGCTCCTCGGCCGTGCTGGCGAAGGGTGCAAAGCCCGCCCGGGCGAACAGGCGGGTTACGGCTTCGGCCGCATCGCCCGCGGGGTTTTCCCGGCCGGGAGTGACGGCCACGCGCGGCTCGAAGCCTTCGGGGATCACCGGGCCGAAGAGCGGATGGGTGCCCACCACCGGGCCTTTGTACGCGCCGAGCATCTGGCTGAGCGGGTGCACCTTGACCGAGCAGACGTCGGCCAGGATGCAGCCCGGCGCAAGGAACGGGGCCACGGTCTCGGCCACGGCGAGCATGGCCGTCACCGGCACGGACAAAAGGACCAGCTCGGCCCCGGCGAGGGCGGCCTTGAGGGCGCTGCCCGTGCCGTCCGGGTCGTAGGGGCGGTCCAGGGTGGCCACGTCGAGCCCGGCCTGGCGAAAGGCGTGCGCGAAGAGCGCTCCCATCTGGCCCCGTGCGCCCACGATGGCGACCCGCGTCATGTCCCGGCCCGGCTTCATTCCCGCTCCTAGGCCCGGTCCGCGCCGGGGAGCACGGCCGCGAAGCGGTCCCAGAACTCCGGGAAGCTCTTGGCCACGCAGCCGGGGTTGTCGAACTGGGCGTCCACGCCGCCCAGGGCGAAGAGCGCCGGGCCCATGACCATGCGGTGGTCCCCGCGCGACGTAAAGAGAATGCGCTTGCCCACAGGCAGGGGCGCGGGCGTGATGGTCAGGGTGTCCTGGGTCATGGCAGCAAAGCAGCCGGTCTTGGCGATCTCGACGGCCAGGGTCTCCAGGCGGTCGCATTCCTTGATGCGCAGGTGCGCCACGTTGCGGATGGTGGTGGGGCCCTTGGCGAAGCACGCGGCCACGGCCACGGTGGGCACCAGGTCCGGGCAGGCGCCCATGTCCACGTCCACGCCCCGCAGGCCGTCCAGGGGCGCGAACACGGTGACCTCGTCGCCGCCGCCCTTCCCGGACTCGTGGCTGTGGGAGCCGCTGGCCCAGGAGATGCGCGCGCCCATGGCCGCCAGGATGTCCAGGATGGCCCGGTCGCCCTGGAGGGAGTCGCGCGAGAGGCCGCGCACCGTGACCGGACGGGAGCCCACGGCCCCGGCGGCCAGGAAATAGGACGCGTTGCTCCAGTCGCCCTCCACGCGCAGGGAGCGCGGCTGGTACCGGCCGGGCTGGACGAGGAAGCGCAGCTTGCCGGGCTCGGCCCGGGTGACGCTCTCGTGCTCCACGGGCACGAACCGGCCGTCCTTGAGCGCCTGCACCACCACCGGCACGCCGAAGTCGCGCATGGTCTGCAGCGTCAGGGAGACGTACGGCCAGGACACGGCCTTGGCGCCGGAGAGGGCGATGGTCATGGGGCTGGCGGCCAGGGGCGCGGCCAGCAGGATGCCGGACAGGTACTGGCTGCTCTCCTCCAGGCGCACGTCGATGTCGCCGCCGGGCAGCCCGGTCCTGGAAGGGGTCTCGATGACCACGGGCGGGTAGCCGGGCCGGGCCTCCCAGTGGAAGACCACGCCCTGGGACGCCAGCGCCCGGGCGGGCTCGCCCAGAGGCCGCTCGTGCATGCGCGGCGCGCCGTGGATGCGGAAGCGCCCGCGCCCGCCCGCGACGACCCCAGCCAGCAGGCGGCAGGTGGTGCCGGACTCGCCCACGTCGAGATCCGCCACGCCGTCACCGCTCCCCTCCTGGGAAGCGGGGCCGTGGCGCATCCCCTGGACCAGATACTCCCCCTCGCTGAGACGCGCGAAGCGTGCGCCGCAGGCCGTGAGGCAGCCCATGGTGTGGGTGGTGTCCTGGCTCTCCAGCACGCCGGAGAGGCGGCTCTCGCCCGGGGCCAGGGCCGCGCCGATGAGCGCCCGGTGGGACATGGACTTGGAGGCTGGGGCCTGGATCAGGGCAGGGGCCTGGCTCTGGATGTGGGCCGGGGCGGCGCTCATGACCTGCCCCCGGCGTCCAGGTGCGGGCCCGTGGGATAGGAGCCCAGGATGCGCAGGGTGTGGCAGCGTTCGCGCAGGGACGCCAAAAAGCTCTCGTACTCCGTGCGCGCGAGGTCGCACTCCAGGTCCGCGAAGAACACGTACTTCCACTTCTCGCCGCGCAGGGGGCGGCTCTCCAGCTTGGTCAGGTTGATGGCCCGGCCGGCAAACGAGTCCAGCACCTCGGCCAGGGCGCCGGGCTTGTCCGGCACGGTGAACAGGATGGAGGTCTTGTCGCGCGCCTTCTCCGTGCCCGGACGGGGGCCGATGACCAGAAAACGCGTCCAGTTGTCGGGCAGGTCCTCGATGTGCGCGGCCAGCACGTTCAGGCCGTAGCGGTCGGCCAGGCGGACGTGGCCCACGGTGGCCACCTCGGACCCGCGCGCGGCCGCGATCTCCGCCGCCGCTGCGGTGCTGCTCTCGGGCACCAGGGTGCGGCCGGGCATGTTGTTCCGCAGCCAGCCGGAGCACTGGTCCAGCGGCTGCGGGTGCGAGTGGATCTCGCGCACCTCGGCCATGGAGCGGGCCTTGCCCATGAGGAAGTGGGTGATGCGGCTGAAGAGCTCGGCGTGGATGTGCACCGGGAAGAGCATGAACAGGTCCACCACCTGGCCGACAGTGCCCTGGAGCGAGTTCTCCAGCGGGATGACGCCGAGCTCGGCCTCGCCGTCGGCCACGGCGCGGAAGATCTCCTCAAAGTTGGCCTTGGGCGTCAGCTCCGCGCTGCGGCCCATGTACTCCAGGCCCGCGAAGTAGCTGAAGGTGCCCTCCGGCCCCAGGTAGACCACCCTCTCCGGTCTTTGCAGCCGGCGGGAGCTGGACATGATCTCCCGATAGATGGCCTGCAGGTGGCTCTCCGGCAGGGGGCCGGGGTTCCTTTTGGCCAGGCGCTCCATGACCTCCTTCTCGCGGAAGGGCTTGAACACCGTGTCCGGCGAGCCCTGCTTGGTGCGGCCCACGCCGATGCTGATGGCCGCGCGGCGGTTCAAGAGGTCGACGATGCCGTCGTCCAGGGCGTCGATCTCGGACCGCAGGGCGGCCAGGTCCAGCTTTGTTTCGTTGTCGGCGCCCACGCTCATCCCTCCTTGATGTCCTCACAGATGCGCATGCCGAAGTGCCGGCCCGCCACATCCGTGCGGCAGAGTATCTCGTCGCCGGGCTTCAGGTTGACCACGCTGATGGGCGCGCCGTCGACCCCGGTGACGCGGATGGTCTCGGCGTTCTGCAGGAACACCTGGCCCGAGACCTTGCAGACGCTCCCGTCCGAAGCGGCAGGCGTAATGACCTCGGCCGTGATTTTGAGCATGGGCCGGACCTCGATCTTGACGCGGCCAACCGTGGCCAGGCTGGTCTGGCCGTCGGCCGCGACCACGAGGACCTCGCGCCCGGCGGAGAGCTCCTCCAGGTAGCAGGTCTTGTCGCCGGGGAGCACGGCGTAGGCGTGCACGGCCCCGGCGTTGACCCGGAAGGGCCGGGCGGCCACGTAGGGGTTGGATTCGGTCTCGGCGTGGACCAGGAAGGTGAAGGCGCTGGAGTTGCCCACCAGCATGCCCTGGCCGCGCCGGAGCATGGAGATGGTGTCCACGCAGACGCGGTGGCCCATGCCTGCGGGCTCGATGGCCGTGACCACGGCGCGCGAGAGCTCCACCTTGCCCTGGGAGAGCTTGAGCTCGGCCACGATGGCCTTCAGGTCCCCGGCCGCCTCCGGCAGCACCACGATCATGTCCGCCCCGCGCTCCAGGATTCCGGCGGCCAGCACGGCGCGGTCGAAGCTCTCGCATTCCAGGGCCAGACCCGTGGCCTGGGCCAGGATGTTCTCCACCGGGATGATCTCCCAGCCCTTGGTCAGGGAGACCTGCCTGCCGGCCTTGAGCAGGGCCGTGGCGGCCTCCTCGTCGGCCTTGGAGTCGAGCGGCAGGGTGGGCAGGTCGCCTTCGGTCAGCACGGTGACGCGGCCCAGCGCGCGCACGTCGTCGGCCTTGGCCGCCTCGGTCAGGATGGCGTCCACCCCGGACTCCAGCGCCAGGGTCACCAGCTTTTTCTGGAAGGGGATGGCCTTGAAGATGATCTGTTTCATGACGCCTCTCGCCTATTCCTTGCCCTTGAGCATTTCCAAAACCTCGTCCACGTCCACGTCCTCGTGCACGACCTTGGACAGGGCCTGGGTCAGCAGGGCCGGGTTCTTGTGCTGGAAGACGTTGCGGCCCACAGACAGGCCCGAGCCGCCCGCCAGGATGGAGTCGTGCACCATCTGCAGAAAGGCCTTGGTGCTGTCGAGCTTGGGGCCGCCGGCGATGACCACGGGCACGCAGCAGGAGTCCACCACATGGCCGAAGGTGTCCACGTCGCCGGTGTAGGGGACCTTGACCACGTCCGCGCCAAGCTCCACGCCCACGCGGGCGCAGTGGGCCACGATCTCGGGGTCGAACTCGCTCTTGACCTTGGGGCCGCGGGCGTAGACCATGGCCAGCACCGGGATGCCCCAGCTCTGGGCGGTGCTCGTCACCTGGCCGAAGTCGGTGAGCATCTTGGCCTCGCTCTCGTCGCCCAGGTTGATGTGCACGCTCACCGCGTCCGCGCCGAGGCGGATGGCGTCTTCAACTGTTCCGACGAGGGTCTTGGCGTTGGGGAAGGGGGAGAGGGTGGTGCTGGCGGAGAGGTGGACGATGAGGCCGATGTCCTTGCCCTGGGTGCGGTGCCCGCATCTGACCAACCCCTTGTGCATGAGCACGGCGTTGGCCCCGCCCTCGACCACCGCGCCCACGGCCTCGCGCATGTCGACGATGCCCGGGATGGGGCCGACGGTGGTGCCGTGGTCCATGGGCACGATGATGGTGCGTTTGGTGTTCCGGTTGAAGATGCGTTCGAGCCTGATGGCTTTTCCGAGATGCATGGCGTCCTCCTGCGTGAGTCGGTTGCGCCTCTTGGCGGCTTTTGGGCGATCTTCCGGCGGTGGAGACAAAAAGAAGGGCCGCCGGCTTTCGCCTGCGGCCCTTCCTGAAGAGGCTTTGGTTAACGCGTGGTCGTCAACAAACCTCTCCCCGGCCGCAAGCGCAGCTAAACCAATAATACCAGTACTGGCAAAAGGAGGTATTGTTGGCGGTGAGCAGGTTCATGACGTGAGCATCTACCCGCGACCCTGGCGGTTGTCAACGTTTTTTTTGATATCCTTGGAGGCGTGTCGGTATTCCCATTATTGTAGAATATTCGTGTGAGAGGTGAACATTCCTGTAGATATATGTAATACATGGGCCTGCTGCATAATGAAATATCCATGGAATAAAGCAGGTTGTCCATGTGGCCCAGGTCTTGCTGTGAAGTGTCTCTTCAGTGGACGCGCGTCCAGGGCAGCGCCCAGAGGAACCATGTTGGAAACAGCCGAAGCCATCACCATCGAGGAGATCCTGGAGAACGAGTGGATATCCACCGCCTTCCAGCCCCTGATCTCCATCAAGCGCAAGGCCCTGCTCGGGGTTGAGGCGCTGGCCCGGTGCACGGCTCCCGGCGAGGACATCCCGCCGCTGGAGATGTTCCGCATGGCCGGGGAGTCTAACCGGCTGCTGGATCTGGACCGCATGTGCCGCAAGAAGGCTCTGGAGGCCTTCGCGCCCATCTACGCCGAGAACCGGGGCCTCATCGTGTCCATCAACGTCGACGGCCACGCCATCGACGCCGACGTGGTGGGCTCGGGCAACCTCATGCACCAGGTCAAGTCGCTCGGCATCAGCCCCAACAACGTGCTCATCGAGATCGTGGAGTCCAGCGCCAAGGACTCCAAGGCACTGGAGGAGTTCGTCAGCACCTACCGCAAGAACGGCTTCTTGATCGCCCTGGACGACATCGGGACCGGGCACTCCAACCTGGACCGCATCCCGCTGCTCAAGCCCGACGTGCTGAAGCTGGACCGCTCCCTGGTTTCCGGGGTGGCCGGGCACATGACCCGGCTGGAGGTGGTCAAGAGCTTCGTGCAGATGGCCTCGCGCCTGGGCTCGCTGGCCTTGGCCGAGGGCGTGGAGCGCCAGGAGGACATCCTGCGCCTGCTGGAGGTCGGCGTGGACGTGTTCCAGGGCTACTACTTCGGCCGCCCGGCCATGCGCATGGCCAAGCCCGGTGTCGTGAGCGAGCGCATCAACTACCTGGCGGCCAAGTTCAAGGAGAGCGCCACGGAGCGCTTCGCCGCCCAGAAGGAGCTCTACGCCAGCCACGACGCCCTGGTGCTGCGGCTGTGCCAGAGGCTCGCGTCCGTGGGCACGGTGGGCATGGACAGCCTGCTCACCTGCTTCATCGACGAGTGCGAGAACATCGAGTGCCTCTACGTGCTCAACGCCCGCGGCGTACAGATCTCGGACACCGTGTGCAACCCGGCCAAGCTGCGCAAACGCAAGCGTTTCATCTACGAGCCCGCGCGCCTGGGCGCGGACCACTCCCTCAAGGAATACTTCCTGCCCCTGCGCGCCGGACTGCCGAAATTCACCACCCAGCCCTACATCTCCCTTGCCTCCGGCAACCGCTGCATCACCATCTCGGCCCTGTGCAAGGACCAGGCTGGCCGGGCCTGCATCCTCTGCGCGGACATCGACCACAAAGACTAACGCCACTCTTATGCCATAAATGGCATATAACGGCAGTCATCTTTATGACTTGCCCCCGTTTACTTTGTTCCCAAATGTGCTATTGATGGTGCCAATGGCCCCACCAGCGCCTGTGGCTTCGTCCCCCGCGCAGCCCGGCAACTGCAGCATTCGAGGTACATCATGAGAAACATGACAATCCGCGCACGCATCATTCTGCTTATTTCCATCGCCGTAGCCTTCGCGGCCCTGGTGGGCGGCGGATTCTATTACCAGCTGCAGGAGCTGCGGAAGTACTCCATCAGCCAGACCCAGAGCGTGATGCTGGAGGGCCAGAAGGACAAGCTGCATGTGCTTGTGAACGCCCTGGCTGTGGAGATCGCCGAGGACATCAAGGGCCAGCCTGCGGACAAGGCCGTCATCGTCGACACCATCCGCAAGATCACCGGCCCCATCCGCTTCGAGGCCGACAGTTCCGGCTACATCTTCGTCTACGAGGGCACGGTGAACGTGTCCTTCCCGGTCAAGACGGAAAATCAGGGTAAGGACCTGGGGGACATGAAGGACGCCAACGGCATGCCCATGATCAAGGCCCTGGCCGAAGCGGCCCACAAGGGCGGCGGGTTCGTCACGTACATCTTCGACAAGCCCGGCAAGGGGCTCACCCCGAAGCTCAGCTACGCCGAGATGATCCCCGGCACGAACTTCTGGCTCGGCACCGGTGTCTACATCGACAACATCGACGTGGAAAAGGCCAGGATCAACGGTGCCATCTCCGGCATGGTCAAGACCGCCAGCCTGACCATCGCGGGCATCGTCCTGGCCCTGCTCGTCCTGGGCGTGCTGCCCCTGTCCGTGCTCATCTTCCGCAGCATCATTCTGCCCCTGAACGCCGCCACAAAGGCCGCCCAGGACGTGGCCGGGGGCGACCTGGACGTGAGCCTGGCCGTGGCCGGAAAGGACGAGACCTCGCACCTGGAGGCCGCGCTCAACACCATGGTCGCCACCCTGCGCACCAACATGGCCGAGATCAAGGCCAAGACCCAGGAGGCCGAGGACAAGGCGCACGCCGCCGAAATGGCCACCCTCGAAGCCAACGAGGCCAGGGCCCAGGCCGTCCGCGCCCGCCAGGAGGGCCTGCTCCAGGCCGCCAGCCGCCTGGAGACCGTGGTCGAGCGCCTGTCCTCGGCCTCGGAAGAGATCGCGGGCCAGGCCGAGAACATCGGCCGCGCCACCGAGGTCCAGAAGGGCCGCATCACCGAGACCGCCACGGCCATGGAAGAGATGAACGCCACCGTGCTCGAGGTGGCCAAGAACGCCTCCCAGGCCGCCGAGGGCGCGGACACGGCCAAGAACCGCGCCACCGAGGGCAACCAGGTGGTCACCCGCTCTGTGGCGGCCATGGACGCCCTGCTCAAGCTCTCCAACGGGCTCAAGGTGAACATGGACACCCTGGGCCAGCGCGCCCAGGACATCAGCCAGATCATGAACGTCATCAACGACATCGCCGACCAGACCAACCTGCTGGCGCTGAACGCCGCCATTGAAGCAGCGCGCGCAGGAGACGCCGGACGAGGGTTCGCTGTCGTCGCCGATGAAGTCCGCAAGCTGGCCGAAAAGACCATGACCGCCACCAAGGAGGTGGGCGAGACCGTCCGGGGCATCCAGGACGTGTCCAGCCGCAACATCTCCAGCATGGACGAGGCCGGCCGCGCCATCACCGAATCCACCGAGCTGGTGCGCCAGTCCGGCGAGGCCCTGAACCAGATCCTGCACATGAGCGAAAACACCGCCGTCCAGGTCTCGAGCATCGCCACCGCAGCCGAGGAGCAAAGCGCCGCCAGCGAGGAGATCAACCAGGCCGTGGACCAGATCAACGCCATCGCCACCGAGACCGCCGACAGCATGCAGCAGACCAACATCGCCATCCACGAACTGGCCGAACAGGCCGAAAACCTGCGCGCCCTCGTGGCCGACCTGAAGCGTGAGGGGACCTCGTAGAAGAAGAGGGCCTCCGGCGGCCAGGGGCGCCGCCCCTGCACCCCGCCGGGGGCCTGGGATGCCTCCGGCGGCTGGGGGGCTTGAAGCCCCCCAGATCCCCCCAGTACGCGAAGGGTTCCTGTCGACGCAAAGCCGCCGACAGGAACCCTTCGCTTTGGGCAGGTCAGGGAAATTCATGGGAGAGAGCTGGCAAATCAGCAGAAGACGTCGAGCTGCGGCTACTGGCTCTGGGGGGCGAAATTTCTTGGCCACACGGGGATCGGCCTGGATATATCCGAGCCCGATCTGTACCGGATGATGTTCGACATCTTTGGCCTCAAACGGGTCGTGAAGGGTATTGAAGCCTTTACGCCGCTGCCGGATTTCGGGTGCAGGTTCGACCTCGTGACGGCCTTCGCCATCTGCTCTAGCTCACGCCCGAATGCCCCCGGTGGGGCGACGAAGAATGGCGGTTTTTGCTCACCGACGTGTTTGACAACCAGTTGCGCGAAGGCGGGCGGCTGGTGCTGAGCTTCAACGCGCCGCACATGCACCAGCGCCTCTTGGCACTGCAGGGGTACCGCTTCCAGAAGTACGACGAGTACCGGCTCACGGTCACGCGGCCAGGCATCCGGAAGCCCTAGACGCCCAGGGCCTTCCAGTAGCGCTCCGACAGGGCCTGCAGACTGAATTCCCGCACGACCTTCTCGCGGGCCGCAGCGGCCATGCTGGCCCGCAAGGCCGGGTCTGCGGCCAGGCGCAGCACGTATTCGGCCCATTCTTCCGGACGCTCCACCAAAAAACCGTCACGCCCGTGCTCAATGATCTCCCGGTTGAAGCCGACCGCCGAGGCGATGGGCACCACGCCGCACGCCATGTACTGCAGGATTTTGAAGCCGCACTTGCCGCGCGTGTAGTCGTCATCGGTGAGCGGCATCAGGCCGATGTCCATCTCCTGTAGCAGTTCCAGCTCCCGTTCCGGCGACCAGAACGCAAAGGAGATTTCGGTCCCGCCGTTGTGCGGGTATTGCTTGTCCGACACGACGCGGTAGCGCACGCTGTTTGCGCAGGGAGCCAGCGCCTGGAACACCTCGGGCAGGAAGAACAGGTTGCTGCTTGTGCCGATCCAGCCGACCTGGGGGCGGACGTCAGTCGGGTGCGGCGCGCCCGGTACGTAAATGTCCGTGTCGAGCGGCGTCGGTACGATGGACACGTCGGACCTGAACTTGAGGGCCTCGTCCGCCAGGTTTCGGTTCCCCGCGATCACGACGTCCATGAGCGGCAGGGTCTGCCGGAAGCGGCGGGCGTTCTTGCGATCCTTGCGGGCCCGGCCGGCGGTCTCGGGCTCGCTCGGGTGGTGGTTCCAGATCGCGTCATCAAAGTCGAAGCCGAGTTTTCCACACCGCCGGCGCAATAGGCACAACTCAGCAAAACTGAACAGTTTTTTCTGGATGACCACGATGTCGTAATGAGGCATCTTCCAAAAAAAATGCAGCCGCTGGAATATGCTTTTGGGGATGGACGAGTAGGAAACAGCAATTCCCCGCCTGCGCCCCAGTTCAACCAGCGGAAGCACCCGGAAGCGGACGCTGGGCAGCCGCTCATTTGATTGCGTCAGAAACAGGATGGTCGTGCCCATCGGCATTCCCCGTCAGTCAAGGATTCCTCCCGCAGGCTTCGTTCGCGGAAGCCCTGGGAGATTGTGGATTCCGGCGCGCATCCATGTCTCGCATAAGCTTTTGCGCCTCCGGAGCAGGCGTTCTTCGCCGGGCGCGCGTGCCCGCAGATGCCGCACATGCAGGGCCTGCCCGCGTCCTAGAGGCCCAGCGCCTGGCGGAAGAAGGCGATGGTCTGGACCAGCCCGTCCTCCAGCCTGGTCTTGGGCTCCCAGCCCATGACCCGCCGGGCCAGGGTGATGTCCGGCTGGCGCTGGGTGGGGTCGTCCTGGGGCAGGGGGGTGTGGATGATGCGCGACCTGGAGCCGGTCATGCGGATGACGGTCTCGGCCAGCTCAAGGATGGTGAACTCCACGGGGTTGCCCAGGTTCATGGGGCCGGTGAATTCGTCCGGGGTGTCCATGAGGCGGAGGAAGCCCTCCACCAGGTCGTCCACGTAGCAGAAGGAGCGGGTCTGCCTGCCCTCGCCGTAGACGGTGATGTCCTCGCCCTTCAAGGCCTGGACGATGAAGTTTGAGACCACGCGGCCGTCATTGATGGCCATGTTCGGGCCGTAGGTGTTGAAGATGCGCGCCACCTTGATGCGCAGGTTGTGCTGGCGGTTGTAGTCGAAGAACAGGGTTTCGGCGCAGCGCTTGCCCTCGTCGTAGCAGGCGCGCGGGCCGATGGGGTTGACGTTGCCCCAGTAGCTCTCCACCTGGGGGTGGACGCTGGGGTCGCCGTAGACCTCGCTTGTGCTGGCCTGCATGATCTTGGCCTTGATGCGCTTGGCCAGGCCGAGCATGTTGATGGCGCCGTGCACGCTTGTCTTGGTGGTCTGCACCGGGTCGTGCTGGTAGTGGATGGGCGAGGCCGGGCAGGCCAGGTTGTAGATCTCGTCGACCTCGACGTAGAGCGGAAAGGTCACGTCGTGGCGCAGCATCTCGAAGCAAGGGTGGGCCAAAAGGCGGCGGATGTTCTCCTTGCTCCCGGTGAAGTAGTTGTCCACGCAGAGCACGTCGTGCCCGTCGTCAAGCAGGCGCGCGCACAGGTGGGATCCCAAAAATCCGGACCCGCCGGTGACGAGGATGCGCTTGTTCTGGCCCATGGACTCTCCTGTGGCTAGGTGTGTCAGCATCAAAGCGGACTAGTAAGCAAAAACATGGCCCAGCACAAGGCCGCGCTGGGGCGTTTCCGGCCTTGCGCCGACGCTTGGCACCGTCTCCGGGCGCTCAATTTGCGAAAAAATATGAGTAAGGATCATGGGCTGTTATCCAGTCAAAGGCAGGGAAGCGCGGGCCAAGAAAGGCTCGAAATTTCACTCCGGGGGTTGACGTCGTTGGCAAGTCCGGGCAAAAGGGGGCATCATTTTTTAAAGTTTGGTCCAAGGCTCGGTTTTTCGAGCCGAATTTGTTGAAGGGGGAGGGCTATGGTCTTCAGCTGGCTGCATTTGGCCATCATCCTGTTCCTGATCGGGGGCCTGCTTTTCGCAGGCGGCCCGCTCATCCTGTCGTATCTCGTGGCGCCACGGGCGCGCGGTGGCGACATGGGCATGCCGTACGAGTGCGGCATGCGTCCCTATGGGGGCTCCTGGACCCGGTTCGGCATAAACTACTACGTGTACGCCCTGCTGTTCCTGGCGTTCGACGTGGACGTGCTGTACCTGTTCCCGGTGGCCACGGTGTACCGCGCAACCGAGGGCTGGCTGCCCTTCCTGGAGATGTTCATCTTCCTGTTTGTGCTTGCTCTTGCCATTATCTACTTCTGGGCGAAAGGGGTGTTCACATGGCCGCGCAAAGTATCGTAGCGCAGAAGCCCGACGTCATCACCGCCGACCCGATCCTGAACATCGGGCCGGCCAAGCAGATCGTCGACCTCTGCCGCTCCATGTCCCTGTGGCCCATGACCTTCGGTCTGGCCTGCTGCGCCATTGAGATGATGGCCGTGGGCATGGCCCGGTGGGACATCGCCCGGTTCGGGGCCGAGGTCTTCCGTCCGTCCCCGCGCCAGAGCGACATCATGATCGTGGCCGGGACCGTGACCAAGAAGATGGCCCCCGCCGTGATCCGCCTCTACGAGCAGATGCCCGCCCCGCGCTGGGTCATCGCCATGGGCAACTGCGCCATCTCCGGCGGACCCTTCAAGTTCAAGGGCCAGTACGGCATCATCGAGGGCGTGGACAACCTGATCCCGGTGGACGTGTTCGTGCCCGGCTGCCCGCCCCGGCCCGAGGGGCTCCTGGAAGGCCTGTTCAAGCTCCAGGAGAAGATCAGCGGCAAGCGTTTCTGGCCTAATCCCCCGGTGGACGGGCCTTTTGACGTGGAGGGCAAGTAGCATGGAAGCGCTCTTCGCCGGTCTTGGCGCCCTGTACCTGGCCAAATGCGACGCCGCCAAATCCGGGCAGGCCTTCCAGGCCTTCCTGCCCGCGGGTTCGCTCGTGCGCGCGGCCGAGCGGCTGCTCAAGGGCGGCTACTTCATCGAGGACATCTGCGCGGTCGATTGCCTGGAGGGCTATGTGGTGGTCTACCACTTCGACCACTTCGAGACCCCCGGACGCCTGACCCTGCGCGTGCTGGTGCCCCACGACGCGCCCACGGTGCCGTCCATCGCCAATCTCTTCCAGGGCGCGGAATGGCACGAACGCGAGACCAGGGACTTCCACGGCGTGCTCTTCGAGGGCAACCCGAACTTCATCCCCCTGTTGATCGATCCCGAAATGGCCGACTGCTTCCCCCTGCGCAAGGGGGAAAAGGCCCGGGCCAAGGCCAAGGACATGCTGGAGGCGGGCGAGGTCATCTTCGTGAGCCCGGCCTTCACTCTCATGACGCCTGACGCGCCCGCCGAGGTCAAAGAGTCCGGCGGCGACCAGCCGGCCACGGCATAAACCAGGACAGCGGCACGCCTATGACATCCTATCAAAACACCGATCACCTGGCGGGCGATTTCTACACCCAGAATTTCGCCAAGACGGCTGGCGAGGGCAACCTCATCCTGAACCTGGGGCCGCAGCACCCCTCCACCCACGGCGTTTTGCGCGTGGTGGTCGAGCTCGACGGCGAGTACATCATGCGCGCGGAGCCGGTGCTCGGCTACCTGCACCGCATGCACGAGAAGATGGCCGAGGTGAAGACCGCGGCGCAGTTCATCCCCAACATGGGCCGGGTGGACTACGGCCACGCCCTGGGCTGGAACTGGGCCTTTGTGGGCGCGGCGGAGAAGCTCGGCGGCATCGAGGTGCCGGAACGGGCCGAATACATCCGCGTCATCACCTGCGAGCTCAACCGCATCGCCTCGCACCTCTTGTGGTGGGGCGCGTATCTGCTGGACCTCGGGGCCTTCACGCCCATCATGTACGCCTTTGACGACCGCGAAAAAGTCCTGGACATCCTGCAGATTCCCACCGGCTCGCGGCTGACCTACAGCTACTACCGCATCGGCGGCGTGGCCCAGGACCTGAACGCGGACTGCATCCGCCGCATCCAGGAGTTCATCCCCTGGTTCCGCTCGCGCCTGCCCATGTACAAGGACCTGGTCTCGGACAACATCATTCTGCGCAAGCGCATCGAAGGCATCGGCGCCATCGAGCAGGACACCTGCCGCCGCTATGGCGCCACCGGCCCGGTGGCCCGCGGTTCCGGCATCGACTACGACGTGCGCCGCGCCCAGCCCTACTCGGTCTACCCGAAGCTGGACTTCGTGGTGCCCACCTCGGAGCTCAAGGACGCGCGCGGCCGCTATGACGTGCGCATGATCGAGATGGAGCAGAGCCTGCGCATCATCGAGCAGGCGCTCGACCTGATGCCCGAGGGCGAGGTGCTCGTGAAGGGCGCGCCCAAGCCTTCGTGGAAGGTGCCTGCGGGCGAGACCTACTTCGCGGTGGAGGGCGCTCGCGGCAAGATCGGCGCGTACGTGGTCAGCGACGGCGGGAAGAACATCTACCGCACCAAGCTCCGCGCGCCGGGCTTCTGCAACTTGAGCCTCTTCGCGGAGGTCTCCCAGGGCACCATCCTGGCCGACGCCGTGGCCATCCTGGGCAGCCTCGACCTGATCATCCCGGAAATCGACAGGTAGGAGAAGTAATGAACGCCATACCTGCAGAGTTGTTACGCATCATCATCGGGCTGGTGGCCATCGCCGTCAGCGTGGGCCTCATCGGCCTGGTCATGGTCTGGGTGGAACGCAAGGTCGCGGGCCACATCCAGCGCCGACCCGGCCCCTATGAGGTCGGCCCCAACGGCCTGATTCAGCCCCTGTGCGACGCCCTCAAGCTTGTGGGCAAGCAGCTGTTCATGCCCAAGGGCGCGGACCCGATCCTGTTCTGGCTGGCCCCGGTTCTGGCCTTCCTGCCGGTGCTGCTGCTGTTCCTGCCGCTGCCCGTGGGCGACGGCCTCCAGACCCTGGACGTCAACCTCGGCCTGCTGCTGATCCTGGCCTTCTCCGGCCTGGCGGTGCTCTCGGTGCTGCTGGCGGGCTGGGCCTCCAACAACAAGTACGGCCTGCTCGGCGCCGCGCGCGGCGTGGCCCAGGCCGTGGCCTACGAGATCCCGCTCCTCTTGTCCGTGCTGGCCGTCAGCTTCGTGGCCGGCAGCCTGGATTTGGCCCACGTGGTCAAGCTCCAGGGCACCTGGCCCTGGAACTGGAACATCATGACCCAGCCCCTGGCTTTCCTCATCTACATCGTCAGCGCCCTGGGCGAGACCAACCGCGCCCCGTTCGACCTGCCCGAGGCTGAAAGCGAGCTCACCGCCGGATTCCACACGGAATACTCGGGCATGGGCTTCGGCATGTTCTTCCTGGCGGAGTACGCCAACATGGTGGTTGTCTGCTCCGTGGCCACGGCCCTGTTCCTGGGCGGCTGGCACGGGCCGGTGCTGCCCGGGCCGGTGTGGTTCGTGCTCAAGGTTTCGGCTCTCATGCTGCTCATGGTCTTCGTGCGCTGGACGTATCCCCGCGTGCGCTTCGACCAGCTCCTGGTGATCAACTGGAAGTGGCTCTTGCCCCTGGCCGTGGCCAACCTGCTGCTGACGGCCTTCTTTGTGAAGCTGGCCCAGTTCGCCTAAGACGGTGGTGTAAGGTATGATAAAAGAAGCCCTGAATACCATGTCCGACCTGTGGAGCCTGATGGTCGGCCTGCGGGTGACCAAGACGTACTTCCTGGATCCCCAGGTGACGGTGCGCTACCCCTGGAAAGCTGTGTCCAACATCGCCAGCTACAAGGGACACCTGGAGCTGGTGAGCGCGAAAGCGCCCGGCAAGCCCAAGTGCATCTCCTGCGGCATGTGCGCCCTGGCCTGCCCGAGCAACTGCCTGACCGTGGTCAAGCGCAAGGCCCCCAAGCCCACCCCGGAGCAGGCCCAGGCCGAGGCCGAGGCCAAGGCCAGGGGCGAGCGGCCCAAGGACAAGACCCCCAAGGACCCGGAACAGTTCCTCTACGACTACACCCTGTGCAGTCTGTGCGGCACCTGCATGGAGAACTGCCCGGTGGGCGCCCTGGCCTTCACCGGGAGCACGTACCTGGCGGGCTACAGCCGCGAGGATTTCCACTTCGACCTGGTGCAGGTTTTGAAGAACCAGGCCGGACTTGAGGGCGTGGACGAGTCCGCGGCCCCCGAGGCCGCAGAGAGCGAGGCCTAGCATGGAAAACATGGCAAAAATCGTGTTCGGCTTCTACACGCTCATCATCCTGGGCGGAAGCCTCGTGGCCGTCGGGGCCAAGAGCCTGGTCCGGGCCATGGTGGGCCTCATCGCCACGCTGCTGGGCGTTGCGGGCATGTACATGCTGCTCAATGCCCAGTTCATGGCCCTGATGCAGATCCTCATCTACGTGGGCGCGGTCTGCGTGCTCATCTTCTTCGCCATCATGCTCACCCGCGCCGACGCCGGCGGCGAGGAGGCCGCGAGCGCACCCCTGCGCCAGAACCTCCTGGCCCTCACGGCCGTGCTGTCGGTGGGCGGAATCCTGGGCTGGCTGGTCTTGACCAGGCCGCTGGCCACCACAGGCGTGCCGGTTGAGGTGTCCATCGAAAAGCTTGGCCTGGGGCTGCTCGGCCCGTACGGCCTGGCCTTTGAGCTGATCTCGGTGGTGCTTTTGGTGTCCATGGCCGGGGCTGTGCTCCTGGCCTGGGAGAGGAGGAACGGCAAATGAGCGCGCTTACGCTCTATCAACTGGTGGCCCTGATCCTGCTCATGGCGGGGCTTTTTGGAATCTCCCAGCGCAGAAGCCTGGTGGGCATGCTCATCAGCGTGGAACTCATGCTCAACGGTGCGGGCCTCTCCATCGTGGCGGCCAGCCAGCTCACCCCGGCCAACGCCACGCTGGGCCAGCTGGGCACCCTGTTCGTCATGGGTCTTGCCGCGGCGGAGGCGACCCTGGTCCTGGCCATCATCGTGGTCATCGCCAGACGTTTCGGCACCACCAAAACCAGCGTCATTTCGACTCTGAAGGGATAGCGCCATGACGACCGGGATCATAGAAAGCGCACAAGTGCTCCTGCCCATCGCGATCACCCTGGTGGCGCCGCTGTTCATCTGGCTCTGCCGGAACGATCAGAACTGGCGCGAGGGCGTCTCCTTCGTGGCTGGCGGGCTCACCTTCATTTCCGTGCTGTCCTTGGCGCCCCAGGTGCTGGCGGGCAACATCTGGAAATACACCCTGTTCGACATCATGCCCGGCATCACGGTGACCCTCTGCGCCGACGGGCTGTCGCTCATCTTCGGCCTGGTGGCAAGCTTCCTGTGGATGTTCGCCACCAGCTACAACATCGGCTACATGCGCAGCTTAAACGAGCACGCCCAGACGCGCTACTACGTCTGCTTCGCTGTGGCCATCCTCGGCGCCGAGGGCGTGGCGCTCTCCGCCAACGTGTTCACGCTGTACCTCTTCTACGAGGTCATCACCGTGTTCACCTACCCGCTGGTCGCCCACCACCAGGACACCGAGGGCTTTGCCGGGGCGCGCAAGTACATCGTCTACCTCATGGGCACCTCGAAGCTGTTCCTCTTGCCCGCCATGGTCATGACCTACGTGCTCCTCGGCACCCTGGACTTCCATCTGGGCGACGTGGTCCAGGGCATGTTCCCGCCCGACGTGGTCGCCGCGCACCCCGTGGCCGTGACCGTCACCTACGTCCTGTACATCGCGGGCATCGGCAAGGCCGCGCTCATGCCCTTCCACAACTGGCTGCCCTCGGCCATGGTCGCGCCCACGCCGGTCTCCGCCCTGCTGCACGCGGTGGCGGTGGTCAAGGCGGGCGTGTTCTGCGTCTGCCGCATCATCCTCTCCGGCTTCGGCGTGGACGTCATGCACCAGCTCGGCCTGGGCATCCCCACGGCCATGGTGGCGGCCTTCACGCTGACCGTGGCCAGCTTCATCGCGCTGACCAAGGACGACCTGAAAGCCCGGCTGGCCTACTCCACGGTGGCGCAGCTCTCCTACATCGTCTGCGGCGTGGCGCTCTTGACGCCCATGGCGGTGCAGGGCGGCATGGCCCACATCGCGCACCACGCCTTCTCCAAGATCACCCTCTTCTTCGCGGCCGGCGCCATCTACGTGGCCACGCACCTGAAGAAGATCAGCCTCATGGACGGCCTGGGCCGGAAAATGCCCTGGACCTTCGGGGCCTTCGCCATCGCCTCCCTGTCCATGATCGGCATGCCGCCGGTCTGCGGCTTCGTCAGCAAATGGTACATCGTCAACGGCGCGCTGCAGGCCGGGCAGATCACCATCTTCCTGGCCTTCATGCTCTCCACCGTACTGAACGCGGGCTACTTCCTGCCGGTGATCTACCGCGCCTTCTTCAAGGAGCCGCTGCCTGATCCGCACTTCCACCACTACAAGGAAGCGCCGCTGACCATGGTGATCCCGCTGTGCACCACTGGACTCATCTCCGTGATTCTGGGCCTGTATCCCGCCCTGTTCATGGATTTTGTCCGAATCTTTGGCAAGTTCTAGGGGGCCGGTTATGAGCTTGTTCGGGATGTTGCTTACGCAATTGCGGGCCTGGAGGGGCGCCATCGGCGTCCTGTTCTTCCTGGGCCTGGCTGGGGCAGTCGTGGCCAATGTGTTCATCCGGCCCCACGAGGCGGAGTACGTCTTTGACGTCTACCCCGGGTTCTGGGCCCTGTTCGGCCTCCTTGTCGGGTTGGCCATGGTCCTCATCATGAAAAAGATCGTCCAGCCCATGATCAGCCGCGGAGATGACTACTATGAGCGCAACAGCTAACTTCTTCGTCCACCCGAGCGTGGGCTTCTTCGCCCTGGCGCTGGTCCTGCCGTTTTTGAGCGGCAAGGCCTGGAAATGGCTGCTGGTGGTTCCCGCCATCATCGCCATCTGGAGCGTCATGACCGTGGCCCCGGGCAACTACGGCGAGCTCAACTACCTGGGCCAGGTGCTGCACTTCGGCCGGGTGGACAAGCTCTCCCTGATCTTCGCCCAGGTCTTCGCCATAATGAGCCTCATCGGCATGGTCTACGCCATGCACGTGGAGGACAAGCTCCAGCACATCATGGCCTGCGTGTACGTGGGCGGCGCCTTCGGCTGCACCTTCGCGGCGGACTTCCTGACGCTGTTCATCTTCTGGGAGTTCATGAGCATCGGCTCCACCTTCCTGATCTGGCTGGCCAGGAACCCGGTCTCGACCAAGGCGGGCTTCCGCTACTTCATGTACCACACCATCGGCGGCCTGTTCCTCTTGATCGGCCTCTTGCTGCGCTACAAGGCCGTGGGCAACTTCACCTTCGACGCCGTGGCCCCGGCGAACATGATGGCCTACGACTGGATGATCCTGCTCGGGTTCTGCGTCAACGCGGCGGTTGTGCCCCTGCACGCCTGGCTGCCCGACGCCTACCCCGAAGGCACGGTCACCGGCTCGGTGTTCATGTGCGCCTTCACCACCAAGACCGCGGTCTACGTGCTCCTGCGCGGCTTCCACGGGGTGGAGGCCCTGGCCATCGCCGGAACGGTCATGGCTGTCTACGGCGTGCTCTACGCGTGCATTGAGAACAACGCCCGGCGCATCCTGTCCTACCACATCGTCTCCCAGGTCGGGTACATGGTGGCCGGCATCGGCATCGGCACGGCCATGACCATGAACGGCGCGGTGGCCCACGCCTACGCCCACATCCTGTACAAGGGCCTGCTCTTCATGGGCACGGGCTGCCTGCTCTACGCCGCGGGCACCACCAAGCTCGACAAGCTGGGTGGCCTGGTGCACCGCATGCCCTGGGTCATGGTCTTCTACATGGTGGCGGCGCTGTCCATCTCGGGCATGCCGCTGTTCAACGGCTTCATCAGTAAGACCATGACCATCACCGGCGCGGCCGAGGCGCACCGCACCTGGCTGGCCATCGGCATGGAGATCGCGGCGGTGGGCACGTTCCTCTCGGTCGGCATCAAGCTGCCGTACTTCGCCTTCTGGGCCAAGCCGGCCAATGACAAGATCGAGCTGCGGCCCATCCCGACGAACATGTACGTGGGCATGGCCATGGGCGCGGCGCTGTGCATCGCCCAGGGCCTGTATCCGGACATGCTGTACCGCTACCTGCCCTTCGCCATGGAAGAGATGTACCACCCCTGGACCGTGTGGCATGTGCTGCAGGCGTTCTTGCTCCTGGGCTTCTCCGGGCTGGCCTTCTACTTCATGCGCAACATCATCACCCCGCACGCCAAGACCAACCTGGACGTGGACTTCTTTTACCGGCTCATTGGCCGGGGCGTGCTGGCCCTGGTCTCCAAGCCCCTGGCCTGGATAGATGACCGCTGGACCGAGGCCTACCGGGCCGTCGGCCTGAGCGGCCTGTTGACCCTGGCGCGGGGTACGGTCTGGTTCGACACCAAGGGAATCGACACCGTGGTGGACGGCTCGGCGTACACGGTCCAGAACGTGGGCGTGCTTGGCGCCAAGGTGCAGACCGGAAGACTCCAGGATTACCTGGGATTGGCGGCGACTTTGGCCCTGTGCGTGTTCGCGGCGGTCTGGTATTTCGCCTAAACCTCGAAGACGAGACGGAGAGCGAGCCTTGGAATTCGGATACCCAGTTTTAACGACACTGATCGTTTTTCCGCTTCTGGCCGCAGCGGGGCTTTTCTTCATCAAAAGCCCCCAGGTTGCGCGCGCCTACACAATGGGAGCGTCCATCCTGGAGCTGATCGTGGCCATCCCGCTCTTCACCTTCAAACACAGCGCCGAATGGCAGTTTGTGGAGCGCGCCCACTGGGTGCCGCAGTGGGGGCTGGAATACCACCTCGCTGTGGACGGCATCAGCTACCTCATGGTCCTGCTGACGCTGGCCATCCTGCCTCTGTGCGTCATGTGCTCCTGGACATACATCAGCAAGCGCGTGAAGGAGTTCCACTTCTGCCTGCTGTTCATGACCTCGGCCTGCGTGGGCGTGTTCGCGGCGCTGGACTTCGTGCTCTTCTACGTCTTCTGGGAGGCCATGCTCATCCCCATGTACCTGCTCATCGCGGTCTGGGGCGGCGATCAGCGCCGGTACGCCTCGCTCAAGTTCTTCCTGTACACGCTCGCCGGCTCGACCCTGCTTTTGGCCGCCATCGTGGCCTTCCGCATCACGGCCGGCACCTTCTCCATCCCGGAGTTGATGCAGTACCCCTTCACCTTCAACTTCCAGTTCTGGGCGTTTTTGGCCATGGCGCTGGCCTTCGCCATCAAGGTGCCCATGTTCCCGTTCCATACCTGGCTTCCGGCAGCCCACGTGCAGGCGCCCAGCGCGGGCTCGGTGGTGCTGGCCGCGGTGCTGCTCAAGATGGGCACCTACGGCTTCCTGCGCTTCTGCCTGCCGCTGACCCCGCAGGCCAGTGAGTACTTCGCGCCGCTCATGATCGCCGTGTCCATCGCCAGCATCCTCTACGGCGGGGCCATCGCGCTGGGCCAGGAGGACATCAAGAAGCTGGTCGCCTACTCGTCGGTGGGCCACATGGGCTTCGTGACGCTCGGCATCTTCCTGTTCAACGTGCGCGGCACCGAAGGCGCGCTGTTCCAGATGCTCAACCACGGCATCATCACCGGCGCGCTGTTCATGATGATCGGCGCGGTGTATGAGCGCAGCCACAGCCGCCAGATCAACGACAACCTGGGCCTGGGCAAGTATTTGCCGGCCTTCATGGGCTTCTGGGGCCTGTATGCCCTGGCGAGCTTCGGCTTCCCCGGCACCAACGGGTTCGTGGGCGAGATGCTGGTCTTCACCGGCGCCTTCCAGAAGAGCCCGGTCATCGGCGCCTTCCTGGTGCCCGGCGCGCTTCTGGGCGCGGCATACATGTTCCGCGTGACGCTCAAGATGGCCTGGGGCCAGCCGAGCAGCGCCAAGACCTGGCCCGACCTGAACACCCGCGAATGGGCGTACCTGCTCATTCCGGCGGCCTTTGTGTTCTACATCGGCCTGGCGCCGGGGCTCTTCTTCAAGCTCATCGATCCTTCCGTTGAGAAGCTCGTGGGCGACTTCAAGCAGCGCAACACGGTGGAGCAGAAGGTGGCGGAAGTGCCCGCGCCTGCTGCGGTGGCCGCCGTTGTTGTCCCTGCCGAACCGGTCAACAATTAGGGAGTGGCGGCCGTGGTTTTCAATCCCATCCAGATTGTCCCGGAATTATATCAACTGTTGCTGATCATCGCCCTGTTCTTCCAGAGCCTGGGCGATGGCTCCGAGACCCCTCCGGCGGAGCGCTGGCTCCCGTTCTTCGCGGGCTTCGGCATCTTCGTCGCCATCGTGTCCTGGGGAGCCGAGGGGCTTCTCTTCGGCGGGGCCTACAAACTCGACGCGCTCTCGCAGTTCATGAAGCTGGCCATTTCCGCCGGCTTCTACGTGACCGTGCTGAACGCCTCCCGCCAGCCCTCCCTTGAGGAGCGCAAGCGCCCGGACTACTTCATGTTCCTGGCCCTGTCGGCCTGGGGCCTGATGATTTTGTCCTCGGCGGTGGAGCTCATCACCATCTACCTGGCCCTTGAGATCTCGTCCTACAGCCTCTATGCGGTCATCCCCCTGCGCAATACCGGCGGCAAGGGCGACCCCCGCGCGGCCGAGGCGGGCATCAAGTACATCCTCTTCGGCGCGGTGGCCACGGCCATGGCGCTGTACGGCTTCTCCTACATCCTGGCCAGCCAGCACACGAGCTACATCTCCCAGCTGGCCATGCGCACCTGGACCTGGGACGGCGCGCCCATGGCCGTTGTCGGCCTGTCGCTGTTCCTGGGCGGCATGTTCTACAAGCTGGCGCTGTTCCCCTTCCACTTCTGGTGCCCGGACGTGTACCAGGGCGCAAGCAACGAGACCGCCGGCTTCGTGGCCACCCTGCCCAAGCTGGGCGCGGTGGTGGTGCTGGTGCGCCTGGCCACGCTGCTCAAGCCCGGTCTGGAGATCACCACGCTGCTGGCCGTCCTGGGCGCCTGCTCCATGACCTACGGCAACCTCTGCGCCCTGGCCCAGAAGGACCTGAAGCGCCTGCTCGGCTTCTCCTCCGTGGCCCACGCGGGCTACATCATGGTCGGCCTGGTCTCGGGCACGGCCATGGGCCTGTCGGCCGCAGTGTTCTACGCCCTGGCCTACCTGGTCATGAACCTGCTCTGCTTCTGGGTCATCAGCCGCGTGGCCTCGGACGGTCGCAACCTGCAGCTGGATGACTTGAACGGCCTGTACAAGCGCGCCCCGGCCCTGGCCTTCGCCCTGGGCGTGGGCGCCTTCGCCCTGGTTGGCCTGCCGCCCACCATCGGCTTCATGGGCAAGTTCTTCCTCATCACCTCGGCCTGGGACCACGGCTACAACTGGCTGGTCATCACCCTGGTCTTGAACAGCGCCATCGCCATCTACTACTACCTGGGCCTGGTCCGCCACGCCTACACCCACGAGGCGGGCGAGAACATGTCCGTGCCCGACAACAGCGCCTTCAGCGTGGCCGGGGCGAGCATCCTCGCCGCAGTGGTGCTGGTCCTCGGCCTGATGCCGAGCCGCGTGTTCGACTTCGCCATCCTGGCGGGCAAGCAGCTCCTGCCGTAGGCCCGCAGCCCTTCCACCCGAACGAAAGGCCCGCTTCTGCGGGCCTTTTTTCTTGCGCCACTTGACTTCGCCGCCCAAGCCTTTAGCATAGTTTCAGAACCCAGGAGACGCTATGCACGAAGTCAGCCTCGGCGGCATGCTCACGGATTATCTCACGGGCCAAGCCATCGACGAGACCACCTACGAGGAGTTCCGCCAGGCCCTGGCGCGGATGCTCGTGGAGGACAAGGGCTTTCCCAAGGCCAGCCTCAAGGCCAAGGTTCCGCTGGTGTTCCAGATCGACGGCCAGGACACCGGGCGGCACATCGACCTGGTGGCCTACGACGTGCCTGGCGGGTCTGACGGGTCTGACGTGCCTGGCGGGTCCGGCGCGCTTGGCCGCCCGCTCCTGCTGGTCATCTTCTGCGCCGGGGAGGTGGGCAGCTTCGAGCGCGAGACCGTGAGCTGCGCCCGGCTGTTCCCTGGCGGCCCGGTGCCCGTGGCCATCGCCACGGACTCCATCGGCGCGAGCATCCTCGACACCGCCACCGGAGAGTGCACGGCCACGGGCGTGCGCGCCATCCCCACCTGGGACGAGCTGCGGGCCATGGTCGCGGCCATCGACGCCGCTACCGGGCGCATCCCCCTGTCCGAGGAGCGCCGCCGCAAGGAGGAGCGCATCCTGCACGCCTACAACGGCTTCTTGTACGGCACCTGCTGCAGCGAGTCCTGCCTCGTGCCGCCCAAGCGCAGCGCCTAGGTCCGGAGACCATGAGCCTGTTCAGCAAGTCCCCGGCCCCGGAACCGGACCAGGCCCCGGCGGACGCCGACGCCGGGGTGCGCTTCGGCGCTTCGCCGGACCGCCTGAAGGTCGGCGTGAGCCGCTACACCCCTGCCCGGGGCGCGGGCAAGCCCCTGACCGTGGACCTGCTGCGCAGGGCCCTGCGCGACACCGGCATCACCGCGCCTTTGGACGAGGAGCACGCCGCCGAGGTGGTCCGGCTTCTGCTGGAAGGCAAGGACGCGAGCCATATCGTGGTGGCGCGCGGCGTGCGGCCGCAAAACGCCCAGGACGCCCGGCTTGAGCTGTGCGCCGTGCTGGAGCGGCCGGTGTTTCCTGGTCAGGTCGTGGGCAGCCTGTTCCCGGCCGTGCAGGCCCAGGAGGGCCGGGACGTGGCCGGAAACGCCGTGCCCCCGGAGGACCCGCGCGAACCGCGTGTGCTGACCGCCATGGGCGGCCTTGCCCAGGACCGGGACGGCGTGCTCACGGCCAAGTCTTCCGGCGTGCTGCGCCTCACGGAGCAGGGCGTCGTGCTTGCGCCCCTGGTGCGCGTCTCGGCCGACAAGCTCCAGGCCACGGCCACGCTGCACCACAAGGACGCCCTGGGCGCCGAGATCACGCCCGAGGGGCTGGTGGTGGCCCTGGCCGCGCAGGGCATCTCCTGTGGCATCCAGCTGGACCGCATCGTGGCGGCCCTGGCCCAGGCCCGGGACACCCGCAAGCCCGTGGAGGGCGTGCTGCTCGCCCAGGGGCAGGCTCCGGTGCATGGCGAAAACGGCCGCCTGGAGGTCCTGTGTGGCGACCACTCTTGCGCCGAGCCGCCGGACGAGAACGCGCGCATTGATTACCGCGACCGGGGGCTGTTTCCGGTGGCCGAGCAGGGCGCGACCATCGCCCGGTTGCACCCGCCCACCAAGGGCGTCGCCGGACGCGACATCTACGGGATCGTTGTCCCGGCCCGCGACGGCGCGCCCCTGCGCCTCGTGACCGGCAAGAACGTGGAGCCCCAGGAGGGCGGCACATCCTTCCGGGCCAGGATGGCCGGGGTGGTGCTGACGGGCAAAGGCACCCTGGACGTGTCGGAGCTGCTGACCGTGCCCGGCGACGTGGACTACGGCACCGGGAACATCGAGCTGACCCAGGGCTCGCTGCGCCTGGGCGGCAACGTGCGCACCGGCTTCACGGTCAAGGTGCCGGGCCAGGTGCTGGTGGAGGGCATGGTGGAGAGCGCGCGGGTCATCGCCGGGGGCGATGTCATCGTGCGCGGCGGCATCTTCATGTCCGGCGACGAGGCCGCCTATGTGGAGGCCGGGGGGAGCGTCACCGCCGCCTTCACCCACAACGCCATGATCCAGGCCGGGGGGGATGTCACCATCGCCCTGTCCATGGTCGGCAGCAAGAGCAACAAAGGCTCGCGCGTGACCTCCGGCGGGTTCGTGCGCGTAAGCGATCCCAAGGGCCGCATCATGGGCGGCACAGTGGTCTGCGCCAACGGGATCGAGGTGTTCGACGCCGGGAGCGACCGGGGCATGGTCACGACCCTGGCCCTGAGCCACGAGACCCCGGAGATATCGGCCCTGGTCAAGGAGCTGCGCGAACTCAAGGAAATGAAGGCCCGCGCGATGTTCGTGGTCGGCGAGGGCGACGGAGCAATGGCCCTGGCCCGGCTGTCCGACGAGCGGCGCGCGGAGGCCGAGGACCTGCTGGCCCGGCGGGACAGCATTGAAGCGCGCATCAAGCAGATCCAACGCAGTCTGGCCGAGCTGGCCCAGGAGCACCTGGAGCGCGTGGCCTCCGCCCGCATCATCGTGCGCGGCACGGCCTACCAGGGGGTGGCCATCAAGATGGGCGGCCGTTCCCTCTACGTGGAGCGGCCCCTGGAGCACTGCGTCTTCTCCTGGGATGTCCAGAACAAGGACATCGTCACCGGCACCCTATAGGCCGCCCCGCCGAACCGGTCACGAAACCGTCCCGGTCCAGCCGCGCCTCTGGAACAGCAAACTCAGCCAGATGCCCCCGAGGTTCGCGGCCAGGCCCACGGCCAGAAAGCCCGAATAGCCCAGAAGCCCCACCGCAAAACCGCCCAGAATCGGCCCCAGGAAGCTGCCCGCCTGCAGGGCCATGACCATGAGGTTGGAGTTCACCGCCTTCAAATGCTGCTCGGAAAGCCCGTACATCAGCGCGTTGAGCGAGGGCGGCCCCACGCCCATGCCCAGGCCGAGCACCAGGGCCGTGGCCACCACCATGGCCTGGCCGTGGGTCGCCAGGAGCATGGCGAAGCCCAGGCCGGTAAGCGCGTAGCACCACAGGATGAGCAGCGGCTTGCTCACCTCGTCGAACAGGCGGGTGGCGGCCAGGCGCACCACCAGCATCAGCCCGGTCTGGATGCTGAAGAACAGGCCCACCCCGCCCAGGCTGCGGTTGGCGAAGAGGCTCTTGGACAGGAAGAACAACGCCGAGAAGTTGACGTAGTACACGGAGTTGAGCAGGAGCAGGAGCCCTGTGGTCGGCCTGCGCGCGCTGGCCAGCATGACCGCGAAGCCCACCCCTCGCCCGCCTTCGTCAACGCCCTGAGGCGACTTCGCGGCCACTCTCACCCGGCCATGGCGCAGCAGGGCCAGATTGACCAGCGCAGCCGGAACCAGCGCCAGGGACATGAGCGCATACCCGTGCTCCGGGCCGGGCAAAAAGTTCCCCAGATGGTCGAACAGGGCCGGAACAATGGAGTAGGGCAGCAGCATGGCCACGGAGTAGAAGCCAAAAGCCTGGCCGCTGCGCTCGGGCGGGATCTCGCCCACCAAAAGCGTCATGGCCGCCGCCGTGAGCAGGGCGATGCCCGTGCCGTTGACCAGGCGCAGAACCAGCAGCCCCAGGGTGTCGCGCACGAACAGATAGGCCAGGCCGCAGGCGATGAGCAGGCCGATGCCCGCGAACACCGCGCGCGGGGCCGTGCGCTCGGAAAGACGCGGGGTGACGAACAGAAAACAGAGGATGGTGGCCAGCGCCGAGGAGCTGATGATCAGGCCGCGCCACTGCTGGGCGATGCCCAGGTCCTCCAGGTAGGGATACAGGCTGTAAAAGATGGAGATGTTGCAGTAGGCCAGCAGCATGAGCAGGCACAGGGAGGTGAAGCGGAAGGTGAATAGCGGCGGTCTGCGCGGGCTCATCGTGTGAGCGCCTATGCCCGTCCGGTCCCCAGGTCAAGAGGTGAGCCCCCGCCCGCAGCCAGGGCAAAGCCCGGCCCCTAGGCCAGGGCCGGGAGCTGCTCCGCAGGCCAGGGGCGCTGCCCCTGCACCCCGCCGGGGGCCTGAGGCCCCCGGACCCCCCGTAGGGCCTGGGCCTGGGCGGCCCGGGCAGGAGCCTCGGCTGGCCCTGGCAATGCGCGCGGGTTTTCGAGGGGGGCCCTCGAAACCCCGCGCGCGGTTGGCCCCCCTTCCGGGGGAGGAGCGTGGGGGCAAGGCAGGGGGGGGATTGGTGGGCCTTGCTGTGCAGGGAATCTCCCATGACTCACCCAAAGCGAAGGGGTCCTGCCGTTGGCGGCTTTGCGCCGACGGCAGGACCCCTTCGCGCAATGGGGGGTCTGGGGGCCTCAGGCCCCCAGAAGAAAGAAATCAATAGAACTCTTCACTCCAGC
>Ga0209800_10001074_pt1 | contig 31931 bp, 19 predicted proteins | sample Higcelweek8metaG_FD_187174 | JGI IMG/M metagenome (GOLD analysis project Ga0209800, IMG submission 187174) | Freshwater pond sediment microbial communities from the University of Edinburgh, under environmental carbon perturbations - High... | ecosystem: Environmental > Aquatic > Freshwater >...
AATATTTATATAGATAACGCTTATCATAACTAACATAATAACAAAATAATTTTCTGTCAAACTCATTTTTATGCACGACAGGCAATATTTTTCTCAGGCTCAAACAGGCACTTCATCATAAAAATCCGGCAACAGCGACAGTATTCAGCGATAGATTACCTTCTCGTCGCGGGCATACATAAGCGCCCACCCCAGAAACGGAAGTGCGCTCAGAAAATTGAGAACAACAATCCGCGCCATCGTCGCAATATCGATTGTCCCGGCAATTACATCGCGAACCGCAAGTGAAAAATTCACGACAGGCACATAACGTGCAGCAGCAGGAATATCTCCCAGCTCCTGGGCAAAATAAGACAATGCGAGAAACAGCACCGTCAGGGGCAAAATGCAGAGTATCGCTTCACGCGAACTCGAGGCAAAGGTGCTGAAAAGCAGTTCGATTGCTCCGGTAAGAAAGATCAATGAGAGGAAAAGAACGAAAAGCTGGAATCCCCGTGTGAAAGTAAGAAGACTCAAAGCCCCGGGAGAGATATCCGTATTGAGAGAATATGCGAGAAGAAGACCTCCCAAATAAGCGGTAGCGGAGAGCAGTCCAATAACCCATACTGCGATGAATTTTCCTGTCATGATCAGTGACCGGGAGGTAAGGGTACCGAAGAGAGCTTCAAGCGTTGAGCGCTCCTTTTCCCCCCCCATCAGATGACCGGCGGCCGTCGAGGGGGCATTCACCGCTATGACACTGAATATCACCGGCAGAAGTATCGACAAGAACAGATATGACCGGGCTTCGGCCTCTTCGAATAAAAACCTGGTAGTTACAGTTCCGCCCTGCAGCATTTTCTCAATAAGGGCACCCGCTTCAATAGAGCTCTTTTCACGGTTATTCACGGTAATAATCAGCTGCGGGGCATTACCCTCGATAAGAAGATCGCCTTTTTGCAGAAGTACCATCGCTTCCTCGTTTTCTGCATCCCGAACGATAATCTTCCCGTTCTGCGAAAGCTGCTTACCCAGATCATCATTATCACGCAAATAGATCACGTACGAACGTTCGCTGCGGTGGCCAAGAATCGTGAAAACCGCTGGGAAAAGCAGTAAAGGCAGAAGAAGTGTGATGATCACACTGCGGGAATCCCGCAGAAATTCGAGCATCTCTTTCAAAAAAACTGTTATAATAATTTTCATTCCATCTCCGAGGGGGACGCACAGATAAGATCCGCAATTGTTTCTTCGAGGGCCTCAGTCGAAACAATGCCTTCGACAGGGAAATCACCCAGCAGCCTTCCCCGATGCAGAAGAAGCATACGTGAACAGACTGATATGACCTCCTGCATACTGTGTGTCGCATAGAGGATCGTCTTTTTCTTGTCGAGTTCACACGCGATGAACTCTTTCACCGCTCTTATCGTTGAAATATCCAGCCCCGTCATGGGTTCATCAAGAATTATCACCGACGGGTCATGAATGATCGCCCGGACAAGCGCACTCTTCTGGCGCATTCCGTGTGAGAAACGCGCACACGGACGGTCAAGGTAACTTCTCATGTCAAAAAGTGCCGCATATTCATCTATGCGGCGGCGGGTATCCTCCGCAGAGACGCCGTTAAGCCGGGCAAAGAAAGTGATATTCTCCCGCGCTGTCAGCCGCCCGTAGAGGGCGGCATCCCCCCCCATAAAAAGACCGATTTGGGCAGAGCGCTTGGTCCCTGTTTTTGCTGAAACGCCATCAATCAGTATGTCGCCGCACCCGGGACGCAGCAGCGAAAACAGAATGCGGAAGAGCGTCGATTTCCCCGCCCCGTTCTCACCGACGATGGCCGCACACTCACCCCGGTGAACTGAGAAACTCAGATTGTCCAGAACCCGCTTTCCCGAAAAACTTTTTGAAAGCTTTTGTACTTCAAGAACACAGTTTGTTTTTTCCATTGTCCAAACTTCTCAGGGTGTGCGTCTTTTGTAAATCCTTTCATTTTGCGGTTATTAAAAAAACCCTCGCGCACTTACTTTTTTTTGCAACCTGAAAAGCCCCGCTCCTGTCTTCATCACATGCGTGCATCCATATTATTTTCCCGAGTCATTGTCCGCACGATATCATCAAAAATCCGTTAAATTCGGTCCGGCAGGACTGAAAGAATTTAACATCACCGGGAGAAAAAAATGACAAGAGTCCTGATGGTTTATCCTGAAGTTCCGGTCACCTACTGGAGCTTTCATCATGTATTAAAATTTAACGGCAAAAAGGCGTTTATGCCGCCTCTCGGACTGCTGACGGTGGCAGCTCTGCTTCCCGGCAATTGGGAGATACGGCTTATTGACATGAATATCGAGCCCATCAAAGATTCTGATTTTACGTGGGCTGATCTGATCATGATATCCGCCATGATTGTTCAGAAGCCCTCTTTCTCAGAGGTGGTGCGCCGCGCCAACGAACACGGCGTAAAGATTGCGGCCGGCGGTCCCTACCCTACCAGCTCACACGAATCAATTGCGGGAGTGAATTATTTTATATTAAATGAGGCGGAGAGTACACTCGCCGAGTTTGTCGGAGATTTCGAAAGCGGATCCCCCCGCCGCCTTTATAACAGCAGTGAGAAGCCCTCACTTTCAAAAACACCCGTTCCCAGGTTTGATCTGATTGACGTCAATGCGTACAGCTCTATGGCGCTGCAGACTTCACGCGGCTGCCCCTTCAGCTGCGAATTCTGCGATATTATTGAGATGTTCGGACAGCTTCCCCGTTATAAATCGGCTGAAAGGGTAATCGCTGAGATGGACTCGATCTATGCGACCGGCTACCGCGGAGCCCTGTTCATCGTCGATGACAATTTTATCGGCAGCAAAAACAAGGTCAAAGGGGTGCTGAAAGAGATTGTGCTCTGGCAGATGGGTCACGATTACCCCTTCTGGCTCTACACCGAGGCGAGCATCAATCTTGCCGACGATGAGGAACTGCTCGACATGATGGTCGACGCGGGCTTCGACACCGTCTTCGTCGGAATCGAAACACCGGACACGCTGATTCTTGAAAGCACCGGCAAAGTGCAAAACACAAAAAAAGATTTGAAGCAGAGTGTGCGCATAATTCAATCCAGGGGGATTGAAGTTATGGCGGGATTCATTCTTGGCTTTGATAACGAACGGGATGATATCTTCGAGAGGCAGACAGACTTCATCACTGAGGCTTCAATACCGGTCGCGATGATCGGGCTCATGATTGCGCTGCCGCAGACACAGCTGTATCGAAGGCTGGCTTCCGAGGGAAGAATCGTTGACGAAACATCGGGAAACAACACCCACCAGCTGGAGCTGAATTTCAGGACGACAATGCCCGAAGAAAAACTGATCGAAGGGTACAAGCGCGTGATCAAAAATCTGTATAATCCGAAGAATTATTTTGGAAGGGCTATTGCCATGATCCGACGCCTTCCCGAAGGAAGGCGTCAGTGTAAGAAACTGGCACTCAACGATATCGTTACCTTTTTGAGATCGCTTTTCTTCCAGATCTTCTCACGTTACGGACTATTTTACTTAGTATACATTCTTGAAGTGATCCTTCACCATCGCGGACATATCTACAATGCGGTCGCTCTTGCGGTGAAGGGGGACCATTTCTTCAGAATCAGCCGCGACATTCTGCGCCTGGCAAAGACCCGTCACCGGGTACACAGACTTCTTCTTACTTTTGAAAAAAGGCTCGCGGCGATCATTCAGTGGGGTAACGGGCGCAGACCGCTGAGTGCGGCTCTGCGTCAGCGGGATCTTGCGGCAAAAAAGCTCTCAGTATTCATGAAAAAAGCTCCCGACACCATTCGTGCGCAGTCGTTCAGGTATTGTGATGAGACGATGACAAAGATTGACGCGCTGTACAAAAGTTTTGTACTTACCAGCAAGCAAGATACGCAGCAGTGAGGGCCAATCTGCGTCTTCTGAAAACCGGATATACGGTTATCCGGTGCGCCGATGCAGATGATGTTCTCGTATCCCTTTTCAAAGAAGGCGGGGGGATTACAGCGAAAATATACCGGAGGAGGGCTACCTGAAAAGCGCGTTCACCACCACGATCTCGGGCAGCGCCGACGTGCGCACCGGCGGTCCCCAGAAGCCGACACCCGAGGTGACGATGATGTCGCTGCCTTTAACCACAACGTGGCCGCGGCTGATCTTGTAGAGCATATCCATTACAAACTGCAGGGGGAAGAGCTGTCCGTGGTGGGTATGGCCTGAGAGCTGCAGCGAGATCCCGTTCTCAGAGGCCTGCTCCAGATTAAACGGAGTGTGGTCGAGAAGAATGACGGGAAGACTCCTGTCAACGGCCTCCATTATCGCGAAAAGAGGCTTTCTTCCCTCACGGGTACTTGCGTACGAGCGGTCATTGCGGCCGACTATGGTAAGGCCGTTTTCGATAACCACACTCGAATCTTCGATCAGCGATATGCCGGAGCGCCTGCAGAAATCGCGGAACACGGCGGTCTTCTCGTAGTAGTCGTGGTTCCCGGTTACGGCGAATACACCGTTGCGTGAGCTGATGTTACGCAGGTCGGAGGCGAAGTCATACCGCAGCTCTGCGACGCTTCGGTCGATAATATCGCCGGGGATGAGCACCAGATCCGCATTCAGCCCGTTTATCTTATCAACTATCCTTTTCGCAAAATTTCTGTCACTGATATTGGAAAGATGCAGATCCGCGACAAAGACAATCCTGAGCCGCTCGAAGCTTGAGCTGCGTTTTTCAAGTGTCACCGTGTACTCCGGGGTGCTGATGAGCGTTCCCATATAGCAGCCGGCTATAGTGGTCAACAGCGCCAGAAAAAGCCCCATATTGAGAAACAGACCGTAGTTACGGACAAAAAGGTTGGAAAGACGCAAAAAAGTCAGCAGCAGCTTGAGCAGATCCATCATCAGAAGATAGATTGCCGAGTAGAACATCACCACGAAATAAAAAAAACCGACGAGTTTCAGGGGGACTATCGATATGTTTAAGAAATGCTGCAGCGACATATGAACGGGCAGAACAAGTATCAGTGCGAGCAGAAGCAGTTTGAAAATAGAGTTATTCCCTCTTCCGAAACGTATGTGCCAGAAGTGTGAGAAAATATAGAGATTGACTATGAAGTAGCAAATCTGAAAGACATAAAAAAAATGCGGAATAGGCATTTCGTATCGCACCGGAAAAATGGACTCATAAAAGGCACACCCACTCTGGTGTGAAATTGCAAAACGTCAATACAAAAAGGGCAAAAAAGCCCGCGCCGGAGGGCACGGGCTTTTTTGCGTCACACTTTACTATATTTAGAAAAGAATTGAGTTAGCGATTCAGGACTTCAGATAACGGTCAATCGCGTACGCGGCTTCACGTCCCTCCGCGATCGCCCACACCACCAGCGAGGCACCCCGATGCGCGTCGCCTGCGGCGAAGACTCCCTTCACCGAGGTCATGTAATCTGAATTTGTTTTGATATTTCCCCGAGGATCCTTCTCAAGCGACAGATCGTTGACCGGTCCCTCATGTTCGGGATGAACGAATCCCATCGCCAGAAGTACGACATCGGCCTCAAGGACAAACTCGCTGCCGGCAATTTCGTTCATCACAAAATTGCCCTTCGCATCCTTCGTCCACTCGACCTTGACGCAGCGAATCGCCTTAACCTCGCCCTTCTCGCCCGCGATAAACTCTTTAGTCGAGATGCACCAGAGACGCTCGCATCCCTCTTTATGCGAAGAGGAGACCTTATGAAGACGCGGCCACAGCGGCCAGGGATTCTCATCGGTTCGTTTCTCAGGCGGCTGGGGCAGCACTTCAAGCTGATGAATGGAGACCGCGCCCTGACGGTTTGCGGTTCCCACGCAGTCCGCACCGGTGTCGCCGCCGCCGATAACCACCACGCGTTTATCAAACGCGTTGATGCGCGTCTCGCCGCACGCCATATCGCCCGAACAAAGACGGTTCTGCTGCGAGAGAAAATCAAAAGCAAAGTGAATGCCCGAAAGCTCGCGTCCAGGTATAGGAAGATCCCGTCCCTTGCGGGCACCGATGGTAATGCACAGCGCATCGTTCTCTTCTTTAATTTTATCGAGTGTCAGATCTCTTCCGACGCGGACACCGGACTTAAAGATCACCCCCTCCTGCTCCATCAGCGTGAGGCGGCGGTCGATGACGCTTTTATTCAGTTTAAAATCGGGAATACCGTAGCGCAGAAAGCCGCCGATACGTTTTTCAGCCTCATAGAGGGTCACGGTATGGCCGCGTTTGTTCAGAATATCGGCACAGGCAAGTCCCGAGGGACCGCCGCCGATGACTGCGACTTTTTTGCCGGTGCGAACCTTCGGGATTTCCGGCTTCACAAGGCCCAGATCCCACGCCTTGTCGATAATGTACCACTCGTTCTGCCTGATGGTGACCGCCTCGTCGCTTGCAGCCAGAACGCATGAAGCCTCGCACAGCGCCGGGCAGACCCTTCCGGTAAATTCGGGAAAGCAGTTGGTCTCCTGCAGCATGCGCCACGCCTCTTCGAAACGGCCGCGGTAGATCATATCCTGCCACTCGGGCATGATGTTTCCGAGAGGGCATCCCCATGTACAAAATGGAACACCGCAGTCCATGCAGCGCGCGCTCTGCTGGCGGCGCTCTTCGTCGGAGAGCTGCACCTCAACCTCGTCGTAATCTTTTACGCGCAGCTCGACAGGCCGGTATCCCCCCTCTTTTCTGGCTATATTCAAAAAACCTTTTGGATCTCCCATTATATGCTCCTCCCGAGCCCTTCTTCGGCACGGATATCTTCGAGTCGTGCGTCGATTTTCTTGAGCTTCATCTCCTGAAGGGCACGTTTGTACTCAAGCGGCATCACCTTGACGAAACGGTAGAGATACCCGTTCCAGTTATGCAGCATGACCGAAGCGAGCCGGCTTCCGGTCAGCTCCGCATGACAGGCGATAGTCGTCTTGAGAAAATACTCATCCTCGGCATTCTTGATCGGAGAAAGCTCGACCATGCCCTTGTTGCAGAAATAATCAAAGTTCTTGTTCACGTCGTACACATAGGCGATACCGCCGCTCATTCCGGCCGCAAAGTTGCGGCCGACCTGGCCGAGCACCACAAGACGTCCGCCGGTCATGTACTCCGCGCAGTGATCCCCCGTGCCTTCGACAACCGCCAGCGCCCCCGAGTTTCTCACGCAGAAGCGCTCGCCGGCGACCCCGCGCACGTACAGCTCGCCGCCTGTCGCGCCGTAGAGCACGGTGTTGCCGATAATTATGTTGTCCTCGGCCGCAAAATCAGATGTGTGCGGCGGCATGACCACGATGCGTCCGCCCGACAGTCCTTTGCCCAGGTAGTCATTGGCGTCACCCTCAAGGGTAAAGCTGACCCCTTTGGCGAGAAAGGCGCCGAAGCTCTGGCCTGCACTGCCGTTAAAGTGCACCTTGATGGTTCCCTCGGGCAGGCCCGCCTCACCGTACTTTTTCGATATCTCGTGCGACAGCATCGCACCGACGGTGCGATCAGTATTTTTAATTAAATAATCACGGACAATCGGTTTTTTCGCTTTGAGCGCCTCGCCGCAGTCTGCGATAATCGTGCGGTCAAGAACAGCATCGATCTTGTGTATCTGGTCAGTGGTGCAGTGATTCGCCCTGCTGTCTGCCTTCGCGGGTTTATGAAGAAGAGGCGAAGGATCGACCAGTCTGGCCTTCCAGTGCGTCACATCGGTGCGCACACGCAAAAGCTGTGTGGCCCCGATCAACTCGTCAAATTTGCGCACACCGAGCTGCGCCATGATCTCGCGCACCTCTTCTGCGAGAAATCTGAAAAAATTGATGAGATACTCGGGTCTGCCGCTGAATTTCTCACGCAGCTTCTCGTCCTGGGTCGCCACGCCGAAGGGGCAGGTGTTGAGATGGCACTTGCGCATGAGCGTGCAGCCCAGCACCACCAGCACCGAGGTCGCGAAGCCGAACTCTTCGGCGCCGAGTATGCCGGCAAGAACGATGTCACGCCCCGTCTTGATCTGGCCGTCAGTCTGCATGCGCACGCGGTCACGCAGTTCATTGAGCACCAGGGTCTGGTGGGTTTCTGACATGCCGATCTCCCAGGGAAGTCCCGCGTGCTTGATAGAACTCTGCGGTGACGCGCCCGTTCCGCCGTCATAACCGCTGATGAGAATATTGTCCGCGTGGGCCTTGGCAACACCCGCGGCAACCGTGCCCACGCCGCTCTCGGATACGAGCTTGACAGAGATGCGCGCGCCGGGGTTTGCGTTCTTGAGATCAAAGATCAGCTGGGCGAGATCTTCTATAGAGTAGATATCATGATGCGGCGGCGGCGAAATGAGCGTGACGCCGGGTGTCGAGAAACGCGTTTTGGCGATGATCTCGTTCACCTTATGGCCGGGAAGCTGTCCGCCCTCGCCGGGCTTCGCCCCCTGCGCTATTTTAATCTGTATTTCGTCCGCGTTCGTCAGATAATTCGAGGTGACACCGAAACGGCCTGAAGCCACCTGCTTGATCGCGCTGCGGGTTGAAGTTCCATCGGCTTTCGGAAGATAGCGCGCGGGATCCTCTCCGCCTTCGCCCGAGTTGCTGCGCCCTTTGATAGAATTGAGCGCCGTCGCAATCGCCTCATGCGCCTCGGCTGAAATCGAGCCATAGGACATGGCACCGGTCGTAAAGCGCTTCATGATCGCCTCGACCCCTTCAACCTCTTCTATCGGTACAGGCGTAAAATCGACGAAATCGAACAGACCCCGGATGACATGCGGCGCGCGGTTGAGCTCGTTTATAGCCGTTGAGAATTTTTTGAAAAGCTGATAGTTAGCGGTTCTTGTTGCCCACTGCAGAAGATGAATCGTCTCAGGGTTCCATGCGTGACGTTCACCCGATTTTCTCCAGGCATAGACGCCTTCACTTCGTACAAGAGCGGGGGCCTCTTCAAAGGCGTAAGAGTGAGCGCGCAGAGCCTCTTCAGCAAGCTCATCGATGCCGATGCCGCCGATGCGTGAGGGGGTGTTGGTGAAATACTCGTCAATCAGCCCTTTTCCAAGGCCGATCGCTTCGAACACCTGCGCGGCACGATAGCTTCGAAGTGTCGAGGTGCCCATTTTCGAGAGAACCTTTAATATTCCCTTTTGTATCCCTTTGATAAAGTGTGCCTGCCCCTCTTTGTAGGGCATGTCACCGAGGTATCCTTTTTTCGTCTGATCGAGAATTGTCGCGAAGGCGCCGTAGGGGTTGATCAGATCCGCCCCGTAACCGAACAGAAGACAGAAATGGTGCACTTCACGCGGCTCGGCCGATTCGATGAAGATGCTGCACTGGGTCCTTTTTTTCTGGCGGATAAGATGATGATGCACACCGGCACAGGCCAGAAGCGAGGGAACCGGCACGTTATACGCATCAGCTTTGCGGTCTGAAAGTATAATGAAGGTCTTTCCCGATTCAATTGCCTGTTCCGCTTCGCGGCATAGGCGTTTCATCGCACGTTTGAGTCCGGGCTTCCCCTCATCTGCCGAGAAGACCGCGTCGAGCGTTACCGACTCGAATTCAGGCGCGTCAAAGAGGCGCAGAGACTCAAGCTCGTTGTCGCTGATAACAGGCGAGAGCAGCTTGATCAGCCGGCAATGCTCCGGAGTCTGTTCAAGAAGGTTCTTCTGCCGGCCGATAAAACTCGTCAGTGTCATGACGAGTTCTTCACGAATGGGATCTATCGGCGGATTTGTCACCTGAGCGAAGACCTGTTTGAAATAGTTGAACAGCCGCTGGGGTATATCAGAGAAGACAGCGATGGGTGTATCGGTTCCCATAGAACCGGTGATCTCCTGCCCCTCTTTCGCCAGTTCGGGTATGAGCTTCTCAATCTCTTCTCTATTGTACCCGAACAGAAGGTGCATCTTGTGCAGGGCATCATCCTTTATTGATGTATGCGATTCCTTTTTCGGAACCGCCTCAAAGGGAAGACGGTGATTGCTGACCCACTCTGAGTAGGGTTTCTGGTGTACGATGGTCTGTTTGATCTCGTGGTCGGGAATGATACGCTGCTCGACGATGTCGACGAGCAGAAGCTTTCCGGGCATAAGGCGGCCCTTGTAGGCGATATTTGAGGGATCAATATCCTGTACGCCGACCTCTGACCCCATCACGATAAGATTGTCCTTGGTGATGATATAGCGCGAAGGCCGCAGACCGTTTCTGTCGAGTGTGCCGCCGATGTAGCGGCCGTCGAAGAAGACGATCGAGGCGGGGCCGTCCCACGGCTCCATGAAGGTGGCGTGATACTCGTAGAATTTCTTGAGATCATCAGAGACAGGATTCTTGTCGTTCCACGATTCGGGCACCATCATCATCAGCGCATGGGGAAGCGAACGGCCTGTCGCGACCAGCATCTCCAGCGCGTTGTCAAACGAGGCCGAGTCGCTGCGTCCCTCTTCGATAACCGGAAGAATTTTCTTTATATCATCATCAAACTCTTTTGAGGCGAAGAGGGATTCACGCGCGCTCATCCAGAAGCGGTTGCCCTTGACCGTGTTGATCTCACCGTTGTGTGCGATCATTCTGAAAGGCTGGGCAAGCTCCCACGCGGGAAATGTGTTCGTCGAAAAGCGCGAATGCACCAGGGCAACCGCGCTTGTCATACGGGTGTCGCGCAGATCGGCGTAGAAGGCACCGACCTGGTCGGGCATGAGCATCCCCTTATAGACGATGCTTTTTGACGAGAGTGAATTTATATAGAACGATGAAGTATCGAATGAAGTCTCTTTTACTTTTCTTTCGCAGAGCTTTCTGATGACGAACAGCTTGCGCTCGAGACGCTCGCGGCTCTGAGCCGATGTGCCGGTAATGAATATCTGCTCCATCCCGGGCATGCTGCTCAGGGCAATCGCGCCCACCACCGTCGCGTCGACAGGGAGCTTGCGCCAGCTGATAACACGCTGTCCCTCTTCGGCAGCAGTCTGCTCAAGCGTCTTCTTGCAGAAATCGCGCGCCTCCCTGTCTTTGGGCAGAAAGACAATTCCCGTACCGTACTCGCCCTCTGCGGGTAGTGACGGTACCTCTGCGAGGTAAAATGCATGGGGAATCTGCATCAGAATCCCTGCGCCGTCGCCGGTCTTGTTGTCGGCACTCTCCGCGCCGCGGTGCTCCATTCGTTTAAGGACCTCCAGGCCCCGTGCAATGATGTCGAAACTTCTCTCACCTTTGATATGAGCCACGAAACCTATACCACAGGCATCATGTTCAAATGCACGGTCGTAGAGGCCCTCTCGCTGCGGATACTTCATCAGTTAACCTCTCATTTACGGTCAGAATTTATTCATTTTAACCACGGTTCAACATGGCGTCCCTCGTAACAATACTTTATTCACTCTGACGAAACCAATCATATTACATAAATGTAAAATATTCATGCGGGTTACTCAAACAGCAAACCTCGCTTAGCCGCCAACCTGTAATCCGGTATAAACACATGCCGCACCGGAAAAAAAGGCAAGATGACATTAATCTATCAGACAACTCCGGTTTCTGTGACACTAGTCACATCTATTAAATCATTGCCCCCCGCAGCCTCATCTTCGGCGGCAAGAACCGCCTCAACGCAGGGCAGCGACTCAAGCCTTCGCATCAGAAGATCGGGATTATCAGTGGCAACGACCATCGCGGCCTGCAGAATCTCGCTTTTCTCGAACAGCAGGCGGACAACCTCATAGCCTCTGCGGTGCAGCATATGCAGCAGCTGCACCTGTGAAAGACGGTCATTTTTTAAAGCGACGATACATGCGGTGTTCATAAGACCTCCATTCATTTTTAAAATATTCAGTACCATTGCGACAGCGGACATTTTTTATTATCATGCCCCTATCATCTGCGTGTTGACCGCGCCGGGGGCGACCATCGGCAGAACCTGCGCATCGGCAGGTGTCGATATATCGGCACACAAAAGACCATCTCTGCACAGTGCGACGCAATCCATCTGGGCGATGTTTGAGCGAAGTGCCTTGATGCCGAAGGCCGACGCGAGCGCGGCAAAGTCGCAGGTCCCGAGATTTGAGGCGCTGTAGCGCGAACCGAAAAAGAGATTCTGCTGCTGACGCACCAGTCCGAGCGCCCCGTTGTTCATGACCACGATCGTTAAATTCGAATTCTCCTGCACTGCGGTGGCGAGCTCCTGAAGATTCATCATGAGTGATCCGTCACCGGTGATAAGCACAACCTTGCTGCCGGGGCTGGCGAGAGAGGCACCGATTGCGGCGGGAAGTCCGAAGCCCATCGTACCCATCCCCCCCGAGGTGAGAAAGTGCGCCATGCACGAACGATCCATATACTGCGCAGCCCACATCTGATGCTGGCCGACATCGGTAACGACTATCGAATCGCGCGGCAGCTGCTTTGCAAGACGTGCGAGAAATGCCGCCGGGTGTCCGGCTGAAAGTTCGGGACGGGGATAAGCGGCTCTTATCTGTTCAATTTTGTGCAGCCAGTCGGTACGAACTTTTTTTGAGAGGTGCGCAAGCAGCGCATGACAAAACGGGGGGATGTCTGATCTTACCGAAAGATGACCCGCACGTATTTTGTCGAATTCGCAGGGGTCAATATCGATATGAATGATCTTCGCGCGGGGAGCAAAACCCGCGATCGCGCCGGTAAGCCGGTCGTCGAAGCGCAGGCCCGCCGCGATAATCAGATCGGCCGATTCGACGATGTGCTGGGTGTCGGCGAAGCCGTGCATTCCCGGCATGCCGATATAGTGCGGGGTCGGAATGTGCGGCGCCATAAGCGAGGCGGCGACGGGTATGCAGTTTTTAATAGAGAGCCCGGCCAGAAGCGGCGCGCCGCCGAAGCGCGATCCGCCTCCGGCGATGATCAGCGGACGATGCGCCGCTTCGATCATCGCGGCAGCCTCCCGCACAAGTTGATCATCCGTCTCGAATTCATTGACGCGTGCGATCTCTCCTGCTGAAGACTTCCCCCCGCATGAGAAGTCGTACGGTGTACCGGTAAACCCGGCCAGCTGCATGTCTTTCGGAAAATCTATCAGCACGGGGCCGGGCCGACCCGACTCGGCGAGGGTAAAGGCCTCATGCGCGACGGCAACTATCTGCGAAGGGTCGCTGATGTAGTAGCAGTGCTTGGTGATCGACGCGGCCACGCCGGTGATGTCCGCCTCCTGAAAGGCGTCGGTGCCGGCAAGAGAGGTGATGACCTGTCCCGTCACAGCCACGAGGGGGACCGAATCCATGAAGGCGTCGCCGATCGCGGTGACGAGATTGAGCGCGCCCGGACCCGAGGTCGCGAATGTCACGCCTGCGCGGCCGCTGACTCGCGCATAGCCCTGCGCGATAAAGCCGGCCCCCTGTTCGTGGCGCGCGAGTACATGCCGTATTTTACTTTTGTAGAGTGCGTCATAAAGGGGAAGGTTCGTCCCTCCCGGAACGCCCGCGACAAATGGGGTTCCGCGTTTTTCAAGATAGTCGACAAGTGCTTCGGCGCAATTCATGTACCCTCCGGATTGCGCCCCGCATACACGCCGGTCACCGAATACTCTCTGCGAAGTCCGGTTGCGGCCGGGCAATCGCTTTCGATCTTCAGCTTCCTGTGCACTTTTTCGGCAGCCGGCAGGGGTAAAAAAAGCCCCCTGCCGCAACCGGCAGGGGGCTTTAGAATTTCAATAGTGTATCATCCGCTCCTTACGGCGCAACAGGGGTTATATGTAGACAGATGACCACCACTAGCATGTTGACCAGTGAAGTTGTTCGAGCGAAGAGATTTTCTTTCGCGACCTGTCTCATATTTATTCTCAACCCTTCTGGATGATGTGACCGCCTTTCGCGGTTACTGCTGTCAAATTACAGAAGAATAATATATTGTCAATCTGCTTTTATTGTCGCAGCCGCATAAAGTCTTTTCAGATCTCATTGTTGCGTTTCAATCTTGAGGTTAGAGGAGGCTGCGGTTACGAATCAAAAAAGTTGATTGAAAAACGCCGAGGCCTATGGGAGGATGCACTGGCGATGAAGAGATGATTCCATACGAGTGTGGTACCATCGACAAAGAGGGAGCTATACCAATGAACAGCAAACTTACCGCACACCTTTATCTATTTTATGCCGCGACAACCTTCTGGACTCTTTTCTTTTTGGGGGGACTCGGATCCGGCTACTATCAGAAATGGCCCTTTGTTTCGCAGCTGCTCTTTATTTTCATCCTTCCCGCTCTTCTGCTTATTGCTTTCGCCCCGAAATTGATATACTGTGTCAACAGCGATTATGCCCTCGGCTCGGCGATTATTGCGGCCCTTTATTTTATACTGCCGTTGCAGGTGTACGACTATATTTACCTCCATCTGCATCTCAAAAAACCTATGACCTACTTCTTTAAATACTGGTATCTGACCTATTTTTCACTCGTTCCGCTGCTGCTGTTTCCCGTCATTTCGTACCGTCGTCGCAACAAGATGATGATGTTCCGGGTGTGAGGGGCTCGCACTCTCGATAGAGTGCTGCGATTTTCAGCGCCGCTTCCCGCACCTCGTCCCGCAGCGAAAGGGGCAATTCGACTCTCACGAGTGATCCGAGTTGCAGTATCTGCCAGAGTGCCTCATTCTGGTTTGCGAAGGTAACTTCGATGCGCTTCCATCCGCCCTCAGCCGCGGCGCTTCGCAGGCTTTCGCCGGCCCCGCCCCACAAATTGCCGACCGCATCCTCCCCTTCAGGCGCGATACTCATCGTGGCGACATAGCCGTGCAGTGTCTCAATGAATTTGCGGCTCCACTGCTCCCAGAAATCGTGAAGTTTGAAATTCTCGCTGCGCCTGAAATAGACATTGAGCGCAGTGGCGGAAAGTATTCGTGAGATACGAAACACCCGCATCCCCCTCGCCGTATCGGCGACGAGATACCACACTGCGGCCTTGGCAACAAGCGCATAGGGGCAGACCTCGCGACTGCTCCGGCTGTTCTTTTTATCGTTATACTCGATCCTGACCTTCTGGTCGTGCCATACACAATTCTGCAGCTCATCCAGAAAGCGGGGTTCGTCACCGCGTGAAAACCAGGGAGAGGGATCCAGATAGAGGCGCTGGCGCATGCGGGATTCGCTCTGCTCGAGATCGGGGGGAACGGATGAGGCGACTTTCAGAACCGCCCCCTTGAGCTTTCTGCTGATCGAAAGATCGGCGAGAGGACCGGGCAGCGAGAGCAGAAGAAGGGCCTCGGTCTCCTCGGAGGAGAGCCCCGTCAGTTCGGTGCGGTACCCTTCAAGGAGAGAGTATCCGCCGCCGGGACCGCCGTCGGCGTAGACCGGCACGCCGGCACTCGAAAGAGCATCAATATCGCGGTAGATTGTCCGCACAGAGACCTCAAGTTCAGCCGCAAGCTCTTCGGCTCGCAGCCTTCCCCGGCTTTGCAGCAGCATCATGAGTGATAAGAGACGGTCCGCCCGCATATTCCCCCCGTACCCCCTTTTTTAGAGAGCCGTCGCCCCCTGAAATAATTATTCACTTCCGCGTAAGAACAAATATATCATAATTACCTGACATCTGGTGTCATGTAATGTTTCAGTTTTCAGAAAAGTTGTCATTTGATTTTGCCCTTTTTCTGGTAGTTTTTTGCAAAGTAATGCACCTATTCGTGAAACAGGGTAATAAGCAGCACTCTGAATGGCAAATTTCCATACAAATGACTGACACAAGATGTCACATATACGTGCTAAGCTGCAGGCATCTTATTAACGGGGGGAAAGGATGTCTGAAACTATCAAAGTAATCGGCGCAAGAGAGCACAATCTGAAAAACGTCACCGTCGAGGTACCCAAGAACAAGCTGGTAGCCTTCACCGGGGTATCAGGCTCGGGAAAGTCGTCGCTGGTCTTCGGAACCATCTATGCCGAGGCGCAGCGTCAGCTGCTGGAGACCTTCAGCGCCTACACGCGAAGCAGAATGGCGAAGATGGCACGTCCGAAGGTGGATGCCATCAATAACCTGCCGGTAGCCATCGTAATAGATCAGAAACGGCTGGGGGGAAACAGCTCTTCGACCGTGGGCACCGTCACCGAGATATACAACCATATGCGCCTGCTCTTCTCCCGCTGCGGCAATCCTTCTATCGGAGACTCTGTCAACTTCTCGTTCAACCGCCCCGAGGGGATGTGTCCCGAGTGCAGAGGAAGCGGTAAGAAACTGATTCTGAACGAAGATGCCCTGATCGACTGGGAGCGATCGCTCAACGAAGGGGCGATCAGACATCCCCGTTTTCAGAAGGGCCACTTCTCTCTGAGCTGTGTCGCGGCCTCGGGTCTTTTTGATCCCGACAAGCCGCTGAAAAAGTTCACCAGAGAGCAGCTCGACACACTGCTCTACTCGGGCAAAATGAAGATGGAGAATAAAACGAAAGAACGCCCCTTCAACCTCAGCTTTACAGGAGTAGCCACCACCCTGCAGCGGCATGTCCCCCTCGACGGAGCTGATGAGGGAGAGGACGAAGATGAAGGCGGGGAATGTGCGAGTCAGTATTTTGAGATGCGCGAGTGCCCCTCCTGCCATGGGGCGCGACTCAATGAAGCGGCCCGTTCGGTCAAAGTCAATGGAAAGACCATTCACGAGCTTTGCGCGATGGAACTGATCGATCTTGACGCGTTTCTGCGGGGACTGCCGAAGTCGATGGACAGGATCGGCGAGAGTATCGCCGATTCTATCGTGACCCGCATCAGGAGCAGGCTCGCCCAGATGATCGAGATCGGGATCGGCTACCTCTCGATCGACCGGCCCACCGCGACACTTTCAGGCGGCGAGTCGCAGCGCGTCAAGATGTCACGTCAGCTGGATTGCGATTTGACCGGCCTTGTATACATTCTTGATGAACCGAGTATCGGACTGCACCCCTCGGATATCAGAAACCTCATCTCGATCATGCGGCGTCTTCGCGACAGAGGCAATACCGTCATCGTAATTGAGCACGATCCCGAAGTGATCTGCAGCGCCGACCATGTGATCGACGTGGGTCCCGGGGGAGGTTCAGTCGGGGGTCAGATTGTATTCGAAGGCGATGCCGTGTCACTCGAGCGCTCGGGCACACTCACGGGCTCAAACCTTGCCCGCAGGGGGGAGCTCACCTCATACTACCGCACCCCGAAGGGGTACTTTGAACTGAGAGGCGCCCGTACAAACAATCTGAAAGATCTCACGGTAAAAGTGCCGTCGGGGGTTCTGACCTGCGTCACGGGAGTGGCCGGTTCGGGTAAGAGCAGCCTTATCAACGGAGTATTCCGCGCGCAGTATCCGCAGGCAGTGGTGATCGATCAGTCGGCGATCACACGCTCACGGCGATCCACACCCGCATCGTATACGAAGGTGCTCGACCTGATTCGCAAAGAGTTCGCGAAGGCGACCGGCGCCGATGCGGGGCTGTTCAGCTTCAACTCTATCGGCGCCTGTCCCGCGTGCGGCGGCTTAGGCGAGATCGAGGTGGAGATGCACTTTCTGGAAAGCATCTCGGTTACCTGCGAACGCTGCAAAGGAAAGCGCTTCAGGGATGAAGTGCTGGCGTTGAAGATGAACGGACTCAACATCGCCCAGATTCTGGAGAGTACGATTGATGATGCCATCGCGTTCTTTCACCACCCCGAGATCAGGCGGCGGCTCAGGATTCTCTCCGACACAGGTCTGGGATATCTGACGCTGGGGCAGAACCTCGGAACCCTCTCGGGCGGAGAGGCGCAGCGGGTCAAGCTTGGCAGTGAGCTTCGCAAAAGCGGCAACATTTACATCATGGATGAACCCACAACGGGTCTTCACATGGCCGACATCGCCCGCCTCTCGCAGCTCATTGCGCGCCTGGTGGATGCCGGCAACAGCGTGATCGTCATCGAGCACAACCTCGAGATCATCGCGCAGGCCGATTGGATCATCGATCTCGGTCCCTGCGGGGGAAGCCGCGGCGGCCGCATCATCGCACAGGGTACTCCTGACCAGATATGCGCCGTCGAAAGCTCTCAGACGGGAAGATTTCTGCGCGACTACCTCGGAGAAGCACTTGCCCGATCGGCGGGATAATGCGAACGGGGGAGGAAGTAAACCGGCAACGTACGGCGGCGGTGCAGTCTTAAATACCTTAGCGCCGCCGCTAATTTGTCTTGACGTTCTATTTAATAATTCATAGTCTCCTGTGAAAGGCGAAAGAGTTCTGAGCGTATTGCCCATAAACGGAGGAGGAGTTATGAGAGCGTTTTTCACGGTATTTTTATGTATTTTCTGTATTGTTCCACCCCTATCAGCCGGTACGATGAGTGTCACCGACGGTGTGTATACCCCTTTTTCTACCAAGACCATCAATGATCAGGTGCACAAGCTGGCTTCTGATCTCAACGATGAGCCGATGGTCAAGCTCGCGGGAAACCAGAAGAAAATGGCAACTGCGACTAATAGTGCAAACTCGACTCTTTTTCTGCAGGGCGCGCTGATCACCGCGTTAGACACCACTCTCGTTGCAGGCAGCGTCGGAACGGGTGTTGCGGCTGAAAATCTGGGCGAACTGCCGAACATGCCGAAAAACTTCAAACACGGCACTGATATGGGAAGCAGTGCTGCGGGCGGCGGAGTCGTGGCAAGCGTGATTTTTAACCCCGATCAGATCTCTTTTATGCCGAAGGGTTTTTTGATAAGCCTCACCGGCGGCGGCTACTCGATGGATGGTATCGGCGGTAACAAGCTGAGCTATGAATCATTTTTATTCGGGATGGGAGTGCGCTATAAGCTGATCAAATTCGGTACTCCCAATCCGATGGCGCAGATGAGGGCTCTGACGGTGGGAACAGGCATCTATCGCACCAGCAACAACATTACCTACGTTCCCGACGATATTGAAAAGCAGACCGAGGAATCGAACGGGTTCTATTCAAGATCGACGACCGCGCTGCAGTTTGATATAAACAGCACAAGCACGACCATACCTGTGGATGTAGTTACCTCCGTAAATACGCTGTATATATTTAACTTTATAGCGGGTGTCGGTTGTGATTTTACCTTTGGTTCAACGGAAATCGATGTCTCTGCGGATACAACGATCGATTCCTATGATTCTGACGACAACCGGATTCAAACCGATAACCCCGCCAGGATGGAGCTGAGGGATTCGAACTCAAAGGCATCGGCTCCGGTCGCCCGCTTCAAAACAATTCTCGGAGTGGGATTCAACTTCGGCCCGGTCAAAGTCGATATTCCCGTGGCAATATATCCGACATCGGGCTATACTGTCGCCCTTGTCACCGGCGTGGCATACTGAGGATTTCATGCATTTTCATGTAAACCCGGAGAGTTCTTTCTGCCTTGTTGCAGATGATTCATCCGGTCGGAATAAATCTGAAAATCCGGGTGGATGTACCTGAATATACGCGGACGCTCTTCCCCGTTTCAGCCCGTCTTTCCCGATAACCGACACGCAAAAAAACCGGCATTCAACTCTTTCATGAATGCCGGTTCTGTTTTTTACATTTCTGCTTTACTTTAAATAAAATACTATGTCAGCAAGGGTCCCCGATCAGGGGATCTTCACCCCGTAAATCTTGGTTGCCCCTTCAGAGATGGTAACAACGGAGTTGCCGCCGGATTCCGAGAGTACGTATGTGCTCACGTAGAGAGTTGCAGCCGGATGCGCAGGGTCAAACGAGGTCATATTACCGTCAAGCGTCATCACATTTTCCGACATAACACCTGCTTGAACCCAACCTTTGGATTCAAGGTCAAGTTTCAGACTGTAAAGAAACCCGTCCGCTGTGAACTCAAAGCCTTCGACCTTGCTGCCTGTCTCAAACTTTGCGCTCGTCTTGATCCACTTGCCGACCAGCTGGGTGTCGACAACATAGTAATAGATAAGAAATACCGGAGAGCGGTAAGTCTTCCCATCTTTTGTAAAAACAATACAGAAGATGTTTTTGCCGGCTGTCAGGTTGAGAGTTATTTGGACTTCGCTCAGACCCGCATCGAAGTTGACGTCATAATAGACGCCATTGAGCCAAAGCTGTATCGAAATACCGGGGAAAGCCGCGCGCGAACTCAACGAGGTGGGCAGCGTAACGCGGATATCTTTTGTTGAGGATTCTGTATTTCCGACATCGGCCGCATCCTCACCCTCAATTTCAGTATCACCGACACCGACCTTCGTCGCTACAATCTGGGCATCTGAAGGGAAGTTGTCATACTCTTCAGCAATACCGTTTATCTCGTCAGACAGCGTTACCCTGCTGTCCCCGCCCGATTTGTCGCTTGAACCTGAAGACGATGACCCATCACACGAGAGTACCAGGAGCGGCAGAAGGAATAAAAGCGGTAAAAACGTAAACTTTTTCATAATGACCTCTGTGTTTGCCATAAACTTTATTTTGCGCCGGGACACTGCAGCCTGCCAGAAATCTGGCACTGCTTCAAAGAACGCACCCGATTCTCACGCTACCTCCGCGCGCGAAACCGCCCTCCGAAACTGCCCGGACGCACCGAATATAGGGGATAACGATTTGAATGGCAACACAAATTTTTCCCTTAAACTTGGACAAATTACATTTGCCGTATAGAGCTGATGCAAGGAACAGCCGAAGCCATTCGAGGCACCCCATGAATATTTCGTTAAAAAGCTCTTGACATTCCGTATAAAAATTTGTTATATTAGCTTGCAGTTTTCATTTCGCCTTGTTGCCCGTTGTATTTGTGTCAGATGAGGGTTTGTCCTTGCTTGGCGAGTGTTTCCTCTTGTCTCCCCGCATCTATCTGATTTTCAGTTTTGCAGAGTGAACAGACGAATCTTCAAATCAGTAGTTCCGTCCGGATGGTTGTGTGCCCGGACTGATGTTGGTTTATCGGAGAAGGTGAAGATATAGCTTCCGAATGAGATATTTTGCAAATCTTTCATGGTGCCGCGAGAGAGAGTACCATCCCCCCTGCCCCGATAAAATCCCTCAACCGTTATAAAATGAATAACAGGAGAGTGTCGCTATGCGAGCATTGAGAATCTTCTTTCTGTTTTTGCTGCTCATTTCTTTTCTGCCCGGTTGTTTCCTCAACGGGGGGAATGATGAGGATAAAGACGCCGACATACCCGCTGATTACATTATTTCCGCAGGCTACAAGAGCGGAAACTACAACAAATTCTCAAAGGGTTTTGTCTACGCAATGGATAAAGCGTGGGCAAAGAGAGTTGAACTGATGGAAAGTGAAGGGTCATATGAGAACCTTCAGAACCTTATCCGCGGCAAGGCTGATTTCGCCGTTGCCCAGGAGGATGTTATCGAGAAAATCCGAAACAATCCCTCCGGAAAGGAGGATATCGAGATTTCCTCATCTATAGAAGTAATCTGCGTCGGTTATCTGGAGACGGTGCATCTTCTGGTCAATACCAACAATGTTATCCCCGCAAATGACACCAATGGCGACGGCATCATCGGCATTGAGGATATTGCCGTATCGGATCTGCAGAACAAAATTGTCAATACCGGCTCTGTCGACTCGGGCTCCTATGTTACCGCAATCAATGTGCTGACCGCCAACAACGTCACCTATACAGCCATGGCGAAATCCTCGAAAGATGCGGTTTCAGAGGTCGTCGCCGGCACCATGGATGCGACCTTCTACACAACAGGATTGCCCAATGCGGTCTTCGAGAAAATTGATAAGAATGCGCCGGTGACGCTTATCCGTGTCACCTACCCCTTCACGACTTCCACCTATGCATATGACAGAATATCATGGCTCGATTACCCCTTCCAGAAATTTGACGTTACGGATACACTTCACGTCAGGTCGCTGCTCGTTACCACAAAGAAGATGAAACTGCCGGACATCGATACTCTCTTCCGGTTTTTGAGTCTGGATGAGGAATCATCGGACTTCGATGTGGCGGCAGATTATGCGGAGTATGAAACCGCCAGCACGCAGGTCTACCTGTCGCACAAGTATTCTGAATTGTGGTCAAATTTCAGTCTGTTCGATACGCGCGATTTTTTCATCAATAACCCCGAACTGGTGAATGACGAGGCAGTTCTGAATTTATTTCCCTCCGTTGAAATTACGGAGAATCCGGTTGCACATTTCATAACGGGATCCGCGACGGGCAGCTATTCTAAAATTGCCGACGATCTGCTCTTGCTGGTCAACGACAAGGGAACTGCCTACCTTCAGCTTACAAAACAACCCTCTTCAGGATCATTTGAGAATATTACTTCGATTTATAACGGTCAGAGCAGCGTGGCGGTTGTTCAGGACGATCTTTTCAATTATTTGAAAAACACTCTCTCAGACCATGAAAGCCTCAAGGTCTGGAGTGCGAGAAAGATAGTGCCCCTCTACAAAGAATACGTCCATCTTATCGTCAATAAAGCCGCCAGGGCGGCGCTGCTGAATGAAGACGGCGACGTGCAGAGGGATGCCGCAACAGGCAAAGTTGTCCGGCACGAGACCCAAACCATTGAATCCGTCGCCGACCTGAAAGGACTGAACGTCTGTCTGTGCGAGAAGACATCCGGTTCGTTCATATCAGGAATTACCCTTTTGAAAACCTACGGTTTCTCACAGAAGAACGCCCCCACATATTATTTCTCGACACCTGAAATTGCCGCGGTAAAAGTCGCCAGCGGCGAATACGATGCGCTGGTGAAAGTTACCGCAGAGGGATACTCCCTGCTGACGGACACGGTGATTCCCGTATACGACGGGGGGATACAGAGTGCAGGGCTTGACGAAGGTGAGCTTGCGGCCGCCGGTTATCTCGGTGCCGCAGGTACAACAGCCGATGAACGAAAGGCGAATTTTACCAAAGAGCTTTTTTTCGAGAAAATAAAGCTTATTCCTTGCGTCAAGAATCCGCTGTCATCGGCAGCCTATACAACGGGTATCATATCATACCCGGGTATATCTGAAAATATCGAGACGTCGTATGTCCGGGCGATTCTGATAGCGCATCCCGCATTCAATGACGACGAGGCGGGGAAACTGATCGACAGCATTTACGCAAACAAGGAATCCCTCACCGCCATAATTTCCTCGAAGAGCTGCATCAACAAGGAAGAGGCGCTCGAGTACTTCAAAAAGAATCCCTATAACTGGTCTGAAAAATCAAAATCATATTTTTTAAAGGCAATTGCGGGGCGCTCCCCAGACGGCTCCTTAACGGAGGCTGCAAGATGAAAAAGTCTCTCATACTACTAATTTTGATCCCGATAGTATTTCTTTCCTGCTTCGACAGCAAAAACGGAGATAGGGATGAGGATTCTGCGGATAAGCCGCAACCGGTTGGAATCAGCAATGTTGCCGTGAAAAAATCTGTAAAATCCGACCTCGGCACTGATATCGTGTACCTGGGACAGAACTTTGATTTCACAATAACGCTGACTTCCAAAGTTTCCGCAAACAATGTCCCCCTGAATATTTATTTTGTTAAGGCGGACAAGTTCCCCGATATGAAGGCGCTGGCAGACTCGCTTGCCGCCGATAACGAGAGCACAGCGGGTGATGAACTCGCCGAGAGGGAGACAACAATTGGCAGCACTGATATCACCGATCCCGCGGCGATAAAAGATGATCCTGATCTCAAGAACATGATAGCCGCGGATCCGGTATTGATACCGACGCTCAAAAAGGGGACATACACTTACGACATATCGGTATTTGTTCCCCAGCGGAGTGACGTTGAGAACTCATCGGACTGGAAGGTTATCGCCGTGATTGACGGGGATGACCTTATTGAATCAATCGGTGAGACTGTCAACAACATCGGAACACTCGATCAGGAGGGGAAAATAGAGGGATCATTTGAACAGATTTATCTGCCCGTTGCGATATCGAACGAAAAGATGCTTGTTCCCGATATCGCGCTTGAGTGGGTGATCGACCAGAAGACCAATCTTCCCCTGTTTACGGATGTGATTGTACTTCCCGCCGAGGAGGCTGTTGCCGTTGACGACAACGGGAATGCGATTTTCAACGAACCCCTTGTCGATGACACAAATGTTTACATTGAGGGAAACCTGCGGGTCTATGCGCTCAATGATACGGTTCTCAACGTCCCTGTCACTTTTGAACTATACACGGGCAGCGATGAGCTGGTCACGAAGCTTGAAGTGTGGGACAGCGACATCGACGGGTTCTCTGATTCATATGTCATCGCGGAACTTCCGAAGGATATCAAGAACAGGGTGGTTCCCTTCTCACTGGTGATACCCGACGGGGAGATCAGAAGTCTGATCACATCAAAAGGGCAGCTATTCAAAATTAAAGCGACTGCGAGTGCGCCGGCCGGAGTGACTGAAGTCGACGCCGAGTACGATCAGTCACGCAGAAACAACAGTGTCACCTTCGATATACAGATCATTCAGGATGCTCTTCCAGCCGCAAGATCTTCCGGATCGTACCGAACAAGGTCGGGTATTGTGCGGGGGGAAGACCCGAGAAGCCCGGGACTTGAGAAGTCAAAAGAGTACAACGCTAAACTGGGAAACGATAATTTCGGTGTTGAAATACTCAATCAGGGAAAACTGGAAGTCAATTCAACCGTCGGTGCGATGGTTACTCTGAGCCAGGACAGAAATATCACCGTTATGCGCAACACCTTGAGTGTCAACAGTGTCGAGTTTGTGGCGCAATTCGCGCCGCAAAGCCCGACCGATACCCATGCCCACCTGAAATTTTCTGTTTTGGGTGTGAATCTCTATTACTGGGAGAGAGCGGTGTCATTCAGCAAAGAGAAAAAGTGGGAAACGCAGAAGGAAAAGGCGTATCCCCCCACTGTGGTAATGGTGGGCCCCGTTCCCATAAATCTGCAGGCAGGCATTCAGGGAAGTGTCGGGTTTAAAATAACCGCCTATCTGGACAGCGAGCAGCCCGAGGGCGCCGATGATCCCAAATCAATTTTCAATGCTGAAGGCGGCAATGAATTGAATGACGCCTATCAGAAACTCAAAGAAGAGAATGAGGCACGCCAGAAGCGGTGGAAAGATGCCAAAGAAAAGGAAGAAAAATCAAAGGGAATAGAGAAAGAGACCGCGAAAGACGAACGAAGAATAAAGAACGCCGACGATAAGCAGAGCGGGGAAGATGAGGAACGGCCGGGCGTGGAGTATCCCGGCTCGACTGAACCCGGTAATGGTGGGCTCATCGCCGAGGCGGGTCCCTATATCAGTGCGGGGGCCTTTGCACAGGCGTCTCTCGGCATCCCCGGTTTTTTTGAGGCGGGGATAAAAGGCTCTCTTGACATCGTGAATATCGAGCTGCTGGTGAAGGGCATGGTCAAATTTGCCCTTGAGGACTATCTTCCCGAACACTGGGAGGCCCGCGACGTTCTCGTTTCGGGAAGCGGGAGTGATTTCTCGATTGTCGCGCTGAGTGATGTAAAACCGAAACTATGGACAGAGGAGTATTCCGCCGCGCTCAAAGCCGCTGACGGATCGCTGATACTCGCGGATGATGAGGGAAATCCCGTTTATGCAGACAGCTGGTCATATTTTGTTCAGGGTGCACCGATACTCGAGTATGAAGCTGTCACCGGTGATGAGAATACCGCCGGCTCATTACTGTACAATTTGAAAACAAAAAACTCAAAAATGTATCAGCACTACCTCGACATTAAAAGCGGAACGATAAAAAACAGCGGAGACGACAGGCTCGAGTTCAGAAAGTACCAGCTTGGGGATGTGAATGCTCTTGTCTTTTTCCCCAGTGTGGAATTTGCGGTAGAGTTGACACTAGCAGGTCCAAGCGGCAGTGTCGGCCCCTTTGCAAAAATGTATTATCCGAAAATATGCAATGCCAGGAGTTGTTTTTCGTTCAGGTTTTTCGGAAGAAGATATACCTCCTGCTGGACGATTTACTATCCCTGCGGCTTCGGCAGCACCGACTGGTATTATCCGCTAGCAGAATTCAGTTCATGGTCAAAGACATACCCCCTTCTGGCATTTGCGATGCCCTACAAGGATGAATGGAAGATCAGAATCCCCATGGACACGGATGCACGAAACATAATCACACAGTACGGACTGAGGGTTTCTTCGCCGGCGGCCGTCGAGCCGGAAAGGCGGCTGGCGCTTTTCGGAGTCGATTTATCAAAAATCGGTACCGATGAAAAACTTGTCGATATAAATCTGCCGGCTGACATCAGGGATTACAGCAATTGATCTTTCATATATCTGAAACCAACAACCGCCGCCGGATTTGACGGCGGCGGCGATGGTGCGGGAGCTCTGCATGCCGAAGAAAAAAATCGCTATTCTTGTCACCGTTGCAGCCATTATCTCTTTTTCACTGTTTTTGATAATCGATTATTTTTCTGCGCCGGATCCGCTCCACTGGGAAAACGGCGCAAGGCAGTCGTATGAATTTCTCTACGACAGCACGCTGAGACTTGGTGCGGAAAACGGAACAAGCAGCAGCAGCGTTACCATCTCCGGAACTCTCAATTTCAGAATTTTTTCAGTTGACCATGATTTCATTTATGCGGGATTTCAATTTTCACCGGTGAGCGTTTTGTTCTCAGGAAAAAGGATCACTGCCATAGAAGATATCTACTCGCAGCTTTTCACCGTAAAATTTCTTAAGACCGGGCAGATCATCACCTATACGTTTCCGAACGCCATTTCAACGGAAGATGAGGCGATGATAAAGGATCTGCTTTCCAATTTCATTCTGCAGTTGAGTGAAAGAAGAAAACGCGTATGGCGGGCCGAGCAGGAAAATTCGACCGGAACTTTTTCCGCCGAGTTCAGGGCATCGGAAGCAGGCATCCGCAAACAAAAGCAGAATTACCTTCTGCTCAAACGCAGAATCACCGCAGATAAAACCGGTATTGAGGCAACTGACGCGGCGGATGCGGAGGTACTCGCGTCAAATATTTTCTTTGAATACGGCAGACCATCCAGCTGGATCAGAAGTGCAAGGGGCAGCGAACAGGAACGTTTCAGACTGCCGAATAACTCAGAAGTTCTCTCAACGACTAGATTTCATCTGAAGACTGCAGTCCCCCCGATTGACATAAAAATCGCTATATGGGACGATTTGCTTTCGTATGAAAGTTTCAACTCTGATATTCAGAAAAGCATTTCAGTGAAAGAAACTCACTCCTTCTGGGAAAAGGAGAACAGAAAGTATCTCGAGAACAGATATTCAAACGAAACAGTTGAATCCGTTTTTGACGATTTCCTTTCAGAGAAGACCGCGCGGTGGGCTGATAAGGTTTTTATCAGCGATTATCTGAAACTTCATCCCGACAAGGCACAGGTAATACTAAACATGCTGTTGTCAAAGGAGCTGACGGTAAGCCAACAGGCCGGTCTCATACATATTCTCGAACTTGCCGACACCGCCGAATCACAGGAAACCCTTATCTTGATAATTAATACCGCACAAATAAGTCATGACAACAGACTTCGCGCTGTTGCGGCGTTGAGCGGTATTGACCATCCTACTGAATCTACGGTGCGGCAGCTGACTGATATATACGACAGCGCGAAAAAGGATAATGACCCCGAGATATCCGGCACATCGATGCTCGCACTCGGCAACCTCAGCCGCACGCTCAGCGATCCTGACAGGGGTGAGGATTCCCAGGCTCTTTCAAAAGATATCAAAAGTAAGATAGTCGAAGAATTGGATAAAGGGAACGCTGATACGGCGGTATTGCTGCTGTCGGTGGAGAACACACATGACCAGACACTTGAACCGTACGCCGCACAAAACCTCACTTCTGAAAGTCCCGACGTACGCTCGGCGGCGGCGAGCGTGTATAGAGCCATGGATGATGAAACGGCAATTAATGCACTGATCCCCGCGATCAGTGCCGAAACTAACAGTTCTGTGAAAGAGTCGATGATAAACACTCTGCTGACAAAAATGGCGACCGAGGATTCGTTTCAGAAAATGTACGAGCTTTCGAAGGTAGAATCCTCTGATTCTACAAGAAGAATGATGGTACGATACCTTGTTGAGAACCGCGACAAGGCCAACTCAGGCAGTATTTTCAAAGAAATGCTCAGAACAGAAATGTCGCCGTCAACCAGAGTGCTGATCTATCGGGCGATACACTCCAAAGGAAACCTGAGCAGGGAAAGTGCGGAATGAGGGTGTTCTGTGCAATTCGTAAACCGCTCTAATTCAACAGTTCAATTTTACAGGTTACGAACACAATGAATATCGGAACAATAAGAAAAATCGGGAGTGACATCGCAGGAGGGTCAATGGCCGGACTGCTTGCTCTCCCTGAAACACTTGCGTACGGCATTCTGGTGTTTTCACCCCTCGGCCCGGAAGGATTGCTTACCGGGGTAGTCGCGGGGCTCTGTGCGGTTGTCTTCATCAACATCGTTCCGGTATTTTTCCCCGGATCAAGGATTCTCTCAAGCGGCCCGTTTTCCCTCTCATCGATAATGCTCGCATCAGTAACCGCCTATGCTCTCAAACAAACAAGCATCTGCCCGGTCAGCCCGGTTATCATTGTGTTTTTCACCGTTTTTTTAGCGGGATTATTTCAATTATTGTTCGGCGTATTCAAAATTGGAACACTTGCAAAGTTCATTCCGCAGCCGGTTGTATCGGGACTGCTGAATGGAACTTCTTTACTGATTTTCATTACACAAATACGCCCTGCGCTCGGGCTTGACAAGAGTATCGATCTTTTCGACCCGGTTCAGATGACGTCAAATATCAAAATTTTTACTTTAGTAATCGTAGCGGCGACCTGTCTGTCGATTTTTGTCAGTGAGAAATTAACGAAGAAAATTCCCGGACCAGTTGTCGGAATTATCTGCGGAAGTCTTGTCTACTACGGATTGCTTATTTCAGGCATTGAGCTGCTGCTGCCGCAGAGTGCTGTCCGCACAATTCCATTCAAAATTCAGGTGCCTGATATCGCGGCTGGTTTTTATCTTCTTCTGCGTGATCCCGATGCCCTAAGAATTCTCACTGATCTTGTGCCGATGGCGATGGGAATATCGATAATCATATCTATGAGAACTCTTATTGCGGTGGTTTCTGTTGATAACGTGACCCGCACACGGACCAATTCAAACCTGGAACTGATCGGTCAGGGGGCCGGTCATATCGCCGCAGCTTTCTTCGGCGGGATAGCGAGCGCGGGGAGCATTTCACGCTCACTGGCCAGTCACAAGTACGGCGCGACCGGGATACTCTCACGAATTGCGACGGGATTGTTCGCTCTGCTTGTCCTGACGGTGCTCTATCCGGCGGTATCACTCATTCCCGGCATGGTCCTTACGGGATTATTGATCACTCTGGCTTTTTCTTCTTTTGACAAATGGAGCATAGAGCAGGCAAGATACATATTTAACAGGAAAGCATACAACAGAAAAATCGCGGTGGTAAACGTGATGATCATCGCGGCTGTCACCATAACGATGATCGCCGCAGGGACATTCGAAGCGGTAGGATTGGGGGTCGTGATTTCGATAATCTATTTCATAATTACGATGACCCGCAGCATTGTGCGTGACAGTTATGATGCCAGCCTTGTCCGGTCGAATTTTCAAAGGGTATCGCGCGATATCATGCTGCTTGAGGATGCAGGGCATAGAATATACATTATGGAACTCGAAGGCCCGCTTTTCTTCGGAACGGCCGACAATCTTGCCGACAATCTTTATAAAATATTCGATGAAAACTTTATTGATTTCATCATTCTGGATTTCAAACGGGTGCAGACAATAGACAGTACAGGACTGCACATACTCTCACAACTGAAGAACAAGGCGGGCACTTTCAAAAAAAAGATTCTGCTGTCAAATCTCGACTACAAACTGCTGAGCTACGCCCACAGGGATTTCAGCGATTGTGTATTCGTTTCATTTAATGACGCGCTCAGTTATGCTGAAGATATGCTTCTGTCAATGATCGGCACAAGTGAAGCGGAAGAATATACGCTTGATAAGTTCGAGACTCTTTCACATCTGGAGAAAGAAGAACTTCAACTGGCCTCAAAGTACTTTTCTTTTATTACAATAAAATCGGGCCTGCCGATATTTTCTCAAAACGACAAGAGCAGCGAGATGTATCTTCTTTGCCGCGGGCGAGTGAACATAGAAATCGCGGCACATAACGAAAACCAGCGTACGCGCATCAGTACAGTCTGTCCGGGAACAATTTTCGGAGAGATGGCCCTGATTGACGGAAAGATGCGGTCCGCATTTGCCATTGCCGACAGTAACTCTGATATTGCATGCTATACTCTATCAACAGAAAATCTCGATGCGCTGTGCGCCGAATTTCCTGAGACGGGATTCAAGATTATTGCGGGAATCACCTCCGAGATTTCCAGAAGAGTTCGCATCGCGAATAATATGCTTTCATGTCTCAAATCATAGGGCACTTTCAAATGTGCCGCCGGAAAATATTAGAATGCGTCTGACGGATTGCATTATGATAACCGCAGGATAAAAGATTTGTTACAATGACAGACCATAACGATTGCACAAAAAAACCGGCGGAATATAGCCGTTTTTTTTGGACACCTGTGTATATCTCTGCATCATTCTCCGAAATCGAGTACAAGAAGATTGCTCGGGTCGGTTAAATTCGTTTTTCGGTAATCCTGTTCGGCACCGACCACCCAGTAAGTGTACTTGCCGGTCATGCTTGTGCTGTTGAAGCCGAACTCGCCTGATGAGGGACACTCGGCGATATCGCGTGAAGCGACTCCGCTGTCGGGGATTTTTGAATGCTCGCCCTGCGCCCAATATAATGTGTAAAAAATGGGTGTCCCGTGCGATTCCATCACATCATGGATATTGGTAATCGTAAAACTATACGAGCTCAGGGGTAACCGGCGCAAAAATATCGTCACATGCGGCCAATCCCCAGAGGGTACAAACAAAAAGTATCAGGCAAACATATTTCTTAATCATAATCCTCCCTGTTTTTCTCTACGGTCTTTTCAAGAGTGTTTACCGGCAAACAAAATATTTCGCAATTTCAATTTACTTCGGGCGGGGGGATGCACAGGACTCGCGCACCACAAGCGAGACGGGAAGCATCCGGGGTGCCGCTGGTGCGCCCGACTCGATGCACTCAAGAGTGGTTCGCGCAAGAAGTTCCCCCAGCTGTTTTTTGTCCTGATTGATCGTGGTGACGCGGGGAACAAAGTAATCGCTCATCTGGATATTATCATAACCGATGACCGATATGTCACGGGGGACATCGAGACCCTGATCCTTAATCGCCCGGATACCCGCATAGGCCATAATATCAGAGTAGTAAAAAATTGCCGTGGGGGGCTCTGCCAGAGCGAGAAGTCTGCAGGTCGCCGCATATGCCTCTTCGGGAAGATAGGAGGTGTACTCGCAGTACGCCTCTGGAATCGAAATTTCCGCATCCCGAAGGGCGTGCAGTATTCCGTCGTGACGCTTGAAGGCGGCGTTGGATTCGTACGCGCAGCCGTGAACGACGGCAATTTTTCTATGGCCGAGACTTACAAGGTAGCTGATTGCCTGGTTTCCCCCCGAAAAGTCATCAGAGACCACCCCGTACCCCCTGCTCTCGGGAACGCTGCGCTGAAACAGCACGAAGGGAAGATTTGTCGAAGCGATTGATTCGGTCAGCTCATCATCGGGTGTGATGGGATTGATGATGATCGCCTCGACATCGCGCGCGACCATCTGATCGATGTACTCGCGCTCCTTCGCGTTGTTACTCGAGATATGAGCACAGCTCTCACCCTTTGACGCGATATACTCGTCCCAGGGAACATCATAGGTTTCACTGAACGAGTAATACAGCGTATAGCCCTCCTCGTCGAAAAGACGCTGCGCATGGCGCAGCGTCTCCATAAAGAAAAGATCAGCCGGGGTCGCGTCGATTATGCCGATGGTTCTGCTCTTGCCGCAGCGAAGCGAACGCGCCGCCTGGCTGGGGGTAAAGCCGCACTGTGCGATCGCGTCGCGCACCTTTTTTTCAGTTTCGGGGTGCACGAAGCGC
>Ga0209800_10001080_pt1 | contig 31758 bp, 34 predicted proteins | sample Higcelweek8metaG_FD_187174 | JGI IMG/M metagenome (GOLD analysis project Ga0209800, IMG submission 187174) | Freshwater pond sediment microbial communities from the University of Edinburgh, under environmental carbon perturbations - High... | ecosystem: Environmental > Aquatic > Freshwater >...
CCGGTAACGGTTTTTAATACATGGTTCATGTCTTTTATGATCACCAGCTTTCCGTTTTTTGAAGCTTTTTCCAGGTTTTGTGCATCGGTAATGCTGATCTGGAGGTCTTTGTCTCCCTGAAGGATCAGAGAAGGACATTTCAATTTTGACATCAGATCGACCGGGGAATATTTAAACCAGGAGATCATATAGGGCTGAACCGATGGGCGGAAAAGTGAGTATAAGCTCTGTGGCGCCGATGAAACCTGATGTCCGTTCTTCAGGCTGTCGATTAAACTGACCGAGAGGTTGAAAAGATCGGGTGGAAGCTTTGGCTTTAACTGTGTTTTTAGAATTTCGTCGGCAGGGAAGCCTGCTCCGGCGACGGAGATGAAACCATTCACTTTTGCCGTTTGAATGGCTGCCATCCCAACCAGTGAACCTTCGCTGTGACCAACAATGTAGATTTCGGAGAAGCCCTTTGATTTCATCTGTTCAATTATCGATACAACATCGTTTACATAACGATCGAACGTATACTTCGATTCATCAAGGTTGGGAACGGCACTTTTGGCAATCCCATATTTGTCGAACCGTAGCGTGGCAATATCGCTGGCCACCAGTGCATCCGACAGGTAGCGAAGGCTGTTGTTTTTCATCACAGGGTTGTTGCCGTCGAGGTCGGTTGGCCCTGAGCCGGCGATGAAGATCGCTAGAGGAGTCTGATTCCCAGTTTCTGGTGTAGTCAAAACGCTGTTGATTTTTGCCCCGTTTACATTGAGCAATAAGGTGTCGGTACGTTGAGCGCTCAGATAGAGCGCAAGCAGTAGTCCAATTAGTGTAAAAATAGATGTTCTCATGTGCTAAGGATTTGTTGTGTTTGTATTTAAATGTGTTTTATGGTCTTGGAATTTCTACAGGGTTTGGCAAATAACTTCCAAAGAAATGGTTTGTGGTAAAGCCTGTTATCGCGGTTGATAGTACCATTACTACAATGAATAGGATGATTAGTTTTGGACCTTTCATGTTGGCCGAAACTTTAAAGGCATTGTACATGAGCGCTATCATCCAGATGGTTGCGAGAATCATAAAGAGGAGCAGGGTAATTGCCAGCATGATTTCGCCCGTCGACATCACCACCGGATCGCCAATGTTTACCGATTTCCACAGGGTATATCTTCCAAATTTGTCGAGAGTGCCAGAAAAACCTGTAAATGCAGCGATAAGGTATGGTGCCCGGGCCAATGCCTGGGTGCCAAAAATGTCAATAACCCTCACCGACGATTGTGAAAAGATGAGTGCCGAAAGGTAAAGCAGAATGGACGGAATCAGCCAGTTGATGGCGTTTTCAAACAAAAGCACATAATACGGTATTCCCGGATTGGTCTTTACCGAAATGAGATCGGGGAAATGGATGTGGCTGTAATAACCAATCACCGAGGTAACCAGCAACGCGACAATACCTGCGGCCAGCGACTCCCAGCCAGCAATATAGCGGAACGGGTTGAACAAATATTTACTCATGGGTTGCGGTATTTTGGAGTTCGGTAATTTTCTTTATCAGTTCATCGAGCATGTTGCGCACGGTTGGATAACTCAATTTCAGTTGTTGGGCCATTACTTTCAGGCTCCCGCTGCTTAGAACAAATGCAATGACGAGATCCTGCTCTTTAGGTTCCAGTTTCAGAAAGAGAGGCAGTTCAAACGTTCCGTTGATCGACGTTTGACAGTTGCCGCATTGCAGGCTGTGTACATTCAGCTCGCTCTGGCAACTGGGACAATTAATTGGAAGTTTCTTACTCATTTGTTTGAAATTTTCATCAAAAGTAAAAATAAAATAAATAAAAACAATAAAATAATAAATAAAATTGAGTATTGATTTAATAAAATTAATAAAACAATGAAATTTCTAACCATAAAAGGGGAAGCAGTATGTGAAGTAGACGCTCGGAAACTAATTTGTGTTTTTATTTTTTCGTGTCGTTCGTGTCATTTGTTGACTATATATTTTTTGATACAAATCCTATCTGAACTGTGATGATAACTTAACGTAACTGCTCTGATTTTAAGGTTTTCATTGCATCAATCAATAAAAGAGTACTTTTGCCCCCTCATTAATATCATCTGCATTGAAGAATTTCGAAGAACTGGGCGTTAAAGAAGCATTTATAAAAGGTCTTAACGAGTTAAATATCATAGAACCAACACAAATTCAACGCGAAGTGATTCCGTTGTTGTTGAATAAAACCACTGATTTGGTGGGTCAGGCGCAAACTGGAACAGGTAAAACTGCCGCTTATGGAATCCCTTTACTTCAAAAGATTAATCCAACAAAACCAGTTGTTCAGGGGTTAATCCTTTGTCCGACCCGCGAACTGGGGCAGCAAATTGCCAAACAGTTGTTCAAGTTTACCCGTTATTCGGAAAAGATTTTCACCGAAGCTGTTTTTGGAGGTGAACACATCACCATTCAAATGGATGCATTAAAGCGTCCTACCCACATAATTGTTGCTACGCCTGGCCGATTGATCGATTTAGTTAAACGCGAGGCGGTTGATTTGAAACACGTGCGAACCGTAATTTTAGACGAAGCCGATGAAATGCTAAGCATGGGTTTCAAAAAGGAGCTTGACGAAATTCTGAGCTCGTTAACGAAAGTTGATTGTACCTGGCTGTTTTCGGCTACAATCCCTCATGGTATTAAGCAGATTGTCAAGGATCACATGTCGCCTAAAGCGCACCATATTGTGATTGAGGGCCGTAATGTGGTGAATAAAGATATCGACCATCAATATTTAATTTGTGGCGAAGAGGAAAAACTTTCCAGGCTGATTCAATTGATAAAATCGGAAGAAGGAATACGTGGAGTGGTTTTTTGCCGAACCAAAGCCAATGCCCAAAAACTCGCCAAACAACTTGTTGCTAAAAACATTACTGCCGATGCCATTCATGGCGATTTGTTGCAGAAAGAGCGCGATAAAGTGATGCGGTCATTTAAAAAAGAGCGTTTTCAGATACTGGTAGCAACCGACCTGGCTGCCCGTGGACTCGATATGGAAGGGCTTGCATTTGTGGTGCATTATCAACTGCCCGAAAGCGAGGAGTATTACACTCACCGTAGCGGACGCACCGCCAGGGCCGGGAAAAAAGGCATCTCGCTGTGTCTGGTTTCAACCGACGAAATTCAGAAACTGAAAGTATACGAGAAATCGTTAAACATTAGCTTTAGTAAGGTTTCGTAAACTTCACCGGAGAACGAAAAAACGGAGAATGGAGACCGAAGTTATAAATAACCAATCGAATAAAACTTTAAAATTAAGAGGAGTATATTTTTGTTTTACATATTTTTGGAATAATTAATAGTTCATTAAAAACGTAAAACACATGAAACGAAATCTCCTAATTTTGTTATTCGCAATCCTGTTGTTGAACTTTTCCTGCAAAGATGACGATACCGAATATCCAATAACCTATACGGGCAGCGTTTTTTCTGAATACAGCACAAAAGTATATTCTGCTGACGGAGAGATCACTGATTTACAGATAATCAAACAATATGTAGCTTCATTACAATCGATTTTGGATAGTCTTCGCGAATTAGAAGGAGTTAAAGAGGTGTCGATAACCTATTTCTCACCTATATCTGTTCATGTTTCGATAAACCCAACTGATGAAGTGATGAAGACAATGTCGGTTACAGAGCTAGATAAAAACATTGTATACGAAGACACAACGACTGTCATTTCAGTAATTCCTGAGATGTTCAATTTTGATTACTTATTGTATAAACCCATCAGTTACGAAGAGAAGTCAATCGCAGGAGTAGCGGGTTTCTATACAGCAAGCATATATAAACCCTGTTACTATGCCCGCAAAGATGGGGCTAATATTACCATGACCTTTTCAGACATGTATCGTCTGGGTAACAATTTTTGCACGTATTATATTGGTTTAAATAATGTTGTTAATGATGAGATTAAAAACATACTCATAAATCAAGATGTCTTGGTTGTTCAGGAATATACTTTGATATTAAAACCTTTTAATTGATTTTAAGTATTTTAGATCCTCCATGCTTTCAAAATTCTATCAGATCTAAAACAATTGTTTATCGAGAACTATTCACCTATTTTTGTGTCTAATTAAAAATAGAACAATCATGTTAAATATAGGAGATAAAGTCAAATTCCTGAACGACGTTGGAGGCGGTACCGTTAAAGGATTCCAGAGTAAAAATATCGCGGTGGTTGAGAACCAGGATGGGTTTGAGATCCCCATCATGATCAATCAGTTGGTTAAGATTGAAGATGCTACACCGTACGATAAAATCAACCGTGACTTCTCAAAAAAACCTGAGACTAAAAAGGTTGAACCGGTTCCCGAACCTAAACCGGCGATTGAAATCATTCCCGGAAACGATGCGCCAAAGTTCTTTATGGCTTTTTATCCAACCGATCAGGACAACCCCGTTGGAGGCGAGATAGAGGTTTATCTGATCAACGACAGCAACTACTCGCTGCTTTACCATTATTGCCATTTCGATGGCGAAACGTACAAAACAGTTGATGTAGGAGAGCTAGAACCCAATACAAAAAACTATCTCGAAGGAATATCGCAAGCCGATTTAAACAACTTGCCTAAATTTTGGTTTCGGATCATTCCTTACCGAAAGGACGAGAAAAAATTGACTGCCCCAATTGTAAAAGATGTTGAGGTTGCCGCTTTAAAATTCTACAAAGAAAAAAGTTTTGTGAAAAGCAGCTTTTTCAAGGGTAGGGCAATGGTTTTCGATTTGGTGCCAAATCCAATGTTGGAAGAGATTGGAAAGCTGACCGAAAAAGATTTCAAAAAGGTAGTTCAGGAGAAAGATGAGGATAACCGGCTTGAAGATCCCAAAAAAGAGAAAAAGAAAGTACCCGGAATTGTGGAGGTCAATCTACATATTGAAGAGTTGATTGAAAAGACCAGCGGGCTTTCAAACCACGAGATACTTCAAATTCAGATGGATAAGTTTCATTCTGAGATGAAAAGTGCTATCGAAAATCGTGTGAACCGAATTGTCTTTATCCACGGTGTTGGAAATGGTGTGTTGAAACAGGAAATCCACCGGAAACTGAAATCGACCTACGCGAAATACTTCTTTCAGGATGCATCGTTTCAGGAATATGGGTACGGAGCTACGATGGTGATTCTGAGAAGAAAATAATTTACAAATGTGCCAATTCGACAATGTGCCTATTCGGCAATGTGGTAATGTGTAAATTTGGTAATCTGGAAGTATGATTATTACAGCCGAAAGAGCCTTTTAATATTACAATTAAGGTTTTTTTTTACGATCAGCACAAACTACCTAAAGGGGTATCCTATGAATAACGCCGGGTTTTAACCCGGTGTGAGAATGTGAGACTACACTGATCGTCCGCGGTAGGATACTCTTTAATGAACTAGTCTACTTTCGTAAGAAAAGGGTAGAAACATCATGAACGTTTGTTGTTTATTTTTTTTAAACGTCTTATCCTGTTGCGTTATTATTCGATTTTTTTAATCCACAAATGTGAGTCACCATAAAGTTTTTCTGCTTTTGAATATATCAGGTACTTTTTATTGTGAGAAAAAAAGACATCATTATAATGACCAATTCTATTTTCCAATACTCTGATTGGAACCAACGTTCTTGAATCAACCTCGATAATCTGGCATTGATATTTGGTGGGGAAAGTTTTTCCTGCTATTTTTTCATAATCCCATAAGGATAGATTTGGCTGTAGATCATATCTGAAATAGCCATTATCTTTCCTGTATAAGTCAGTAACAAAGTACTTCTTGTCTGAAATATAAAATAATATGGTGTCACTGTTAGCTGTCCAGTTTAGGTTGAAAATTTCTTTACTAGCATTGACTATTCTCCATTGATTTGATTGTTGAATATCCATTATCCACAAATCTAATTCTGGGGTAAAACTCATATATACTACACCTGAACTATCTGGTTCTTTTAATGATTCCCCTTTTAAGAAAGCCACCCACCTTTTATCCGGAGAGATTTTATAATCAGAATAATTATCAGCTTCCTTTGTTAACCTGATTTCTTCAAAGGTTTCAATGTTCTTTTTGTTCAAATAATTGGAATCATTTAAATACACTATCCATTTATCATCAAGCCATTGAGGGTAACGACATCCTTCACACAGTTGTTTAAAATCTGTTCCATCAGTCTTTATGACCCCAATTTTTTTAAAACCATATTCAAATGCGATAGAACTATCGTCATCTGAAAATACAGGGTTTGACTCACTCTCGCTAAGTTCAATTAATCTTCTGTTTGAAATTTCTTTTGCGATAGGTAATGAATCAATATCCGAATTTGAATTGAGCATGGTTTTTTCAGTTCTGGTTCCATATTCATCTGGAGCAGAACCTACTCTCCCAGCAAACATGTTTTTTATGATTCCACCTGTTTTGGCATTTATAATTTTAACGTCATAATTGCTTCCAGGGTATTCATCACAAAGAAGGCTATAAACAACCCATATTGTGTCTTTTTTTAACTCAGTTTCATATTCTGATAACCCAATTTTTAATCCATTTCTTAGTGCTATACTTATGGCACTATCACTACTGATTATAGTTGTTTGAGCTATCAAATTTGGTAAAATGAGAACCACAAAAGCAATTGTATTTAATATTACTTGTATTTTTCTCATTTCCTTTTTTTAATAATGCCACCGAATAAATAAACGCAACGTTTCATTGTCGTCTTTTGATTTTCGGCAGTTGTCATAAGCGTTATTAAATTTGCTATTCAAATATAGGTTTTTCATTGTAACTATCATAACTCAAAATTGGATTTGTGCCTAAAAATCAGTGGGTTTTTATGATTAAATAAAAAATATGATTTCTTTCAGTTGACTTTGTTCTCTTCTATTTCGTCCGAAGGCAGATTCATTCTTTGAAGGGCTTTCCGTCGCGGACGATTATTCCGTGGGCGAAACATTTTCCCGGGGTTGAAACCCCGGGCTACCAATATTCCGCACCTATGATGCTTTTTCAAAGAATATCCAACATCCAGTATCGATCATCCGCATCCAGTATCCAGTCCCGCCCTACGGGATTTAACCAGGTTGATCTTCGATTCGCTTCGCTCAACTTCAAGTATCATTTTTCCCTGTTCTCGATTTTATCTTTTCATTTTCTTCTGGACCTTATCTGCTGCTAATTTGCCCGTAAGTATCGACATTGGAACTCCTGCCGGACTATAGGTCCACTGCCCAGCCTTAAATATGTTTGGAATGGCGGTTACCACCGATTTTTGTGCATCTTGTATTTTATTCGGAACCGGTATCGACTCTTGAAACGACCATCCTACAATTGCTCCTTCAGAACTTGCTATACGATTTTGTATACTTAGCGGAGTAAAACTAAAACTGTCCATGAGCTTTTCTTTTAGCATGGGGTAAATGGAGTTGGTAATTACATCTACTATTCTGGTTTCAAGTTCTTTTCTAAATTCATCGTACCAACCTGAATTTTTTAGTTTCTCGAACAAATCGTATTCCGTTAAAAAGCTGATAATGATTCCAGATTTACCTTCGGGTACAAAGCTTGAGTTTTTTAAACCGGGTATGGAAATTTCATAGGTATTCAATTCCGTAATTTTATCGAGCCAGACATACAGTTCTTCCTTTGTAACACTTTCCCAATTGTCGATCAATCGGTTTAGTTCCAAGGTGTGAAGATCACCCAAGCCTAAGCGTGAAGGAGAATAAAAGAAATGACCACTGGCAATCTTTTTAAAGGTTTCAAGTGGCTCGTCAACTTCAAGGAACAACGAATATACAGAGTCGCTACCACGTCTTTCGAGCATGGCTTTTTTTTCTTGTTCAAATTTAGTTTGAACTTTTTGAGCGAGTCCTTGTACCGATGTGTTTTTGTAAAAGTGTTTTAAATCGGCGGCCCATATCAGTTTATCGTAGGAATAGGTATTGTTTTGCTGGTCTTTTACCCATTGCTCTTGGGCATTAACTTCAGTAATTGTCGTTTTCGTTTTTACCTCTCCTCCCAGTTCCAGCACTTTCTTATAAACGGCATCGGCTAATGAACCAACTCCATTTACGGGGTATTTATAATCGAGGTAAAGCGAAAAATAACTAAGGGCAAAAAAGGCAGGTGTATGTCGGAAAAAATGCTGAGAAATAATATCTCGAAGCGATTGGTTTTTAATCATTGTTTCAAGATAGCTTTCAACGGGCATATTCATTTTGTTGATTTTTCCTATGGCGAAAATGAATTTTGGAAGCCAGGGCAATAACTCATTGAAGATGTATTTACGGTCGCTTTTTAAATCTTTAAAAAAAGGATTAGCAACACCATACAGTACATCCATGTGTTTCATTATTTGACGAATGGTTTTTATTATCGCATCAATTTCATCTTCGCTTTCGGGATAATACTTTTTTAAGAGCAGCGCATAATCGCCAACACTGCTTTTGTCTTTTATGTGTAGCACGTCCTTCTCGATGCCCACAGTAACCGGGCTTTTCACAAATTCAAGCTCGATACCCAGATCATCAAGCATGGGAATAATAATTCCGGCATCTTCGAGTGCACGAACCCCTGCTTCAAACTGAAAACCGTTATGTTTGAAAGAACTGACTAACCCACCACACTTGTCGTTTTTTTCGATTAGCAATACACTTTTCTTTTCTCGGGCAGCATAAGCAGCAGCAGTTAATCCTGCTATTCCACCTCCTACAATAAGGGTATCGTAATGATTGTTTGTCATTTGTTCTATTTTAATATAAGTACTTGTTTAAGTTACCAAGGTTTATACTCACCTCCCAAAGCTTTCTGGCTTCGTCAATGTCCCAAGCCGGTGGCGAAGGAATTTCTTGGGTGGTTAAACTAAAGAACTTACCACTAATGCCTTCCAGGTCTTCTGAAACCCCTAAATAATAGAGCGCTTCAGCAGCAATGTTGGTAGGTCGCAACATTTTTTCCAGTACATTTCTTTTGTACCACTTGTATAAACGGCCATTGTCTTTACCTGTATCCGATTCAACAGCTCCCGGATGCATGGAGTTGATGGTAACATTTGAACCGACAAATTTTTCTTTAAAAATGTGCATCGAAAGTAGTTGTGCGAGCTTTGCTGAACCATAAGCCTTCAAGCCTGAATAACGGTTTTTTTTCCAATGCAAATCATCTAAACTAAGGCCCCATGGAACAAAACGATGTCCCTCTGAATTATTCATAACGATTCGCGCATTTGGCTGATTTTTCAATTTTCCCATCAACCGATAATTGATGATAAAAGAAGAGAGATAGTTGACCACAAAAACAAGGTCAAATCCTTCGTCGGTCAATTGCTGTTTCGACAAGGTCAATCCCGCATTATGAATAAGCACATCTATGGGTCTTTCCATTTTCGAAAGCTGGTCTGCAATAGCGTGAATATCTTTTAGCTTACTTAAATCGGCAATCAAATAATCGCACTTTACGGCATAGCTTTCCTCAATCTCTGTTTTAAGTTCAATCGTTTTTCCCTCGTTACGATTTATACAAAGCAAGTCTGCGCCCATCGAAGCATATTTCATTGCAGTAAACTTTCCTATACCCGATGTAGTTCCAGTAATTACAACCAGTTTTTTCTCGAAACGACTAGAGCACACGAGAGGATCTTTCCCCCCATTTTTAACCATCGCAATTATTTGAGAAACCTCGTACTGCTTAAAATACTTCCAAAAGTTTTTATTTTTTGTCATGTTCTTTAATCAACCAAATTTACGATGCATGAACTTTCTGTACATTTTATTAAAACGCGGGATATTGTCAAAAATATCGCCCCATAGGTCGTAGTAATCTCTTTGATAAGCAATTTTGCCTTCCTTGTTTAGTGTCAACCTGCTTGCTCCATAGATTATTGAGCTTGGTCGTTTTTTAAAAATAATGGTCATTTCCCATTCAACAAAAATTATCGCTCCATCTTTAGTGGCATTAACAACGCGCATTTTCAGGTCGTTCGATCGGGTTGATAAACGTTCTGTCATGGTGGTAAAATCTTCTATCCCTTTAATGTATTGAATAGAGTCTTTAAATTCCATGTCTTTGGCATAGTAAGGAATAATATGCGACCAGTCAGGTTTACCTGCGTTATTGTAGGTTTTTGTCCACAACTCTTTTATTTGGTCAACAGTATCAATGGTATAAATAGCTGTATTCGAAACTGAATTGTTATCCATGTTTTATAGTTTGAAGTATGTGCTAAATTAAATTGTCGTAAGCTTAAAATAAAGGTTTTAATTTGAGAAAAACGCTGGCTCTATTGGAAAAATGCTATCCCGTATTTCCATTAATTTTTCCAAGGTATTGATATCGTCACTTATGGGAACCAAGATAACAGGATTCATTCCTATCGACGGATGTTGAACGTTGTTTGATGCTTGATCCAATATTTTTAACGATGCACCAACCACAAATTGCTCCGATTCATCTTTCACATTTCCGGTTAACGATCCATCGTTATTCAATGTAAGGTAATGGGTGAAAATCTCTCTCCGGGTAATGTATATTTCGCCGTTAATAATTTTTGCAATACTTATTTTTACGGTTACGCCTGGATTTCCATCGCCATCAGGGTCGGTTAAATTAGGATCGTTCCGATCTTTTACAAGTGGTTTCAACGGATCACCGTTAATGCCCAACAATGATGGAGTGGGGGGTCTTAGGATATGCCATTTGCCATCTTTCATACTAATCTCTACTTTTTGATCTTGAGGCATAATGGCTTGTACTGCCTTTTCGCTAAATTGAGATTTAATTAATTTTTGATTTATTTTATGCGAAGCCCAGAGAAATTTATGCGATTGCATTAAATCACCTGCACTGTCGAGGTAAAAGTCGGTAAAACCATAGGAGATAACAAAGGTGAGCATGGGCGTTTGCGTTGTTGTATCTTCGTAAGAAACCACATCGTAATGGGCATAATGGCCAACAAGTTGTTTCTTTATTGAATCGATACTTGTAACGGTAGCTTTCTCATTTTCGTATTTCGAGAAGTCGTAAAGCGGAGACTCAGGCCATGGTATTGGTTTAGCACAGGCATTAAAAATGAGCGAAATGCTAAGAATGAGCAGGTAATTTAGATATCGTTTTAGTGCCATAAATGCCAAATTATTTAAAATTGTTTATTTAAATAAAGCCTCAACATGGTAGCAGTCAAAAATGCAAAAAAAATATTCATGAATAAATACATTTCAAAAAATAAATATACAATATCCAAATCCATATAAAAACTCGTTTTATTGAATTATATAATCCTATGTGATATAAATGTATCAACCTGGATTTGATGCTTTCGTTTATTTATTTCCCCATTCGACCGAGACAATAATTTCATTTCTTCTGCCGATGAATTGGTATGGTGGGTTATACCCCAAAAATCGATAGTTTCCATAAGAAGTGATGCCATTTTCTTTCAAGAGATTTTGAAGTTTTTCTGAATAGAATTTTAAATCTTTATCAGAAGCAAATCCACCAAATTTTATTACAGCCACATATTCATCTGATGTATTTTCAATATGGACATTGGGGTCATTCGGTTTTGGCAGGTTATCTTTTGTATATTCAGAAGGCATAACAAAACTCATTGTTGAACCCTTTTCATCGATATTCATTTGGACAGGTGTGGTCATCGAGATTTTTGTATTGGACTCATTGCCGCCAAAAATATAGCCTGCAAGTTTCTGAAAACCGGGACCCGAAAGTTCCCTGTAGGTTTTTGCATTCGAATTAATTGTAGCAATAGTTGCTGATGGGTAAAACCTGATTTCAAAATCCTTATACTTGCGAATAAGTGAATGTTTTTGTCCTTCGGTTTTATTTGTTGATATCATTGTAAATGATTGAAGTAGAACGATTAATAAAACAATTACGATAATGAATATGATTACTACTTTCATTTTTTATTCTTTTTTTATTTTGTTCAAGGTTTGAATCTCAGTGCGTAATTCCTCTAATTTATTCATTATTTGAACATAAAGCTCTTCCGGGTTTTTATCCTTTAATTTTACATCTTCAAGTTCTTGCAATAATTCATTCTGACTATCCTGCATGCTGTTCATAATTACCCCTATAAATAAGTTCATAATTATCATAGCACCGATTAAAATAAAACTCGCAAAATACAGAAAAGGCCAGAAGGATATTATTTGCATATTGCCATTCGAAACCGGACCATAAATATGAGTATTCATTATATCTGTCCACCCTTCAAGGGTTAAGACTTTAAAAAGAGTGACCATGGTATGATGCAAATCACCAAAGTGCATGGGGTCGGAAGCTCCAAAAACAAACACACCTACAATTGCGTAAACATAAAATAGAATTGCAATAAGCAGAATGATATAACCCATTGATGGAATACTCTTTATTAATGCGCCAATAATAAGCCGAAGTTTCGGAAGAAAGGTTATCATACGGAGTATTCTTAAAACCCTTAATATTCGAAAAGCTGCAAAAAAATGTGTATCGCCTGCCGGAATGAGGCAAATGGCAACTATTACAAAATCAAATACATTCCAGGGGTCAAGGAAAAATTTCCAGGGTTTTTCCCCATTAGAAAGAATTTTCAAGCCTATTTCAATGACAAAGCATGCGATAATTAACTTATCAAGAAATACAAGTAAAAATCTGTGTTTCGATGCAATTTCGGAGTAAGTCTCAATGCCGATAATAATTGCAGAAAAAAGAATGAGGACAAATATGAAAACATTAAATGTTTTATTCTTAGTGATTTTTTGAGCTATTTCGGAAACGATTTTCATGGCTTTTTTACTTTTGAAAACATAATTTTTAACATGGGAAAAGAAGCAATAGCAATGAAGATCAATAAAATGTAAACTGAATATTTAATCACTTCAGGATATGCTTTTCCAATGAAATAACCCAGAGGCACAAGAGTACCAACCCATGTAATTGCCCCGAGAATATTGAAAAGAAGGAACTTGCGGAAAGAAAATGCCGATGCACCTGCAATCATGGGCACTAGTGTACGGATAATAGGCATAAAACGCCCAAGAATAAAAGCCCACATTCCAAAGCGGGTATAAAAGCCACTGCCACGTTCAAGATACTCCTTTTTAAAGAATCGTGATTTATTATCAGTAAATAACTTTCCTCCTAACCACTTTCCTTTGAAATATCCTGTTAAGTCACCCATGAATGATGCCGTAATAAGTAACAAAACCAGCCAAAAAAGTGGAATATCAAGGTAATGAGTTCCACAGAAAATTCCGGCAGCAAAAAGCATATAATCTCCTCCGGGCAACACAAATCCAAGGAAAAAACCTGTTTCAATATAAATAATCACCAGGATAAGCAATAAACCACCAAATTCAATGATGTGGTGAGTGTCAAATAAATAATTCCAAAAATTGCTTGCTAATAGAATCATAATAATAACCTATTTAGTTTTTTTTATTTTTAGCGAAAGGAAGATGCTGCCTGTAATTACAGCTGCTATAAAAATCAATGACCATTCGATTGGTATTTTGTATAAATCGATCAGAAGCATTTTTATTCCTACAAAAATCAACACAATAGCCAAGCCAAAACTCAACAACCAAAAGCGATGCACTACGCCTGCCAATGCAAAATAGAGGGAACGTAATCCGAGTATTGCAAACACATTGGAGGTATATACAATAAACTGGTCTTGAGTGATTGCTAAAATAGCAGGAATGCTGTCAACGGCAAAAATCAGATCAGAAGTTTCTATGAGCATCAATACCAGAAATAATGGCGTTATATAACGTTTGCCATTTAGTTTTACAAAAAAATGATCTTCCTGTAAATGAGGTGTTACAGGAATGAACTTTTTGACGAACCTTATTAATGGATTTTTATCTGGATTTATCGTTGCATTATTATGATAAAACATTTTATAGCCTGTGTAAATCAATAATGCACCAAAGAAATAGATTGTAAAATGAAATTTTTCGATGAGTGCAACCCCTGCAAATATGAAAATCACACGCATTATTAAAGCTCCAATAATTCCCCAAAACAACACTTTGTGCTGATATTTTGATGGGATCTGAAAGTAGGTGAAGATCATTATGAAAACAAATATATTATCAATGCTTAGAGCTTTTTCTACCAAATATCCGGTAAAAAACTCCAGTGCTTGTTGCTGGCCTTTCCAATAAAAAATTATTGCATTAAAGGTTAATGCTAGAAATACCCAGACAAAAGTCCAGGTTAATGCTTCCTTTACCGATACTTCATGAGTCTTTCGATGAAAAACACCTAGATCTAGTGCTAACATTAGCAATACAAAAGCATTAAATAGTATCCAGAAAATAATTGGTGTGTCCATTATTTTATATCTTAAAATTATTATTTGCTAGTAAGTATTAATAACAAAATTTCCTATGTGATATTCCAGTTCAGGAGGATAAGGATAAAAATATTTACTATTTTTTTAGTTCAAAATGGTTTAAGATTTTCTGCTGTAATCCACCTTATATCATCAATTCCTAATACCACCTGATAGGTTTTGGCAATAACCAGAATAAGAGCACAATCAGGTGAGTACATGAAGGATTCCAATTCGGGATGTTGTTTCAGATGCGCCTGAAAAGATGCCTCATTTTCTTCAATGCTGATCTCTTGTGTGTGTCCAATGATGGTCAGAACAACACTTTCCTTAAGACCTTTTGTGTTAACATGTTCTCCTTCAATGAGAACGGCCACTTTGTTGTTTTGCGTAAGATTTCGATACTTAAGCGTATTCCGATAAGTCGCAAAAATCAGTTGACTGAAATTTTCAACCGGGGTTATCGCTAATAAACTAGTATGTGGCTGACCATCACCCACTGTTGCCAGAACAGCAAATCTACTTGTATTAAGGATGCCCTCGATATACTCTTTTATTGTACTCTGCTTATTCATATCCATATTTAGCTGGTTATCCGGAAATATATTGTTGTATTTTGTTCGTTATCTGGAAATATTTCTAATCATTCCCCTGAAGATGAATCCATGTAAAGGCAGTACACTAAACCAGTATAACCTGCCCCATAATCCCAATGGTCTGAAAGTTGCTTTCTGATGTAAATTGTTGTCATCATCAATTCTGAATTCCAGCCAGGCCTCGCCGGGCAGTTTCATTTCTGCAAATAGCAGCAATCTTTTTTCTCTCTTGTCGGCAATCAGAACACGCCAAAAATCGAGGGTTTCACCCGGTGCTATCTGATTTTGATTTTTTCTGCCTCTTCTTAACCCAACACCACCAAACAGTTTGTCAATAAAGCCACGAACTCCCCAGAGCCAATCTGCGTAATACCAGCCGTTACTGCCGCCTATCGACCATATCCTATTTATAACTATTTCACTATCTGAAACATGAAGCTTCCTGTAATCAAAAAAACAACCATGTACCGGCACTTCGGCGAATCTTGAAATACCTTCGTTAAGTGTGTTGGATGTTAAAGCATCTTTCCAGCTCGAGGGGACCTGGTTTAACTCGATCTTTTCAAAAGCCTCGCGTATGGCATCCTCATAACTGACCGGAGTAATTCCAAGGATCTCTTTCAGATTGTTATCCTTGCAGATAACCTCCACTTTCATGCTGTCGACCAGGTTTTGTGCAAGTGAATAAGAAGTTGAGGTGATAAAGTATAACCAATACGATGAGAGTTTTGGTGTCATTACTGGAACAATACCAATCCATCGTTTAAGCCCCCTTACCTTTGCAAATCGCAACAACATCTGCTTATAGGTCATAATATCAGGCCCCCCGATGTCATAACTCCTATTAAATGTTTTTTCGTTGAGAAGCACTCCCGAAAGAAATTCAATAACATTGCGTATTGCAATAGGCTGAGACTTTGTATCAAGCCAGCGGGGAGCAATCATTACAGGCAATTTTTCAACCAGATCGCGTATGATTTCAAATGAAGCGCTTCCGGAACCAATAATGATACCGGCCCTGAGTGTTGTTAATGAATAGGATCCTGAACTGAGTATCTTTTCCACATTGCTTCTGCTGGTCAGGTGCTTCGATAATTTTTCCTCATTTACGATCCCGCTGAGATAAATAACCTGACGTGCTTTGGTTTGTTGAATGTAGTTTTTAAAATTGATTGCCGATGTCTCCTCCATTTTTCCAAAATCACCAGTTGAAGTTGACATGGAGTGAATAAGGTAATAGGCTGCATCAATGTCAGAAGGAATATTCTGAAGTGTGTCAGGTTTTAAAAAATCGACCTCAATTACTGATAAGTGCGTTGACTTGTATTTTTCTGTATCAAACCTTGCTTTGTCGCGGACACAACAAACCACCTCGTGACCATTGCCCAATAGCAGAGGAATTAATCGTTGTGCAATATATCCGGTTGCCCCGGTAAGAAGGATTCTCATTTTATGTTTATTTCAACATAAACAATTATCCAGACGCAATGTTTTCAAAGGGGGTCAAACGCACCATCATGTTTAGCTTATGAGTTTTTATTCCTAATTATACGGAAGTTGAATCGCCGTTTGTGAAAGAAGTAGCTTATCACAAAGCGGTATACCTTAATTATAAAAATCATTCTCTAAGTGATATTTTCAGCGGAATTTCAAATTAAAAAAGATTATTGCAATTTCATGATTCGTTTCTTAAATAGCTGGATAGAAGCTGATGTCATTATTATGCCAATACTCATCAAGATGAAAATTTTTGGCAGTATCGCTTTTAATGGCAGGGTTCTCCAGAAGATATCGTAAAATCCCTGGATACCCCAGTAGTTTATACTAATCAAAGCAATCTTTTGTAGTATGGATGGCATAATAAACAACGGAATCATACTTCCCCCTATAGCCGACATGATCAGAATAATCATTGTACTTAGGTTTTGGGCTTGTTGCCGTGTCTTTGCAAGCGCAGCCAAAAAAATGCCAAAACTTGATACGGCAAATGCCGTGGCGATAATCATTAATACTAATGCTGGAATATTGATACTTAGATCCATATTGAAAAAGAGCCAGGCAAATAGGAACATGGCCGTTAACTGTAAAATCGAAATAAAGAAAGCAAACAACATCTTACCAAAGAGTATTGAACTGCTCTTAAGTGGTGAATAGAGCAACCGGTTTATTGTTCCGTTTTCCTTTTCTTCCAAGATACTTGTTCCTACTCCCGCAACACTGAAGAGTAACATAAGTATTGCAGTACCGGCAACAGCCTGTATAAGTCCAAGTTTGGTGTCATTCTTAACCCCGACGTAAGATGTCCATTTTATGGCCGGTGAATTATTGTCGTTATTTAGAGCTGTACTAATGATATTGTCACCAGTGCTTTTGTCGATTTCAGGAAACTGGTTTTGAAGGTATTTTTCAATGCTCTTTTTAACGATAATTTCGCCTGTCGACGACATGAATGTGCTGATAATATTCTGTTGAAGAATCCCAATTTCCATTTCCCTCGACCGGTCATAGAATAGTTCAACGGGCATAGCATTGCCTGTTGCAAGTGAATCCTGAAATCCTTTGTAAATCATTAATGCACATGCATATTTGCCTTTAATTACAAGTTCTTTCGATTTTATGGAGTCAGAAATAATGACTTCAATATCTTCAAGAGAATCAATTTTTTGAATGATCTCTTTTGAAGACCTTGTTTGGTCAAGATCGGAAACCAACAATTTAACAGGTTCGGAACGACCATCGTAGGCTCCAATGCTTCCATAAGCAAATGCAAAAAGAATTATTAAGATAACTGGAAGCAAAAATGTGAGTATAACTGATCGCCGATCATGGAAAAACAGTGTCAGATCTTTTTTGAATAGTTTAAACATAACTTAATCTCTTAATTCTTTCCCTGTTAATTTCAAAAAGATTGATTCCAGATTCGCATCCTGGGTATATATTCTTTCAAAGTTTTTAATATCACTGATTTCCCGTAACTCATTCAACGTTCCCTGTGCAATAATTCGTCCATTATCAATGATTGCAATGCGGTCACAAAACCGTTCAGCTTCTTCCATATAGTGAGTTGTGTAGATAATCGTCATCCCTTCTTTGTTCAATCGCTTAATGAGTTCGAAAATATGATTTCTGTTTTGAGGATCAACACCAACGGTAGGTTCATCCAATACTAAAATCTTCGGATTATGTAATAACGAACAGGCTATATTAATCCTTCGCTTCATTCCCCCCGAGAATGTTTTAATTTTGTCATCCTTCCTGTTTACTAGATCTACAACCTCCAGTGTGTTTTTGACGTTGGCCCTAAGTTCCTGTTTTGGTATATGATATAATCCACCCCAGAACATCAGGTTTTCATACGCTGAAAGCTCTTCATACAAGGCAATTTCTTGAGGAACAACCCCCATTATCAACTTGATAGTATCTCCATCATCTTTAATATTGACCCCGTCAATAATAACATCACCTGAATCGGGTTTAATTAAAGTGTTTAAGATGTTTACAATTGTTGATTTACCGGCACCGTTTGGCCCCAGAATTCCAAAGATCTCTCCTTTTTCGATATTGAAGCTCACATTTTTGATGGCTTCAATATTTCCAAACGATTTCGATATAGATCTTACTGTTATCATTTTCAAAGTTTTGTGAATAGTGATTTGATTTTATTTCTTTTTCATTGCAAGACTCAACAAGTATTTGACCAATGTAATTTTATAAACCATTTATTCCAATTGTTAAAGATAATAGACTAAATGAAGAGAGTGGCATTAAGGGGGATAATTTAATTTCATCTAATTGTTTTTTCAATCTTCGTTTCGTTCGTAGTAGTATGCTCTTTAAAGAACTAATCTCCCTTTGGGTTTAACTGGAAAAAAGCAACACAGAGGGCCACAGAGTAGTCACAGAGTTTCGCAGAGAAAAAACCTGAAACGTATATGCTTATATGCTCTCTCGAGGTTAACTATCAATAGCCCTGGATTTACTGGCTGTGTAAAACTTAACCTTTTAAGGAAATTATGATAGGTATCTGAGACAATTTTTAAGTATCCAATTCTCACATTCTCATTTCTCATTTTCATACAGTCTCTAAAACGCGGGGTTACAAATATGTCGCACCTACGACGCTTTTTTTAGTATCGAGCATCCCCGCCTCCACTGAAGTTTCTGCGGGCAGGCAGTATCCGATATCCAACCTCAGTCAACTTCCGTCTTTTTCACTACCTTTGTCCCAAAGCAGATCGTTCTATCGATGCGCCTTTGGCGTATAGGAAAGTCCGGGCAGCACAGGGCACCCCGCTCTAGCCCTGAGTAATCGGGGAGGAGATGTTCGTGAGGGTATGGTAACGGAGAAGAAAATAACTTCCTGAGGGAGTTTTACGATTGTGGGAAAACCCGCCTTCGCTAAAGCTTCGGCGGGTAAAGGTGAGAAGGTGGGGTAAGAGCCCACCGGTAGTGGTGGCAACATCGTTAGCCGTTCGTCCCGGGGGATGCAAAACCAAATATATCCTGAAAGCTACGGCACACAGCGGCCCGTTGTGGTTTTTCTATCCCGATCCCGATAGCTATCGGGACGGGAGAAAAGTTCAGGAGGGGTAGGTCGCTTAGATAAATGATAGAACCCCGACGTTAAGTCGGGGACAGAACCCGGCTTACAGGTCTGCTTTTTTTAACTTTTTTGACATGAAGATCGTATCCTATTTATTGATTATCTCCAGAGGATTTTCCAACATTGGAAGGTTTCTTATCTGTCTTTTTGTATTCTCTGACCTCTGATTCTTTTTAACATTTTTCCTTTTATTAAACCTATATCCTGTCTGATAGGTTTCTATTGATGGACAGTAATTTCCGTATTCCATTTCAACTTGTTTTCATTAACAACTATAGTATGAATGCTTTTTTTGGATTCTTGAATGAAATAACCCAACTTGTTGAAAAGCAACATTCCAATCACCGCAAACCATTAAACTGGTTTCATCCTTATAAATCGGTTTATCTCGAAGAGCAAAAAGAGGAACTCATAGCACAGATTGGGAGTAAATTGCAGTGGAGTTTTAAAGACACAAAACCATGGGTGAACTCGCTTTCGCCGGGCTGTCGTATTTGTGGGGAAGGGGAGTGGTCGTGCCTTTTCGTGACCGGAAAATGCAATGCAAACTGTTTCTATTGCCCGGCGGTTCAGGATAAAGATGAAACTCCGCAAACACAAAAACTGTTGTTCGAAACGCCTCAAACTTATGTCGATTACATCAACCGGTTCAAATTCAAAGGGGTAAGTTTTAGTGGTGGGGAACCATTATTATTTTTTGACCGAACGTTGGGTTTTATCCGGAATGTACGACAGAAATGCGATCCATCTATCTATATCTGGATGTACACCAACGGGATATTGGCAACCGATGAAAAATTCCGGTTGCTTGCTGAAGCCGGACTTAATGAAATCCGGTTCGACCTGGGTGCGGTAAACTATAATCCAAAAGTGCTGAAAAACGCTTCTCAATTTATTGAAAATGTAACGGTTGAAATTCCTGCTGTTCCTGAGGATAAAGAAAAATTGTATGCGGTATTGCCTGAGTTGTGCGAGTATGGTGTTACTAATCTGAATCTACACCAGCTGCGGCTCACAACCTACAATGCTTCAAATCTGCTGAAAAACGATTACACCTATTTGCACGGCGAACAACCTACGGTGATAGAATCAGAAATAACTGCCCTCGAAATAATTGATTTTGTGATTTATAATGAACTTCCAATCGGAGTAAACTACTGTAATTTTCAATTTAAAAACAGGTTTCAAAAGGCAGGGTTTAGGAAAAAGATGGCAGCTGAACTCAAAATCAGTGGAGAAGAGATTACTGAAAAGGGTTTTTTAAGAAGAATTGAAATCGCAGATAATAATGGTTTTAGAGCAATAGCGTTATCTGATTTAAAGGACTCAAGGTCAATCTTTAACCAGATTAAAATTTCATATTCAGGCAAAGCGCTCGAAAACCTGAATCCGCAAAACTCTATCCGGAATTATCAAATCGACTCAGTATTTTACCCGGTTGTTGAAGGTCTTGTGGCTGAGTCAATTGTTTTAACCGGGTCGCTTATCGATGAATTTCTTGAAATGATTTCAAGTTCAGGGATCAATATACCCGACCACACACTTCTTTTTGAAGCATGGAAATGTGAATTTATCGAAGAAGGGTTAAGGGAATACTTTTAGTCATTAGTTAAGGGAAAAAGTCATTAGTCATTAGGAAAGCTTGCAGACATTTTTTTACTTTTTTACTTTTTCTAATGACTAATAACTAATGACTGTCTAGTTCTTCATCCACTTTTTCAAGCTATATTTCTGGGCAACTTCCTCTTTTTTTACCGGTTCCAATGTGCCCATATAAGCTTTCCACCCAGGGCAAAAATTAATGTGCCAGCGCCAGAACCTTCCAGCAAACGATTTCGGTTTTGCGTCGTATTTGACCCTCATTGAACAATTTTCACAATTATTTTCTGCTGCCATGATTGTTGATTTTTTGATTTAAATTGAATCCAAATTTATAAAAAATGTGAAGACAAGCAGGTATAAATAAAAGATAAATGCCATTGAACAAGAGATAAACGATGAAATAATGTCGGTGAATGGCGGAAGATCAGCGTGCTGGTTCTATATTTCAAACTGCCATAAGAAGCCTGCAATTCATGGTTAAAAACGTAAAAAAGTTACTATCCGGTTTTTTTCCATTTTACTATTTGCAGAAAGGAAAAGAACATATATATTTGCAACGCCTTTGAAAAACCGTTTTTCAAGGTTTCGTTCTTTAAAAGAGTGTTTGTTTAAATCCATAAAAAGATCGGTTCTGAAATTTCAGGGCACTAAAAATATTTTTTGGTGCGGTAGTTCAGTTGGTTAGAATAACGGCCTGTCACGCCGTGGGTCGCGGGTTCGAGTCCCGTCCGCACCGCTCAATTTTATGGAGTTCAAACGCTTTAACTGGTGTAGTATTTTCCCGAGTTTTCGGGATTAGAATAACGGCCTGTTATCCCGATTACTCGGGATGGGTTCAAGTTTCAGTATCACCACCAGTGAAAAAACTTAATTACCAAAAGGTGCGGTAGTTCAGTTGGTTAGAATAACGGCCTGTCACGCCGTGGGTCGCGGGTTCGAGTCCCGTCCGCACCGCCAACAAATCAAAAGGTTGCTTCGAAAGAGGTGACCTTTTTTTGACTGTAACAACTCCTAACTTATAAAATGATGTTTTATACTTACATCATACAAAGTCAAAAAGATTTTAGCTTCTATATCGGTCATTCATCAGATATTGAGAAACGGCTTGAATATCACAATCAAGGATTATCCAGATATACATCCAGAAAAATTCCTTGGAAACTTGTTTATATTGAGACTTTTCAGACCAAAAAGGAAGCCAATCAAAGAGAATTATTCTTAAAGAAGCAACGAAATCGTTCTTATTATGAAAGGTTGATTTTAAGTGAATCGAATGAAGTTGACAAAATAATTTCAGCGATAACCGGATGATCTGTAATCCCGAGAGCTCGGGATAGGCCGCGGGTTTCCCGATGGCTCGGGATCCGCACCGCCAACAAAAGTAAGGTTGCTTCGAAAGAGGTGACCTTTTTTATTTATTTTTATAACCACAATAGGCACAATAGTACACAATAGAAGATCTTCATTTTCAACAAAAAAGTCAAATATCAAGGATTTCATTGACTGAAAGGTATAATTCTATTGATGAAAAGGCAACAAATTGTTATATGTTTTTTAATTAGAACTATTTGACCTATTGTGCCTAATGTGGTTTAAGTATATTCATTAAGGCTTGGAATTTGCTCGAAAAGGGCTGTTTGAAAAGAAACTCTTTTTTGTATATTAGTCCCCCAATCAATTAAGTCTCAAAATTGCCGCCCAATGTCTTTATTTCAAAAAATGAACATTCTACCTGATATTCGTAAATTCACGAAAGGCAACTACTTCCTGATGCTTATCTGGCGACTTGGAATTGTTTTTCTACTCTTTTCTGTGCAACGAATCCTGTTTTATTGGTTTAACCTCGACCTGTTTCCCGGAATTTCAACAGCTCACCTGACTGATTTAATGGTTTCTGGTTTTAAATTCGACCTCTCAGCGGTTCTCTATGTCAACCTTCTTTTTATGCTGATGATGGTGCTTCCTTTCCCGTTTAAGTACAACAAATGGTATAAAGCTGTGGCTAAATGGGTATTCCTGACAACGAACAGTATTGCTTTCGTTGCCAATCTTGTCGACTTTGTTTATTTTCGGTATACATTACGACGAAGCGATTTTGGTGTTTTCAGTGAGTTTAAAAATGAAGATAATTTATTGAAGATATTTTTTACGGCCATGGTTCAGAACTGGTATCTGGTCGTTCTTTTTCTTGTTTTGGTTGCAATTATCTATTTTATATATGGCGACCACCGGCGGAGTTCGCTTGCCAAATCATTATGGGTGTTTTATCCCGTTTCTCTGGCTGTCATGGCACTAACATTATTGTTAACTGTTGGTGGAATCAGAGGGGCATTGATTCAATCCACACGGCCAATTACAATAAGCAACGCCCTTGAAAAAGTTTCGAAACCAATTGAAACTGCGATTGTACTCAACACCCCGTTTTCAATGATCCGTACGATCAAGAGGACCCGTTTGGAAAGGGTCGATTATTTTACCGAAGAAGAAATTAAGGAAATTTATACGCCTATCCATCAGGGAGCTGCCAAAGGGAATTTTAAGTCTGAAAATGTCGTAATACTGATTCTTGAAAGCTTTACTAAAGAGGTTTCGGGGGTGTTGAACCCCGATTTGGAAGATGGAAAGTACAAAGGTTACACTCCGTTTCTCGATTCGTTGATTCAGCACAGTTATATCTGGGAGTATTCCTATGCAAACGGCAGAAAGTCGATTGATGCCATTCCTTCCGTAATTGCCGGGATTCCATCACTGGTTCAACCTTTCGTGTTGTCGCGCTACTCACTGAACGATATGGAAAGTCTTGCTGCTTTGTTAAAACACAAAGGTTATAGTACCTCTTTTTTTCATGGGGCACCCAATATTTCGATGGGTTTTAAAGCGATTACAAATCTACTTTCTGTTGATCATTATTATGGATTGGATGAATATGGTGGTAATCGCGATTCCAATGGTTTCTGGGGCATCCACGATGAACCTTACCTGGCTTGGTGTGCCGATGCTTTTGGTAAATTACAAAGACCATTCTTCGCTTCGGTATTTACTCTTACATCACATCATCCTTATATTGTCCCTGAGAAGTACCGCGACAGGTTTTTGGGAGGAGCAAACAACCCGATTTACGGAGTCGTTCAATATACTGATATGGCACTACAACACTTTTTTGCGAAGGCATCAAAGACCGACTGGTTTAACAACACACTTTTTGTATTGGTTGCCGACCACTCGCTTGCCCCGGTCGATCATGAGAAATATAAATCGACCATTGGTTCATTTTCCGTTCCTGTAATATTTTATAAGCCCGGCAGTTCTTTGGTTGGCCATGATTCTTCGCTTGTACAGCAAATCGATATTTTCCCCTCCGTGCTTGGATATCTGAACTATGATGAGCCTTGGTTTTCTTTTGGAAATAACCGGTTTAACACCAGCGAAAAACCTTTTGTTGTGAATTATTTTAATGGTTTATTCCAGTTTATGGAAGATGGTTATTTGTTACAGTTCGATGGAAAAAAGGCTGTTGGTGTTTACAATTATAAGGACGACATTACTTTGAAAAACAACCTGCTAGGAAAAAACTCTTCAATTGATGAGGCTCTGTTGAGAAGGTTAAAGGCATTTATCCAGCAATACAACAATAGGATGGTTGATAATAAACTGAGTGTTGAATAAGGGTAAAATCCACAATGACTATGTACGTACTTCGGTACATAGGTCACATAGTATTTATTTTCTATTGTGCCTACTGTGGTTTAAAATTTTATACGGTAGACGCTCTGAAAAAACTAAAATGCACGCTCCCGTAACTTCGCATATCGTAAAAACCGGGAAGTGTACTGAAATCGAATTGTTTGGAGTGTTCCACAATCAGGAATCCACCCTCTTTCAGTAGGTTTTCTTTTAATATTAGTTCAGGTATTTCCAATACACGCGGATGGTCAAAAGGGGCGTCGGAAAAAATAATATCGTATTTTACGCGGTGGCTTTTCAAAAATTTAAAAACATCGGCACGATAAACCTTGGCTATTTCACCGAGTTCTTTAAGTACCGATTTAATGAACTCGATATGCTTGAAATTCAATTCAACCATGGTTACATCGGTACATCCTCTCGAAATGAATTCATAACTGATGCTGCCCGTGCCCGAGAAAAGTTCCAGAAATTTCACGGTTTCAAAATCGATGCTATTGGCGAGAATGTTGAAAAGGCTCTCTTTCGCAAAATCGGTTGTAGGGCGGGCTTTAAAATTTTTTCCTCCCGGATCAAATACCCGGCCCCTGTATTTGCCGCTAATTATTCGCATAATGTAAGTTCTATTTGAGGAAGTAAAAAATATTCAGGTGTTTTTGGAAATGAATGGCTTACTGAATAGTGGTTTCGGATACGGGCAAATTCAACTTTTTCAAAATAATTTTTTAGTGAACCGGCCAACTCCGAGTGTTGTTCAATTTTTCCAAACAGCTTCAGTTCCACATTCGGATTGATGTTTAGTTTTTTGGCAACACTGAGTATATAATAAAGGCAATCGATGCTATTCTTGATGTAGAAATGGTTGATGAAGTGAATTTTACGGTTTGAAATGAAGCAAACCAACAACAAATCACCGAATTTGGAAATCAGGAATTGAGGTAGCGTTGTTTTTTGTTTCAATCCATAATTGAGAATGGGAAGGGGAGTGGCAAAAAACTCAACATCAGTAAATTTGTCTTTTATGCAACGATAAACAACGCCTGGAACCGAAAACAAAAGCGATGTGGCAGAGGGAACAACGACATTGCTTAATACCTGTTCGTCTCTTGTTTTGTCGAAAGTAAGGTAAAACAGGGCATTCCGGTTAGGTTCATCAACGATCGGATCAGGGATCATGATGGAACGTTTATTTATAAAACTAGCTTTTACCTTTTTAAATGTATAATTAAGGATTGGTTCGTTTTTGAAAAGTTGATCAAGTTCAGTTTTAAGCTCGAAAGGGGTTGCTGAAATCCCCTCATGTTCAAGCATGAATATAAATTTGTTGGTAACCGGATCGAATACCAAAAAATTGATTCCATTGAGTGAACACTGAATGGATAATATGTAATTCTGACAATTGTTCGTGTCGAAGCGCTCGTCGATAAATCTGGTGTTAACCATGCTTTCTCTCATTCCATTTTATTCCGGTTCCCGATTTTGCGATTATTCCCTGAAAAGTAATAACATAAAATAGGGGTTGCCAGATATTTTTTCGGCATTGTTTGCAAATTTATATAAAATATTAAATTTAGTTCCCGGCTAAAAATTAATTTAGTCAATATGTTCGAAAAGAAACTTGCTCAAATTATTTTGAAAGATTTGGAGGTTGAACCAACAGCAAGTCAGCAAAATGCGGTTGAAGTGCTTTCCTCCTTTTTATTCGATGATGACCAACATTCCCTTTTTTTATTGAAAGGATATGCCGGAACGGGCAAAACGTTACTGGTAAGCGCCCTTGTGAAAGCGCTTAAACAGTTCAGAATCTCAACCGATTTGCTTGCGCCTACCGGAAGGGCAGCCAAAGTATTGTCGGTTTATACCCATAAACAAGCTTTCACTATTCACAAAAAAATATACCGGCAGCAGTCTTCTTCCGATGGGTCAGGGCAGTTTGTTCTGGATTTCAACAAACAATCGAATACCTTGTTCATTGTCGACGAAGCGTCAATGATCTCGAATTCTTCAGCCGACTATTCTGTATTTGGCACAGGCCAGCTGCTCGACGACCTGATTGAATATGTCTACAACGGTAAAAATTGCCGGTTGATGCTGGTGGGCGATACAGCCCAGCTTCCACCAGTGAATTTATCGATCAGTCCTGCACTTGATGTCAAGGTGCTCGAAGATTACAACATGAAGGTCTATTCAGCCGTTTTGAGCGACGTTGTCAGGCAATCCGAAGAATCGGGCATATTGTACAACGCCACGGCAATACGGTATCATATCAAGCATAAACGAACGGGTGACTTTTTCAAAATTAAGCTCGAAGGGATGGATGACATCCGGTCGATCAAAGGCGACGAACTGATCGACACCATCAGCGACTGTTACGGAAAGTATGGCGAGGAAGAAACGATCATCATTACTCGGTCGAACAAGCGGGCCAACAAATTCAACGAAGGGATACGAAAAACCATCCTATGGCGTGAAGAGGAGCTTGAAGCGGGCGATATTCTCATGGTAGTGAAAAACAATTATTTCTACTCCGAACCCGACGAAAACCTCGATTTTATCGCGAACGGCGATATTGCCAAAGTGGTGAAGGTTTTTAAAACGGAAGAGATGTATGGTTTCCGTTATGCCAATGTGCGTCTTCAGTTTATCGACTATGGAGATTTCGAGCTGGAATGCAAAATATTCCTCGATACCCTGACGCTGGAGGCGCCTTCGTTTGGAAATGAACAGAATCAAAAGCTTTTCAACGCATTGCAGGAGGATTATTTGCACATCCGAAGCAAGAAAAAGCGGTGGGAGGAGATCAAGCAGAATGAGTATTTTAACGCGCTGCAGGTGAAGTTTGCCTACTCAGTTACCTGTCATAAAGCGCAGGGTGGACAGTGGAAAGCCGTTTTCATCGATCATGGTTACCTGACCCAGGAGATGCTCACCATCGATTATTTACGTTGGTTCTATACCGCTTTTACCCGTCCCCGCGAGAAGCTATTTCTGGTAAACTTTGATAAGAAGTTTTTTGGGGAAGAAGATTAAAGTTGAAATGAGCACTGAGAGGGTGAGAAAAAGTGGACTAGTTCTGCCTTCGCTGAAGCTTCGGCGGACAGATTTAAAGCCGCATTAGTAGCTAAATATATCCAATTTCGGATTCTGTTAGAACAAAGGATGTCTTCATTTACGAGATTACATTTTATAGATTTGGCGAGTAATTTAAACTTAAAATTCCCCCTGCTGCTCTGCAAAAGCCAGTTGTTCCAACGTTTATATACTTTTGTGCTTATTGGGGAAACCTGACCAGCTTAAGTGAGTAGATTCGTCCATATTTTATCCAAATATCGCTGAATGAGATCCAATGCGAATTAAATGAAGTTCGTCTTCTTCTATATCAATTTTGTATAAAATCAATAAATCGGGTTTTAGATGTATATCGGTAAACCCTTTTTTATCTCCGGTTAATGGGTGTTCTTTGTACTCCTTGGGCAGAGAAATACCTTTAACGAGTAAGATAACAACATTTTGAAACAATTCAACCAACTGTTTGTCATTTCTAACTTTCTTAAAATCTTTCTTGAATTGAGTGCTTCTGACAATAACTATTTAATCAGTCATTAAATCTTTCATCAAACTGTCAACGGAGGAATGACGTTTGCCTTTACCGTGTTTTAATTCGTGAATAGCATCGTTTGTTGCCTTCATTCCCGTTTCTTCATAAGTGACTTTAAAAAAGCCCACATTTTGAAGCATTTCAATTATGCTTTTTGCTCCGGCATTTCTCGCATCAAATTCTAAAATTACCCTGGTTGCCATAAATCAAATATTTATACAAATATAATCGATTTTCATGTTTTTTCTCCTACCCCCTCGAATATACAACACTCTTTTTCAAAGCTACTGGTGCGAACAACCCGGTCAGTAGGGGCAATGGGCACGGTGAGAAACCCGGACTGAAGGGCCAGTTTATTTTAGCCCGGGGCAAGTGAACTCGATGTTGAATCGGGAGAACGTCGCCCCGGGTTGAAGTATCAACATTGAAATCGTCCGCGGTAGGATCAGCATAAAAGGGCAACACAACATTCGGACGAAGCAGTAGTGGTTTCCCAACAATTGTTGTTAGGATTCGTTTCCGTCCGAATGAAAATTTGTTTTTCAAACGGGCATTTATTCGTGGACGGTATTTGGCGTTTTTTCATAACCCCGGGCGATGCCCGGGGCTGAAATCATTATGGCTTTCAGCCAATTGATAAGGTGCGGATTTGTTTCCATTACTGCCAACTGGTCTGCAACCGCTGTTAGACATTTGCCGCAACCCTCGCACCCGCCAACCCGAAAATTGTCCAGACACGATTAATAGGATTAAATGATTTTCAGGATTTTTAAAATATTTGTCACAAACCACTAACACTGCCAGACCTTTTCCGCAATCTCCGCAAGCGAAAACCCGAAAGCGTCTTTTTTTTGACCTTTCGGCGGTTTAAAAAAGATGCTGCCCTGCAAAAGCCAGTTGTTCCAATGTTTTTAATTAGCTTTTGCGATTATTGGGGAAACCAGACTAACGGGGTGATAAACATGAATGACAAAAATATCTATTTGTCAAAATAATGACCATGCATCGAAAGAATATGGATTGCATTTGTCTTTATCTCGTATATAAGCCGTTTTTTCTTGTCTATTTCACGTGACCATAGGCCACTTAGTTCGTATTTCAGCTCTTCGGGTTTACCAATACCTTTTTCTGGATGTAGTTGTATATCGGATATTAATTTTGAAATCTTCTTTTGAACACTAAGGTTGCCACTATTCTTCCATAATTTGATGTCATTCAGGGCTTTTGCTTTGTAAATTATTTCCATAAATCCTCTGTCTTAATGGCTTTACCTTCACTTTCCCTGGATTTTAGAATTTCTTTTATAAACTCAGGATTATATGGACTTGATTGCTCTTGAACAGTATCTTCAGAAACAATTGTAACAACCTCATCCATTGCCTTAATGAGGTTAATTAAGCTTTTCCCTTTTGGTGTTTTCTCATTTATTGTCAGTGTATAAGTTGCCATAACCTTAATTTTTAAACAAAGATATAAAATTTACAACTACCTCGTTTCTGATACATTCAAAGGGTAACAGAGATTCAGCAGAATCCTTAATAGCAAACGGAAGAAACCAACGAACTTGAAAATCCTGTTAAGTTGGTTGTATCGCCCGATGCAGATTACCGAACCAGTGGTCTTCGGTGCTGTCAGGTCTTCGGTGCTGACAGACCTATGCTGCAACCTACGTACCCGCCAACCCCAAAAATTGTCTGAACCATGATTTGCATGATTAAATGATTTACATGATTTTTAAAAGGTAATTGTACTGCCAGCCCTTTGCAATAACCTACGAACCCGAAAACCCGACCCCGAGGCCTCGGGGTCGGCGTTTAAAAAAATGAAATTCCCCTGCCGCTCTGCAAAAGCCAGTTTTTCAATGTTTTTAATAAGCTTTTGCGCTTATTGGGGAAACCCGTACAGCAAGGATTAAATCCAAGAAGCTTTCAGTACCCGACCTAAAGGTGGATTAATCTTCATTGGATAGAAAGCCTATTCTTTTTCTGGGTTTAGGATTTTCTTGTTTTTCAATCAACTCATCTAAATATTTAAAAACCAATTCGATGTTTTTATCTTGATTAGCAAGTTTCTTCTTTACTTCTTCAATTTCAAGTTTCATGCTAAGATTGTCGGTAAGAAATTCACGAACTTTTGTAAATATCCGCATAATTTGGATATTTACTTTTATTGCTTTTTCACTATTCAATACACTCGACAGCATTAACACGCCGTGCTCTGTAAATACAAAAGGGGGTTTTCTTCTTCCGCCCCAACTTGAGGTCGCAATTTGCGACTTCAAGTTTTTGAATTCAGTTTCTGTTAACTCGAACATAAAATCAATGGGAAAACGGCTAGCATTACGTTTTACCTGTTCGTTCAACCGCTTGGTTTCCACTCCGTAAAGTTCCGCCAAATCACTATCAATCATTACTTTCTGACCTCGAATGAGGTAGATCTTGTTCATGATAATTTCATCGGGGATGACCAAATTGTGCTCGGTATTGCTCATATTTAAGGCATTTTAATGGTTAAAAAACCAACTTAAAGACGCATTATTGACAGGTTGCCTAAAAATACAAATAATAGCTGAACAATTTTTTTTCTTTACTGTGCCTAATCCATTGAAATCAGGAATACAGATGTGGCGAAAAATAGTCTGAATCACCGAGTAATCGGGGCAGGCAACGTTTTACAGGATTAAATGATTTACAGGATTTTTAGCTGCTACCGGTTTCACACGCGTGTGAAACCGGTAACAAGGCAAGTAACTTTAACACAAATTACCCCTGCTGCCCTGCAAAAGCCAGTTGTTCTAACGTTTTTAATAAGCTTTTGCGCTTATTGGGGGAAACCCGTATAGCGATTACCTGCCCTGTAATACTTCCGTTGATTGCTGTGTACTAATTATCCCCAGGATATAAATTGTATCCTCGTTTACCCGATAGAGAATTTTGTAATTTGACCGAACAACTATTCTTCGATACTTGGGATTTATGTCGTCAATCTGAAATTGTTTTGCGAAATGGACGTTTTGGGGACTTTTAAGGATATCCGATCTTACATTTTTTGCTCCTTGCAACGATTTTGTTTTCCAAAAATCATAGATGTTTTTCAAATCTTGTTTAGCAAGGGAAGTCCAGATAATTCTATAATTGTTCATTACCAATTATCTACTTCTTTTTCAAGATTTTCATGAGTAATAAAATCGCCGGATTTTATCTGTTTTTCAGCAACAAGTAACCGTTCGTTATATTGCTTCATTGTTAGAGGCTTCCCATCTGTTGTATAGCCAACTGTCATCTCCTCGTCAAGGATATTGCTGATTTTATCCAGTAAGGAT
>Ga0209800_10001082_pt1 | contig 31724 bp, 32 predicted proteins | sample Higcelweek8metaG_FD_187174 | JGI IMG/M metagenome (GOLD analysis project Ga0209800, IMG submission 187174) | Freshwater pond sediment microbial communities from the University of Edinburgh, under environmental carbon perturbations - High... | ecosystem: Environmental > Aquatic > Freshwater >...
TCAAGTTTCGCTTCGGCTGCGGGGGGATACTGGTCCGGCATAAGCGAGATCAGCTTCGCGCGGGAAATACCGGCCGCGTACGAGGCGAGGGTCTCGGCTTCAAAAAGGGAATTCTCGAGGCCCGCCTGCGCGAGCCTCGCCGCTGTCTGTGAAAGAACTTCCGCAGTACGCACAGCCCCTCCCGCTAAAAATTTTTCAGTAAAATAACATCATTAAATGAAAATATATCTCTGCGGCAGCCTGCTGCGCGGATCACTGGTTTTTCAGAAGCTCCTGAATCTCGTTCTTCTTCAGCGGCTCGATCAGCCCGCCGAGCTCGCCGTTGAGGATCGACTCAAGAGAGTAAAGCGTAAGGCCGATACGATGGTCTGTCACGCGCGACTCGCGGAAGTTGTACGTGCGGATACGTTCGCTGCGGTCACCCGACCCCACCTGCGACTTGCGAAGGCGCGACTCTTCGGCCTGCCGCTTCGTCTCTTCTATCTCGAAAAGGCGTGCGCGCAAAACCTTCATCGCCTTGAGCTTGTTTTTCAGCTGGGACTTTTCGTCCTGGCAGGTCACCACCAATCCCGTCGGGATATGAGTGACACGCACCGCCGAATCGGTGGTGTTGACCGACTGTCCGCCGTGCCCCGATGAGCGGTATACGTCAATGCGCAGATCCTCGTTACGGATCTCGACGTCGGTCTCTTCGGCTTCGGGCATAACCGCGACGGTCACCGCAGAGGTATGGATGCGCCCGCCCGACTCGGTCTCGGGCACCCGCTGCACGCGGTGTGCGCCAGATTCATATTTGAGATCGTCATAGACATTTGTTCCTGAAACCGAGAAGACAATCTCTTTAAGACCGCCGATCTCGGTCTGGCTGCGCTCAAGAATCTCGGTACGCCAGTCGTGAATGTCGGCGTAACGCTGGTACATTCTGAAAAGATCCGAGACGAAAAGCGCCGCCTCCTCACCGCCGGTACCGGCTCTGATCTCGATGATGACATCCTTGCCCGAGTTGCGATCCTTCGGCAGAAGCATGATAGTCAGTTCATCCTCAAGATCGAGCCGTTTGCGCTCGAGAGAGCCGAGCTCCTCCTGCAGCATCTCGCGCATATCGCCGTCCCTCTCGCTTTCCATAAGGGAGGAAGTCTTACGCAGTGAATTCATCACATTCGAATACTCAGAGGCCTTCTTTACAAGGTCTTCAAGACGGGCATACTCGCGGTTGAGTTCGGCAAACTGTTTTTGATCTTTGATTATTTCGGGGTCAGAAAGCTGGCGTTCAATGAGGCGGTATCTGTCAATAACGGCCAGAAGGCGCTTTTCCATGGGTAATCCTGCATTTTGTCGTACGAAGAAATTGCTCCCGAGAGGATTCGAACCTCCGGCACATAGTTTAGGAAACTACTGCTCTATCCGCCTGAGCTACGGGAGCGGGGAATTTAAAAAGCTTTAAACACAGCTGCATCGTCACCCGGATACCGTGCGATGTCCGTGCGGCTTATTTTGAAAAAATCTGCTTTCTTCTTGAATTTACGAGGCGTTGGAAGTCAAGCACATTCTTCACGAGAATTCTGTTGGACACTATCTCAATCTTGCCTGTATTTGCAAGCTGTTTCAGCGCATTCTGCGCCTCTTCCATCGAAATTGCGGCCCAGTTGCATATTTCCTGCTGATTTGTCTCGAGAGTGATCTGATGATGCAGATCCAGTGAGGGATTGGATTCCGCGAGCATGCACATCACGTCCATCACCTTGAGCATCGGCTCATTCAGAAGAAGGATCATCAGGCGCCGCTTCGCGTCATAAATGCGTTTTGAAAATACCACGAGAAGCCGATAGGCCAGATCCTTGTTGCCCGCAAGCAGCGCGTCAAAATTGTCACGGTGAAACTTCAGAACTTTTGAGCGGGCGAGCGCAATTGCCGTGGCGGAACGGGGCTCCGCCTCGAGAATGGCCATCTCTCCGAAAACATCGCCCTCTTTCATGACATCCATCGTCTTTTCTTTGCTGTTGATTATTTTGACGATACCGATTTTACCGGAATGCACAAAATAGAATGCATCTCCCGGTTCAAACTCGCAGAAAATTATGTCTCCGGGGGAGTATTCGACCCCGAATTTGTCAAGGAAACGGTCATCCAGCATCATTGTCGCCACAATTATCCCCCGATCACTTTATCTGGCGCAACGCGCCGACAGCCTGCTGTGTTATATCGTCTCTCGGAGTCATGGACGCGACCTTTTTGAGGTAGGGCGAGGCCTTGTCGACCTGTCCCGCAGACTGATACGCGAGACCGACTTCAAGAAGAGCCTGTTTGGTATCTTTCGCCGAAGGATTGGCCTTTATGAACTGAGAAAGGATTGTCAGCGCCTTTTTATTATCTCCCGCACTGCGGTAACAGCTGCCTGCAAGCACCTGGGCCCGCTGAAAGAGCCTTGCGTCATCCATTTCAAAGGCGCTGTTGCGTGAAATATCTTCAAATTGTTCCGCGGCTTCCGCAAAAGAGCCTTTTTTCATGAGGGACTCCGCCGCACCAAAGAGATCCTCTATCCCCCCGCCGCTGCCGTCGGCTCCCGCAAAATCATTATCCAGGTCAATGTCCAGATCATCATCGAGCCCTGAACCGAAATCTTCGATATCCGCCCCGGCACCCGTGCCGGAAATCCCGTCATCGTCCGAAAGAAAACTGTTCATTTCAGCACCGAGCTCGGTTGTCTCATTCGATGAGGATTCAAACGAAAACGAATCCTCCGCAAAGCTCGGTTCGCCGCCTAAATCACCGAAATCACCTCCGGCCTCCGCGTCAAAATCCGTCGACCCGAGATCGGGAGCTTCAGGCTCATCAAAAGAGGATGGCGGCGTAAAGCCTTCATCCGCGGTTTCGACTTCACCGGGTGCTGCCGCCTCAGACATACCGTACGAAGCGGCGGCGTAATCGCCCTTTTCAATGCTTTTAATCTTGGTCATCGCGTCCCGCGCATATCTGCCGTCGGGGTAGTATTCCATGTACCGCTTATATGCGTAAAGCGCCTGTTGGTATTTTCCGTTTCGTGAGTAATATTCACCTATTTTGAATAGTTCATTCGCGGGATCGACAAGGTTGGTCTCTCCCAGAACCTCGCGTACGGCTTTACCGACGCGGCGCAGCTGGTTTGAGAATACGCGCAGCATCTTTTTTACCACGGCGACATTTCCCAGAACGTAACGTTCGAAGTCGGCCTGTTTGAGCACGAGAACCGAGGTTTCGCCGATCGTCTGCGCCGTCTCTTCGCGCGGATACTTACCCAGAGCCGACTTTACCCCGAAAAACTCGCCGGGCTTGACATCCTCTTTTACCTCTTCGCCGCTCTCGAGTTTCAGATAGGTGAGGATAACCTTTCCCGATTTGAGGATATAGACAAATTCACTCTTGTCACCCTCGAAATAGACGATTGATCCCGACTTATAGCTTCTGCTCGTTATTCCTGATGTCATACCGGACGACATAATCTGTTAACCCCTCTGTTGTACGGGCATAAACGGGAACTTCTTTTCAAATCCCACCGCCCTGTTTATGCGGTCAAGAAGCCCGAGAAGATCCCCTATTATCAGCCTCTTCTGCCCTGCGATGGTTACATGCTGCACATCAACTTCCTGTGCCTCGAAAATTTCGGAGTAAGTCTCGTCGCCGTATACAGGAATGCCCTCGATGACAATCAGGCGGACATTTCTGATATCCGAGGAAACGATGGAATCGTACGGATCGTCCTTGGTTCTGTCAAAAACAACAAGATCGGCCAGCTTTCCCTTTTCAATCGAGCCGTTGTCATACAGGCGGAAAGCCTTCGCCGGATTTGAAGTAACCATCTCTACTATTTGTTTATCGGCAATCTTATCGCCATTAAAAAGCTTCGGATACAAATCCCGGTCAAAACGCATCTCATGCAGCATATTAAGCCCGCCTGACATGGGCGAATCGGTTCCGATCGTTACATTTACCCCCTGCGATAGCATATAACGGATGTTTGCGGTTCTGTCGAACATGAACATATTCGAATCACCGCACCAGACAACAGTCGCACCCGCCGCCTTGATCCTGCGGATATCCGCCTCAGAAAAGGCTATGCCGTGTATGAGAACGGAGTGATCACCGAGACCGCCGGCTTTTTCAAGAGTCTCAAGATCTTTGATGGTCTCCTTGTCAGATCCCTCGGCGATGTGCGTGACAAAGGCGGTATCCTCTTTGAGCGCCTTCTGATACTCGGGGCCGATCTCACCCCAATTCAGCGCGAGCGGCCCCATTGAATGGGCAAGCGCATACTCGGATATGACCTTCAGGGGAAGAAGATCGAGAAAGGGTTCCTGTACGAAGTGGGGGATATGATCATGAACGGAGGTGACACCGGAGATAAGATTACGGTAGCCCGCGAGCAGGTACAGATCGCGATTTTCAATCTGCTGGCGTTCGTTATAGGTGGGATCACTCTTCAGATCATTATCCCACGGAAGCCAGTTCTCATAGGGGCCGTTGCCGACCTTGGGGTAGTAATTGCCGATAAGATGATCATGACTGTTGATCAGGCCGGGACAAAGAACACTGTCCGGAAACTGCAGGACGATCTTCGCATCAGAGGGGCCTTTTGCAACCTCATCGATATACCCGTTATGCATTACGACGGAACCCTTTTTTATCACCGAAGAGGGAGTCACAATCGCCCCCGCGTCTATAGCCCATTTTTTCATTGGTCGATCCTGTTATAGAGAACTCGAAATTTGCGCTTACTCAAGAGCAGCTTCTTGAAAAAACCCACATAAACTCCTCACGTCAAGTAAAATTACACTGCTTCAAATTTCAAAAAAATGGTTGCCTTGATCAACAGGGCCTTTAATAATAATTGAATTAACTCCCATAAATCACTCAGAAAAAGTCTCTTACACTTTTTCATCGGTTATTTGAGAAGTGCGAGTGGTGAAGATTGGTTTATGCAGCTTCCCATATTATTCGACTGGTTTGAAAAAAATGAAAGACAAACTGAATGAATCCGCCGCCTACCTGAGAAAATTCTGCCCCGACGCTTCCGTCGGCATAATATTGGGATCCGGTCTCGGCAATCTTACCACCCATATCAAGGATCAGCAGACAGTCGAGTACAGCTCGATTCCGCACTTCCCCGTTTCCACAGTGGAGGGGCATCGCGGCCGGTTTGTTTTCGGCATACTTGACGACAAGCCCGTTGCCGCGATGGAGGGGCGTTTCCATTATTATGAGGGCTATTCACTGAAAGAGGTCGTCTATCCCGTCTATGTGATGAAGAAGCTGGGCATTTCGACTCTGATTGTCACGAATGCGGCGGGGGGGATCAACACATCTTTCCTGCCGGGTACGCTTATGCTGATCACAGATCACATCAACCTGTTGGCCGACAATCCGCTGATCGGAAGCAACGACCCGGAATTAGGTCCGCGTTTCCCGGGGATGTCCAATGCGTACAGCAGACGGCTCCGCGAGCTTGCGAGGGAAGCCGCAACGGAGGAGAATATTAACTATCACGAAGGTGTTTACGCCGCAATGACCGGCCCCTCGTATGAAACCGCGGCCGAAATCAGATATCTGCGTACGATCGGCGCGGATGCGGTAGGAATGTCAACCGTTCCCGAAGTAATCGCAGCCGCGCATCTCGGCATCGAGGTTCTGGGCATATCGTGCATTACAAATCTTGCAACCGGAGTATCGGATCATGAGCACTCTCACGAGAGTGTTGTCGCCACCGCGCAGATGGCCGAAAAAAAAATAGAACGATGGGTGCGCGCACTCATTGATCTTTTGTGAAGGGGATCTAATTGTGAAACACTTGTTCTCTATTCTGTGTGTGCTGTTTCTGCCGGCTATTTTATCTGCCGGGACGATATATTTTGACAGAACCGCAAATCTCTATGTTGTGCCGGTCACGGGAAATTACCGCGGAACAGAAAAGGACAACCTGTCCGGCATCTCTTCAAAAAAATATGCGGGCATCCGGACACTCAATGTGTTCATTTATGATCCGCAGTCAAAAGAGTCCCGCTATGTATTTGACGGCTCTTTTCAGGAATCGATAACCGATATCCTGTTTGAAAGCGATTATGCAGCCAACGCGAAGGCCCTCACCTATAACAATGAATCCCACATCACCAATAACAGCGGCATCGCGCAGCGAGATTTAAAGTCGACGATCCTGATTGTGACATACGACGAGAAAAGCGCTTCCAGCCGGATGTGGCGCGCGCAAAAAAAAGGGGCCGGAGCCCAGGTGATTCACACTTTCAACGACCGCACTGAATGGTATTTCGATACGGGAAACAACCGGCTGATTTTCATCACCAGAACCGACGGAGCGGTAACGGTCATCGAAAAAGAGTGGTAGGCAAAATTGAATTTGCTGAAGAAAAAAAGGAATAATATACATTTTTTAATAATGGATTTCTAAAAACTACCCGCCTTGATGGAGAGTTGATCCGGAAAAGCGAATCCCGGGGCGTACAATGCGATCATCGATCCCTCAGAATTGCGGATCTTCGACGCGTAAAGAACTCCTCTCTCTTCATAATCGCTTTTTCCCCCGAGCGTCAGCGACCTCTTTCTGAAAAGAAGCTTTTCTGCCGCGCCGAGCTGCGGCAATGAGGCCTCAAGTTCACAGCGAATACTGTCGTCGACTCCGAACATGCGGAACTGCCTGAGGGGTACGACCAGCACCCAGACGCAATCACTGATTTTTTTTGCTTCAGAGAGAAACCGGGGACCAGCGGTGTAGTGCACATCGATCGAATTGTCACCGGCCGGGCATGAGAGCGAAAACGACAAAGACTGCCCCGTACCGGCATTTCGCACAACGGGCTGCCTGTGCTCACCATTAAGCGAAAGCGCAAACTCCGCCGGATCTTCGGAAAAAAAACGCAGATCAATGTTCTGACCGCCGCTCAGGCGGGTTTTCGCTGAAATCGTCACCGCAGCGGTGACTCTGCAGTCCAGGAAAAATTGAGTTCTACACAAAAGCTCCGTGAGCATCTCAGCCTTTCTTCTTCATGAGCACGGTCAGCCACTCACCCGTCACAATTTCGGCCGAGTATTCAAAATACGGCGAGGCGGAAGTCAGAAGATCCTCTTTCCATTGAGTCATAATTCCACTTAGAATTACTGACGCACCCGGCGCGCACAAGGTGGTTATGGCCTTCATATTTTTGACGATCGCCGCCGACCCGAGGTTAGCGGCGACAAGATTGAAGCGGGTGCGCGTTCTGTACTGATCGATCGTCGCGCACACCGCATGATATGTCGAAACGTTGTTCAGCGAAAAGTTCTTCACGGTACTGATGATGCTGTCACCGTCACAGTCCAGCGCGCAGATCTCACGGACACCCCGCTTGTAGGCATAAACCGAGAGAATTCCAGTTCCGGTTCCCAGGTCGAGAAAATCAACCGCTTCGCAGTCCGCAAATGTATCAAGAATGCGCTTCATGAATTGCATCGAATCTTTTGTGGATGGATGAAATCCGTCACCGAAGGCTCCCTTCGGATCAAGAACGATGATCATATCCGAGGCGTCATAGATTCCCATCTCAAGCTCTTCGGGGACCACAAATACAGAGTCAATGATTTCTCCGCCCTTGAAAGGCTCCCCGGTAATTTCGTCGCCTCTGACCTGCGATATCTTGCCTGATCGGGCTATAGCATTGTAGTGCTCCAGCTCTTCTTTTGTATTGAACAGGGCACTGATTTCGATTTCATTCTCGAAAGGCTCTGTGGTCACAGAAGTAGCGCCGGATGCGAAGAGGAGCTCTTCAGTTTCAGCGGCCTCTTTTTTTTCAATAATTACGGTCAGTTTCCACATAGCGGGAAAATCCTAAAATTCCATCGATTTAACTGCAATTCCACTAATCGCGCTCAACGCACTTTCGAGCTTAGTCCACTCTGAAGTATCACCGGCAAGTTCAAGCACAATTATCCCCATCGGACTGCAGACACTGCCGGTTTCATGCAATCCCAGCCGCGTGCGTATACTGCATCCGTACTTTGTCAGAACATCCTGCAGCTTGTCCGCCTCATCGATTCTGTCTTTGATTTGAATACCCAAAATCTTTGTCATGAGCCCCTCCAGGAAATATTTTTTCACCGTGACTCCGGCAAATAGAGCTGTAGGACACCGGTGATATATGCTACGAAAGGGGGATAAAAAATCAAGAATAATCCCTCCCCCGGATACTGAAGCATTAACCTTCGGAATTTGTTGAATACATGACTACCCTGTTTCTTCCTTCGCGTTTTGCTCTGTAGAGCGCTTTATCCGCATGCTTGAAGATGTGCAGCGCGTCAGTTCCGTCGTCGGGAAAGACCGATACCCCCACAGACAGGGTGATACCCTCGTGCATGCCCGGCTCAAAAAGATTCTCAACGCAGTGCCTGAAAGCTTCGGCCTTTTCGAGCGCGTTTTCACGGGTGATGTTGGTTAACAGAACGATTATCTCGTCTCCCCCGTAACGGCAGGCGTAATCGGACTCACGGATATTATCGATTATCGCCGTGCATATCTGTTTCAGTACCCGGTCACCATAGTCGTGCCCCAGCGAGTCATTGACCTCTTTGAAATTATCCACATCGATCATTATGAGAGCGAAACGGTTCCCTTTGCGTTTCGCACGGGACAATTCTTTCTGAAGAATGTCGTCGAGAAAACGGCGGTTGTAAAGGCCGGTCAGAGAATCCTTAAGAGCCTGCTCTTTAAGCTGCTCATGCAGCTGCTGAATTTCCTCCAGCTTGGCCGAGAGCGTCGCGTTGGTCTCAATAAGCTTCAGTTCAGAGTGCTTCCGTTCGGTGATATCATTCAATATCAGGATGCGGCCGATGCCGTTTTTCAAAGGGGTCATGCGCAGCTCGAAAAAGCGGTTCGATTTTGCATCATATATCTCGCTTTCGACAGGAACCTTCTGTTCGGCAGCTTTGCAGATCTCACCGTTTATTCCCGGTATCTCGGCGAGGTGCACTCCTGCGGCAATCTTCTGCCCGAAGTAATTGGCCATTGAGTTATTGCAGTCAATGACACGGTTCATCCGGTCAAGAATCAACACGCCGCCACGCATTGTATCGAAAACCGAGTGATGCGCGACCGGAATAACATCCAGAAAATCGAAGCGCATCACATCATACCCCAAAAGCAGCGCGGAAATTACGAATGCTATGGGCGAAAAATCAACTCCTTCGAAGGGTAGAATCTTTGCGACATACGCGGCTACGGAAGCGATCGGAAGAAGTGAAGCGATAAAGAAGAGCATCAGCTGCCGGCGCAGAACGCCTGTAGAGTTAAACAGTGTGCGGATCAGCAAAGCAGTGGCAATGACCACCGTGAATATGACGTACACAATATGAAACCAGAAAAGGGGTCCATACCAGAAGACAAGATTGGTTCCCCGCCAGTTGATATTTGACCAGAAGAGACGGTGCAGCGGGTTAGTTGCTGCGGCGATGAGCGTGGCAACGGGAAATATCCAGATGAGCTTAAGATAGCGTTTCTGAAAATGGGGCTCAAATCCGCAATATTCGACAACAAAGAAGAGAAACAGCAGAGGGGTGGAAACGATCCCGGCGTACGAGACGATGACCCAGAACTGTTTTATGCCGAGCGAAGCGGTCGCATATCTGAACGAAACGCCGATACACCAGAGAGCCACGGCCAGAAAGATCCACGAGAGGGGACGGACACCGCGAAGGGCACGGCGCGGCCACAGATAGCTGTAGAAGATCACCATGAACAGGCAGATAAAAAGGAGAGTAATTGAGTAAGGGGTGAAATTCATAGATTTTAACCGCAACCTGATTAATAATCATTCGTAGACCGGCTCAAGAGCACCACCGCTTCATTATAGATCAATTTTCAGGAAATTCCATTAAAAAGAGGGTCAAAAGGTGATTGCGACGATCCGGGATCGCCGCGGCAAAGCCGCACCGCCGGAGTGTAATTTTTCTGTTATCCCCCCGTAACGAGGCCCTCAGGCCTCGATGAGTTCGACAAAATCGCCCATTTTCTCGACGAGGTCGAGCATGAATCCGTCCAGCTCGGAGATCTTGCCTTTCATGTAGGTGATCTTTTCTTCAGCTTCACGCAGCTTAGCGGCTTCTCCCTGTTTTGCGAATTTCTCAGCCTGCTCGCGCAGAATATCGATTGAGCCGAAAAAATCGAGATAGTAGCAGTTAAAACTCTCGCAGCTCTCTCTGGTCAGATCGTAAATCCGCCGTGTGCTATCCGGAAGCGAGTCAATCTTTTTCAGACGGAGAACCTTCTTCATTTTGTTCCTCATGAAATGTCTTCAGGGGATCGAATTCGCCCCGGCAATTTTAAATTCCGTTACTTGACCGGCAGATTCAAACACACTGCCGTCGGGAGGCAACGAAAAAAATATTTCTTGCAAAATCCCCGTTTTTTGCCGACCGTGAATGTATGAGCGCTCTAATCCGCATACAGCTCCCCCCTGCATTGGCAGGGCACCCTTACCGTTACAGGCCAAAAGATGGAAGACAACTTTCATGAAGTATTGAAGGCGGAAAAAGCAGCCGACCAGGAGATCATCAGCTATCTTGAAAAAAAGATTTACGACATGCACAATCTTGTCGAAATCGGCATCAGCATCTCATCAAATCTTGATTTTGACAAGATCGTAGAGGCTATCCTTTTCAGCTGCATCGGTCAGCTTTTTATCGAAAAAATCGGCGTCGTCCTGCAGGAAAGCATCGATTCAGAAAGTTATCTTCTGTTTTCATCAAAGGGATACGATGAGCGCAAGATCTCAAACCTGCAGCCTTTCGGCGTAGAGAGTGATTTTATCACCCGCATGCAGATCAACAACTATCCGCAGGAGATGAGCTCTATCAGAGCCATTCCGCTTCCCCCTGAAGAGATGAAGCAGATTGAAATACTCGAACCCGAACTGATTGTGCCGATGCATTCGAAAAGCCAGCTCAACGGTGTGCTTTTTCTCGGCAGGAAGTTTTCAGGAGAGCCCTTCTCAACTGACGAGAAAGAGTTTATCCGCAACCTTGCCCGTTTCTCGGCCACCGCGGTCGAGAACTCGCGCCTCTACCACATGGCGACGCAGGACCGCATGACAAAGCTGTTCGTTCACCACTATTTTCAGGAGCGCCTCTTCGAGGAGATCACGCGCAGCTTCAGGTACAACGATCCGCTCTCGCTTATCATGCTCGATATCGACCACTTCAAAAATTTCAACGACACGTGGGGCCATCAGCAGGGGGATGTGGTGCTCAAAGGCGTCGCCTCGATCATTAAATCATCCGTGCGCAACAACGATCTGCCGGCGCGCTACGGCGGCGAGGAGTTCGCGATCATACTGCCCGAGACAAAAATCTCTGACGCACAGTCGATCGCCGAGCGCCTTCGTAAAAGAATCGAAGAGCATCTTTTCCCGGGGCAGCAGGAGCCCCTACATGTCACTGTCTCGCTCGGCGTAGCCCAGTTCGACCCGACACGCGACGAATCGAAGGATATGCTGATCAAGCGGGTGGATGACGCCCTTTACTGTGCCAAGAATAACGGAAGAAACCGGGTCGAAAGTGCTATGTAGGCGGCTTGAGATTCGTTTCAAATTTGGGGCGGGGTTTTGCTGAAGACTGCCGCTTCTGCTTTGGCGCAAAAAAACCCGCGGGGACCGCGGGTTTTTTTGTATGCACTTCAATTTCACTCTCTGGGAGTTACTAATTTGTAGAAAATTGTATCTCCGGAAACAGTCCACTCTTTGAGATACCATTTGTCTCCGCTCTCTTTAAACGTGAAAGAATGAGACTGTCCAAGCTGGTCTGTTGCCGTTGCAGAACCGGAGTCAGCCGAAATGCCGCTCAGGGCAAACTCACCATTACCGCAGGTTTCGCGCAAGCTGGCGAACTCCGTTTCGGTGAGACCATACCGTGTCGCGTCTTCAGAAACAAGATCTTTGAATCCTTCAAAGTCATTGCCTTGAACAGCGCTTTCAATCTCTTCGACGCGTTCTTTACAATCGCTTTTCGCCTTTTCCTCTTCATCCTCACACGAAGCAAACACAGAAATCAAAACAAATATAGCGGCGAGAGCAAATATCTTTTTCTTCATACTTTACCTCTTTCTTATTTCTTTTGCGCTTTTCGGTCGCGCATTCTTTTTTGTTCTTTAACAACTTCTTCTATATACTTCTTATAATATTTGTTGTACGTTTCTATGATCTGAGAATACACATCCTGCGTCTTCTGGTCAATCTTTTCTTTGTCCAATTCAGCATAAACACTCTCTGCAAATGACTTCACAAGGTTGATATTCTCTGCTCGGTAATATATTTTCATCAATGCAAGATGGCTTTTTCGCATTAACGAAAAGGTCTCGGCGGCTTTGCTTTTGAATCCGTCGTTATCTCCCGCAGCCTTCAACTTCTTGGCCTCAGCATCTACGGTTTCCTTCGATTTTTCCAGCTCAGCCCGGCTGTTTTCAAGTTCGGTTATCTCAGCATCCAGCTTTTGAATCTTCTTAAGAGCATCCTCGAGGATGGCTGCTTCGTTTCCGCTCATGTTGACTTTTGTTTCAGAGAGCCACTTGTTCCACTCCTGCGGCTTCACATCTGTTACCTCTGAAGGCTCTCTTCCCAGCCGCACCTCGGACTGCTGGTTTCTCGCTACCATGACCGATTTGGTTTCACCCATGAACTCAACCTGACCCTCTTCAACCTGAAGAAGAGTTGTTCCATCATAACCGGCGGCAACGGTGAACTCGGTACCGCGAACGGCGCATACAGATGAGGGGGTGTTTACCTGGAAACCCTTGTTCTCTTTTTTGAGCTTGTTAAGCTTGAGCTTGAGGTTTCCCCGGTTCATGTCAACGCTGTCTGATTTTTCCTCACCGTCCAGAGACTGTGAGAGTTTCATCTGAGAGCTCTCCTGAAGCTTAATGTAATTTCCATCAACATCCAGCTCTACGTACGCCTTCGGTCCGGTCTTGATCGAATCACCGGTAGAAAGCTCCTGGTTAATAGCAAGCTTTGTCCATTGTTCCTCACCTGCCAGCTGACAGGTCGCGTCACCGAGAAAAAACTTCACTTTAGTCTTTGCGGAAAGTGAAAAGGTGACGAGCAAAATAATGACCAAAACAACAATTTTCTCTAGTTTCTTCATACCTTTGCCTTTTTTTTATTTAAGGGGTTTCGATAAATTACCTCTGCCCCCGGGGGCTAAAAAGAACCCCGAAACGCCCTCTCAACCTCATTTTTGAGGGGGCGAATTCTTACCGCTTATTACCGCCAAATCATTCGGCTGTTCAGGAATCCGCCGAAAACGAGACAGCTTTACACCTGTCGCCGATCTGTAAGAAGCGCAAGATATATCGGTCGGCATTTCGCGACTCCCCATAAGACAGGTTAATAAATTTATTGCAAGTGAATTAACGCACCGAAGCGAATTTCTTGCGACGCATACGCCCCGCGATTTACCCTTACAAAAGAGCTGAAACGGCCTTTATTGTGCCGATAATCCCTGCGCACCGCAGAAAATATGAACAAAATCATAATAAATGGATGCTTTATCCTGTTTCAGAGCTTCCCCCCGTTCGTAAAACGACCTCATTTTGACAATATTTCGCCCCGGTAGTTACGCTCGAAACGGGAGCATCAGTGAGTACCGGAAGCGCAGCTGCGGTCATCTCGAATGAACATCAGCGGTGACTCGTTTGAGCTCTTTGTAATTCTGCTCGAGAATACGCATCGACTCTCTTTCGTAGAGATCGTTGTCGTCGAGCCATTCCAGCGCGTACTCGGCCGCACGGCGCGCCTGGGTGTAATCACGCCGCTGCGCGAGATAGGCGACGTGGTTACTGAAGGCGGCAATTGCGAACTGCGCGCCCATGCTCTCATACTTTTTCTTCGACGCGGCGCTGCTCTTCTTCGGCGAATAAAAGACCTTTTTGATAAACCGCGCGTACTCTTCGACGGAACGCAGATCCTCTTCATTAAGATAGCGCTTCGCGTCATTATAGAAGTTGAGCAATGTGCCGTACTGGGTATTGTCGTGGACATCCTCTTTTTCAATATACTGATCGACGAACTCGAGCTGGCCGAGATAGAACTCGGCGAGAGCCGGCAGGCTGTTTATTGACGGAACCGTCTGCTTTCGTTGAATATCCGCGACGTTCGCGGCGAGCACGCCGAGATTGCGTATAGAAAAATCGTTGCTGCCGGCGAATTCACTGCGCCCGACAAAGGCGCGCATGCGGGTATACTGGGCGGCGAACTGTGAAGTCTGTTTCTGCGAGGCACTGTCGGCGATATGGAAAAGCACATTTTGCAGATTGTTTTTGATATTGCCGTCGCCGTTATTGATGTAGAAGGCCGCCATTCCCAGAGCGGCGGCACGCTCGAAACTCTGCGGCACCTGCTCGGAGGGATGTTTCATGTCGCCGGCATAAAGCAGAAGCCTGCTATTCAAAATTATATTCACTACCGAAACGGTATCAACCATCTGCCTGTTCGAATAATTTTTCTTATCGAAGATCACCCCGCTTTTGTCCAGAACCCTTTTTGACGCCGGCGCGCCGCGGTCATGGGGATCGAATCCGTAACGGTTGGTGGTTTCAACCTCAATTTCCCTGCCGTCGATCTTTACGACGCAGTAGATGTGCATCGGAACCAGCACATAATAGCATTCATAGCCGAATGATTCGAGCACACTGGTGTAGATCAGCGCGCTTTTGTAGCAGTTGAATGAACCCTTGTCAAAGGTCTCCCTTATGCCGATATTGAAGCCGTTATCCTGAATCGCCGTCTCGTTTTTGAAGAGTTCATCGTGCAGAAAATGCAGAAGATATTCGGCGGTATTATAACGGTTGTACTTTGCCGCGGAAAGGCCGCTCTTCGCTTTTTTTATCAGGGCGTCGTACTGCGAAGTATAGCGCTGCATATCAGCCGCGTTATCGACTCCGGAGGCGAGCAGATACAGATGAATCAGCGGCCTATCGTAGGTTATCGTATTGCCGCTGATTTTGATGCGGTCATACTCGGCGCGCTCATAATCGGTCAGTGCGGCCCTTACATCAGGGTAAGCAGCCGAATCAAGAAGATCCGTCAGGCCGGCGTACGCCTCAATAAAAGTGAAAACTAAAAAAAGAAATAGAACCGTCCGTATCGCCCTGCTCATCATCAAACTCCGTATGATCGATATGTCACGCGGAAAATTGTTAATAAATCCCGCACGACTGAAACGATCCTACTTCTCGAAGATCCGATCGGAAATGTCGATAATTTTTTTTGGAAGTTTCCCCGGCGGCGGGTGAAGATCAATGCGCGCGATTTACCTGTTCTTAGAAAAATATGCCCGCCTTTTTGCGGCGCGAATGCAGAGGGGATAGAAAATAATACACAGCGCAATAAACCACGCCGCCGACCAGAATATAAGCGGCAGGGGATCGCGCATAATGGTATTCCACGCGAGAGCGGCCGCCTCCCATGGGGATGATGACTCTTCGCTCAGTGCCTTCCAGGGAATCTTGTAATATCCGAAATTGTTGCTGATAAAGCCGGCCCCTCCGAATCCGAACGAGGCGATTATACCCAGCCCCACCTGCGCGAAGATTACTACGGCCACTCCGAGCTGATTGAGCGAGAGAACGCCCAGCCCTACCTGTGCGATCGAGATGATCCCGGCCGAAAGCTGGCCGATCGCGATGATGCCGTACGAAAGCTGACCGATCGCGATGAAACCGTGCGCTACAACACCGACGGCGATGATACCGCGCGCGGATATTCCGAACGAGAACAGCGGCCACCCGAATATCTCCAGCTTTGTCTGCATACACCTCCTCCTTTTTTCTGCGGGGGGATTTCTAAAACGACCCGGCGCGAAACAGGAATACCGGTTCAGAGCCTCCCCGCAAAATTATTACGGCGAATCAGATTTTCAGCAGCATGTTGAGATGGGTCTTGACCGTCTCCGAATCCGGCATTTTCTTCAAAGCCTTGAGAAGATGTTTCTTGGCCAGTTCGGTATTATTCAGTTTGAAATAGATATAGCCGAGTGTATCATTATATGCGGGATTCTCGGGAGAGCGCGAACAGCAGAGGCGCGCGAGGTGAAGCGCGCTGTTGAGATCGCCGCCGCTGAGCGCCAGAAGATAGGCCAGCGAATTCTGTGCAGTCGCATTATTCGGACTGATCTTGAGCACACGCTCATAAATTGTCCGCGCCTTTTCATAATTCTTTATCTTCTCGTAGTAGTAGCCGAGCATATTCAGAATAACGGGATCATTCTCGTAGCGCTGAGTCGCCGCGATAAGAAATGGCGCACTTTCGGTGAGCTTCTGCTGCTCGAGAAGAGTGAACAGGAGAAGTTTCTCAATTTCAGCGTTGAACGCGGTCGTAAAGGGAAGCGCCTTGATGCGGTGCAGCACCTTTTCAGCCTCGGAATAACGCGTTGTGCGAAATAGAACAAGGGCAAGTGAGAAAAGAACCTCTGGATTTTCACGGTCGGCGCTCTCGGCCTGTTTGAGAAGCTCTTCAGCCCTGCCGAAATTCAGCCGCCCGATCTCGGCCGAGGCGGCGGAGAGAAGGGCGCCGACTCTCTCGTTGAAATCATTCTGCATAGCTCTCAGGCCCCGGCTCTGATCGATTCGAGAAGAGCATGATCCGTCGTGTCAAGAGTCAGCGGCGTGACAGTTATGTATCCGTTTTCGATTTCGGTTACGTCAGTCATGGCCCGGTGATCTGAACTGATAGTGCCGTCGAGGCGCATGTACATGCTGTGCCCCTCCTCGCGTTCGATCGAGTATTCGTCGATATAGTAGCGCTTGCCCAGCGAGGTGTAGCGTACACCCGCGATTTTATCAGGATCAAGAGGGGGATAGTTGATATTGATGAATGAGGGATTGCCGCGCCGCAGAAGTTCTGACTCTTCGATGAATCGCGCGGTGAACTCGGCGCAGTCGCCGAAGTGCTTGTAATCTCTGTAAGAGTTCAGCGAGACAGCCAGGCCGCTGATGCCGAAAATGAAGGCGGTGCGCGCCCCTGCGACTGTCCCCGAATAATAGATATCATCAGCAAGATTGGGTCCGTGATTAATACCCGCTACGACCAGATCGACCTTGCCGACAAAAGATGAGTGCAGTCCGACATTGACGCAATCGGCGGGATAGCCGTGAACCGCGAAGCGGTTCACGTCCAGCCTGTCGACCCGGATGCTCTCACGAAGAGTCAGCGCGTTTGAGCATGCACTGCGCTCGCGGTCGGGGGCGAACATATATACGTCGTGTTTTTCGCTGAGCTTTTCAAACAGAGCTGCTATACCGGCAGCATTGATGCCGTCGTCGTTGGTAAGAAGAATTTTCATGATATATCCTTATTCAATATGAGCTATTAAATTTTATCTTCTAAAATTGTCCATAAAACTGAGCGGATCAATCATTCTCTCATTTTTGTGCTCTCCCGGCTGCGGACCTGCCGCCGACGAAAGAGATCCGCTCTACAGAAAATAAACATTGACGCACCCACTTTACGGACTACCGTATGCGCAAGGCAATCATAAAAAATCAAGGGCAGATAAAAATGCAGCTGCAGCTCATAACAGAAATACCCTGTGCGAAGGATCCTTTCATAAACTATTCGGGCAGAATATTCATGACGGGATCGTGCTTTGTCGAGCATATCGGCTCGGCACTGCGTGACTACCGGTTTCATGTCACCGTCAATCCCTGCGGTATTCTGTATAATCCCCTTTCGCTTCTGCGTCAGTTTGACGAACTCGACTCAAAAAAAGTTTATACAAAAGATGATCTCTTCTTTCACGAAAATCTCTGGCACAGCCCGGCACACCACACCTCATTCTCACGTCACGGGTGCGACGAAACGCTTGCGGCGATCAATGACGCGCTAGATGCGGGCGCACAGGCGCTTGCTGATGCCGACACGGTCGCGGTCACCTGGGGCACCGCGTGGGTGTACACAAAAAACGGCGAAGTGCTGGCCAACTGCCACCGCCTGCCCCGCGCGGTAATGAAAAAACGGATCCTCACATTTGAAGAGTGCGCGGCGGCGATGCGCTCTGTCGCATCGCGTTACCCGCAGAAAAATATTATTCACACGATAAGCCCCGTGCGCCACCTGCGCGACGGCTTTGTTGAGAGCTCGCGCAGCAAGGCACTGCTGCTGGCCGCGCTGCACGAGGCGATCGCGCCGTTTCGCAACAACAGATATTTTCCCTCGTACGAGATCATGATCGATTCGCTGCGCGACTACCGATTTTACGCCGAAGACATGGTGCATCCCTCGGCGGCGGCGGTGGCATATATCCGCGATTTCTTCTTTGAGTGTTTTCTCACCGATGAGACGAAGCATACGGCATCTGAAATAGAGCCGCTGCTCAGAGATCTGCGCCACCGCCCTTTCAGACCCGAGTCTGACGAAGCGATCAAATTCTACATCTCTCTCAGGCAGCGGCTGCGTGATCACGACGGGGTGGGCTCCGGTTTCAGCGCCGAAATTGACGCGCTTACCGAAAAAATCGGGAACAGAAAAAAAGAGTGAAATGATAATGGGTGCAACCGCAGTGTACGCAAAGTCGTGCATACAATTACCGACTCCCGGCGACAGTCGTTTTACTCTTAATCAAATTCCAGTTCATTTCAAAAAAAATTATCAAATTAATAGACTTGTTGCGTAACTAAATAAATGAGGTTAACTACCCCGCCCAGCGGGCGGGGTAGTTAACGCTTGATTATCAGATTCGCAAAAAGTTAAATGATGATGCAAAAAGTATTTTATATTTGCACCAGTTCATCAGGCTTACTGAGCATTGGCAGATGTCCGGAATCAATGTCAATAACTTGTTTTGCATACAAGTTATTACTCATACGAACCTGTATGGTTTCGCTTAGTGCTAGATCGTTTTTCAGATGTATATACAATGAATCACTGCTGTCCCATAGAAATAGGGTAGAAACTATAAATGCTATTAATTCCCGGGCCTTTGTTTAGATTGGAGTTGCTAGAAACCAATAAAAGAAAGGGTTCCGGTCGATTTTCATTGTCCTTTCTCTCCGAAGTTCGGGGTTGTTTCGCCAATATACTGTGATACTCACCGGGCATCGCAACCATATTTTATTTTTCAAAATTTTCTTGCCACAGAATTCACACTGGATAAGCATGATGCGGCGGGGGGATGCGATGACGAACAGGGATGCTATTCTCGCGGGTGCGCAATTTATCGACCGCAATCTTACCAATGAAATCGACATACTCACCGTCGCGCAGAAGAGCGGCTTCTCGCTCTACCACTTTATCAGAACTTTTCACGGAATTACCGGCTATACTCCTTACGCCTACCTGACCAGGCGCAGGCTCACCGAAGCCGCCCGCGAGATCGTCACTTCAGATAAAAAAATCATTGAGATAGCCTTCGACTACGGATTCGGCACGCATGAATCGTTCACACGCGCCTTCAAAAAAGAGTTCGGCATCTCGCCGATGAAACTGCGTCAGAAGAACAATCTCAGTCGCTTTTCTCTGGTCGAAGCGGTCGACGCACGAAGCTGCCATTATAATTCAAAATTGAATGGCAGTGAGCCGCAGCTCGTTGAACTCGATGAACTTCTCTTTATGGGGCATTCTTTTTTTCTTGCCGAAGAGGCTGACACCTCAAGGATCGGCACCATGTGGCGGCATCTTCAACACGAGATTGCCGACATCACCACGAGAGTGCTGCCCGAGAAATTCTACCAGCTGCAGTACTGGTCCGACAGAAAGGATTACGGAGGTCTGTTCTTCATGACTGCCGTCGAAGTCAACGAGATCGCCTACAGTCCCGTGCTTGTTTCCAAAATCATCCCCCCGTGCCGTTACCTGAAATTCATTCACAATGGCAGGGCGGATGAAGTCGGATTCACCTACAAGTACATCTACAACCGTTATCTACCGGAAAGCTCGTATACCCCCGCCCACCCGTTCAATTTCGAATACTACGGCCCCGCCTCAACATCGCCTGACGACGAGAACTCCGAGAGCGAGATTTATATACCGGTAAGGTTCTGAACCCGTTTCAACCGTGATAATTGAACCACCGGAAAAACAGACCGAAAGTCCGAGCTGCAATCTTTGCGACTATCACCGAATCATAATTTTATTTTTGTACAAAATCGAAATTAATGCAGCAATTATAACCCTGCAATTTGCTTGTTAATTCAAAACATTCCAATAAATACAATTTTTCCAATAATTTGGTTGAAATTAATTTTTGATCATAGTACATAAACATTATTATTGATTATGCCACTTCTTAATATCATTATTTAAATTTAAAGATAGTGTGAAGTTCGTGTTTTTACAAGGTTCCGTTTTCTTTATTTTCAGTCCGCCGGTGCCTGAATATTGTTACAACGGCGGTCCTCTCTCTGTGCCTGACGATCAGTAGTGATACATTAGCGGAGATTCCAAAATCGACTTCAAAGAATTTCATGACGCGGTTTTATCTGTTTCACGAACAGCGGCGCGGGGTGTGATTTTGCGAATTCCCACATCAAGTGAGGAGTAATATGATTGCAGAACGTACGTCTGAATTTGCATCAAAGATCGAGAAGGGAGAGACTGTCGGATTCTCTTTCTATTACTACAACCAGGAGAAGAACACCTTCGTTTCTTCGCTAACGAAGAAGATCCTTGAACGAAGCGACAAGATCTTTCTTCATGACACACTCACCTCGGTTCTTAAAGAACTTATAATTAACGCGGTAAAGGCCAACTCAAAACGCTATTTCTTCAAAAGCAACAATCTGAATATCACGGACAAGCTGCAGTACTCACTCGGTATGAATAAATTCAAAAGCTATATTGTAAGCGAAAAAGATAAGATCGAAGAGAAACTGAAAAATGACAATTTGAAGGTCGAGGTCTATTTCAAAAAGACGGCCGACGGCACCAGAATAATGATCAGGAACAACACCCCTATTCTTCCTTACGAGATGAAGAGAATTCAGGACCGGATAAACTCTGTAAAGATGAGCGACGATTTCGCCGAGCTTTACGCGGCAAACCGTGACGAGAGTGAGGGCGAAGGGCTGGGGCTTCTTTTGACGCTTTTCTTTCTTAAAAACTCGGGCATGGGCGAGAATTCACTTTCGATTGCGTCTAACGATAAGGTGACGCAATCAATTGTCACCATCCCCCCGGTTCTCAAGCCCCTTCAGATTACCAATGAGATTCACCGCCAGATTCTCGAACAGATCGAGGAGATTCCCTCTTTTCCCGAAAACATCAGGGCACTTCAGGATCTGTGCCAGCTGCCCGACGCGAATATCCGGGATATAATCGGGCGCGTCACCGTCGACCCGGGACTCACCACCGCCGTGCTTCGGCTGGCAAACTCGGCCGGGTTCATCTCCAGAAAGAAGATTGAGTCGGTCGATGATGCCGTCAAAATTGTCGGTATGAAGAACCTCTCGGCAATAGTGGCCGCTTCAAGCGCGAAAGCCCTGATGGATCAGAAGTATGTGCAATATAAAGAGATCTGGACACACTGCAACCGAGTCGCATTTTACGCACGCGAGATTGCAGCAATGACAGGACGACACAAAATTACCGACAAGATATTTCTCTCCGCAATGCTTCACGATCTCGGAAAAATCGTTCTGCTCGCATCAAGCGACACCCTCGGCAGATGGATCAATGAGATCGCCGAAAACCGCGAGATGAAGAGTTCCACCATAATCGAAGAGATCTCGATCGGGATCAGCCATTCGGCGATCGGCGAGAAGATCTCGCAGAAGTGGAACCTGCCGCAATATGTCACCGAGACGATAAAAAACCACCATTCACCGCTCATGACGCACCCCGAGTTCTATGATGTGGTCTTTATCACCTACCTAGCCAACGAGATGTGCAATATCGAAAAAGGCAAATACACTTATGACCATCTCGAAAATGATGTACTGAAGATGTTTGCCCTCGGAGACAAAGAGAGATTCGAAGAGTTTCACCGCAAGATCAGAGAGAACTTCTCAGAGGCCGCTTCATTAAATATTTGATCCCGGACGCTGAACCGGCGCTTTCGACTTGCAAAACAGCGGGTGCCGGTTCAGCGCTGCAGTAATCCCGCACGGGGTTTCTCAACCTTCCCTGTGCGAGGCATTCACTTTGCACTGTGCAGAATTACACTTGAGGTCCTCGAAAAATTACCTTCAGCCGGGATTATACCGCATTTTTGCCTGGAATTTTTCGAGGCTCCTGCTGATAATATTGATTATTTGAGGTTCCCGCTTGCAGAATTATTGCACACTTCAAAATCATATTCATCAGGAGTGTGGACATCATGGAATGCCGCATCGACGAAAGAGTCTTCACCGATTTGCTTGCCAGCAACATCCCCCACGTCTACTCGACGGCCTTCAGGCTCTGTGCGGACAGGGAGCGCGCCGAAGACACCGCACAGCAGACGCTCATGATTGCGTGGCAGAAACGCGGCCAGCTCTCTGATCAGGCCAAAATCACCCACTGGCTTCGTAAAATCTGCATCAATCTCTTTCTTGAATCAAAACGGCGAGAGGGCATCTTTGTTCAGCCCGAGGATGGTTTCGAAGAGTTTTGTGAGGATATCGCCCCCGCTGCTGTCGACGAAATAATCGCCGATGAATCGGTGCGTGAGCTTCAGGACGGATGTTTCACCGCCATGGCCTCGCAGCTCTCTCTGGGGCAGCGGGGGGCCTTCATTCTCGTTGAGATGTTCGGACTGACTCTTGACGAAAGTGCACGCTCGCTCGGGATCTCGCTCTCATCGCTCAAATCGCTTCTTTTCAGGGCACGTAAAAATATGAATGCCTTCTTCGGTCATCACTGCCAGTGGGTTCTGGAGGCGAACCCGTGCAGCTGCAGCGCCTGGCTCGAATTTGCCGCGATGCGCGAAAAGAACAAAGACGAGGTCCGCAGGGTCATCAAAAAGCCGGATTTCTGTGATCCCGCGTACGCGCAGAAAAGCGATCCGGCGACGCTGCAGAGGGTCATCGCTCTGTTCCGCAACCTTCCGCAGCGCAGACCCGACAGTGAATGGTATCAGAAGACCGCGAAGCTTATCGGTTCGCTTCTGTAAGCCCGGGAGACTGCGCAGGTGATGGGCTCGCCCCGGTGCCGGACGGCGCGTCAGGATGCGGCTTCCCCCCGCTCAGCTGAAAACAATTTTGTGCGAATGGTTTTTCTGTTAACCAGAACAAGCACAAGCAGCGAAGCGCCGAAAAGCGTAGAAACCGTTCGCCAGTCACCCATCACGATATTGAGCCGTTCGACTTCACTCGCGATGAACTTATCCTGGGCGAAAGAGTAGAAGTACCCCGAAAATAGCAGCGCGTTCCAACTGAAATGAAGTATCCACGAGAGATAGATGCGGCGGGTCGCCACGATCAGGTAGTTTCTTATGAAACCTGCGAAGAAAAGCGAGAGCAGCACCGGCAGCGCGAGAAAGCCCCGCTGAAGGGGGGTGAGAAAAAAATAGAGACCGTGCATAAGGCTGAAGACCAGCGCGACCAGCACCGATATAACCAGACCATTCACCTTCGGAAACATCTTCTCTATGGTGAACAGCGCGATCGCCCCGATGACGATTTCGTCATTGAAGGTCTGAAAAAAATGATACAGGTGAAAATTGAGAAGATAGAGCTTCGAAAGCGGGGGGAACCACTGCGACAGCAGTGAAAAGGGATATACCAGCGCCTGCACGTAATACAGATCATGCTGCCACGCGATATTCTCGAAGAAGAGGTACATCGCCGGCAGAAGTGCTGCGGCGAACAGCAGATACCAAAGGGCACTTCTGCCGGAGAGGGTCAGACCGGTTTTTGCGGCGAACTCATCTTTATAGTGCATACGTGAAATCGCCAGCAGCAGGATGGTTAGCGCAAACGCAAAGACCCACCCCACGGGAAGATCGATCCTGAAAAAAAAGTGCGGATTGTAATTGAGCGCAAAATAGAGCAAAATCACAAGCGTAAGAAATCTTTTATCCTGCAGTCTGATCATCACACCAGTCATCAATATATAATGTTTATAAACAGCCGCCATCGATTATGGATGCGCTGCCCCGGACAACAACCATCCACCCGCTGAAAATTTTTGTCAACACCTGTACGGCCCTCAAGTACGTAAGCGCCCGCCGGAAAACCGCGGTATTTGAAAAAATTTTTATCGCGCCCGCACCTTTCGGCACCCCCGTTCATCTGATATATCAGCGGGTATAGTGTAACCCGCACTACATTACGGAGGATTTACATGACCAGAGAAGAGATAATCAGCAGAGTCGCCCCCTGCGGAATCGATTGCTCCCGCTGCGCAAACTTTAAGGAGGGCAATATCGCGAAATACAGCGGAGCCCTGCAGGAGGATCTCGGCAATTTCAGAAAGATGGCGGCAAAGATGTCCGGTTTTTTCGCCCCCTTCAAGGATTTCGAGGCATTTGAAAAGATTCTCGGCATCTTCGCCGGCGCTTCATGCGAAGGATGCCGCGCGGGAGGGGGCAAGGTGCCCGACTGCGCCGCCAAAAGCTGTTATAAAGAAAAAGGAGCGGATTTCTGCGGCGAGTGCGGCGATTTTCCCTGTCAGGTGAATAAGGTGCGGGGGGATCTCTACGAAAGGTGGCTTGCCAACGGGAAATTCATCAAAGAGTCGGGGATCGAACGCTTCTACGACGACGCGCGGCAGAAGCCTCGCTACGAGTGATCCCTGGGCGTCCGCCGTAAGCGATCGGTGCGCGCACTCCGCGGAGTTTCTGCCTGCGGAAAATACCCTTCGGGCCGCTTGACGGCTATTCAGGGAACCTCGATTGAATGCTCCTTGATGTTCCCCGTTGGCCCGCATCAGGCAGCGATTGCGGCTCGCTTATTGGCGGCGCAGCCGTCGATCAAGCGACCCGGGTCGCAACGCGTTGAATAAACAGCGGTTTTCAGTACTTCTCACCCGCAAGGGGAGATTCCAAATACAGTTTTTGAGAGTCCCCCTTGCGTATTCAATAACCCCTCAAATTAATCGATCAAATATGCTGAACACTTCACAGCGGCTGCAATATCGGCCATTTTGCCGCATCCATGACCCCCGGAAGTACTATCCATCCCGCAATTTCATATGGCGGTCCCAAAAACCACAAAAAGAAATGATTAAATCTCGATATTCATCGGGTTTTTGGGATCCGCGAGTTGAAAAGATTATTTTTGTGACTTCCCTTAGTTTTTCAGATTTCTAATTGACTTATTGTACTAGTACAATAATCTTTGTACTATATGAGTAATACAATGACGGAAAAAAAGATCACCTTTGCGCTGGACTCGTCGAACGGGGTTCCCTTCTACCGGCAGATCATTCAGCAGATAGAACTGGCAGTACTTTCGGGGCGGCTTCAGGCGGGATCAAGGCTTCCCACCATCAGGTCGCTTGCGATCGATTTGAAGATCAACCCCAACACGATCGCGAAGGCCTATAACGAGCTTGAGATCCGCGGCCTTGTCATCACACAGGTCGGAAGCGGAACCTATATCTCGGATAAAAAGCCCGACACTGATGATACAGAGAAAAAAAACAATATCATGAAGCTTGTCAGACACTTCATGCGTGAACTCGACGCCCTCGGTGTCACCCCCGACGAGGTTCACGAGATCATGAAGCAGATGAAGGAGGATATATGATCTTTTCAGATAAAAAGAACGGCGACAACACCCTCGTGCTGGTGAAAAACCCCCGCAGGCGGCCCGTACTCAGGACCATCGCCGGACGCATCATATTTATTATTTTTGCGGCGGCTCTGGGCCTGGCTGTGCAGCACTTTGCGGGGGCAGCGCCCGGCTCTCCGGAAAAAATTCATCTGGCCCTCATACCGGTAATCATCGTCCTGCTGCTCTCACTGTCGCTTCGCAAGATGGACGAGTGGGACAGGGCGATCGTTCTGCGCTTCGGCAAATTCAGCCGGGTCAAGGGGCCGGGTCTTTTTCTGATAATCCCGTTCGTCGAGCGCATCGCGCAGGTCGTCGATCTGCGAATACGGGTCAGCGACTTTACCGCCGAGACCACCCTCTCGAAGGACTCGGTTACCGTCACCGTTGACGCGCTGTGCTTCTGGCTTGTGTGGGATGCCGAAAAGGCGGTCTGCGAGGTGCAGGATTACGAAGAGGCGGTGATTCTCTCGTGCATGACCGCTCTTCGCGGCGCCGTCAGCGGCCACGACCTGTCGACCTTTCTTGAGCACAACGACATGATAGAGGACTGTATCTGCGCGACCGTCGACAAAAAGACCACCGACTGGGGCATCACCGTGCAGCATATCGAGATAACGGATATTCAGATTCCCGAACACCTGCAGGATTCGCTCAGCCGTGTCGCGCAGGCCGAGCGCGAGAAGAAGAGCCGCATACTTCTGGCTGAGGCCGAAATTGAAGTAGCGCACAAATTTGAACAGGCGGCAAAAATCTATTCCGCTAACAGTACGGCCCTTAATCTCAAAAATCTCTCTATACTCAACGAGGGGCTTAAGGCGGGCAATTCGATGATGCTGGTTCCCAACTCTATTACCGAAAAACTCGAAGGCAGGGATATTTTCGGACTGCAGGCGCTTAACGAGATACGCCGGCAGAAGGACGAAAAAGATCTCTCATCTGAAGGAGATTCAAAATGAGCGTAATCACGACAACCGATCTGAAGAAAGAATATTCACTCAACGGAATAGTAATAAAGGCCCTGCAGGGGGTGAGCCTCTCTTTTGAGGCGGGCGAATTCGCCGCGGTGGCGGGCCCTTCGGGAAGCGGGAAGTCCACCTTTCTGCATCTGGTCGGCTGCCTCGACACCCCCACCGCCGGCTCGGTTTTTATCGGCGGCACCGACGCCGCCGGGATGAAGCGCAACGATCTGGCACTGCTTCGAAGAAGCACAATCGGCTTTATCTTTCAGGCCTACAATCTGATCCCTGTGCTCTCGGCGATAGAGAATGTATCCTTTCCGCTGGTACTTCTCGGAAGTTCGCGCGCGCAGGCCAATGAGCGCGCGCTGCAGGTGCTCGATCAGGTCGGCCTCGGCGGAATGGAAAACCGCCGTCCGAAGGAGATGTCGGGCGGACAGCAGCAGCGAGTGGCGATAGCCCGCGCGCTGGTAAAGAGGCCGAAGCTTATTCTCGCGGACGAGCCCACGGCGAATCTCGATTCAACAACAAGCAGGGAGATTCTCGAACTGATGCTCAAATTGAACGAGCAGGAGAAGACCACATTCATCTTCTCGACACACGATCCCCTCGTCATGGAGTTCGCCCGCAGGCTTATCAGCCTCAGGGACGGCATGGTTGAAAAAGAGGTGCGCAGATGAAAATTGACGAAATCGGCATGGTCGCGGATATGGCCTTTCGCAATCTCACGCGCCACCGTGTAAAAACGATTATTACGACGAGTGCGATTGCAGTCAGCGTCGCCATCTATATCTTCGTGGATGCGTGGCTTCTGGGCATGAATATCGAGTCGCGCAGAAATATCATCGTCTACGAAATGGGCGCCGCGAAGATACAGTCGCCCGCCTATTTCAGCAGGAAAGACGATCTTCCCATGTACGAAAGTTTTTCAGAGTGGCAGGAGCTCTCTTCGGCTCTCGAGAAATCGGGCTACCGGAGCGCTCCGCGCTTCGTCTTCACGGGCACAATGTATTCTCGAACTGGCAGCGCGCCGCTGGTCATCAACGCGGTCGATGTGGCGAGAGAAAAAGAGCTTTTCAGGTATCCCGATTATATCGATGCGGGCTCATTTCCGGCGGAGGGCACGCGCGGCATCGCGATCGGGACCTTTGCCGCCGAAAAGCTTCACGTAGGAATCCCCCAGCGGCCCGACGGTGATGAGCTTGAGAATGAACTTGTCGCCGCCGCATCAGGCGACGGGGAGCGCGCCTTTATCCGCTCGCTCTATGTTCCCTACCGCAGTGTAAAAGAGAAGAAGCGGCTCTTCACGGTCGAAGAGGATTCCGCTCTTGCCGACAACCGGTATATTCTGCGCAGCGATATCTCTGAATCGGATATGCGGCGATTCTGGAATATTCTCGCAGGTGCCGGAAGAATGGACGTGCGCATTTCAACCACTATCGACATCAAGGCGCTGCCGGAGCGTATCGCGGGCGAAAAATTCACACACGACGTGCTGCCGTTATTTTCGGGTGATGACCGGGCTGCGCTGAGCGCCGCCTATACAAAAGATCCGCTGCTCGGCGACTATATCCTTACCGGCACTGACGAAAAGAGCAACGCCCGGGTTCTGGCCCTTCTTCTCGAAGCCGATTACAGCGGAGCCGTGCGTCACGTGAATCAATTGATCGACGCGGTTATCACCGGCGTGGTCAACTCGCCCAACCCCAAGACCAACGGCAATATCGCCTTTATTCCCATAGACTCACTGCAGGACGAGACCGGTCTGCTGCTTGACGGACGTGTTACCGAGCTTCTTATCAGATCGGCGAAGGCGAAAGATTCGCAGCTTCCCGGAAAATTCGAGTCGGTCGAATCAATCCTCTCTGCGCTCAGTAAGAGCTCATGCGCGCCGCGATTCAGCGGCTCGGCGGGGACGACAGTTCCGGAGCTGTCGATATTCAGCTGGCAGTCGTATTCTGCCGACTACTTCGCCGCCGCGGCGGGCGACAATATCAGCACGCGCGTCATGATTCTTTTTCTTTTCATACTCTCATTTATCGGGATCGCCAACACTATGCTCATGGCGATACTCGAGCGCACCAAAGAGATAGGCATGCTGCGCGCGCTGGGCATGACCGACGCGCAGCTTCTTCTCAGCTACATGATAGAGGCCTCTCTTGTCGGCGTGATCGGCAGCACGATCGGGGTGATTGTCGGGTGTCTGATAAATATTCCCATGGTCAATTACGGCATCGATTATTCGGCCGTTACCGAAGCGATGGACGGAAATATCGGCTACCGGATATCTTCATCCTTCAAATCGATGTGGAACGCCGGAACCATCGTCGCCACCTTCTTCGCCGCATCGCTGCTCTCCGGCTGCATGGCGGTCGTGCCCACTCTTCGTGCGCTGAAGATGCCGGTAACCGAAACGCTCCGGTTTGAATAAAGGGAGAATGAGTATGAATATTATTATACAAAAAAAAGGCGGATTCAACGCACTACTCACGATAGCCTGGCGCAATATATGGCGCAACAGACGCAGAACATCGCTGTGCATCGTCGCGGTGGGCATAGCCGTCTTCTTTATCATCTTCATGCAGTCATGGATCGAGGGGATGATGATCGGCATCGAAGATGTGGTGCGCACCTACGAAACGGGGGATGTCAGCGCGGTAAGCGCACGTTACGAGGCGGACCGCGAGTATTATCCGGTGCAGTTTCCCCTGGCTGAGGGCAGGGACGCGGGCGAAATTATCGATGAAATCGAAAAACTTCCGGGAGTCCGCGCGGCACTTTCGCGCACGACAGTCTACGCGAGCCTCTTTGACAGCACAGTGAAACACGCGATCGTCTGGGGGATCGACATCGAAAAAGAGACCCGTCTGAACAATTTCAATCTCACCGAAAGAAGCGACGGCATCATCGAAGGCCGCTACCCGCATAAGGACGCGAACGAGTGCGCTATAGGCTTCTCGATGGCGAAGAAGGCCGGATTCAAAGTCGGCGACTCGATTGCGCTCAAGATGGTATCAGCCCAGTTCTCGGACAAATACTGGAACCCTGTCGTCACGGGGATCTTCGAATTCGATTACCAGAAATACGATGAGGACTCGATAATCGTTCCCGCCGAACGCCTTCAGCGCATTCTGGGTCTCGGCGGCGCGGCCCAGCAGATTGTCGTCTTTGCCGACGACCACCGCGATGCCGGGCGGATCAGAAATCAGATGGCCGAAATGCTCGGCAAAGATACGGTCGTCAGAGAGTGGAGCGAGAACTACTGGGTCGCGATGATGCGCTCGATGAGCGGGATGTACCTTATTATTTTTCTGGTCTTTCAGGTTGTGGCGAGCTTTCTGATCATCAACACCATGCTCATGGTCATTCACGAGCGCATCAAAGAGATCGGCATGATGGGCGCGCTGGGCATGACGCGCTTTGAGATTGTGACGGTCTTTTTCCTCGAAGCCTTTCTTCTCGCCACACTCGGCGCGGCGGCGGGCGCGATCGTCGGTGCCGCAAGTGCGTGGGCCGGTTCCCAGTTTCCGATAGACATGACCGTCATGACCGGCGGCGGCATGAAAGATTTTCCGATATCGGGTACGCTCTATCTCTCGTTCTCTATACCGCTTATACTCAAGGGCTTTCTTTTCGGCGTCGCGGTTTCGGCATTATGCACGCTGGTGCCGTCGATGAAGAGCGCCTTTATCGAACCCGTCGAAGCGCTTCGACGTTGACTGCAATCATAAAAAATAACGGGGGGGACACCGCCAATGAAATTTTTAAACACAAAACAATCCGTCACTTTCGCGGCACTTCTTGTTTCAATTTCGCTTTTCGCACAGGGCACCGAACCCGCCGCGAAATCGATTCTTGAAAGGGTCGACGACAACGAGATATACAAAAGCATCACCTATGACGGCGAGATGACCATCGAATACCAGGGCAAGCGCTTTGTGAAGAAGTTCACCGCCGCGGGACGCGAAAACAAAGACAGCTTCGTCGAGTTCACCAACAGCGAAGACCGGGGAACGAAGTACTTAAAAAAAGAGGGGAGACTCTACGTCTACTCGCCCGACACCGAGCAGGTGATGCTGATCTCGGGACACATGCTCAAAGAGTCCATGATGGGTTCTGACATGAGTTATGAGGACACGATCGAAAACGATAAGCTCTCGGTGCGATATATTCCCGTCATCGCAAAGAGCGAGGCGCTCAACGGCAGAGAGGCGTGGGTGCTTGATCTGAGTGCTGTCAAAAAAACCGAAAGCTATCCGAAGCAGCGTCTCTGGGTTGCCAAGGACAACTATGACGTGCTGCGTAACGAGCAGTTCGCGCTCTCTGGCGCGAAGCTCAAAGAGTACACGCTGATCCGCTCTGAAAAGATCGGCGGCAGAAGTTTCCCCGTCGAAACCGAAGTGAAGGATATGCTTCGCAAGGGCAGCCGCACCGTTTTCGTCATGAGCAACGTCGTGCTCGACGCGCCGGTCGCCGATTCAGTTTTCAGCATGAGGAACCTTGAGAAATGATGCGCCCGCTTTATACAATTTTTATTGCCATGGCCGCGCTGCTGTCGGCCGCTCTTCCGCTTAGGGCCGGCGCGCCCGTTTTTTCGGGTATAGTCGAATCCAATGCAGGTGAGGCCAGCGGCGCAGCCGACGGGTTCACGTGGAGAGCGGAACAGTTCGCGAATCTCCGCATGAAGGCCGATGCGGGTGATCGGGCGAAGATTTACGCCGCATTCAACGCCAGCGCGGTATCCGGGAAAGAAAAGGAGCTTGCCGCCCGGACAGAACTCGAGCGGCTCTACATCAGCATCAACGGCGAAAGTGTCGACGTTGACGCCGGCTACATGCGCATGGCCTTCGGCTACGGCCAGGCGTTCAGGCCCTCGGATTTTCTTAACCCCCCCAACCCCCTCTACCCGGAGGCCCGGCAGAAGGGGGCTCTGGGCGCCATCGCCGCGCTCTATCCCGACGAGCAGACCAAGCTGCAGCTTTTCGGGGCTGACCGCACAGACCCCTACGTGCAGTACGGCGGATATTCGCGTCCGCTCGCAGGGGCATCGGGCGAGCTTCACCGCAGCGAATTCA
>Ga0209800_10001083_pt1 | contig 31724 bp, 23 predicted proteins | sample Higcelweek8metaG_FD_187174 | JGI IMG/M metagenome (GOLD analysis project Ga0209800, IMG submission 187174) | Freshwater pond sediment microbial communities from the University of Edinburgh, under environmental carbon perturbations - High... | ecosystem: Environmental > Aquatic > Freshwater >...
CGACCGATTTCAAACTCGTTGAGCCGCTTTTACCGCCGACAAAGTAGACGGTGCCGTTTACATTAGCCGCACCGTGTCCGCTTCGGGCGCTTGCAAGTGCTGCAGTCGCAGTTGACCAGGTGTCGCTAACCGCATCGTAGATTTCAATTGAGCTAAGATCTGTTGTGCCGTTCGAACCGCCCGCGACAACTATCTTGCCGCCCACTGCGGTTGCCGTGTGGCCGTAACGAGCCGTTGCCATGCTCGTTCTTACACGCCAGACGTTATCGGTCGCAGGTATCACCGATACCTCTGCCGATTCAGCCGACTCAACAGCGCCCTTCACGGCTGTAACAATATAATAATAGCTGGCGCCATTCGTTCGCCCGGTATGTACAAAGGGGCTTGTCACACCAGTTATCTTGTTGCCGAAGCTCTTTGAGACACCGCTCGAAGTATTCCAGTAGATGTTATATGACTCAGCATCGCCGACCGGATTAAAGGTGATAATCGACTGCGTCTTGCCGGGTGTTGCCTTGACGCCGGTAACGAGGGTTTCTTTTACGGTCAGGGAAAACTGGCGTGTCGTCGAAGCAGAACCCTTCGTGATCGTCGCCGTCATTGTGACCGGCACATCGACAATGGTGTGGCTGACGATGCCGGAATTGGTGATGCGGGCCGAAGTATTCGATGCCCAGCTTATTGCGGTACCACAGCTGCCTGAAGTTGGCAGTGTAATATTGCTTTTTACCGATGTTATGCTGTCACCTGCACCATAGGTGATGAGAAGATTATTTTTATCTTCGTCGACCGCCTCGGCATCGCTTTGCGGGGCTTTTATTACAGTCACCGTAAATGTTATCGCCTGCTGTACACTGCCTTTGGTGATGGTCGCAGTCAGCGTCACTGTAGTATTACCCGTTGTATATGAAGGACGAATCACGGTTCCGTCAGTTTTAATCACAAGAGGCGCAGAAGAACTCCAGGTGATCGTCGACCCCTTCTTGCCCTCACTTGCAAGTGTCAGGCTGGTCGTTATTGATGTTGAGCTGTCAGCACCCGAAAAACCAACGACCAGTGCATTCTTGTCGGTTACAACAGCCGCTTCATAAGAGAGAGTGCTGTTTCCTGCGGCAAGGTCGGTCATGATGATATCGACAGTACCATCACCATTGGTATCAACACCGTCATATATGCCGTCACTGTTCGCGTCTACCAGTGTGCCGTCATTAACGCCGTCGCCGTTTGTATCGACGGTAACCTTCGTTGCCGGAGCGGCAGTACCTGATGTACTTCCGGTTGAAAGACTTTTATCTGATGTACCATCGCCGTTAGTATCAATGCCGTCGTAGATACCGTCGCCGTTTGTGTCAACCAGCGTACCGTCTTTTACGCCGTCACCGTTTGTATCTACAGTAATCTGCGCTACTGCAGTACCTGTAGAGAGGCTTTTGTCTGATGTGCCGTCGCCGTTGGTATCGATGCCGTCGTAGATACCATCGCCGTTTGTGTCAACCAGCGCGCCGTCTTTTACGCCGTCACCGTCAGTATCTACGGTAATCTGCTCGTCGTCAGAGCCTGAAGTGCTGCCGGCTGCGAGTGTTTCGTCGGCAGTGCCGTCATTATCAGTGTCGATTCCGTCAAAAAAACCGTCGCCATTTTCATCGACCAATGTTCCATCAGATTCACCGTCACCGTTAAGATCGACAGCTACTGTCGTTATTGCAGTTTCTTCTGTACCGCCGCCTGCGCCGCCGCACGAAGTTAAAAGACTACCAAATAATAATAAGATTATGAGAGAGAGAGAGAGAGAGAGAGAGAAGAATTTCGAATTGGCGGGTATCATAACGCCTCCATTAAGATAAAATATATGGACATTCACAAGCATACAAAAACAACCGTCCAACAAGACGGTTTTAGCAATCGATTTTGAAGAGTAAATTTGGTTGGCAATTATTTGTCGATATGATTAATTACTCGAAAAGCACAATGGGATTGTAAAGTACTATTTCGCAGCTGAATGTAAATTTATTCAACTATACCACAAAAGTACATTTTAAGGTAGTTCAAAAAACTACAGCCTGATAAGATATAATTTTACTTTCAAGGAATTTCCTCGGAGTAGCGGCCGACTGACAACAAAAAGTACACGACTGCGGCAGAAAATAACTTCATTACCAGCCCTCTTTGTGTGACATTGACCTCTTCCCAATCCTGCGAGTCCTCCGAAATCTCGATTACATACTCCGAACTGCATGCGCTCTCCCGGAAAAGTGAAACCGCATGCAGTTCAGCTTGCTTCTTCATACCGAACGAGACGAACTCATTATCAGTTAAATTGCCGGGGCTTCCCATCCGGGGAAACTAACGGATAATCAAACGAATGACGCTTGATTATCACATTTGCAACAAGTCCAATGTTTAATATTTGAATCTCTTCCATTATATTGACTATGGATCTGAAAGTTTTGTAAACAGACTAAAGCTCCATTCACTATTTTTTTTGACGTTCACCGGCAGTATGAGTATCTAATCAGAAAGAATATTTTAAAGGCAACTGTTTCAATAAACAAAATCATTGTTAGATTTGTTGTGAATCTGAAAATCCGGGTGTCTGCCCCTCCTCAGGCGGGGCAAACGCATCGTTTTTAATGAGTTCTGCAACTAGTCTGTTATACGTATGAAACAGGGATCAGCATTGCAGATTTTCTATTGCTCAAGATTACCAAATATCCATTTCAACACGAAATCACCGACTGGACGAAAAAAATGCAGGTAATTCATAAGAAAAATTTTAAGAAACAGACTTTCGGCAACACCATCGACATGCTGATAAGTCAGCCCTACTTCGTCAACAAGGGATACAATCACGCAGATCTTTCAGCCGAACTTGTCGCGGATAAAACGATCAAGGCAATGGCGGTCATGAATGGCGGACTGATAACCGGAGTCATCACCCGAAGCGCCTTTTTCGAAGCGATGTCGGTCAGCAGCGGTTCAGATATAGATCCGGAGAGTTACCTGTTTGAGGCACAGGTGCTTTCGGGTCAACTGCATCCTTTTGACATTTGGGACAAGGATTCAATCGACCGGCTGATCAACAAGATCTGGTTTGCTGTTACCGATAAAAACGGTGAGTTTTCGGGGCTTTTCTCTTCGATTGATCTGCTCAACTTTCTTTCGAATATAACACTGCTGGACATGTCGCTTGCCAATACGATTCAGTCACGGATAAACGGAGGAGGAAATGAAGTTCAAGCCGGTAAATTCTCTATCGCCTCGTTTTCGCTTCCCGCAAAGGGAATCGGCGGGGATCTGGTTTATTCTTCAAAGATTGATGACGGCTCGACAATATTCGCACTATTCGATGTCTCGGGAAAAGGAACCGCTGCATCTCTGGTAACCGGAATAATTTTCGGTATCTTAAGTTTCGCCCTTACAGAGGTAACGATCGAGACACTTATCCGAAGAATCAACAGAATATTGAACACCACCTTTCAAAACGAGCTTTTTGTTACAGGGGTTATCGGCCGGGTCGAAGCGGATGGATCGGCAATAACAATTTCAGATCTGGGTCACTCACACTGCTACACCTTGCCGCACGCGCGTCATGTTTGTGTCGAAACCGGAACCCTGCCTCTCGGAATCGATTATGATATTACTCCCCAGTTTATGAATATTGAGCTCAAACCGGGAGAACAATTTGTTATCATAAGTGACGGCATTATCGAGCAGCAAAATGACGAGCACCGTCCATTCAATATCAATTCAATTTTCAAAATTCTGGAAACGGGACAAAGTGAAACTCTTGGTGAGTGCCTGAAGCTGATTGCAAACGATTACCGCAATTTTATGGGACTTAAAAGCCAGCACGATGATGCCTCGATGATCGTCATAAGGAGAGATGAGTGAAGATTGTGAGATTTGTTTTTGCAATAATAAATCAGATAAATGCTAAATTTTGATAGTGAAAGTAAGAAAATCCCCGCATTGACTGCTGTGTCTCATGGTAATGGAACTGGTCGCATGACAGCGACGAAATCAGCAGCAAACCACTAAACACACCTCTGATTATCAGCTGCGGGGACTTTAGTTTAATATAAGCGATTCTTTGTTACACGTATTCAAACACTACTTAGCACCGAAAACCGGGATCAATCCCAGTTTTCGATCATAACATTTGAATATGCAGTCGTTTTTACCCTTCTGTCTTCATGGGCATATTGAGCTAAAGCATCATAAGCACTATTCCATCCTGCAACACTTTTCATGTCAGCAGCAAGCGGCAAAGTACCAGGAAACGTGACATCTGTTTTGCTTACGACATTACCGTCAAGAGGTTGCAAAGTTTTGTCCATAATGAACCATTCCTCTCCATTAATATCGGCAGTGGTCTCTGCGGTTCTAGTTTCTGCACGTCTTCGCAGAATAGTGTTCGAAGTTCCATTGCCGCCGCCGAAAACGGATGTGCATTCGGCTGCCCATGCCTGATCTTTATAACCAAGAGACCAGCCAAGTGCGAGAGAGAAATCAGCTGTTTCGGTATCAATCGAAAGCTCATTTGAAAATACCACCAGTTCTGAATAAGCGGTGTCGCTGGCATCGGCCTTACGTTTCTTAGATGTCACATAACGCACATAGGTTAGTTTATTCACCTTATCTTTGACACCGTAAAAGATGGAGACGCTGAGCTCGTCCGGCGTGGACGTGTTTGCCGCTTTGTTGTACACAAGTACTCTCTCATAGTTTTCGTCTTTATAAAATGCGGCTTTCCATTCCATCACCACGAAATTAGAGGGGATATCTCCAATAAACTCAACAACCCCCTGCACTGGTATGGTTTCAGCCCGAACCCCTTGTTTACTCTCATCAAAAGTGACAATAACATTATCAAAAAAAGCCGCCGGTGATGATTTTTCTGTCAGTAACGTCAATTTATAGTTATCTGAATGACTGGGCTGCAATTCGTGATTCTCGGTCACAAGATCGTTTATTGTATTAATTTCTTTGTCAAGTGCCTGCACACACCACTGATAAGAAAAGCTGACTTGATCGGGATTAAAGACCTTATCAAGTATATTCTCGGACGGACTCGCCGTTGTTCCGTATTTCCACATTCTGTCAAAATAGTCTAAGACATCAGTACTGGTCCGAGTTGAATAAAGAGGCAGATCTACAGAATTTCTTTTTAACGAGAAGGCGCTTCGTGACACGGTAGGATTGATTGAATCAGTATCCTGAAAATAACTCTGCAAACCGATGCTTTCGTCTGATCCGTCGGGTCCATCTGATTTTGATGTTTTACTGTCACACGAAAAAACACACATTAATACGAACAAAATAATTGTTCCCAATGCTACATGCTTGATATTCATTGATGCCTCCAGATTTAAATATAGGCCATGTTGCGTAACCGAAGCAAAATGCCGCATCCTTACAAATAATAGTGATACAGCATTTCTTCCAATTTGCAACAAATTTAATATATTACGATGTATAATATCGCTCTTGAGAATAATCAACCAGAAGTTTATATGACAATCCGGTAACTAAAGAGCTTATTAATGCACACAATCCGGATTATGTGAAGTACCTAAGAGGATTCTCTGCTAGGAATTTATTCATTTCATATAATGGAGTGGTTTATAATTTTTTTTTAGTTATTTTTTTAATAGAGACCGGGCTCACTCTGAAGAGAAATTAAGAGGAGTGTGCGCCTTCCGGCTTATTGTGTTAATTCCAAAAAATCATGAAAAGTCAAAATTTTTTCACTACCTGCTATTGACCTGTCTATCGCATTACACTTTACCTTTTACCCCGTGACAATCACAGCCGCGACCATGTGTCTTCATCAGACCGGGAAATTCTGTTTACCCGGTAACGGCACATCGTCCGGCATTATCTTCAATCCGGAGGGGCAATGAGTAATACAGCTATGACAGGTGTATCATGGAAAAAGGGAACAAGAATCAGGCGCAGCGGAAGGTTCACGCTGAATTTCACGGCGGCGGAAGTTTTCCCCCTGCTTTGCCCGGTCGAGGAAGCAAAATGGCTTCCCGGCTGGAAGTGCATGATGGTCTATTCAGAATCAGGCGTCGCCGAGAGGGACGCGGTTTTTACCACAATGGATAGTGACGGACTCGAGATTGTCTGGAGCTGTATTACGTATGAACCGGGCAGATTTATCGTATACAGTATTGTCAAGGGTACGGATACGGTCGAGCGTCTGAGCATACGGCTGAGTGAACAGGATAAAGGTTCGACTGAACTCGAGTGGAGTGTTCTGGCTACGGGATTCTCACCGGCCGGCGTTAAAAGATCGGGGCACTGTGAAAGCGAAGCCGCCTATCAGCAATTTCTGCTTGATCGCAAACGAGAGATGCTCTATTATCTCGAGAACGGGAAAATGATCAGTTAACCATCAAGAAAGTCGGGCAATGATGGTTTATCCGCGGCATCTTTTGTATTGAGCCGGATTTGCCCGATCTTTGAAAACAGGATTGCCCGGCACGGGATACTCATGTACACAATCGGAAGAACCGCGAAAAAAGCAGGCCTCTCGCGCACAACGCTGATTTACTATGACTCAATCGGCCTGCTGCACCCCACTGCAAAATCGGAGAACGGATACCGGTTTTATGATGATGCTGCCGTCGAACGCCTCAGGATAATCAATGTATTAAGAAGCGCGGGCCTAAGGCTCAACGAGATAAAAAGAATACTCAACAGCGGCAACGACGACGATTCGATCGTGATACTTCTGAAACGGCTCGGTACCGTCAACCATGAGATATCCACTCTGCAAAAGCAGCAGGAGGTTATCATCTCTCTTTTGAAGAAAAACGGGCATCTCTTCAGCAAGAATGAAAAAGGGGGGATGGACTTTTTCAGGCTGCTTGGAAAAGCGGGGATAAAACCCGATGACTTTGTGAAATGGCACTTGCTCTTTGAAGAGTACTCACAGAAGAATCACCGTCGCTTTCTCGAAAGTGCGGGTTTTAACGACAGCGAGATAGAAAAGACCATCGAGAAAATGAAGAAATCGAGATAACAATTTAGACAAGGGGCTGAGCAGTTAGCGTTATATATACGATCTCTCACAGTTTTGCGGTTCACTGACCGGGAAGGCGGGAGTTGTATCCCGGATTATAATCATGAGTTAAGCACCATTGGTGAAAGCATTGTCGAGTATAACGGAGAGTTGCCCGATTGTAAAAGGCTTTGAAATACTTGCAGTGAAGCCGTATTCTGCCGGAGACATCATCACATTGTCGTCTGCATAGCCGCTCATGGCAAAAACAGTCAAATCGGGAGAGCATTTTCTGAGCTCGGAGATGATCTCCTTGCCGCCCAGGCCCCCGGGGATTGTCAGATCAAGAAATAGTGCTGAAAACTGCCGTCCAATTCCGGTTTCTTTCTGGTAGAAGTCAAGTGCTGCTTTCCCCTCATCAATGCAGATAACTGTGTATCCCATCATTTCAAGCATTGCACTTACGGTGGCGCGTACAACCTCTTCGTCATCAACGATAATAACGGTTCCTGAACCCTTGTGCCTTATTCTTTCTGATTTGTCAATATCAGCCGGCTTCTCAATTACGGCCGGCAGAAAGATATGAAAAGTACTCCCTTTTCCCGGTTCTGTATCCACATCAATATAGCCGTTGTGACGTTTGATAATGGAGTAACTTGTTGCAAGGCCAAGACCGTAGCCCTTTGTTTTTGTTGTGTAAAAGGGGTCAAAAATATGCGGCAGTATGCTTTGGGGAATCCCCTGCCCATGGTCTTTAATTGACACTTTTACATAATTTCCGGCTGAAAGCACCGGGAGTGCAGTATCATTCAGCCTGATGTTTACAGCCGATACTTCGACCTGCCCGCCCCCCGGCATCGCCTGCAGCGCATTGATTGAAATGTTTTCAAGCACCTGGCTGATCTGGTTTTTGTCAATATCACATTGCCGGAGATTGTCCTCAATATCAAATACGCATGAACAGTTTGATCCGATCAGCGCAAACTGCACCGTATCCTGAAGAAAAGGCACGAGCGATGTCGCCTGCTGCATCGGCGAGCCGCCTTTTGCAAAAGTCAACAATTGCTTTGTAAGCGCTCTCGCCCTGTCAATGGTGGCCATTGTTGACTTCAGGTAGCCGGCAGGCCGTTCTTCGGTTGTTTCTGAATAAGCCAGGTCAATGTAGCCGTATATTCCGGCCAGCAGATTATTGAAATCATGAGCGATTCCGCCGGCAAGGATGGCAAGAGATTCAAGCCTCTGCGCTTTAAGAATAGTCTCTTCACTTCTCTTGTGTTCTGTGACATCAGCAAATATTGACGCAAATCTGAAACCGTCTTTTGCAGGGATCCGGAATATTGTCTGCCTGAAATTGCGGGGCTTTCCGTCTGCCCTGATAAAAACTCCTTCAGTATCATGACTCCGGTCGGGTAGTTTTCCTGTTCTGCAAAGCTCAAGAACCTCTTCCTGATATCCTGACAGAAGCGCAGGTGTGCGGATTTCTGCAGGAAGCATGCTGAAATTGACATCCCAGATTTTCTTACCAAGAACGGTCCGGGCATTTATTCCGGTGATTTTTTCGCAGGCTTTATTCCATTCGATCACAGCACCCTGCTCATCTGTGAGTATGAGCCCTTCAGAGAACTGCTCAACAATGTTTCTGTGTTTTTCTTCACTCTCGCGCAGAGCTTCCTCTGTTTTAAGCTGGATAATGCTGTCGCCGACCCTGCTTGCAATAGTTTCAAGTACAGTTTTTGAAAAAGGGGGTATTTCACTTCTGACATGCGATCCGATGTTCAGGCTTCCGATAACCTTTTTTTCATGGGTCACAGGAATAACGGCCATGGTCAGAAGCTTTTCAGAAATTAAATCAGCATCCGCAATGAACGAACCGGGATCTATGTATACCGGTTTCCCTTCAAGAACAAGTGCAGTATTTTTGCTTTGTGCATCGTAGTTTGAAACAGAATTGATGAATGAATCTGAAAGCCCTTTGTGCGCGACAAGTGTGAGGCTGTGATTCTGTTCGTTTAAAAGGTATATTCCACCGCAATCCATTTCAGATACGGTTATCGCTGCATTGATGCAAATCTCAAGCCAGGCCTGTGTATCAGTAGCGGTATTGAGTTTCAGTGCCAGATCATGTTCAAGAGAGAGCAGGTTCTCATTTCGTTTGCGTTCAGTAATATCAATTTCAATTCCATCGCTGACAATATGGTTATTGGCAAGACGTCTTAATGTTGACGTGGTAAGTCTGTGCCTTATTTCACCCGAAGGCAGCCGGACCCTTCCTTCAACTATAAAAACACCCATATCATTGAGAGCAGAATTCTCATTTTCAGAAATAGCCGTTCTATCCTCTTCAATATATTGATTAAAAATAAGTGATGAATCCCTGATCGCATCTTCAGGAGAGATGCCATGAAGGCTTCTCACGCCATCGCTTACATACAGAAACTGCCTGTCTGTTCCTGATTCACCGATATCAAGCTCAAAAACCATTCCGCCCGGAAGACTGTTGCTTAATGTCCGGAGCTGCTGTTCGTTATCTCGCAGTTTTTCTTCAGACTCTTTACGCTCAGTAACGTCCTGAATTGTTGTGACAACAAAGGACCGCGCATTTGCGTTTATTATTTTTGCAAATAATAACACATTTCTGACAATTCCGTCTTTTCTTCGAAGTGTTATCTCCAGTCCTGACACAATACGATTCTCAGCTATGCTCTTTTTTATAACTTCAAGGTCGCAGTCGGGAATTAATTTATTCGTGCTCAATGCCAGCTTTCCGATTACCTCTTCGCTCGTATAGCCTGAAACCTTTGTAAATGCATCATTTATATAGATAATGATACCGCTTTCCAGTTCAGTTATGGAATACGCATGCGGCGACTGTTCAAATATCTGGAGCCAGAAATCATTCTCATCCTGAACCGACTGTATGAAAGGCTTCTGCGTCTCTTCTGTAGACGCTGAAATCTCAGACAATTCAGAAATATTGCCTCTATTATTGTTTACTTTATGCATTTGAATAAGAACACCCTTGTTTTGAATAATTTCCTCTCGACAGGCGGTCCATCTCTTTCATGAATCCGTTGACAGGATTCGATATCAACGTTGCAATCATAACCGAGAATAATTTTCTCGAAGTCCTCATGAGTTTTCACCCATCACAAAGTGGTCATTCACAAGGCGAAACCGCCGCTGTCAGCGTGCACTTGACAGCAGTGCCATGCGGCATACAATCCTGATTTCATATGGATTTAAATAAGTGACAGATGCAAGTTAAGTCAAAAATAAAATAAGGGAACCTCGAAAATTAACTTTTGATGTTCCCTGATGACGGCTACGCCGCCCGCAAGATGCTTGCGAAAAGTTTTCAAGTAGAGCGCCCGGTTATATCTGGGCTACGGCATTCAGCCTTCGCAAGAACAGGCCACCGCGGGGGTAATTATCACCTGTTCCGAAGGAGTAAACAGAGTATGGTGTCGAGTAAAACAGGTTATCCCCGGCGTAATTACCGCATGTGGGGGGTATCAGCAGCGGCACTGCCCGTAGTTCGCACTGCCGCTGCCGCAGCCGGTCAGTGCCGCTGTGCGGCCTGCGCATGGGCACTGCCGACACCTGACATCGCCCATGTTTGAAAAAAACATGGGCGATGTTTTTTGCCGACACAGGCGATGTCAGCGCACAGGTCAGTCACTTATTGCGCACAGAATTGTCGATAATCGCCGCGGCAATAGGTCATAGTATGCTGGCGATAGCGGCCTGGGTAAGGATGTCGTTGTGTGACGAGGTCGCCAGATCTTCATAGAGGTAAAGCTCGGCGCCGCGCCTGCAACGCTCTACACTTTTGGGGATACACTGCTGCGCGAAGGCTTTTTCCAAAAGGACCAAATTTTATTCTCTGATTCTTTATTTCTTCATTGCCAGCTTGTATTGATAAATTTTACTATACTTTTTACCGGGAACAACGAGGACATCCCCTGTCGTCATATTGTACACAACAGACCACATAGTATGATTTTGAGATATGTCCTCTAACAGCTGCATCATTTCCAGCTGGTTAATGTCTCCGTCTTTTTCGTCCAGTGCCATATAAGCTTTTTTGTACCGCCTGCAAAGCACTTGTTTTTCATCTTCACTCTTGTTATATTCGATAAAATTTGTGCAGATTTGAAATTTTCGATCTTTCTTTATTTCAACCAACTGACCTTCAACATATTCAATAATTGAGGAATTTCCTTCTCGATCGGCAATAAGATAATGCCACGCCAGCGTAGTGTAGTTGATATTGTATTTTTGTAACAAAGCCACTGCTTCATCAACATTTTCTGCCTTGTCAAGAATCATTCTGATTGAGTGAGTATCACCGATGGTAACTTTGTCAGAATCCATTTTCGGCTTGTATTTGTTGGGTACGGCCATCTCCCCTACCGCCAATCCCATTTCATTCATTCCATCAAAAGCCACATATGGAGAAAAAGTAAGAGAAAAACTTGCGCCCAAAAAACTCTCCGGAAGGTAATCATCATGATAACCGAGATAGCTTATATCTACCATTGAAAAAGAAGATAACCCATTATCAGGCTTTGTCTCGAGTAACAGGATCGGCCTGTTTATCCAATCAAAGTTTCGACCAAGCAATTTCTCCCCTTTCCTGTTTACAGTAAAAATTGTTGCACAGGCATTTGCCGGTTCATGAGAAGTATTTTTTACAATTTTCAAGGTCTCCAAAAATTTCCATGTTGAGTCTGAAAAGATTGATCTTCTTACACTATCAGAAATATTGTCTGTAATCCCTTTTTCAAGGTACTTATCAAAATTGTAATCACACAAATATCGCATAGTGTACAAAGGGTAATCATCGACTCTTTGTAATGTAGTTAAACCACGGAACTTATTCCAGAACAAAGCAGTAACCGAAAGCACCAGAGCCAACATAATAATCAAACCAGTGATCAATATTTTGTTTCTTCTTGATTTTCTTTCAGGAACTCTCATTGCTTTCTCCCTTGCGTTATCCAAAACTTAATTTATGACTGATAGGAACTGTTCTTTGTTTTTTCAGGAATGTATTATTATAGGATTTTCCTCAGAGTAGAGCCCGACAGCTTACAGATGCTTCGACGGAGCTCAGCAACCAGATTGCAATTACAGCAGAAAAGTACTTCACGTGATTGACTCCATCTGTGGCAGAACATCACTTATGAGTCTCAAAAGAGGGGCTACGTATCAGAAGAGACCTCTTTCAAAGCTGATATGTTAAATTACCCAAAAGATTTTCGCATAATTTCACTGTGGAATCTAAACCACAACAACAAATCACATACAAAAACTATGGCCCTTTGCTCATTTTGTCAAAGCATTTCCATACAAGTGAAGCTTGATTCAAAGTATTGAAACAGGCATCGCCTGTTCCTCGGCATTGTGGTATCCGCCTGTGCGCTCGATGAAGAGTTATCAAGGGATGGGATTGTTTCGATGGGATGCATAGATTACCAAAATATAAAGGAATCTTTTCCGGATAACAGCAGACTGCAGTACTTTCTTGAATCATTCGGCAGCGATCCCCGCAACTATCGCCACAAAGGGCAGCGGAAGCATTGCCTCTGCATGCTCACAAAAGATATCGGTCAATACGGAACTTGCGGATACAATTGTGTGTACTGTTATGCAAAGAAAAAGCAGTAGAGGGGATATGAAGAGGGATGGGGGAAGAGGAAATAAAAAACCCCGATAGACAAAAGTCTATCGGGGTAATTATAATATGGTCAAGCCTCACGACTGATTAGTACAGGTTGGCTCACGTGTTACCACGTTTACACCGTCTGCCTATCGACCTCGTAGTCTCCGAGGAGTCTTCAGTGGGCACAAGGCCCAGGGGAAATCTCATCTTGGAGTTGGCTTCCCGCTTAGATGCTTTCAGCGGTTATCCTTGCCGAACATAGCTACCCTGCCGTGCCACTGGCGTGACAACAGGTGTACCAGAGGTTCGTCCATCCCGGTCCTCTCGTACTAGGGACAGATCTCCTCAAATTTCCAACGCCTGCAGTGGATAGGGACCGAACTGTCTCACGACGTTCTGAACCCAACTCGCGTTCCACTTTAATCGGCGAACAGCCGAACCCTTGGGACCTTCTCCAGCCCCAGGATGTGAAGAGTCGACATCGAGGTGCCAAACAGTGCCGTCGATATGAACTCTTGGGCACTATCAGCCTGTTATCCCCGGCGTACCTTTTATCCGTTGAGCGATGGCCCTTCCATACGGGACCACCGGATCACTAACCCCAACTTTCGTTTCTGCTCGACTTGTAGGTCTTGCAGTCAAGCTCCCTTATGCGTTTACACTCTGCGCACGATTTCCGTCCGTGCTGAGGGAACCTTTGGGCGCCTCCGTTACTCTTTAGGAGGCGACCGCCCCAGTCAAACTGCCCACCAGACAGTGTCCTTCGCCCGGATAACGGGTCAAAGTTAGTAGATCGATTCAATAAGGGTGGTATTTCAACGATGACTCCATCGAGACTGGCGTCCCAACTTCATAGTCTCCCACCTATCCTACACATACTAAACCAATCTACAGTGTCAGGCTACAGTAAAGGTGCACGGGGTCTTTCCGTCCTACTGCAGGTAGTCCGCATCTTCACAAACATTACAATTTCACCGAGTCCATCGTTGAGACAGTGACCAAGTCGTTACACCATTCGTGCAGGTCGGAACTTACCCGACAAGGAATTTCGCTACCTTAGGACCGTCATAGTTACGGCCGCCGTTTACTGGGGCTTCATTTCAAAGCTTCATGATAAATCACTAACCTCTCCATTTAACCTTCCAGCACCGGGCAGGTGTCAGACCCTATACTTTATCTTACGATTTTGCAGAGCCCTGTGTTTTTGGTAAACAGTCGCTTGGCCCTTTTCACTGCGGCCCGCCTTTCGACGGGCGTCCCTTCTCCCGAAGTTACGGGACATTTATGCCGAGTTCCTTAACGATGGTTATCTCGAGCGCCTGAGGTTTCTCACCCCACCCACCTGTGTCGGTTTACAGTACGGTCTCGTCGTTTCGCGTTTAGAAGTTTTTCCTGGCAGCGTAAAATCATGACCTTCACCTGGCAAGCCAGGCTCCCCTCAAGCCTCCGCATAAGAAAGACGGATTTACCTATCTTCCGAACCTCGGCTAAAGAACAGGGAAACCAACACCCTGCGCCATTATCTTTCTGCGTCACTCCATCACGATAACCTCCACAACGAGGTGCAGGAATATTAACCTGCTTCCCATCGACTACGCCTTACGGCCTCGCCTTAGGGGCCGACTAACTCCGGGTTGATTACCATTGCCCGGAAAACCTTGGGTTTTCGGCGAGAGAGTTTTTCACTCTCTTTCACGTTACTCATGCCGGCATTCTCACTTCCATACTGTCCAGCATACCTCACAGTACACCTTCAGCCTGTACAGAACGCTCCCCTACCCCGAGCACTTGCGTGCTCAGCCGTAGCTTCGGTGGTGTGTTTAGCCCCAATCATTTTCGGCGCGGAATCACTCGACCAGTGAGCTATTACGCACTCTTTAAAGGAATGGCTGCTTCTAAGCCAACCTCCTGGATGTCTATGCAATTCCACATCCTTCTTCACTTAACACACACTTCGGGACCTTAGCTGACGATCTGGGTTGTTTCCCTCTCGACCACGAAACTTATCTCCCGTAGTCTGACTCCCGTGCTTCACGTTGCGGTATTCGGAGTTTGATAGAGTTTGGTAAGTTGGTAAACCCCCTAGCTCTGTCAGTGCTCTACCTCCACAACGAAACACACAAGGCTAGCCCAAAAGCTATTTCGGGGAGAACCAGCTATCTCCAAGTTTGTTTGGCCTTTCACCCCTAACCACAGCTCATCCGAGACTTTTTCAACAGGCACCGGTTCGGTCCTCCATTCCGTTTTACCGGAACTTCAACCTGGCCATGGCTAGATCACTTGGTTTCGGGTCTACTCCGTAAAACTTATTTCGCCCTATTAAGGCTCGCTTTCACTTCGGCTCCGTGACTTCTATCACTTAACCTCGCTTTACAGAGTAAGTCGCCGGCTCATTCTACAAAAGGCACACTATCACCCTTGCGGGCTCTAATACCTTGTAAGCATACGGTTTCAGATACTATTTCACTCCCCTCTCGGGGTTCTTTTCACCTTTCCCTCACGGTACTTGTTCACTATCGGTCACCAGTTAGTATTTAGCCTTGCGAGATGGTCCTCGCTAATTCAAACAGGATTTCTCGTGTCCCGCCCTACTCAGGATCATGCTCCAGAAAGTCCATGTGATTTCATATACGGGGCTGTCACCCTCTTTGGCCCTCTTTCCAGCGGGTTCTACTATCACATAGTTTTGTAACTCTCCGAGGGATTAACGGTTCCCTCCAAGCATCTCCTATTACCCCGACTGCACAACGACCGTTATCTTTAACGTGCAGACCGGTTTAGGCTCTTCCCCGTTCGCTCGCCACTACTAGGGGAATCACTATTTGTTTTCTTTTCCTCCGGGTACTTAGATGTTTCAGTTCCCCGGGTTTGGCCTTGTACACCTATTTATTCAGTGCACAATGCTATAGCTTCACTATAGCGGGTTTTCCCATTCGGTCATCGCCGGATCAAAGGATGCTTACTCCTCCCCGACGCTTTTCGCAGTTTGCCACGACCTTCTTCGCCTTCTGGTGCCAAGGCATCCACCGTATGCCCTTTATTACTTGACCATATTATTCTTCGGACAAACTTTCGTTTGTCCATTCGTACGGGAATAAACGAAACACCCATACATCCTCATAACACGGCGCTCTTAATTACTTTCGCAACCATTTGTGTGATGCGGTCAGCATATCTTATCCTTTTGAATAATATATGCATAGATTTCAAAGATCACTTCGCCACTTTCGTGGCATTCGCAATTCTCATTGCCATCGGCTTCGTTTTTCTTATCGACGCCATCCATTACTACTGTGGAGGTGATCAGGATCGAACTGACGACCTACTGCTTGCAAGGCAGTTGCTCTCCCAGCTGAGCTACACCCCCGTTATGACCCCGGCTCAGCCCATCCTCTTCCATCTGGGCCTGAGTGGAATCGAACCACCGACCTTACGATTATCAGTCGTACGCTCTAACCATCTGAGCTACAAGCCCGGTGTACTTACAAAGAACAATCTCTCAATTGCTCTCTCAAAACTGAATAAAAACTACTCAACAAAGCCTATTATCTTTCCTTTTAAAGGAGGTGATCCAGCCGCACCTTCCGATACGGCTACCTTGTTACGACTTCACCCTCTTCACCAGTTTCACCTTAGTAACCTTCCCCCCTTGCGGGTTAGATCAGCCACTTCGGGTGCTACCAACTCAGATGGTGTGACGGGCGGTGTGTACAAGGCCCGGGAACGTATTCACCGCAGCATGCTGATCTGCGATTACTAGCGATTCCAGCTTCATGTAGGCGAGTTGCAGCCTACAATCCGAACTGAGACCGGTTTTTTGCGATTTGCTCCAGCTCGCGCTTTCGCTGCGCTTTGTACCGGCCATTGTAGCACGTGTGTAGCCCTGGACATAAGGGCCGTGATGATTTGACGTCATCCCCACCTTCCTCCGGTTTGTCACCGGCAGTTTCGTCAGAGTGCCCAGCTTAACCTGGTAGCAACAGACAGTAGGGGTTGCGCTCGTTGCGGGACTTAACCCAACATCTCACGACACGAGCTGACGACAACCATGCAGCACCTCTATGCATGCCCCGAAGGGAGGGTACATCTCTGCACCTGTCATGCACAGTTCAAGCCCAGGTAAGGTTTCTCGCGTATCATCGAATTAAACCACATGCTCCACCGCTTGTGCGGGCCCCCGTCAATTTCTTTGAGTTTCACCCTTGCGGGCGTACTCCCCAGGCGGTACACTTATTGCGTTTGCGACGGCACTAGCACGTGATGCGCTAACACCTAGTGTACAACGTTTACGGTGTGGACTACCGGGGTATCTAATCCCGTTCGCTCCCCACACTTTCGCACTTCAGCGTCAGTTATGGACCAGAAGGCCGCCTTCGCCACCGGTGTTCTTCCTGATATCTACGCATTTCACCGCTACACCAGGAATTCCGCCTTCCTCTTCCTAACTCAAGAACAACAGTATCGAATGCAATTCCGGGGTTGAGCCCCGGGCTTTCACACCCGACTTATTATCCCGCCTAGATGCCCTTTATGCCCAATAATTCCGAACAACGCTTGCATCATACGTATTACCGCGGCTGCTGGCACGTATTTAGCCGATGCTTTAGCCAGGTACTGTCATCGCTACGAATATTTCCCGCAGCTTATTCGTCCCTGATTAGTGAATTTTACGACCCGAGGGCCTTCATCATTCACGCGGCGTCGCTGGATCAGACTTTCGTCCATTGTCCAAGATTCTTAACTGCTGCCTCCCGTAGGAGTCTGGGCCGTATCTCAGTCCCAATGTGGCCGTTCACCCTCTCAGGCCGGCTACCCATCGTCGCCTTGGTGGGCCTTTACCCCGCCAACTAGCTAATGGGCCGCGAGCTCATCTCCAGGCGGTAGGCCTTGCGGTCCCCACCTTTCATATCTCTATCTCATCCGGTATTAGCTATCCTTTCGGATAGTTGTCCCCGTCCCAGAGGCAGATAACTCACGTGTTACTCACCCGTTCGCCACTTTCCCCTCAAAGCAAGCTCCAAGGTTCTCGTTCGACTTGCATGTTTAAAACGCGCCGCCAGCGTTCGTTCTGAGCCAGAATCAAACTCTCCGTTATAGATATTTAACATCTACTAAGAGATGAATTGTTCTAACCTAACTTTACTAGCTTTTGTTTCCTGTTTTTCAACAGGGGCTTCATCTTTCGTTTTTATTCAGTTTTCAAAGAACAATCTTTAAGCCGTTTCGCACCTCATGTTCCGATGCCCTTACGACGCACTACTTATATCTTTACAGGCCTTAACCCGAAAAGAATCTTATCTACTCACCGCCTAACCGGCAAGCACTTCTTCAACAGGCTCATCTTCCAGAACCCGCTCAGGCGAAAACATACATCTCAAATACCGTTTCCACCGTCAACTCTTTTGCTAATTTTTTTCGTTTTTTTTCAAAGAGTGAAAACTTTCGTCTTCTGTCGAACCCCGCACCTTTCTATCTTCTTAAAGGCTTTCGGAGCAGTTGATCTTTTCAAAAAGCAGAGTGCCTTGCAGTTGCTGCTCGGCGTGCACCAGCTGTTCCCTCAGTGCTTGGACAACTTACTTGCGCCCTATCTTTCAGTCAAACATTTTCCTGTTTATTTTTTTTAAAATTAAAAATTTTTGCAACAAGAGGAGTTTCATTATCGGAAATTTCTAATTTCTGGCGATTTCTACGTGATTTCTGCATGGCCCGATATCGCGACGAGCACTATTTATTGGAATTATTCTTTACGGTCACCTCGGAAAATCAGCATTTCACTTAATTGCAGATGAAAAATGCTGGTTTTTCCGCTGTTTGTGACCTCAGGGGAACACCGAACTTTAATTACTCGAGGTTCCCTTATTATTGTGAATTCGTTTCGAATTAGCCCTGGAAACTTTTTTCGGTTTGGCCGAAGAGCCCGCAGAAGCCGATTCGCCCTTTTTTTTGCCGGGGGATTTCTTTTTTTTAATCACCTTCACAACCTGGTCATACTCTTTCAGCTCTTCCCGCACCGGTACATTATCATTGTTTTCTTCGCCGGAATGTGATTCTCCCTCAACAGCTGCAATCGTCTGATCAAGGAATTCCTCTTTAACAGCAGTTTCTTCTCGCTGCCGGATTTTATGAGCATATATTGAAGATATCTCTAGACATACCCCGAAGAACATTGACAGAAAGCCTGCAAATGTACAAAAAATAAGCTTTGGTTGATCCGTAAGCAACCCTATAAATGAAAGTAAAAAAAAGAGCGATGATACGAGAATAAGCCTTCGTATCCACTTAAAATACGGAATACCAACCTTGCTCTTTGCAAATAAAATCACGGATGATCCCGCCAGCGCAAGACACCCTGTCTGATGAAAAAACCAGGCCAATCCATAACGGTTTCCCAGATACCAGAGGAGCATTGTTTCAAATCCGGCGCGCTGTATCAGCATGCGGGGAAAAAAAATCGCCTGTGAGGCATACGCGACAGTAACGCAGACAATATAGACAGAAAACAGACAAAGTACTGTCGCATAAAAGGCGGGGGCCCAATCCGAATCAAAAGAAGCGAGTGAGATAAAATTATAAATCACCAGAGGTGCAATCATCAATAACAGAAGATAATTCAGGGAATATGCCGCGGGATTTTCAGCAATCGCACGGAATTGTTCATCAACCGTGCTTCCAAAGCCGAGGGAGAGTGAGGTGGCAAACACAATAGCCAGAGACGATATCATCAATCCTGCCAGAGCAATACTGCTGTATTTCAGACTTTTCACCCGGATCCCCCAAAAATGAACGATTTATAAAGATTCAACCTCTGTTGATATGAGTTTGCGGCTCTTGCGTCAAGCACTTTGCTTTAGTGAAGAAATTGCGACAGAAATCCCCCCGCCAATATATATGGACAAAAAAAACTTGCCATACACCCGCATAAAATGATTCTACACTAAACCTTGGAATTATTTTGATCGTTAAAAAGTGGGGAACATTATGATCGACAGCAAACTGATGGATGTTCTGGCTTGCCCTGTTTGTATCGGGGATCTGGAATATAACGCCGTTGAATCGGTAATTACTTGCCAGCAGTGCGGACTGAAGTATCCTGTAGTTGACGGGATTCCGGTGATGATTCCCGAGCGTGCGCTCAATCTTCCGGAGGGGATGGACAAAAGCGAGGAAGCCCCGTGACGATATATGCTCTCCGGGAAGTGAATACTTATTTCTTTTTAGATTCCTATTGACAAAATAAGCACGCTCACCGCTTTTAGAACAGACTGTTTCGAGCCCGAAAGCTGAAAGGAACGCTTGTTCAATTAACACAAGATTTTCTTTAGTGATTGCCGGCAAAATCTTTGCCGGCAGAACGTGAAAGCACGAATAGCATCTTAATTTTAGTGGAACAAACCATGATTCGATCAAAAAACACCATTGTAAAAGTCGGAAGTTACGTCATTGTAGGTTTTTTTACCATCCTGATCATCATTTCGTTCGGGCTTCCCGACTACATCACGCGCATAAATATGGGCGAGAATACCGTTGCAAAAGTTAACGGTCATTCGATCACACGCTTTGATTACGTGCGGTATGTAAACTCGTCACCTTATTTTTCCCAGAATGCCGAACTTGCAAAGCAGTATCGTTTCTACATCATCAATCAGCTCGTAAATACCGAGTTGCTGGCTCAGTTGGCTAAGAGCCTTGGTGTTTCGGTAGATCCCAAAATCGTGAAGAAAATGGTGCAGCGTCGTTTCACCGATCCGAGCGGAACATTTCAAAGTGAAGCATTTACAAATACACTCAAGACAAACGCGATGTCTCCGAACGACTATTTCGAGGCCACTGAAAAGGATATCATGCGCCGCGAACTTCAGTTGATGGCAACATCGGCTGCCGGCATTTCATCAAGTGAGCTTCAATTCAGAAAGAGAATCGATCTTTCATCTTTTGTTATCAAATACGCTCTTTTAACCAATGAAGAGATCAAAGTGAAATATGCGGATCGCCTGGCTGTATCCAGCAGCGAAGTCGACAAGATATATGACGAATCGGTTGCGGCTCAAAAAGAGGCTGCAAAGAAGGGCGAAGCGAAGCTGGTGCCTTTTTCGAAGGATAAGCCCCAAGCTGATGCCGTACCCGCAAAACCTGATCCGGAGAAGGAAAAGCAGAAAATCAGAAACCAGCTCGAAAGCCGCAAACTCGCCGAAGTAAGAGAGTCGATTGCCGGTGAGATTACGTCGCTTGCGCAGCAGGGTGTTCCTTTTGAGAACGGAGCACACCTGGTTCCCGCAGCCCCTCTGCTTTCAAAACAGTTCAAGCCCGGCGACTACGTCTATTCTGACACAGAAGAACCCGCAGCACTTCACGGACTTGAGGGATCCGACGTTTTTCTCGAAGATATCGTCCGTCTGCCTGAGGGAACTCTTGCACGGGGTATCGCGAGCGCATCAGGGGTCTATATGTTTACGGTAGTTTCCCGTTCAATTCCGCAAAGCGCCGATGTTGACACCGCATTTACAGATGAGCAGCGCGCAAAAAAAGTAGACATGCTGCTGCAGGTTGTTCTCGAACCGTTTTCTAAAAAGTCCAGTATTACCCGTAATGAGATCGAGTTGGATTAGGGGCAATGGTCGCAGCGGCATAATCCATCTGCGCTGCGATTTCCTGGGGCCGGGCAGATTTAGTGTGAGTCCCCCCGGCGATCTTTACTTGAACCGGATCAAAAATTGCTTTACAAAACTGTTTTTTTTGCGTTATATTTGGCTGTGATTATTCTTTGGTAGCAGGTGACTCTGATGAACATTAATGCCGAGTATGTTAATCCTTTTCTTGAAGCAGCGAGTGCCGTTTTCAAATCAGTTATGAATGTCGATCTGCGTCGGGGAAAAATGATCATCAAGGAGAATCCGGAACCCTCTCATGATGTCGCGATTATCATCGGTATTACCGGGTCCATCAGCGGTGAGGTTGTTTACAGCATGGGCTATTCCATGGTCACCAAAATTGCGGAGATTCTCGCACCGGGACTGAATGAAGAGCAGCTGAAGAACGAGTACAAAGATATCGTCGGCGAGCTTGCGAACATGATTACCGGAAATGCCATGAATCTGTTCGCCTACTCGGGAAAACAGATCGACATCACCACGCCGACAGTTATTAACGGCAAGGATTTTACGATTACTCTTGTACAGCAGACCACTTTGGGGATAAATCTCTACAGTCCAATGGGTCAACTTGAGATGAATGTAGCACTAAAATGATCGAGAGGGTTCATTTGAACCGCCACTCTCTTTTTTTTGAGTCAAGATACTCGCAAAATGATTCTTCGTCCTCGAAGAGATATTTATAGTAGTCCCCCTCCCCGGCCTTTTCACACTCGAATTCTTCTTCAGGGTAATCCCGGCAGATTTTCGGCCTTGTTTCGTAAATTCCGCACATGTTCTGTACTAAGTTTTCACAGGGAGTCTCAAATTTCAGAAACCACTTGCTCTTATGATCAATAAACACGGTGACCTTTTTGTGAACAAGATACCAACGGATATTATCGAATTCTTTTTTTGTTGTCGGCCGGTCAATTTCAACGGCAATATGCCGGCAACACTGTGCGTTACATTTACTGCATGGTTGATCTGACATAAGTACACCGCCGTTTTATTATTTCTTTATTTTATCGGCACGAATCGTCATTGTTCATCAGGGGATCTCGAATAATAGACATTTGATGATCCCCTGGAGCTGTTCGGTGCTGCGCAGTAAGCTCGCTTATTGGCGGCGAGCAGTCGAGCATGAAACCCGGGTCACAAACAGCGGTAAAATCAGCATTTTTATCTGTTAATATATGGAAATACTGATTTTCACAGGTGACCATAATTCATTTTTTTTTGCACGGCGAAATATGTCAAAAGCAAATTGGTGTAATATCCGATAACCATCAGGAAAGGACTCTTCAGAGACCCGATTGCACTGTTGCCGTTATTGCGGGCGTAATTATGCCGCCGATCGACGCTCCCTGTTACGAGATTATTGGAGGACTGATTATTATGAACGATACACTCTACCCCGCGGGATACTGGCAGCTGGTGCTCGATCTTGAATGTCCGCTCTGTTCAAAGTTCGCCGGATTTATCAGACACTTTGATAAAGAGACTATCTTCAAAGTGACCGATGTTCCGCAATTCGATTCGGCGCTAAGAGATCTTACCAGCGAAAAACTCAAATCGGATATGCATATTTTCGGAAAAAACGGAGAATTTTTCTTTGGTGCTGAAGCACTCCAAATGGTGATCAGCCTTATCCCCCCGATGCGCCCCTTTCGATGGATGATAGAAACGGGATTCGGCAGAAAAGCAGCCGATCTTGCTTATCTGACAATGAAACGGCTTCGCTCATGCGGCAGCTGCGGGAAAAAGAGGTTTGAATGACGAAGGTCGCGATACTCTGCCAAGACGGCCATATCGCAAGATCACTGGGGAATTCACTGGCGGTGCATTTCGAAATGGAATATGGGGAATTGTCTGGTTATGCGGGGACTGCCGATCTGGCAGTCGTCCAGATCAATGAGATCGCACTTACCGATGAACACAGAGCGTTTCTTTCAGAGATCAGTGCCCGGAAAAAAGTGGTGCTGATCACCCGATGGAGCTCATTCGACCAGTATATTGCGTTTTTTGACACAGGTATCTCTGCAATATTGCCGCTGCCCTGTGAGGCACACAATCTGCTCGCAATAGTATCCATTGTCCTTGAAGCACCATTTTCAGAAATAGCGGTAACAGCCGGCCGGATCAAATTCAAATATGAGGGAAAGCACTTTGACATATCTTTCTCACCGGAGCGCATGCTCACTCTCATGCTTGTCTGCGCCAAAACCAACATGCTGCTCAGTTCGATGACATCAAATTTAGTAAATAACCGGCATACGAACCGGATAGTTTATAGTGATGTGACATCCGGAGTCAGCGCAGATTACAAACTGGAACAGGATCTGCTCGAAGCGGCAGCGCGAAATGATTTTGTGCTCTATTATCAGCCGGTTTGCAATCTGAATACCTCTCAACCCGGGGGATTTGAAGCACTGATTCGCTGGCGGCGCGGCGGGGCAATTATCCCGCCCGACGAGTTTATACCGACCGCAGAAAGAACGAACGCGATTTTTCCCATTACGCGATGGACATTCAACCGGGCAATGAGCGATTTACGATACTGGCTTGATCATTTTGAGGGTCTTGCCCAATTCCGCGTTACGATCAATCTTTCCGCCCGTCTGTTTGAGGATGAATCCATCGCCGATTATATTATCACCAAAACAAAAGAGTATTCGCTATCTCCTGATAACATCGGTATTGAAATTACCGAGTCGGCGCTGCTTCGATCAATGGAGAGCGCCAATCTTATTCTTCTTAAGCTCAAGGCTGCATCTTTTACTCTATACATGGATGATTTTGGAACAGGTTACTCGTCACTTACATATTTAAAACATTTTCCCGTAGACATTATTAAAATTGACAAATCTTTCGTGAAGTGGCTCTGTGTTGACGAAGAAAGCGAGCATATCGTCCGTTCAATTCTCGGTCTAGCTCATGGATTGAATCTTTCGGTCGTCGGTGAGGGAGTGGAGGAAGAGGATCATCTCAACTTCTTGCGGGATAACGGGTGTGAATACGGGCAGGGGTATTATTTTTCAAAACCGCTCCCATTTGACTCTGCGACTGAATATCTGGAAAAAAACTTATATAAGAGAACTGGTGATAATTAGCTTTTGATGTTTCCTCCAGGTTAAAATCAATTGAAAATCCAGTAATTTACGACAGCAGCATTGCGCAAACGCGAATTCAATGGCGTTCCTTCAAGCGCGTGCCATTTCGGTTCAAATACACATGTGAGGATCGTAAAACTCATGGAAGATAAAAAAACAAGAATTCTCGTAGTAGATGACCATCCGATCATCTACCAGGGACTTAAGCAGATGATCACCCCCGAAGACGGGATTGAGATTCTGGGAAACGCGGTCGATTATGATGAGTGCTTTGCGAAAGTGGAGGAACTTCATCCCGATATGCTCATAATTGATATCGGTTTAAAATCAGACCGCAACGGTATTGATATCGTCAAAGAGATGAAAGAAAGATATCCTGAAATTCACACAATGGTTCTCTCTATGCACGACGAAGAGATCTACGCCCAGCGAGCGGAGAATGCAGGTGCAAAGGGATATGTGAACAAATCCGAGTTTACCGAGAAAATCAAGGATGCTATCAGCGCCATTCTCGCAGGAGAGACCTTCTTCTCGAGAAAGGGATCTGTTGATTACAGCCAGTCAAAAGACCAGAAAAAGATGTCCCTTCTGAAGAAATTGACTGACCGTGAATTTGAAATACTAAAAATGATCGGAATGGGTTTTAAAAATGAGGAGATCGCTGAAAAGCTCGATCTGAAAGAGAAGACCATTTTCTCGCATAAACTGCGGATCAAAAACAAACTGAAGCTTGAGACGAGTGCGGATCTGCTGCGCGCAGCGGTTAAGTGGTTCACCGAAAAAAATATTTAAACCTTACGAATTAAAAGGGTGGAGTGCTTGCCGCTTCAATAATCAGTCTTTTTTCCTCGTTGAACAGAATGCAAGCCGTTTTGGTAAATCGTTCCTTATATTTTAGCGGCAAAGTCAATTGATCTGTACGAATGCAGCCCTTGAACTATAAAAAAACCGCGGCAGAAGCCGCGGTTTTTTTATAGTGCATTTATCGACAAAGCTTCAGACGATGCAGAGATTCTCTTTTTTACCGAGAGAATCAATTGTCTCGTTAGAGTCGAAATATTTACATTTTGTAATATCAACGCCCAGAACGATATTTTCGTTAACGCGGAAGCTCTTATGAGGCTCTGCTTTAACGGTCATGATATTGCCGGACTCGAGGCGGACGTGCAGCATTGTTTCAGCACCTAGCGGCTCAATAACCTCGATTACCGCATTCATTCTGTTCTGATCAGCTGCTGAGGTCTGGATGTGCTCGGGACGAATACCGAATACGATATCCTTAACTGCAGCTGAACGAAGCTTCGAGAGCTGATCGGGTGTCGGATTGATGGCGATACCCTGTGCGACTACCTTGTCAGACTCGAATGTGGCATTGTGGAAGTTCATCGGTGGCGAACCCATGAAACCGGCAACGAACATGTTCAGGGGATTTGCATAAAGGTTCATCGGACTGTCAATCTGCTGAATGTATCCGTCTTTCATAACGACGATACGGTCAGCCATTGTCATTGCCTCAACCTGGTCATGCGTTACATAAACCATTGTCGACTGCAGACGGGTATGTATACGGGAAATCTCGGCGCGCATCGTTACGCGGAGTTTCGCGTCAAGGTTTGAAAGCGGCTCGTCGAAGAGGAATACCTTCGGATGACGGACGATCGCGCGGCCGAGTGCAACGCGCTGGCGCTGTCCGCCGGAGAGCTGCTTGGGTTTTCTGTCGAGAAGGTTCTCGATGTGAAGAATTTGAGCGGCTTCTTTGACCTGTTTATCAATCTGATCCTTCGGAACCTTTCTCATACGAAGGCCGAAAGACATATTGTCGTATACCGACATGTGAGGATAAAGGGCATAGTTCTGGAAAACCATCGCGATATCACGGTCTTTAGGATGTACATCGTTCATACGCTTGTCATCGATAAAGAGGTCACCGTTAGAAATCTCTTCGAGGCCGGCCAGCATACGAAGTGTTGTGGACTTACCACAACCTGACGGACCGACAAGAATGACAAATTCTCTGTCATCTATCTCAAACGAGGCATTATAAACTGCCTGAAAACCGTTCGGATAGACTTTGTTAATGTTATTTAATATTACCTTTGCCATTAACAACTCTCCTTTATTAAATTTGGTAAACCGCTTGCGCGGAAATGGCGCAAATCATAAATCTACTGGTAAAAGGAAGAAACAAAGCCGACTGAGTGAAACAGCTGAAGACAAATATGTTTGTTTCTTCTATATAATACATTTTACTTTCATCCTTATACATTCTGCGAGGAGGAAATGTCAATGTAATTTTTTTGGCACTAGAAAATTAATCTCAACGGTCTGAAAACTGATGGACGCATCACCTCTCGGGTGCTCAATCTTGGCTTCATAAGGTCGATAAAATAAAGTAAGTTGGTGAACAACGCGTGAGCGGATTAACGGCTTTTCCATTAAGTACCCAATATATAATTCGCACAATTTTGTTTTTTTCGGCCGCCCTATTTGCAATAGCGATCCCCCCGATCGCAATTTTGCTGACACTGCCCCCGCTTAGGCCTGACTTCGGATCTGCAGCCCTGCAGATTTCAGAGATTTTTTTTCGCGAAAAATGGCACATCGATATGCTCTATCTTGCGCCGCTCGGCTCGATCGTACTGCTTCCGCTGGCGCTCGCGCTGGCTACTCTCTTATCCGGAAGGGTTATGCGCTTTGCCCTGATAAGCGGGATTGCGGCGCTGTTTATTCCCCGGGGCACGATAATTCATTACTGCTCATTCCTGCTGTCGCAATCACCCCTGCAGCTGCCCGGTGATACGGGCGCGCTGCGCATCACCTATATTCTTGTGCTCTGGCAGAGTCTGCACCTGCAGACGGCTTCTGCCGCTCTTTTCTATTCGAGATACCGCGATCCGGTACGCAGCGATCTGACCATGGCCGAGAATGGACGCGCGCCCCTTTTGCCGCTGTTTCGATACGGAACAGCCCCCGCGCTGTTATCGCTTTTGCTGCTGCAATTCGCCTGCCTCGCCGACGGTTCGATAGCCCTATACTTTTACGGCATCGGCGGTTATCACCTTTTTTCAGCGCATACTGCCGCCTTTACGCTTTTCATGCGAAGTGAGGGGGCTGCGTTCACGGCGCTGATGATGATGACAGGGGCAGCCCTCGCCGTTTTTTTTGCGGCGGCATATCTGCTCTACAGGATCAGCCGTAAGATCTATTTTTCATTTGAACAGGCTGAAATGCCGCTGCCGGGTTATGCGGGGGGATTTCTGCGGCAATTCGGAACGATTTCGGGAGATATTCTGTGCGCAGCAATTATGTGTGCTCCGCTGATCGCCGCACTGGCGGGATTTTCGCTGCAGCTTCTGCAGAGAGATTTTTCCGCGGGGGAGTGGTTTTTGCCCGGCCTTTTGCCTCTTATCAGGAGTGAGCTGACACTGACAGCCTTCGCGACGTTGCCGATTTTTTTTATTCCCCCCGCCGCATGGTGGTTCTCAAAAAAAATGAGTGCCGAAACACTGCTGTTCATACTTGCCGTTTCGATACTTTTACTTCAGCCCGCTTCGACACTTTTCTTCTATAAGGTTGCCGGTGACACGTATATAGGCTCACCGCTATTTTCGGGCGAACATTTATATCAGTTCATTAAAGTCATCCCCCTTCTGTTTCTGGGAGGATTATGCGCGGTGCCGATTACCCGGCGCTTCAGAAGCGCCCCCGACGAGGCTTCAAGTGCGGCTGATTATCTTTACATATTTCGTCCGCTATTTCAGCCGGCGCTGTGCGGCATCTTTTTTCTCACCTTCGCATGGGTACTCTTTGATATGAGCTGGCAGCTTATCCCGCTTCAGAGCGGGCTGAAGCCGACCCGGCTTCTCGGAGAGCTGTTCATGCGTCTGCCTGAGCTTGATTTTGCCGGAGAATTATCTCTTCTGGCCTGCATGGTGCTTCCCCCCGTTTTTGCAGGCGCCGGCATACATCTCATAAGCCGGAATGTCGAATGATTGTTGGCTTGACAAACGGCCGCTGACCCCTCTTACTTATCTGTTGAGTCGCTACCCGCTTGTGAAACAGCGGAAGAGTCTGTTATTATCGTTGAGAGGGCACAATGTCCGAATATATGCTGCAGATGTCCGCAATTTCCAAGTCGTTCGGCGATGTGCTTGCGAACGACAACATCGATCTTGCCGTAAAAAAAGGTGAGGTTCGCGCGATTGTCGGTGAAAACGGCGCCGGTAAATCGACGCTTATGAAAATTCTCAACGGCCTCTACCCTCCGGACAGCGGAACGATCTTCGTTAATGGAGAGGAGGTTTCCATCGCCACGCCCGGTGCTGCCGCCCGCCTGGGTATTGGAATGGTCTACCAGCATTTCATGCTGGTCCCGACACTCTCTGTTGCGGAAAATATGATTCTCGGGGTCGAACCCGGCCGCTACGGTATGCTCGACATGAACGCCGCCCGGGATCAGGTGAACAGGACTTCAAACCAGTACGGCCTCAAAATCGATCCCGACGCGAAGGTATCCAGCCTCTCTGTGGGGATGCAGCAGCGCGTTGAGATACTGAAGATTCTCTTCAAGGGGGCCCGCATTCTCGTCTTTGACGAGCCCACTGCCGTTCTGACTCCGCAGGAGGTCAAAGAGCTTTATAAAATCATCCGCAAGCTGATCGATGACGGAAAGACGATTCTCTTCATTACACACAAACTCAATGAGGTTCTCGAGATTGCCGACATGATTACAGTTCTTCGGCAGGGAAAGTATGCCGGCGAGCTGGCGGTGGCGGACGCTACCAAAGAAAAGATCGCAACGATGATGGTCGGAAGAACGGTTCTCTTTGATCTGAAAAAAATTCCGGTAAAACCGGGTGATGCGGTTCTGGAAATAAAGAATCTCTTCGTCAACAGTGACAAGGGACTGCCCGCTGTGGAAAATCTCTCACTGTCAGTTCGGGCAGGTGAAATCGTGGGCATTGCCGGCGTCGACGGCAACGGACAGACGGAACTGGTGGAGGCTCTCAACGGCCTCCGGAAAATCGAGAACGGGAAAATCCTGATCGACGGGAAAACGATCAGCGGCAAACGGCCGAGAGCCATCTGCGAAGCGGGAATTTCTCATATTCCCGAAGACCGCCACAAGCGCGCGGCGGTGGGGCAGTTCCCGGTTGCGTACAATCTGGTTCTGGGAGTGCACTATTCGCGTTATGCGAAAGGATTCAGAAAACTGCTGCTCGATTTTGCCGCTATCTTCGGCGACGCGGAAAAAAACTGCAAGAAATACGATATCCGCCCGGCGCGTCCGGAGAAGAGCTTTTTTAAACTTTCGGGGGGAAACCAGCAGAAGGTTGTCGTCGCAAGGGAGCTGGAAAAGGAACACAGAGTCATGATTGCCTCCCAGCCGACGCGCGGTGTCGACATCGGTGCGATCGAGGCAATTCACAATATGCTGCTCGAAGAGAAGGCGCAGATGAAGGCTATTCTTGTCGTCTCGGCTGAACTATCGGAGATAATGAATTTAAGCGACAGGATCGCGGTGATGTATGAAGGACAGATTATCGGCATCATGGACCGCAAGGATGCCACTGAAGAAAAGATCGGCATTCTGATGACAGGGGGAAAACTTAATGCGTAAGGAGATACTCTCTTTTTTTGTACCGGTCATTGCGGTGGCAACGGCTCTGATTGTCTGCGCGATAATTATCGTGTTTATGGGAAAGGATCCTCTGCAGGCATATTTTTATCTGCTGCAGGGCGCCTTCTGGGGAAAAAGCGCGATCGCGCAGACGCTGATTCAGGCGACGCCGCTGATATACACGGGACTTGCGGTAGCCTTCGCCTTCCGCGCCGGGCTGTTCAATATCGGCGCACACGGACAGGTGATCATGGGCGGCCTTGCCGCGGCGGCGCTCGGCGCGTTCGTAATGAATCCCCTCGTCAACAATGTTCTCTTTATGATTCTTCTGGTCTGCGCGGCCGGTTTTATCTTCGCGGCCATCGCCGGCTGGCTCAAGGCGAGGCTCGGCGTTCATGAGGTCATCTCAACGATCATGCTCAACTACGTAGCGGTAAATATGGAAAATTACATGCTGAACTATCCCTTGAAAGAGGGGGGATTAAGAGGCCCGAGTCCGCAGTCGCCCCCGGTAATGGAGTGGGTTCAGTATTTGAATATTCTTGAGGGTACAAATCTCAACTTCGGATTCATCATCGCGATCATCTGCGCGGTAGTTGCGTGGTTTATTCTGAACAAGAGTGTCACGGGGTATGAGATCAAGGCCGTGGGTTACAATGCGCCTGCTGCGGAAAACTCTGGCATAAATATACAATGGCGCATAATTCTGGCGATGGGCATATCGGGAAGCTTCGCCGCCCTTGCCGGCGCGGAACGAGTCCTGGGGGGGATCGGTCAGGACCGCTATCTCTCGGGTCTTATGGCCGATTACGGTTTTGACGGCATTGCCGTCGCCCTGCTGGGGAAAAATCACCCCTTCGGCGTGGTGATCGCAGCGATCCTCTTCGGCGCGCTGCGTGCCGGAGCGATGCGGATGCAGTTTATGGCGAATGTACCCAGTCAGGTTATCATAATTGTGCAGGCAATAATTATTGTACTCATCGCAGCAGAGAACATATTCCGCTTTGCGCTTGAGAGATTCTTTCACGAAAAGGCGGAGGCATAGTCATGAATATACTTTCCATTATTTTTTTTCAGACCCTGCGCTCGGGTGCACCCCTGTGCATAACCGCTGCGGGCGCCACCTGCTCTGAACTGACAGGTGTCACAAATATCGGACTCGAAGGAATGATGCTTATCGGCGCTTTCGCCTCCGCCGTAATTTCTTATTATACCGGCAACCCCTGGATTGGCCTTGCGGCGGGGATGTGCGCCGGCGGCATTCTGGCGTGGCTTCACGGACTCATAAGCATCCGTTATCAGGGCAACCAGATTGTATCGGGAGTCGCGATCAATCTATTTGCACTCGGATTTACCGATTTTATGCTGCGTGTGCTCTTTAACCAGTCAGGAAGCTCTCCGCAGGTGGCAAAACTTCCCTCGTGGGGGGCGGTATCCCCCCTTCTGGTCATCATTTACCTGCTGTGCATCGGGACCCATTTTTTTGTGTATAAGACCAAGCTCGGGCTTCGCATGCGCGCCGTCGGGGAACACCCCCTTGCGGCGGATACGGTCGGCGTCAACGTCGCGCGTGTGCGCTACTTCGGTGTAATAATCAGCGGCGTTTTCGCGGGCATGGCGGGTGCATATCTTTCGATTGCGACGCTTTCGCAGTTCGCAAAGGGAATGACGGCGGGCCGCGGATTCATAG
>Ga0209800_10001084_pt1 | contig 31694 bp, 26 predicted proteins | sample Higcelweek8metaG_FD_187174 | JGI IMG/M metagenome (GOLD analysis project Ga0209800, IMG submission 187174) | Freshwater pond sediment microbial communities from the University of Edinburgh, under environmental carbon perturbations - High... | ecosystem: Environmental > Aquatic > Freshwater >...
TTTTTATTGAATTTCATCAACATTGGAGTTTTAGGTTTTTGGATGATGATTATCATTACTTACGGACCACAAATGGAAATGAACACTTCTCGAATTTCTATTTTTTTCGCAGCAATTTTAGTGTTTTATTTGGCTTTCGATGTAGCTAAAATATTATTAGCAAAGCAATTGAAACACAAATTAATTCCTGCAAATATCTACAAAATCAAACGAGTGATTAGTATGGTAATTCTAATTTTTGGTTTGTTTTTTATACTACAAGGTTTCTTCCCAAAAGAAAAAGAAATGATAACCAATAAGTTATTGCCTGATACTGCTATTACTGAATAATATTTTTCATTATTTGTGATCCTGAACACGTTTCAGGATCTAATTATTTTTTTCTAAAAATTATTCTATAAAAAACCTTCTAAGAAATTAGAAGGTTTTAGAGGCATCGCCCGGAATATCTTTAATTAATTTTTTCTAAAAATTAAACAAAAAAAAGAGCTACTATTTCTAGTAACTCTTTAGAGGCATCGCCCGGATTCGAACCGGGGTAGACGGTTTTGCAGACCGCTGCCTAGCCGCTCGGCCACGACGCCATTAGTTGAACGGACTGCAAATTTACATTTTATTTCTACTTATGCAAAATATTAAGTAAATATTAAGCTATAATTTCTATTTGTAAAAATTATTATAATACTTTTGATTCACTAAATATTTACAATAAAAAATGAGAAAAATCTATTATTTAAAGCCTGTTTTTAATTTTATTTTAATTGGATTACTTATTTTAACATTTAATAGAATTTTCTTATTTATAATTTTTAATGAAAGAGTTGTAGAAACTCCAAATTATTTTCAATTATTTAGTATTGGACTTCGTTTTGATTTAATTCTCCTTTGCTATTTAAGTTTTCTTCCATTTGTTCTTATTACAGCTTTACCAAACAGTATTTTAAATAAAATCAAACAATTTTTCAATGTTTATTTTATTTTCTTCTTGTTTCTAATTCTTTTAATGGAGTTATCAACTTTAGATTTTATCAATCAATATGACACGAGACCAAATCGTTTGTTTTTAGATTATTTAATTTATCCAAAAGAAGTCGTTGGAACTTTAATTAAAAGCTATTTACCTTCTTTAATTATCACCACAATTTTACTAGGAATAGCATTGTTTTATGCTTTCAATTATGGAAAAAAATTATTTTACCCTATCGAAAGTAAGTATAAAAACAAGTTACTTTTATTTCCTGTAGTTGCTTTCTTTTTGTTTTTTGGAGCTCGTGGAAGTTTAACTTCTAAACGTCCAATAAACGCTAGTAATGCCATCTTTTGTTCCGATCAAATGACAAACTCATTAGGATTAAATTCGTTTTATACAGTAGCTTTCGCAGCGTATTCAATGAAGAATGAAGGAGATGTTAAAAAATATGGTAAAATGGACGAATTAGAAGCATATTCTCGTGTAAAAAAATACATGGATGTAACTGAATTTATTCCTGGAGAAGTACCTTTTTTACACCTTCAAAAACCAGATGCTCCACAACCAAAATACAATGTGGTAATCTTTTTACAAGAAAGTTTAGGAGCAGAATATGTAGGATGTTTAAAGGGTTTACCACTAACACCTGAATTAGATAAATTATCAAAGGAAGGTTTATTATTTACCAATTTATATTGTACAGGAACTCGAAGCGTAAGAGGAATTGAGCAAGTAACCGCTGGATTTTTACCTAATCCTTCCGAAAGTATTGTGAAATTAGGTGGTTCACAACAAGGATTTTTTACATTAGCAGATGCGTTTGGACGTCAAAATTATGATACGAGTTTCATTTATGGTGGAATGGCAAATTTTGATAATATGGCATCTTTTTTCAATGGAAATGGATTCAAAAATATTATTGATGAGACTGATTTTGACAACGATGGAAAAAAATATGCGATGAAAGGAACTTGGGGATATTCCGACGAAGATTTAGCAGTGAAAGCTAATGAATATTACAAAAATCTTGGTAATAAACCTTTCTTTTCTTTGATGTTTTCAACTTCAAATCACGAACCTTTTGAGTTTCCTGAAGGAAGAATTCAACTTTATGAACAACCTAAAAATTCTGTTCATAATGCAATGAAATATGCTGATTTTTCTATTGGTAAATTCTTCGAATTGGCTAAAAAAGAACCATATTATAAGAACACCATTTTTGTAGTTATCGCCGATCATAACACTAGAACTTACGGTAAAAACTTAGTTCCAGTAAATAAATTTCATATTCCGGCTTTAATCATTGCACCAAATGTTGCAAAAGGCATTACCTATGAAAATTTAGCAAGTCAAATGGATATTCCATCAACGGTTTTGGCTTTATCAGGTATCACAACTAAATCGCCAATGCCAGGAAGAAATTTATTAAAATTACCAAAAGGTACAAAAGGAAGAACCATTATGTTATTCCATGAAACCTATGCTTTTAGAGTAGAAGATGATATTGTTATCTTAAATCCAAATACAAAACCATTGCAGTTTAAAGTAAAAAGTGACACTGAATTAATTCCGGTTGTTTTAAATGAAGAATTAGCCAAAGATGCGCTAGCTCATATTGTAGCATCAAGTAATATGTACAAAAATAGAGTGTATAAAATAGATTAAAAACAAGTGGAAGAGTTAATTTCTAAACTCTTCCATTTCTATTGTAACCGCTTCTACATCACCACCAATAGGCGGATTTAGTTTTGAAACTGCTAATTTTATTCGAGAAATTGACGGAATTTCCGCAAAACATCTGGTGATAATGCGTTGGGCAACATGCTCCAATAATTTAGAACGAATCGCCATTTCTTCCACTACAATTTTATTCAACAACACATAATCAACGGTATCAGCCAATTCATCTGTTTGAGAAGATTTACGCAAATCGGTTTTAATTTCTAAATCTACACTATAATCTGACCCAATTTTTCCTTCTTCAATCAAACAACCATGATAAGAGAATGTTCTGATATTTTGTAATTTAATAGTTCCCATTTTTTCTTTTATTATATACCAAATTTACCAATTTTTAGCCATTTTTAAGGTATTAAACCATGAAACTTTATATATCTTTGCATAAATTTTTGATACTATGTCAACAGAAGAAAAATCATTGAATTTTATAGAACAAATCATTGAAGAAGATTTAAAAAATGGTTTGTCAGTAGATAAATTACGTTTTCGTTTTCCACCAGAACCAAATGGGTATTTGCATGTAGGTCATGCCAGTGCTATTTGCTTAAATTTTGGTTTAGGAATCGATTACAAAGCACCAGTAAATCTTCGTTTCGACGATACCAATCCATCTAAAGAAGAGCAAGAATATGTTGATGCAATTAAGCGCGATGTAGAATGGCTAGGTTTTAAATGGGATAAAGAATGTTATGCTTCTGATTATTTCCAACAATTGTATGATTGGGCAGTGGAATTAATCAAAAAAGATAAAGCGTATGTGGATAGCCAAACTTCGGAAGAAATGGCGCAACAAAAAGGAACTCCTACGCAACCAGGAACTGATTCTCCTTATAGAAATCGTTCTATCGAAGAGAATTTAGACTTATTTACACGTATGAAAAATGGTGAATTCGAGAAAGGAACTCATGTTTTACGTGCTAAAATTTCGATGGGCGCTAACAATATGTTGATGCGTGATCCTATTATTTATCGTATCATGCACGCACATCACCACAGAACAGGAAACGATTGGTGTATTTATCCAATGTACGATTGGGCACATGGTGAAAGTGATTATTTAGAACAAATTTCGCATTCATTTTGTACGTTAGAATTCTTACCTCACCGTGAGTTATATGATTGGTTTTTGAATCAAATTTATGACCCAACAAAGGTGCGTCCAAAACAAAGAGAATTTGCACGTAGAAATTTATCACATACGGTTGTTTCTAAACGTAAATTATTGCAATTAGTTGAAGAAAAGCACGTTACAGGTTGGGATGATCCTCGTATGAGTACGATTTCTGGAATGAGAAGACGTGGTTATACACCAAATTCTATTGTAAATTTTGCTAACACAATCGGTATTGCAAAACGTGATAATTTGATTGATGTTTCGCTTTTAGAATTCTGTGTTCGTGAAGATTTAAACAAAGTTGCACCTCGTGTAATGGCAGTTTTAGATCCTGTGAAATTAGTAATTACGAATTATCCAGAAGGACAAGAAGAGTGGTTAGAAGCCGAAAATAATCCGGAAGAAGAAGTAATGACGTATAGAAAAGTGCCATTTTCTAAAGAATTATATATCGAAAGAGAGGATTTTCAAGAAGAAGCTCACAAGAAATTTTTCCGATTAACTTTAGGAACAGAAGTGCGTTTAAAAAACGCGTATATCATTAAAGGTGAATCAGTTATAAAAGATGAAAACGGAAATATCACCGAAATTCACGCAACTTACGATGTAGATTCTAAATCAGGAAGTGGAACAGAAGCAAGTCAACGAAAAGTAAAAGGAACGATTCACTGGGTTTCGATTCCTCATGCAAAAGAAGCTGAAGTTCGTGTATATGATAGATTATTTACTAACGAAAGTCCAGATAAAGACAAAGAAGTTGATTTTAAAGAATTTATCAACCCAAATTCATTAAAAGTAATTACAGGTTATGTGGAACCAAGTTTAGTTACTTCAAAAGAATTAGATCATTTTCAATTTCAACGTTTAGGCTATTTTTGTGTAGATAGAGATTCAACAGCTGAAAAATTAGTTTTCAACAAAACAGTTGGACTTAGAGATACTTGGGCAAAAATTTCAGAACAATAAAAATTTTCGATTTTTTGTCATGCTGAATTTAGTTTAGCATCTTAATCATATTTTAAACGTGTCAGATTTTCAAAACCTGACACGTTTTTGTTTTATATAGAAATCTTAATGAAAAATTAAAAAATCATCACTAAAAATTATTATTAGTAAAATCTATCAAAAATTAATTTTTAATAATTAAAAACTTAAAAAAGTGACTTTCATAAATTAATTGTAAGAAAAAAACTTTTTTAGGTAAAGTGTTTTTACATCTTCATATAAAAAATGGTCTGAAATTGGCTTATTTCAATTTTTGACTCTTTTTACCTTGATTTCTGACTTTTTAATCAGATAAATTATTTTTCACCAAATTTTTATCATCGATGATAAAAAAGGGATTAATGCAAAATTGCAGTTCTCCTACTTTTGATTCAAAAATAAATTATGCTTCATCTTTTGTTGTGCGAACAAGATTGATTCCCGAAATAAAAAATACAAGACCTAAAATTCCATAAGTTGCAAGCATTTTAATATTTTGTGAAGTTCCACCAGTATTTACAAATAGATAAGCGGCATAGATAAGTCCAACAATTCCAAGTATAGTAAGTACGGCGCCAAAAATTCTTTTGAGATTCATATGATATTATTTATTGATTTTTGAAATATTTAAACTTGTATGCTGGTAAGTTTACTTAAAAGCCCAAAAGCCTTTAGCACCCAAATAACAACAACAATTAAAACAATAATGTTGACAATTTTTTTGATTTTGCCATCCATTGGAATGTAATTGTTTACTAACCAAAGCAGGAAACCCACAATTACAAGGACGATTAAAATATTGATTAATGGCATAATTTTTTTTGATTAGTTTAATAGCTACAAAGTTTAATTAATTATTAATCAATTAATTACACAATTTCATTATTATCTTATATATTTCACACCTATTCAATTTTACGTAATCACATAAACAAAAAAACCACCAATTAAAAATTGATGGTTTTTGTTTTGTCATGCTGAATTTAGTTCAACATCTATTTATACTTCTTCAGATTCTTCTTCAGTACCAAATTCGTCTTTTTGATTTTTCTTAGAAACTTTTTTGATGTTTCCTTTTTTCATCATTTCACCCACTTGGTTTGATGCGCTAAATGAAGCAACCATATTGTTTAACATGTCACTTCCAGCTTGAGGTGAATTTGGTAATAAAATTAAATTACTATTTGCATCTGCACCAATTGCTTGTAAAGTATCGTAATGTTGTGTTACCACAATTAAAGCCGAAGCTTCTTGAGAATTAATTCCCACTTTGTTCAACACATCGACCGATTCTACTAAACCACGAGCAATTTCTCTTCTTTGGTCAGCAATACCTTGACCTTGAAGTCTTTTACTTTCTGCTTCAGCTTTTGCTTTTGCTACAATTCTGATTCTTCCAGCTTCTGCTTCGTATTCTGCAGCAGTTTTTTCACGGTCAGCTGCGTTAATACGGTTCATCGCATTTTTAACTTGAATATCTGGATCAATATCCGTAATTAACGTATTGATTATGTCATAACCATATGTAGTCATCGCTTCGTTTAACTCACGTTTTACTGCAACTGCAATATCATCTTTACGCTCAAAAACGTCATCTAATTTTAATTTTGGAACTTCTGCACGCACTACGTCAAATACATAAGACGTAATCTGATCGTGTGGATATTCTAATTTATAAAACGCTTCGTATGCTTTTTCTTGTAATACTTTAAACTGAACCGAAACTTTCATTTTAACGAATACGTTATCTTTAGTTTTGGTTTCGATGATAACATCTAATTGTTGAATTCTTAAATTTACTTTTCCTGCAATTCTATCCACAATTGGAATTTTTAAATGTAATCCCGAATTACGAATGCTGTGAAATTTTCCAAAACGTTCCACAACCGCTACAATCTGTTGTTTTACGGTAAAGAAAGAAGAAAAAAGAACAATTAATCCAACGAAAATGATTGGAAACATAATAAACTCCATAATGTTTAGTTTTTAGATTTATAGTTATACGCTTTTTAAAGTAAAAAGTTACAAAAACAAATTTATAAACCCTATTTTTGCCCCCTAAATTTATATAAATGAAGAAATTAGTTTTTATTTTTCTAATAATTTCTAGTGTTGCAATGGCGCAACGTGGACACAAAGACAGTAACCGAATAGGAATTGGTGCTGGTTTAACCCAATTAAATATTTATACCGATAATTTTACCGTAACTCCAGAAAGTGGATGGATTGGCGGTTTAAGTGTTAGAGGAAACTATTATAACAACTGGCAAATGAGTTTTGGTATGTTTTTTACCGATAGTAATTTCTCTATACCAACATTAAAAGGATTGCAACAAACGCAAACGAATTTTAAAATGTCGGCGGTTCAAATTTATATTGTACCAAGTTATGTAGCAATTGAAGACCATTTGAATTTAGAATTTGGTCCCGTTTTACAAATAAATGGAAAATTAGGAATTGATAAAGACGATGAAAATAATTTATTGTTAGATCAACCCGGTTTAATTGCCAAAGACATTGTAGATGTTTCAAAAATTAACGCTAATTTCTATGTTGGAATTAATGGCGGAATCAAAAACGTACGAGCAAGAATTGGTTATCAATATGGTTTAACGAATTTCTTCGGAAACTTAAAAAACAACGATAACGTAAAGTTACTTGGCGAAAAAATGAAAGGAAATATTGGTTTGATTAGTGGTCAGATTACAATATATCTTTAACAAAAAACCCTCTGAATTTCAGAGGGTTTTCTTTTTTATAAACTAGCTATTGCTTTTTCTATTCTTTTTACCGTTTCGGCTTTTCCTATCATTTCGATAATGTCAAATAAATGTGGGCCTTTTAATGCGCCTACTAAACTCAATCGTAATGGTTGCATTACTTTCCCCATTCCAATTTCGTTAGCTGCCATCCATTCTTTTAATAAGGTTTCGATGTTAACCGAAGTAAAATCTTCAATTTTCTCTAATTCAGAAATCACTTGTTGCATTAAACCTGGTGTTTCCTCTTTCCAGTTTTTAGCTGCTTTTTCATCGTAAGATGTTGGAGCTTCAAAGAAATAATCAGCTAAATCCCAAAACTCATTCACAAAATGCGCTCTTTCTTTAATCAAAGAAACCACTTTTGTTAAATCAAAAGAAGTTGTTATACCTTTTTTATCTAATATTTTTTTAAAGCTTTCTGCTAAACTTTCATCTGATTGCTTTTGCAAATACTGATGATTGAACCATTTGTTTTTCTCTGGGTCAAACTTTGCTCCTGCTTTATGAATTCGGTTTAAATCAAATTTTTGTACTAATTCTTCTAACGAGAAAATCTCTTGTTCGGTTCCATCATTCCAACCTAATAATGCTAAAAAGTTGATAACTGCTTCAGGAAAAAATCCGTTTTCTCTGTAACCTGATGAAGTTCCTTCTTCTGTTTTCCATTCTAGAGGAAATACTGGGAATCCCATTTTATCACCATCACGTTTTGATAATTTTCCGTTTCCAATTGGTTTTAAAATCAAAGGTAAATGAGCAAATTCAGGTGCGTTCCAACCAAAGGCTTTATATAATAAATGGTGTAAAGGCAAACTTGGCAACCATTCTTCTCCACGAATAACATGCGAAGTTTCCATTAAATGGTCATCTACAATATTCGCTAAATGGTACGTTGGCATTCCATCTGATTTGAACAACACTTTATCGTCTAATAAATTCGTATCAAATTTAATGTCGCCACGAATGATGTCTTTCAATTCTAAAATTTCATTCACAGGTGTTTTAAAACGGATAACATACTGCTCACCATTTGCAATTCGTTCCGCCACTTTTTCACGTGAAACCGTTAAAGAGTTATCCAATTGTTCTCTAACCGAATGATTATAAATAAACGTATTTCCATTTGCTTCAGCTTCTTTTCGCATTAGATCTAAACTATCTGCCGTATCAAAAGCATAATACGCCCAACCTGAATTAATCAATTGGTCCGCATATTGTTGGTACATCGCTTTACGTTCGCTTTGACGATAAGGTCCGAATTTTTCATTTTTCCCAACGGTTTCATCTGGCGCAATTCCCAGCCATTCTAAAGCTTCAAAAATATAAGCTTCTGCTCCTGGAACAAAACGCGTTTGATCGGTATCTTCAATTCGTAAATAGAAAGTACCACCATGTTTTTTGGCAAATAAATAATTGAATAAAGCGGTACGAACACCACCAATATGCAATGGTCCAGTTGGACTTGGTGCAAATCTTACTCTAACTTGTTTTGACATTTTATTTTTATTTTTCTTTATTGTCACACTGAGCTTGTCGAAGTGTTGTGCAAAGATACGATTACAAATTAGAAGTAAGAATTTAGAATTTAGAAAATCTTATGGTTATTAACAATCCTATTCTGTAAATGTTAAGTTTCACTAAAAACCTATTGACTAATCTCACAAGATGTTGTAATTTTATCGGTTATAAACAGTATATCAACAATCTTGGAAGCAAAAAGCATTATTTTCGATAAGCTGGAAGGGTTTATCAAGAAGTTTTACACCAATGAACTGATAAAAGGAGTCATTCTTTTCATCGGATTGGGCTTGTTGTATTTCATTTTTACCTTATTGATTGAATACTTTTTATGGTTATCCACCTCCGGAAGAACTATTTTGTTTTGGTTGTTCGTTGGCGTAGAATCGTTTTTATTGATTCGATTCATTGCTTTTCCGTTGTTTAAATTATTCAAATTACAGCAAGGAATCAATTATGAGCAAGCGTCAGAAATCATCGGAAATCACTTTTCGGAAGTACAAGACAAGTTATTGAACTTTTTACAATTGGCAAACCAAAGTCAAACTTCGGAATTACTAGCAGCTTCCATAGAACAAAAAGCAGCTTCGTTACAACCGATTCCGTTTTCTAATGCGGTGAATTTTGCTAAGAACAAGAAGTTTTTGCCTTATGCGATTCTTCCTATTCTGTTATTGATTTTGTTTTTCGTTACAGGAAATTCCGAAATCATTTCCAATAGTTTTGCTCGCGTGGTTAATTATGAAACGAAATTCGCTCCGCCTGCTCCATTTGAATTTGTGGTTTTAAATAAATCATTAACTGCTCAACAGAATTCCGATTTTGTTTTACAAGTTAAAACACAAGGAAAAGTGATGCCTGAAAATATTGCGATTCAAATTGGTGATGAAGAATATTTTTTACAAAGCACAAAACCTGGAGTTTTTGAATATACTTTTTCAAAATTATCAAAAGATGTTACCTTTTCGCTTTTAGCAAATGGATTAAATTCGAAAGAGTATCAGATTAATGTTGTAGATGTTCCTACAATTGCCAACTTTGAAATGGTCTTACAATATCCTTCCTACTTAGGTAAAAAATCGGAAGTGATTCAAGGAACTGGAAACGCTGTAGTTCCTGAAGGTACGGTTGTAACTTGGAGAATTAATGCTTTAGCAACAGATAAAGTAAGTTTCAAAACGAATAAACAAGTTAATGTTTTTACTTCTAAAGAAAATAACTTTTCCCTATCAAGAAGAATATCAGATAATTTAAGTTACGAAGTAATTACATCGAATAGAAACATCAACGAGTTCGAAAAATTGTCTTATCAAATCGCAACGATTAAAGATCAATATCCAACAATTTCTGTTCAAATTGCTCCTGATTCATTAAAATTAAAATCAAAAATGATGATTGGTCAAGTTGCCGATGATCATGGTTTATCGAAGTTACAAGTTATTTTTTATCCAAAAGGAAATCCTTCTGCAATACGAAAAGCGAATTTAGCAATCAATAAGCAAGCGGTGGATCAGTTTATTTATTCGTTTCCTAATGGTTTATCGATTGAAGAAGGTGTAAATTATGAATATTATTTTGAAGTATTTGATAATGATGTAGTTAACAACTATAAAAGCACAAAATCATCTGTTTTTTTTCATTATGAATTGACTGAAACTCAAAAAGAAGACAAACAGTTGCAAGATCAGAATGAAAACATCAATAGTTTAGAAAAATCGCTTCAAAATCAAGAGAAGCAAATTTCAGAATTGGACAAACTGCAAAAAATGAACAAAGAGAAATCTAATTTAGATTTCAAAGATCAAAAGAAAGTGGAAGACTTTATCAATCGTCAAAAACAACAAGATGAAATGATGAAAGAATTCACTAAAAAGTTAACCCAGAATTTGGAAGAATTCAATCCAAAGACACAAGATAAAGACAAAGAAGAATTAGTACGTCGTTTAGAAGAAGCCGAAAAACAAGCAGAGAAAAATGAAAAACTTCTTAAAGAATTAGAAGAACTTTCTAAGAAATTAGAAAAGGAAGAACTTTTTGATAAAGCTGATAAATTGAAACAAAACGCAAAAAATCAAAAGCAGAATTTAGAACAGCTAGTTGAGTTAACCAAACGTTTTTATGTGGAGAAAAAAGCTGAACAAATTGCAGACAAATTAGATAAACTTTCGGAAAAACAAGATAAACTTTCAGAAGACACAAATGAAAACAACGAGAAAAATCAGGAAGAAATCAACAAAGAATTTGATGATATTCAAAAGGAACTTCAAGAATTAGACAAAGAAAATAAAGAATTAAAAGCTCCGATGGATATTTCTAATGATAAGAATGAACAAGAGGATGTAAAAAAAGACATGGAAAAAGCTTCTGAAGAGTTGCAAAAGCAAAACCAACAGAAAGCAAAACCAAAGCAAAAATCGGCAGCTGCTAAGATGAAACAAATGAGTCAGAAAATGGCTCAATCTATGCAATCGGGTGAAATGGAACAAATGCAAGAAGATGCTAAATTATTGCGCCAGATTTTGGATAATTTATTAGCTTTTTCATTCGACGAAGAAAGTTTAATTAAGACTACAAATTCATCTGAAGTGCGTTCTTTGCAATTGAATAAAGTATTAAAAAAACAGCAAGATTTAAAATTACAATTCAAACATGTAGATGATAGTTTGTTTGCTGTTGCTTTACGTAATCCAAAAATTACGGAAAACATTTTAAATGAAGTTGGAGAAATCCATTATAATTTAGACAAGACTTTAGAAACTTTAGCGGATAATAATATTCAAAAAGGAGCTTCACATCAACAATATGTTTTAACATCTGCCAATCGTTTAGCTGATTATTTGAGTAATGTGCAAAGCGAAATGAACATGGAAATGCAAGGACAAGGTTCTGGGAAAGGAAAACCAAAACCTGGGGGTGGAAAAGGAATGCAATTACCAGATATCATCAAACAACAAGAAGGTTTGGGTGAGAAAATGAAAGACGGAATGAAACCAGGTGATAAGCCTGGAGATAAACCGGGTGAAAAATCAGGTCAAGGAAAACAAAAAGGACAATCGGGTGAGAATGGTGAAGAAGGAGAAAATGGTTCTGAAGGAAATGCAGGTAAAGTATTAGACATTTTAAAAGAGCAAAGACAATTACGTGATGCTTTGCAAAAAGCCTTAGAAAAGGAAGGAATGTTGAATCAAGGAATGGGTGCTTTGAATCAGATGAAAGAAATCGAAAAACAGCTAATTAATAAAGGTTTTAAAAACGAAACGTTGCAAAAGATGTTGAATTTAAAACACGAACTTTTAAAATTGGAGAAAGCGATTCAACAACAAGGAGAAGACACCAAGCGTCAGTCAAAAACAAATGATAAGAACTATAATGGTAGCACTACTCCGCTTTCAAAGGAATTAAAAGATTATCTGAATAGTGTTGAAATATTAAACAGACAAAGCTTACCTTTGCAACCCAATTTTAACCAGAAGGTTCAAAACTATTTTAATGGCAATGATTAGTTTTAATTACGAAACAGATTTCGAACTCGACAACGAAGCACAATATGAAGAATGGATTTCCCGTATTATTGAATCGGAAGGATTTGATGAAGGTGAAATCAATTATATCTTTTGTGACGATGAATACCTACATAAAATTAATGTAGAATACTTAGATCATGATACATTAACAGACATCATCAGCTTCGATTATACGGTAGGAAATTTAATACAAGGCGATATTTTTGTTTCTGTAGAGCGAGTAAAGGATAACGCTAATGATTTTAATGTTTCTTTTGAAGAGGAATTAAAACGAGTTCTATCACACGGAGTATTACACTACTGTGGATATAAAGATAAATCTCCAAAAGACGTAGCTTTGATGCGCTCTAAAGAAGAAGAAAAAATGCAAATGTTTCACGTGGAACATTAAGCTTATAAACTAGATTTTTTTTAAATGTTTCACGTGGAACATAATATTTATAAAAGATGTTTTTAAATCAATATGATGTAATTGTTGTGGGTGCTGGTCATGCCGGTTGTGAAGCAGCTGCTGCTGCTGCCAATATGGGGTGCTCTACGCTTTTGGTGACAATGAATCTTCAAAACATTGCACAAATGTCTTGCAACCCTGCTATGGGAGGAATTGCAAAAGGACAAATTGTACGTGAGATTGATGCCTTGGGAGGATACTCTGGAATTGTTTCTGACAAAACCGCGATCCAATTCAAGATGTTGAATAAATCAAAAGGACCTGCAATGTGGTCGCCAAGAGTGCAATCGGACAGAATGCGTTTTTCGGACGAATGGAGAACCATGTTGGAGAATACGCCTAACTTGGATTTCTATCAAGAAATGGTGGCTGGAATTTTAGCTGAAAACGGAAAGATTGTTGGAGTCAAAACTTCGCTTGGAGTGGAAATCAAAGCAAAGTCGGTTGTGTTGACAAACGGAACTTTCTTGAATGGATTGATTCATATTGGTGACAAACAATTTGGTGGTGGTCGTGCAGGAGAAAGTGCTTCTTTCGGAATCACTGAAGATTTAGTAAAATTAGGTTTCGAATCAGGAAGAATGAAAACAGGAACGCCTCCACGTGTGGATGGTCGTTCTTTGGATTTTTCTAAAATGACAGAGCAACCTGGCGATGATGTTCCAGAAAAGTTTTCGTATTCGAATTTGACCGCTCCTCTAAAAACTCAACGTTCTTGTTGGATGTCGTATACTTCATTAGAAGTGCACGATATTTTACGTGAAGGTTTTGATAGAAGTCCAATGTTCAACGGAAGAATTAAAAGTTTAGGTCCGAGATATTGTCCTTCGATTGAAGATAAGATTAATCGTTTTGCAGATAAAGAACGTCACCAACTTTTTGTTGAACCTGAAGGTTGGACAACTTGTGAATATTATATCAACGGATTCTCAACTTCGTTACCAGAAGATGTTCAGTTCAAAGCTTTACGTTCGGTAGCCGGATTCGAGAATGTGAAATTTTTCAGACCTGGTTATGCTATCGAATACGATTACTTCCCTCCTACGCAATTACAACACACCTTAGAAACTAAATTAGTTGAAGGTTTGTATTTCGCTGGACAAATAAATGGAACAACTGGTTACGAAGAAGCAGCATCTCAAGGTTTAATGGCTGGAATAAATGCGGCTTTAAAAGTTCAGAATAGAGAACCGTTTATCCTTAAAAGAGATGAAGCTTACATCGGAGTTTTAATTGACGACTTAATTACTAAAGGCACAGAAGAACCATATCGTATGTTTACTTCTCGTGCTGAGTACAGAACATTACTTCGTCAAGATAATGCTGATTTTAGATTAACACCTAAAGCCTTTGAAATTGGTTTAGCAAAAGAAGAGCGTTTGATTCGTATGGAACAAAAATTCTCGCAATCGGATGCAATGGTAAATTTCTTTAGAGAAACAAGTTTAAAACCAGAAGAAGCAAATCCAATATTAGAAGCTAAAGGATCTGCTCCAATGAGTCAACCTGACAAAATGTTTAAAGTTTTCTCACGTCCACAATTGGATTTGGAAGATTTTAGAAAGTTTAAAAAAGTAGCTGCTTATATCGAAGAACATGATTTGGATCAAGAAGTAGTTGAGCAAGCCGAAATCCAAGTGAAGTATTCTGGTTATATCGAAAAGGAAAAAAATAATGCGGATAAGTTGACTCGTTTAGAAGATATGGTTATTCCAGATAATTTCAATTTTGATAAAATCCAATCGATATCAATTGAAGCCAAACAAAAATTAAATAAAATCCGACCACGAACTATTGCACAAGCATCTCGTATTAGTGGAGTTTCGCCAAGTGATATTTCAGTGTTGCTGATATACATGGGAAGATAGTCTCAGTTTTCAGTTTTTATTTAACTGCGACTGAACACTGCGACTGTCAACTGAATATGTTTCACGTGAAACAACCTTGTCAACCCTTTTAAAATAAGCCTTTCGCATAAAAATAAAATAAATGAATTTTTTAGAAGATAAAAGTTATATTACCGTTAAAGATTTTTCAGTTTCTGGAGAATCTTTTTCCTTGTTGTTAAATGAGGAATATCAAATTTTAAAAACACATCCCCAACCTACTTTGGATAAATTAGGTTCGTATTACGAATTTGAAGATTACATTTCGCACACCGATGGAAAACGTACACTATTTGAAAAAATGTATCATTTCATCAAAAGAAAAGCAATTCGTGATAAAGTCAGTTTGATTAATTCATACCAACCGCTAAAAGGAAGGATTTTAGACATCGGAGCTGGAACGGGAGATTTTCTTTTGGTATGTAAAAATCAGAATTGGGATATTCTAGGAATTGAACCAAACGATAAAGCAAAAGGAATTGCTTTAGGAAAAGGAATTAAATTCGGTGATACAATTGAAAAGTTAGAAAGCAATTCTTTTGATGTAATTACTATGTGGCATGTTTTAGAACACGTTCCAGATGTTGAACATCAAGTTGCTGAATTAAAAAGATTGTTGAAACCTTCAGGAACAATTATTATCGCGGTTCCAAATTTCAAATCGTACGATGCAAAATATTATAAAGAGTTTTGGGCCGCTTATGATGTGCCAAGACATTTGTGGCATTTTTCAAAAACAGCTATCGAAAAATTATTCGACAAACAAAATATGAATTTGGAAGATATTAAACCAATGTGGTTTGATAGTTTTTATGTGTCACTTTTATCAGAAAAATATAAAACTGGTAAAATGAATTTCATTTCCGGGTTTTTTATCGGTTTGATCTCAAATGTGTCCGGATTCTTCAAAAAGGAGTTTTCATCGCATATTTATGTACTAAAAAACAAGTAAAAATCATTTTAAAGCGATTTTAAGCATTTTTTTAGATGTTTTGATGTGATTTGTTGTGGTTTTTTAGAACATTTGTTCTTAACGATTTATGAAAGTTGTTTTCAATAACTTGAATCTATCAGAATTTAAAATCAAAATAAGAAATGCTTATAGTTGAAAAATAAATAAAAAAGCAACATATTTGCTACTTACCAACTTATTATTACTTTTACAAAAATTATTAATTATTTAGATCAAATGAAAAAAGCCATTTTAATTTTAGGCGTTGCTTTAAGCATTTTAGCTTGTAACAAAACAGAAACAAATTCAAAAGAATTCAAAACAGCATATATCAACACATCAGAAATAATCGAGAAATACGAGAAGTTTAAAGATGAAGACGATAAATTTAAAGTAAAATCTGAAGAATTAGGCCGTCCTTTAGAAGCTAAAGTTAGAGCTTTTCAAGCTGAAGCTCAAAATTTTCAAAAAAATGCACAATCAAAAGGGCCACAATGGGCACAACAAATGGGTGCTTCATTACAACAAAGAGAGCAACAATTAGGAATGGAGCAAAATGCTTTAATTCAACAATTACAGCAAGAAGGTGCTGTTTTGAAAGACACTTTAATTAGTGAAGTTAAAAAATTCATTAAAGATTACGGAAAGAAAAAAGGATATGATTATATCTACGGAACAGGTGATGCTGCAACAGTTCTTTACGCAAAAGAAGGTTATGATATTACAAAAGATGTTTTAAAAGAGCTTAATGATACTTATAAAGCTACTAAGAAAGACGACAAAGTAGCTACTAAGGAAGAAGAGAAAAAATAATTGAAAGTCCCGAGTAATCGGGACTTTTTTATTTCTATTCGTTTCTATATATTTGTTTTTTATATTTTTACGCCTTATGGAACAAGTATCAGCCGCAGCCACTTACACCCTTAGATTTATTAATCAAACCAATAAATCCATCTTTCTTACCGGAAAAGCAGGAACCGGAAAAACCACACTTTTAAAGGAAATTATCGCTACGACACATAAAAATACAGTTGTTGTAGCGCCTACTGGAATTGCCGCTTTGAATGCAAATGGCGTTACGATTCATTCTATGTTTCAGTTGCCTTTTGCCGCTTTTATACCTGATAATAAACAGCTTCCACATTTTTCAGATACTGTAAAATTTGAAAATCGCGATTCGCTAGGTCGCCATTTCAAGATGAATAACGTGAAACGTTCCGTAATTCGAAATATGGAATTGTTGGTTATTGATGAAGTATCTATGTTGCGTGCCGATGTACTGGATGCCATGGATTTTATGATGCGAAAAGTACGCAGAAACGAAAGACCTTTCGGTGGGGTTCAAGTTATTTTTATAGGAGATTTACTACAATTACCACCAGTAGTGAAAAATGAAGAATGGGAAATGCTGAAGAATTATTATCGAGGCATGTTCTTTTTTCATTCGCATATTATTCAACAATATCCGCCTTTGTATATTGAGTTGGATAAAATTTTTCGTCAAACCGATGCTGAATTTATTGATGTTTTGAACAATTTACGACACAATAAAATCACATTAGAAGATGTAAAAATTCTAAATCAATTTGTACAACCCAATTTTGATCTGAAGAAAAATAAAGGTTTCATTATTTTAACGACTCATAATTCTAAAGCAGATACTATAAATGCGCAGTCATTACAAGATTTAGAAGGAAAACAATTCACCTATTTACCAGAAATCACAGCTGATTTTCCAGAAAAAATTTATCCGTTAGAAGAAAAATTGCAACTTAAAGTCGGAGCGCAAGTCATGTTTATTAAAAACGATTTGAATTTCGAAAAACAATTCTTCAACGGAAAAATGGGTGTCATCAGTTCGTTAACCGAAAAGGAAATTTTTGTTCACTTTCCCGAAGAAAACAAAACGATAGAAGTCGAACGTTACGAATGGCAAAATATTCGCTACAAAGTCAACGAAAACACTAAAGAAATTGAAGAAGAAGTCATCGGAACGTTTGTCCACTACCCTATCAAATTGGCATGGGCGATTACCGTTCATAAAAGTCAAGGCTTAACTTTTGACAAAGCAGCGCTCGATGTATCGCAAGTTTTTGCGCCCGGACAAGCGTATGTGGCTTTATCGCGTTTACGTTCGTTAAAAGGGCTTATTTTACTGTCTCCGCTGCGAATGAATGGCATTTCAAGCGATGAAGAAGTACTTAATTATGCCGAAAACAAAGCTTCTGAAGAAATCTTACAACATTCGTTAGCCAAAGAAACCCTGTTTTTCTGGTTAAATACGTTGCTTAATTCATTTGATTTCAAAGAATTAGGACAAGAATGGCGCAATCATTTGTTTAGTTATAATTCCGAAGCACCAAAATCGCCAAAAACAAAGCACAACGATTGGGCAAAAAACCAACACGATAAAATCGCCGAAATTTTAGAACCTTCGGGGAAATTTATGTCCCAATTACAGAAAATTTTCTACGATGAAAATCTGGATATCAAATTTGTTAAAGAACGATGCGATGCGGCTTATCAGTACTTTTTTAAAACGTTAGATACCGTTGCCGAAGAATTGTTGTTGAAAATTGAAGAAGTCAAACGCATCAAAAAAGTAAAAGCGTTTTATGATGAATTATTGGTTTTAGAAGAACTTCAAATCAAAGCGATTTTACAACTCAAAAAAGCGAAATTATTAACGAATATCATTGTCGAAGGAAAAGAAATTTCGAAAAAAAATTTAATTTCGGAAGACATGGGTACCTACAAAATCAATAAATTAGTGGTTGTGGCAGAACGCTTTAGAACTTCGCACGCTGCTTTAGTAGAAGACGATGAAGACGTTTCGTATTACACCGATTCGAAAAAGAAAAAAACAAAAGAGCCAAAGAAATCTACTATCGAAGATACTTTGGAATTGTGGAAGCAAAACTTATCGATTTACGAAATTGCAAAACAGCGAAAACTTACACCACAAACCATTTACAACCATTTTACCAAGTTGATTCAAATGGAAATCGTGCAACTTTCCGACATTTTACCAGAGGATAAAATTTCAGATTTAAGAGTTGCATTCAAAGATTTTAAAGGCGAAAGTTTAGGTGAATTAAAAGAAATTCACGGCGATAAATTCACTTGGGACGAATTGCGTTTGTATAAAGCGAGTTTAAATAATTAAACCATCTTTCATTTCAATAATACGGTCACTTTTTTTAGCAAAATCATCATCGTGTGTTACTGCAATAATGGTTTGGCCATAGTTTTGAGTTAATTCCTGAAAAATATCAAAAACAATATTCGTGTTTTTGCTGTCTAAATTTCCAGTAGGTTCGTCGCCCATGATTAGTAAAGGATCGTTTATCAAAGCACGAGCAATTGCAACACGTTGTTGTTGCCCGCCCGATAGTTTATTCGCTGGTTTTAAAGCTTGATCTTCTAACCCGAGAATTTTTAGTTTTTCGTATGCTTTTTCTTCGATTTCTTTTTCGGAATATTTCCCTAGTTTAATAGCTGGAATCATGACATTTTTTAAACATGTAAACTCTGAAAGTAAGTAATGAAATTGAAAAACAAAACCGATTTTTTCATTTCGAATAGCCGCTAATTTATCGGTAGATAAACCCGTCATTAATTCGTTATCAATGAATAAATTTCCTTTATATTCGGTATCCATAGTTGACAAGACATATAACAAAGTAGATTTTCCACTGCCCGATTTTCCTACCATGGATAGAAATTCTCCTTTTTGAACTTCAAAAGATATATTTTTCAACACCTGAAATTCAATTGGATCGTAGAAATATTTATCTACATTTTCGGTTTTTAGAATAGTTTGTCGCATAATTTATTTTCTAAAAATAGTAACAGGATCAACTTGTGCCGCTTTTTTGGCCGGAATATAACCTGCGAAAAAAGTAATTATTAATCCAATAAAAACACCTTGTATATATTTAGTAGGTTCATAATCTATAGGAAAATAACCGATATCACCTCCAACATATACTTTTTTCAAAATAGTAATTAAAAAAGTTGCCATAATCATTCCACCAATAACACCTATGATTCCAATAGTTACCGCTTGTGTAACAAATATTCTAATAACATCTTTCCCTTTAAAACCCATAGCTTTTAAAATGGCGATATCATTAATTTTTTGGGAAACCGTCATGTTTAAAATGTTATAAATTCCGAAACCAGCCACTAATAAAATAGTTAAGGAAACAAATGTGATAATGATTTTTCGCATTTTATTGGCTGCCATATAACTTTCGTTTGCTTCTTTCCAACCTTCAGCTTTATAACCTGTTAAATTAGATAGTTTTTCAGCTATTGTTTTTGCGTTTTCAGGATCAGAAATATTAACATTTATATCTGTAATATAAGAAGCGCCTTCTTTCAGTAATTGTTGTGAACTGGCTAAATTTATATAAGAGTTTGATTTGTCAACTTTTGAATTATTGGTTTTAAAAACCCCGATGACTTTATACGTTTTATTTACACTTTTTGAAGATGTTAAGTTGATATTATCGCCCACTGTTGCATTCATTTTTTCGGCAATTCCGCTTCCAATAATGATTCCGTTTGGATTAGATTTTAATAAGTCAAAATTACCTTCAGCCATAAATGATTTGATGTTGTACATCACATTCGCTTCTTCAGGTTTGATCCCAACTGCTAATCCTGAAATTTGCGATTTACCATTATTATAAAAAACATTTACGTTTACCTGTGGTGTGACTACTGTAACTTCGGGTTGTTTTAAAATAGTTTCAGAAATTAATTTCGGATTGATAATTGTATTGTTTGAGGGAACAATTTTTGGATTAATAATCAAGTATTTGTCTTTTGAATTTTTAACCAAAACTTTGCTTATTTCATCGTCTTTATACACCCGAATGTGAGAGGTTGTTTTAAAAATACTGGCGCTAGAACTTTTATCAAATCCAACCAACATACTATTCATAAAAATATAAATAGACATTCCTAAAACTACACCAGCCGCCGCAACAGCAGTTAATTTTTTGTTGGAAATAATATACGTTTTTGCTATTTCGGTATTGATGTTCATAGCTTAAGGTTTTAAGGGCAATAAAACATCTTCTTTAGTAATTCCTTCTAAAACTTCAACAAATTCTGTAGAAACTATTCCTGTTTTTACGATAACTGCTTCGTCTTTTCCTTTTACCATTACTTTGTTTCCAAAACCAAGAAAATTTCTTGGAATTAATAGTGCATTTTTCTTTTCACCTACTAAAATGTTTGCTTCTAATTGTGTTCCATAAAGCGAAGTATTCAATGGTTTGTCAAAAATTACTTTACAAATAAACGATTGTGTTTGCTCATCAAAAGCGGCTAATATTTCACTGATTTTTGCATTGTACACTTCGTTTTTATTGGTGTTTAATTGAACAAAAACAGTTTGACCAATTTTTACTTTTCCTATACTATTTTCATCTACATTTAAAACACCTTCAACCCTATTCTCATCTGCAATTACAGCAATTACATCTCCTTTTTTTACATAATCACCTGAAAATTTCAGCTTTTTAATAATTGTCCCTTTTTGTGGAACAACTAATTTATTGTACCCTAAAACCACTTGATTATTTTTCAATTGATTCTCGGTGTTGATGTAATTTTGTTTGGATTGCTGTAAGACTTGTTGATACTGTTTTTTCAAAGCATTCAATTGCGACAATGAATTTTCTGCAGTTAATAGCATGTTTTCATATTCAACTTTGGCAATACTTTGCGAATTGAACAATCTTTTGTAGCGTTCGGCTTGTGTTTTATCTTGCTGATATTTGCTTTCTGCAAACTTTATATTTTGCTGTAATTGTTGCAAAGCCGGAGCATTATCCGTTAAGTTCTCTTTGGAAATAACCACTAAATCTCTAGCTGAAGCCGTATTGTTTTCATTGGTTTTATTGTCAATTGAAGCAATAATTTGGTTTTCAGTTACTTTATTCCCTACATCAAAAGTTGCATTTACTAAAATCCCGTCAGTTTGAGCTGTTAGATTGTAGGAATTGTCCCATTCTAAATCGCCTGAAGCAAAAGCAAGTTCTTTAATATCTTGTACAACAGGCTTTCCTTCATCTTTTGTTCCACATGAAAACAAAGTAGAAATTGTTAGTAAAATAAGAATGCTGTTTTTCATTTTAAATTTTTTTACTTGTTGTTTATCACAATTTTATTTTTTGAGAAACCTATATTTGCCAAAGCATTTACCAAGTTTATTTCGCTGATTAACAAATCGTTTTGCGAAATTAATAGTTTGTCTAACGGTAAAATTTGTTCTTGATATTGATTGAAATTTTTTTCAAAAGTGTCTTTTTTTAGCACATATATTTTTTTGAAATTTTTGTATTGCTCAATCGCTTTTTCGTACACAATTTCCAATTGTTTATTCGCAAATTCATTTTCTTTTTCGGCATGTTCTGTATTATTTTTCAATTGATTTAATTGAATTTTTTTATTGTAAACAGTGGCTAATTTTTGCACGTTTGTTGGAAAATCCCAAGTAATTTTTAAACCAACATAGTTGAAATTAACCCAGTTAGAATTTGCATCAAAATAGTTTTTATTACTTAGATTTTGCCAGTTAAAAGAAGAAATAAACGACAAAACGGGCAATTGTTGTAAACGGACAATTTTTAAATCTTGTTGCATCATTTGGTATTGTAACTTGTAGTTTTCGCTTTTAAAATTAGAGTTGGTTAAAATCAATTCTTCAATATTTTCATAATTGGAAAGGTTTTCCGTTAACTTTAAATCTAATTCATTTTCAAAGAAAAGGGCTAAACTTTGTTTTTGTATCTTTTCATTTAAAACTAGTTGTGATAATTTATCTTGTAACGTAATTAAATTAGCTTCTGTTTCATTTACATCTTGTTTTCTTATAATTCCCTCGTTGAATTTGTTTTGATTGATTAAAACTAAATTTTCCGCAATTTTGATGTTTTCTGCTAGAATTTTTTTCTGTGCATCAAATGAAAGCAAGTTAAAATACACACTATTAATTTGATTATAAATGTTTTGTTCGTTGAGTTTGTTTTGATTTTCAACTAATTGTTCGTTGATTTTTGCGCTTTTAATCTGGGCAATACTTCCAAAATTTAAAATATCAAATTGTGGTTGCACTGAAAAAGTGCTGGTATATTGTTGTCCCATAGTGACTTCTTTGAAAGTTCCATCGGGTAATCCAAAGATTGGTCCAGGTAAAAAACTCACTTGTTGTTCAAAATTATTTAAAGTTTGAGCAGTTGCTGGAATTCTTGGATTTAATACATTTCCAATAGCCGTTTTTTTAGTCAAACTGGCTAATTGTGTTTGCAGTGACGCATTGCGCAAAGCATAATTTTTTTCTTTAGAAAGTTGTAGCACCTCGGGTAAAGAATGAACTACTTTTTCTTCTTGGGAAAAACTATTAAATCCGCAAAAAACCATAAAGAATATTAAAATCTCTTCATGTGTTAGTTTGTGAATATTTACTAACTTTTTCATAAAAAAATTATTTAATCAACAATAAATTAGTGTTTTCAATTCCGTTTACCCAATGTTTTACTTTTGGTTCAATCATGACAAAATCCCCAGAAAACAAGGTGTTTTTGTTTCCTTTTTCATCTTCATAAATTGCATTTCCAATAACACAAATTAAAAAAGCAGGAACATTTGTGATGTGTTCTTTAAGTTGTTCGCCTTTTAAAATTTGCAATGAAATTACTTTTCCTTCATTTGCAGGAAAAAGCACATTAGTTTGAACGGCAGTGCTATTGTTGTGTGTGTCTTTTAAGTTCATTTTGTTTGAATTTTTGCTTTTTAACCATGAATTTTATGCTTTGTGTTTTAAAAGCAAGAGTAAATTTTCAATGTTTTTTTCACCTTCTTTTTCAATATCAAATTCAAATCCTGAAAGTTTCCATTTTAACATTTGAAAGCGGAAGGAGCCAAGAATAATTGGCAATAAATCTTCTGTTGGAATTTCTTTGGTAAATTCATTATTTTGTTTTCCTTGCGCTAAAATATTAGCCAATATTTGCATTTTATTTTGCATTAATTGCAGAACAATTCTCTTAATCTCTTCAGATTCATCTAATAAACCTTCAGATAAAACAGCAACAACAAAGTGCGGATTTCTCTTAAAATAATTAAACTGGCTTGCAAAAACTGCTTTAAAATTTTCTTTCGCAGAATTTTGTGGTTTTATTTGTGCGTTTAATCGCTTGCTCATATTTTGTTTTAGTAGCGATAATAAAGCAACTAAGATTTCTTCTTTTGATTTGAAATGTCTGTAAATAGCACTTTCTGAAAAATTCATTTCTGATGCAACCGTTTTTGTTGTTAATCCTTTGATGCCTTTTTCAATAAGTATTTTCCCCGAAACCTCAATAATTTCAAGTTGTCTGTTCGATATGTCGTTTGTTGTTATCATAAGTTAGTGAATATTCACACAGCAAAGATATGCAAATATTATACACGAAGTCAAAACAATAAAAATAAAAAATAATTAACTCAACCAGTTTACCAACATTACCGCAGGAATAAAGTAAATTACGATAGTTCTCGCACCATCGTAATCTTTCGCTAATCGTTGTCCAAACAAAAGAAATAATAAAGTAACACAAGATAAAATGGCGCCATAAAAGCCTAACCCTTTTATTACCACATCTTGCATGATGTTTTGAATGATACCCGAAACACATAAAACACCTGAAACAATTTCTAAAAGTAATACAATTCCTAAAGCGAAAGGAACTTGTTTCGCTAAAATGGTATTGGCAAAATGACCATTTAACCATTCGACATTACCTTTCCAGTCTTTAATTTTATCATATCCAGATTGTAAAAAGGTAATTGCTAAAAAAGCCAAAACTAATAGTGGAGCTACTTGTGTCATAATTATGCGTTTTTGTGGATTAATCGAGTTAATTTTATAGATAAATCGGTTAGGATGATTTTGCTATTTCCGTTTCTTTCAATGTGGTAAATAGCATCTTCTAATTCTTTGTAAATATCTGTAATATTTGCACCATTTACAAACGGAGCAAATTTTTCTAATTCAAATTTAGGCACTTTTGTTTCTAAAAACACCAAATCATTTGCTTTGTAATTCAGTAATAAAGCTTGTCTGAAAAAGTGAATACAATAATGTAAAAATTGTTTTTGCGTTTCTCTTCCAGTGGATGCAATGTTTTCGCTCCAAGCAATTAAATCGTTAATTGCAGCAGCATTTCCTTTGGCACGAAAAGCACTTCTCACCCATTCTACAAACCATTCGTCAAAAGGATATTCATCATCCTCTTTTCGTAAAATATGTAAGGCTTTGTTATAATTTCCTTCGCTTTGATGCGCAATTTTTTTAGCAATAGTTGGCTCACAATTTTCACGTGAAACCAAAGCTTCTGCAATTACACTTTCGCTAAAACCAATAAAATCAATTACTTGACAGCGCGAAAGAATCGTTTGCAACATATCGCTGGTGCTTTCGGTAATCAGAATAAAAACGGTTTTAGCTGGTGGTTCTTCTAATAATTTCAATAATTTATTTGCCGAAGGACCATTCATTTTATCCGCCATCCAAATGATCATTACTTTGTAACCACCTTCATAAGCTTTTAATGATAATTTTTTATTGATTTCAGTAGCTTCATCAACACCAATTAACCCCTGTTTGTTTTGAATTCCAAGGTTTTTCAACCAATCAAACAAACTTCCGTAAGGCGATTCGGTTAAAAATTGACGCCATTCTACCATGAAATTATCACTAACCGCATGACTTTTAACAGAATCAGTTCCTGCAACTGGAAAAACAAAATGCAAATCGGGATGCGAAAAATGTTCGAATTTTAGGTTACAAGCCGTATTTTCACCGACGTTTTCTCCACCTACATTGCCACACAAAATATATTGTGCATACGCAATCGCCATAGGAAGTGTTCCACAACCTTCGGGACCCACAAACAACTGAGCGTGCGGAATTCTTCCGGCTTCGGCACTCTTAGTTAAGTGATTTTTAATATGTTCTTGTCCTAAAATATCTTTGAAAAGCATAGAACAAACCTAATCAAAAATTACCAAAATTGGTAGAAAAGAAATCAAAAAATTGGTTTTGCAAGATTTAAAAAAAACACAAAATATGATATTTGTTATAAAGATTTAAAATACAATAATTTATATTTGCAATCATTCGAATTAAAAAAGCAATAAATGAAAACACTCAACGACTTCAATTTCAATAATAAAAAAGCAATTATCCGAGTAGACTTCAACGTACCTTTAGATGAAAATTTTAAGGTTACCGATGCTACAAGAATCGATGCAGCAAAGCCTACAATTGACAAAATATTGAAAGATGGCGGAAGTGTAATTTTAATGAGTCACTTAGGAAGGCCAAAAGGTATTGAAGTAAAATATTCGTTACAACATATCGTTGCAAAAACGGAAGAAATTTTAGGTCAAAAAGTACACTTTGCTTCAGATTGTATTGGAGAAATTGCTGAAAATGCAGCAAAAAATCTACAACCAGGCGAAATTTTATTGTTAGAAAATTTACGTTTTTATGCCGAAGAAGAAAAAGGTGATGTAGAATTCGCTAAAAAATTAGCTTCGTTAGGTGATATTTATGTGAACGATGCTTTTGGAACAGCTCACAGAGCACATGCTTCCACAACCATTATTGCTCAATTTTTTCAAGATGCAAAATGCTTCGGCTATTTGTTAGCAAAAGAAATTGAAAGTATCGAAAAAGTATTAAAAAATTCAGAAAAACCAGTTGTTGCGATTTTAGGAGGAAGTAAAGTTTCTTCGAAAATTACGGTGATTGAAAATATTTTAGATAAAGTAAACCACATGATTATTGGTGGTGGAATGACGTTTACTTTCGTGAAAGCTTTGGGAGGAAAAATCGGGAATTCAATTTGTGAAGATGATAAATTAGAATTGGCCATCGAAATTTTAAAACAAGCCAAAGAAAAAGGTGTTCAGATTCATATTCCAGTTGATGTTGTTGCTGCAGATGCTTTTTCAAATGATGCCAATACACAAATTGTAGATGTAAATCATATTCCTGACGGATGGCAAGGTTTAGATGCTGGACCAAAATCCTTAGCCATTTTTAGACAAATAATTTTAGATTCAAAAACCATTTTATGGAACGGTCCTTTGGGTGTTTTTGAAATGGAAAACTTCTCAAAAGGAACAATTTCTTTAGGCGAATATATTGCAGAATCAACTGCAAATCGAGCTTTTTCACTTGTAGGTGGTGGCGATAGCGTTGCTGCTGTAAAACAATTTGGATTAGAGCCAAAGATGAGTTACGTTTCTACCGGTGGTGGAGCGATGTTAGAAATGTTAGAAGGCAGAACCTTACCTGGAATTGCAGCTATTTTAGAATAATTACACAATAAAAACCTGATAATTAAGTTATTAGTTTTTAATGCGCCCCAAAAAACAAAAACAGAATGAAAAAATTAATTTTTATATCACTTTTAGTCTCGTCAGTTGGCTTTGCTCAAGAAAGTTTAGAGCAAAACACATTGACGTTACCAAAGTTATCGTATTTAGATTCACTAAAAAACACGTTTGTCAATCACTCAACTAGTAATTGTATTGACGAAAGATGGATGGCGGAACTAACAAATACTGAATTGTCTGAAAATATGTTTTCTGATATTTCAAGTCTTAATATTGATTCTGAAGTTAGTTATGATTTATCATCAGAAGTATTAAAAAAACGATTGGCAAAAATGGATGCAAAGTCGCCTTTTAATATTGAATATAATCCAGCTTTAGAAAACACAATTAAGTCTTTTTTAAAGAATAGAACCAAAGCTTTTGAGCGATTAATGGCGGTTTCCGAATATTATTTTCCAATGTTTGAAGAGCATTTAGCCAAATACAATATTCCGTTAGAATTAAAATATTTAGCTATTGTCGAATCGGCTTTAAACCCTAAAGCAAAATCAAGAGTTGGCGCTTCTGGACTTTGGCAATTTATGTACCCAACAGGAAAACAATATAACTTAGAAGTAAATTCTTATGTTGATGAACGCCATGATCCATTAAAAGCAACAGAAGCTGCTTGCCAATATTTGTCACATTTATATGAAATTTTTGGCGATTGGAGTTTGGTTTTAGCTTCTTACAATGCTGGACCTGGAAACGTTTCAAAAGCGATTCGCCGTTCTGGTGGAAGCCAAAATTATTGGAATATTCGCAAATTTCTTCCACGTGAAACAGCAAACTATGTTCCAGCTTTTTTAGCCACAATGTACATTTACGAATTCAAAAAAGAACACGGAATTCTTCCAAAAAAAGCGACTTTAACGTATTTTGAAACCGATACTATTATGGTGAAAAAACAAATGTCGTTCAAACATATTTCGGAATTATTGGATATTCCAGTGGAACAAATTGAATTTTTAAATCCGATTTATAAATTAAAAGTAATTCCGTTTGAAGAAGATAAAGCGCATTATTTGCGTTTACCAAAAAACAAAATGGGACTTTTTGTTTCAAATGAAGAAAAAGTATATGCTTATTTGAATTACTTGGAAACATTTAAAGAAAAAACAAAATCAGAATATATTGCATCGACTTCAAAAGATTCCATTGGAACAGGTGCAGATTCGACTTCAACGGCTGTAAGTAAACCTAAATTTGAACGAAAAACACAATTTCACACTATAAAAAGTGGTGAGAGTTTAGGAAAAATTGCTGATAAGTATAATGTTTCCATAACTGAACTAAAAAAGTGGAATAGCATAAAAGGAAATACCATTCAGGCAGGAAAAAAATTAAAAATTTATTCTGATAAAAAAATAACTGAAAATTCAGAGCAAAAAACCAGTAAAAATGGTACTTATACGGTTAAAAATGGTGATTCATTATTTTCAATTTCAAAACAATTTCCCGGAGTTTCTATTGAAGATTTAAAAAAATGGAACGATATTAGCGGTGATAATATTCAACCAGGAATGAAATTAAAAATTAACGGATAAACCCCTTTTTTCAATGAAACAATTAGCAATTCTATTTTTTATCACTTTTTCACTTTTTTCTTGTAAAGAAAACAAAGAAGAAGCGCAAGCCGTTTTATCAGAATCAAACGGAAAAATTAATAATGTTTCCATTATAATTGACGATAATTTATGGAATGGTGAAATTGGCGATAGCATCAGAAAAAAATTCGCAGCACCAGTTGATGGATTGCCTCAAGAAGAACCATTGTTTACTTTAAACCAGTATCCAACCAAGGTTTTTGAAGGGTTTGTTAGAAAAAGCCGTAACATCATTATCGTAAAAAAAGATACTAAAACAGGTTTTTCATCGAACAATAATGTATATGCAAAGCCTCAAAATGTATTTCTAGTTTCTGGAAAAACAACAGAAGATGTTTTAAAGGTTTTAGAAGAAAAATCAGCCGAAATTATTAAAACCGTTAAATCAGCCGAAATCATAGAGAATCAACTTCGAATGAAAAAATCATTAGTTTCAGACGACAAGGTTCAAAAAATGTTTGGTGTAAGTTTAGAAATCGGATTCGGATTCAAATATGATATGGTGAAAGACAATTTTATTTGGTTAAGAAAAGAGTTTTCATCAGGTTATAATAGTATTTTGATTTATCAAGTTCCAATTGAAAAAGTTGAAAAAGACACTAACATTATTGCTAATATTACTGCAATGCGTGATGAAATTGGAAAAGCAAATATTCACGGAACACTTCCTAACACTTGGATGATTACCGAAGCAGCTTATGCGCCTTATTTGTTTGATGTAACCGTTGCAGGTAAAAAAACCTATTTAACAAAAGGAACTTGGGAATTAAAAAACGATTTCATGGCCGGACCTTTTGTGAATTACGCTATCAAAGACACTAAAAACAACCGCTATTTAATTTTGGAAGGATTCACTTATAATCCGTCAAAATCAAAACGAGATTTAGTTTTTGAATTGGAAGCGATAATTCAGTCGGTTAAATTTTTAAAATAATATAAAGTTCCCTTGATTGGGAACTTCTTTTTTATAATGGAAATAACATTCGAAATAAAGCGATTTAACGAACTTTCTACCACCGAACTATATTCTTTTCTGCAACTTCGCTCAGAAGTGTTTGTAGTGGAGCAAAATTGCGTTTATCAAGATATTGATGGCAAAGACGAGAAAGCGCTTCACGTTTTAGGCTATTACAATGGCGATTTGGCTGCATATTCTCGTTTGTTTAACAAATGCTATTATTTTGAGGAAACTTCGATAGGAAGAGTTGTGGTGAGCCCAAAATACCGCGATAAAAAAATTGGACACGATTTAATGCGAGTTTCTATTGAAGCAATTAAAGAAAATTTCAATGAAACTGCAATTACGATTTCGGCTCAAGAATATCTAAAAAAATTCTACGAATCACACGGATTTATCCAAACCAGTGAAATGTATTTGGAGGATGATATTCCGCATATTCAGATGAAGCGTTCTTAGTTTACAGTCTCAGCAGAACCGCCTGTAACACAGATTAAAGGTATTTACAGCCAAATGCGAACTAAGAAAGTCCAAGTTCACAAATCTAGTTTTACTGCGACTGAAAACTGCGACTGAAAACTTTTTTAGAGCTTATAACTAACCGTTAACATTACAATTCTTGGTAATGTGTAAGTAGTGGAACTCGAAATCATAAAATCAGAGAAAGAGTTGTTGATTTTAGTACCATTGTTCAAGTAATTCTGTGCCGAAAGTTCAAATCGAAATGGATTGTTTTTCTTTTGATAACTCAAATACGCATTGGCAATTCTAAAATCGGTTGCGATGTTGTTACTGTTTTCGTTAAAGGTTATTTCGTAATCGGTTTTAAAATTAAAATGTTTCCAAAAATCGATATCAAAATCAAAACCCAATCTATCTGATGTTAGCGATGAATTGGTTAATCCTGAAAATTGACTAAACGTTTTGTTATAACTAACACTCGCACTTGGCCATTTTTTATTAGCAGTTCGTAGCTTAATTCCTATGCTTTGATTGTTTCTGTCGTTTGTAATAGTTTGGTTGTTTACGGTTTGAACATAGTTGAACCAAGATAAATTAGCATTTAAACCCAATCTAAATTTATGGATTTTTTTATCAATATTTCCATACACACGATAAGTTGTTTCTGGATTATCGGTAATGGTTGGCGTTGTAAATTGAATAATTCCATCTAAACCAATTTCATTACGAATCGTTCTTACCTTTTTGGTAAAACTTGCATTAACAAATAGCATTAAACCGCGATACATACTGGTTTTTGTGTAATTCAAAGTTGCGTTGTGAAATCGTTCGTTTCGCAATAACGCATTTCCTCTAAAAACAGAATTATAACTTTGTAGCGTATAGCGCTCTAACAAACGATTCGCTTCTGGAAATTCATTCACCAAACGATAATTGAATTTCAAATTTTCCGATTGATTGAATTCGTATTCGCTTAACCAACTTGGTTGTAAAAATGTGTTGTTTAAAGTGTAATCTGCTGCAATTTGTTCGGTTTTCAAATGAAAATAATGCGCATAAATTGCAGGTTTGTTCACCCATTTTCCAATTTTGAACTTATATTCTAAACCCAAATATAAATCATTTAATAAATAATCCATGTCGTTCCCAAAACCTTCTGTAGCAAAATCATTAATAGTACCATCGGTTAGGTACTGTTTTTCGATAATTTGAAGTTGTGTAGTTCCTAAATTATTTCCAATATTGGTATACAAATGATTGTAATTGTTGATAATCCAATAATGTTTAAAAAGCACATCAACACTACTGTTTTTTACTTTTTTTA
>Ga0209800_10001086_pt1 | contig 31682 bp, 24 predicted proteins | sample Higcelweek8metaG_FD_187174 | JGI IMG/M metagenome (GOLD analysis project Ga0209800, IMG submission 187174) | Freshwater pond sediment microbial communities from the University of Edinburgh, under environmental carbon perturbations - High... | ecosystem: Environmental > Aquatic > Freshwater >...
CCGTGCCACGGTTTCTTTTGAACAGATACTTTTATGGCAGCCGCAGATTATTCTTGTTTGTCTGGATCGGGGGTATGCACAGGGAACTGGAAATTACGCAAGAATAATATCCGGCAAGTCCTGGAGTACTATTGACGCAATAAGAAAAGGGAAAGTTTACCAGATTCCGTCACTTCCATTCAACTGGGTTGACAGACCGCCATCGGTGAACAGGATTATAGGTCTCAAATGGTTGACAAATCTACTTTATCCTAATTTTTATAAAATAAATATAAAAGAAGAGACGTGCAGGTTCTATGAATTATTCTATCATAGAAAAATTACTGGTGATGAACTTGACAATATATTGTTGAATGCATTATCTAAAATAAATAAATGAACAAATAATATAATGATTATTTCTACTTTGTATAAAAAGTAAATTATGAAGAAAGGAATCAATATGTGGCTGAAAGCTCTTAATGAATGGGGAAAACAGGGAATTCCCTGTGCCATAGTGACAATTGTAAAGGCAGACGGATCACTGCCGCGTGGTCTTGGATCAAAAATGGTGGTTAACATCTCAAACGAAATAGCCGGTTCTGTCGGTGGCGGGCCGGTAGAACATATAAGTCGTGAAGAGGCCATTAAGTCAATCAGAGAAAACAGATGCATAAGTCTTGATTTTTCGCTTCAGGGTGATGTCTGGCAGGTTACATCTGAGAGAATCGTACAGGGACTCTGCGGCGGTAAAGTGACAGTATTTATAGAACCAATATTACCCGGAGCAGAAGTAGTAATATTCGGTGGAGGACATATTGGGGAGAAAATATCAAAATACTGTGAAATTCTGAATATGCCTTACCGAATTTTTGACAATCGCGAAGAATTTTCCTCAGAGACAAGATTCCCAAATGCAATTGAGCGTATTTGTAAACCGTATGAGAAAATCACAGATTCAATTAAATTAACAAATGCAAGTTATTGCATTGTCCTGACACACGGGCATAAACATGATGAAGCCTGCCTTGAACAGATTGTCAGTAATAAGGATGTGCCTTATATTGGAATGATTGGAAGCGCAAATAAAATTAAAATAGTAGTGGAGCATATAAAATCCCGTGGCGGCAAAATTGACGAAAGGGTATTTTCTCCGGTAGGTCTGAAAATCGCAAACAATCTTCCTGAACAGATTGCACTCGGGATTATGGCGCAGATAATAATGCTTATTAACAAAGGATCTCCGGAACATTACCGGATTCCATGGCATCAGGAGAATGCAGGTCTGATAGCCTGAGCTGGACGAAAAGAAGAATGACTGACTGCAGAATTAATGAAGAATGAATAATATTGACGGGAGAAATAATGGAAGAGCATATCCGGAAAGCTTTGCTGTCCGCTGTTACTGACAAAACAGTATTAATAGAGGAGATTCACCTGTTTCATCACTGGATTGTCATAAAAGCAGGACGGTATGAAATGTCAACACGTTTTGCTGCCGTACCTGGACTGATTGAAGATCCGTCTGATACCTGGCTTGGAGAACTGATAGGGAAAAAAGCATATGAAATTGCTGAGCAATACTTGTCGTCTGTAAATGTTCTTCACATTGCAGTCGGTATGGCATGTCTCAAGTGTGTTATACCTGAGGTAAAGGACTTCTTTGAGAGCTCGGCAATGGATCACTTTTCTGAAGAGACAAAATTCATACCATCCTGTTTTATCGGGCATTTTCATGATGCAGCCAGGTGGCGCTCTGAAGGCAGGCCTGTGTCAATAATAGAACTGAAACCAAGGGAATTTGATATACACTGGGACGATTCATTTGATGTACTGAAAAAAGCAGAACTTGTATTTATGACAGGATTGACTCTTGTCAACAGGACATTCAGTGAGGTTGTCCGCAGGACTCCAAATGCGGTACATCGGATTATTATGGGGCCGACAGTGCCCCTTACACCTGTTCTTTTTCAGGCAGGACTGCACTGGCTTGGTACAACCAGTATTGCTGATGTTGACAAAACGCTACATTATTTCGGTATGGGTGGAGGAAGTGTAATGTATGCTCCTGAAGGAGCCCTGAAAAAGTTGAACATTGGATTGAAAGACGGAAATAAAAAAGGGGTGAATATCACCCCCTGAAAAATCTCTGCTCTGATGAATTTATACTACTTGTCAATACATGCGTTTTCTTCAACAAGTGATGTATCGTCAATAGGAACAGGAATTGCCGGAGCTGGAACTTTATCACCGATGACAAATTCTTTTCTGTCATTGTATTCCGAGCGCTTGCCGTCATTCCAGTTCTTTATAGGTCTGTAATATCCGACTATGCGTGAATAAACTTCAGTTTCCTGACTGCACTCCGGACAGACAAACTGTTCACCTTTCAAATATCCGTGATTATGACATACTGAGAATGTCGGTGAAAGTGTGAAGTAGGGAATACGGTAGTTTTCAGCGATTTTTTTGACCAGTGACGCGCAGGTTTCAGGGTTGTCGATACTTTCCCCGATGAACGCGTGAAATACTGTTCCGCCTGTATACATTTTCTGCAGACCTTCCTGCATGTCAAGAGCGTCAAAAATATCATCTGTCGCATTGACAGGAAGCTGAGTCGAGTTTGTATAATATGGTGAATCACCGCCTGGAATGTTCATGCGCGGAAATTTCGAATGGTCAATACGTGCAAGTCTGTGCGATGTACCTTCACCGGGCGTCGCTTCAAGATTGTAAAGATGTCCTGTCTCCTGCTGATACTTTACAAGACGTTCTCTCATCTGTAACAGTACTTCAGTTGCAAATTCCCGTGACTCGTTATTTGTGAGATCATTCCCGAGGAAATTGATCAAAGCTTCATTCATCCCGATCAGACCGATTGTTGAGAAGTGATTGTTCCAGTGGCGTAAATACCTTTTTGTATACGGGAACAGGCCCTCTTCCATGAGACGGGTGATAACAGTACGCTTTGTCTCAAGAGACTCTTTTGCCAGATCCATGAAATGATAAAGCTGGGTAAAAAACTCTTCTTTACTTGCAGATAAATATCCGATTCTTGCCATGTTGATTGTAACAACACCAAGTGATCCGGTGAATTCATCAGAACCGAACAGTCCGCCGCCTCGGTTCCGAAGTTCTCTTTTGTCTAACTGAAGACGGCAGCACATTGAACGCACATCACCAGGCTTGAGTGTTGAATTGAGAAAATTCTGAAAATAGGGAGTTCCATATTTACCGGTGATTTTAAAAAGCAGATTGGCGTTGGGATGATTCCAGTCAAAATTCGGAGTAATGTTGTAAGTCGGAATCGGATATGCAAATCCGCGGCCTTCGTGATCGCCCTCCATGAATATTTCAAGAAATGCCCTGTTTATAAGATCCATCTCAGCCTGACAATCTGCATAAGTAAATTCCTGCAGCTCGCCACCGACAATAGCCGGCTGTTCACTGAGATCCTCAGGCACTACCCAGTCAAAAGTGACATTTGTAAATGGTGCCTGTGATCCCCATCTCGATGGTGTATTGACACCGAAGATAAAAGACTGAATGCACTGCTTGACTTCTTTGAATGAAAGCTCCTCAACCTTGACAAAAGGTGCAAGGTATGTGTCAAACGACGAGAACGCCTGAGCTCCTGCCCACTCATTCTGAAGCACACCAAGAAAGTTTACCATCTGCTGAATTAAAGTTGTCAGATGCTTTGCAGGGCCTGATGTAATCTTGTTGGGAACTCCGCCGAGCCCCTCAGTTATAAGCTGACGCAATGACCATCCGGCACAATACCCGGAAAACATTGAGAGGTCATGCATGTGAAAATCACCATTTCGGTGCGCCTCGGCAACAGAGGGACTGTATATATTCTCAAGCCAGTAATTGGCAGTGATTGCACCGCTGTTATGAAGAATAAGTCCGCCAAGTGAATAGCCGACATTGGCATTTTCCTTTACACGCCAGTCTTCTTTACGAAGGTATCCATCCATTGTGCGGTTGATATCAACAAGAAGGCTGCCTGCCTCACGGCTTCGGCGATGCTGTTCACGGTATAGAATGTAATTTTTTGCAATTTTTGTCAATCCGGAATCAACCAGAACCTTCTCGACAAGATCCTGTATTTCTTCAACAGCCGGGATTGACTTTGGATGAAAACGTTCATTGATAAGATTTTCAACCCGTTTTGAAAGCTCCAGAGCACTTGAGAAATCATGTACACCTGCTGCCTCTGCAGCTTTGAAAATAGCATTGGTAATTTTGTAGTTATCGTATGTTGCAAGTGTTCCGTTGCGTTTACGGATGGTAGAAATCATAGGGCTCCCTCAAAGATAGTAGACAGGCGTTATCTGACGCCGATAGTTTTTTTATATTACACAAAATATGGTATGCTAACAAACCTGTCAATACTAATAGTGGTACAATTAGCATAAAGTTAAATGTCAATAAAAACGGTATTTTTTTATTGAAAATGTTTTGGTTTTATGATAAAATGCGCATTCTTTCATATCTGTCATAATTGTTGAGAATTGCTGACTTTTTAAGCAGAATCCTGACCTTAAATAGAAAAAATCCTGCCTGGATCTATACATTTTTTCTCTATTTTTATTAAAATTGCTGAAATAATGCAGTTAAAAAGATCAATAAATTCTTCTGCATAAAAAAAATAAACAATAAAAAAGCTGTTTTCTGTCAGAAAACGGTTTTTAGTTCAGAATCAAAAGACAGCTATAAAATCTGTAAAGAATACGATATATTTATTAGCAGGGATCAGTACTTTTATTTGAAAATCCGATAATTAAATAAATGTAGTTCTTATCTCGCTTTGGCTGGTTTATCTGTTGCAACCGGGGGCGGCCTGAAGAACTTATATAATAGATTAGCAGTGTGGTTTGGAGTATATTTAAGAATTATTATACTGATAGATATTCACTCATTTTAAAATATGAGATATTATGCTGAATGTGTTTGATTATACCGATTATAGAATTCTTCTGGCCGATCTTTATCAGGAACGTAAAAGTGAGTGGCCGTCATTTTCATATCGCTACATCTGCACCAGACTCGGTATTACATCAGCAGGCTTCTTTACGAATATTTTAAACGGCAAACGTAATATTTCAGATGATCTGATATTTAAATTTGCCGAACTGTTTGGATTCAGCAGGATGGAAACCGAATATTTCGAGTGCATGGTACATTGCGATCAGTGTAAAGAAATTGACAGAAAAAAATATTATCATGACAAAATGGTAGGTATGCGGAAAACATCTCTGTACGAACTTACCACAGAACAGAATGAATATTTTTCCAGCTGGTATAATGTCGCAATACGTGAACTGTTGAATTTCTATCCGTTTAGCGGCAATTATGAAGATCTGGCAAAAATGGTTGTACCGCAAATTACCCCTTTACAGGCACAGCACGCGGTCGAGCTGCTTTTAAAATTAAATCTTATTCAAAAAGATGGTAATAATTATATTGTTACAGATAAGACTGTGACATCGGGTCTGAAGTCATCACTTGCTGCGGTTCATCACTATCAGCGGGCGACAATGGATATCGCACAGACTGCGATTGAACGTTTCGACAGAGACAATAGAAGTATTTCCACGCTGACACTTAATATTTCCTGCACGCAGTTTAAGGCGATTGAGGAAAAGTTGTCAGAATTCAGGCTTGAAGTGCTTGAGATGGCCAAGAATGATCCGGATAAAAGCGAATGTGTATATCAGTTCAATTTTCAGATTTTTCCTGTAACCAGACGATATAAGGCTCCTTAATGGTAGTGAAACTGCATATATTACTTAAATTCATTATCATTTCTGCAATGATGACAGGCTTGTTTTTGTCATTTACCGGGTGTGGCGGAGGAACTCAGACCGTTTTGGGTGGAGGAACTCAGACCGTAGGAGTTCTTGTTGATGATAAAAATCAGTTTGCAGTGAATGCTGATGTAAAAGTTTACCAGGCTGATGCCAAAAGTGCTTATGACAGTGTAAGAACTGATTCCAACGGCAAGTACAAAATTGATTCTCTTCCTGTGGGATCATATACAATAGTATGCAGAGCAACTGATGGATTAATGGCCTACATCGGACCTTTCTCACTTGAAACAGATTCATCAAAAATTGATCTTGAAACTGATACAGTATATCGCCCTGGAAATATTGAGGGTTGTATCAATTATCCCGCTGTGGCTAATGTCAATCATGATGCTGTTGTCTATATTCCAGGCACATCCTATAGTGCATGGGTCAATGATTCCGAACCATTTACTTTTACACTGAGTGGAATTCCGCGCGGAACGTTCACGCTTAAATTTTCAGGCACCGGATTTACGAAGAAAATATCGGATGTCACTGTCGAGTCGGATTTAACATATTCATTTGATGAATGTCTGACACTCGATATTGACACAGTCGGAAACCCGCCTGCTCCAGTGGCAGATAGCATAGTGATTGATGACGAAAGTGCAGGAAGTGTAATTGTAACCTGGAACAGCGTTGAGGTGGCTGATATCAGCAGGTATGAGGTTTCGTGCTTTAGTTCACTGTCCAGCACTGCAATTCTCGATACAACAAGTGATACCTGGTTTACTGATACAATTTTTCACAATCGTTTAACCGACACAATCCCCTGCATTGTTACATATCAGATTAAAAGCATTGATATGAATAATAATTTAAGCAATGCTTATTCAGAAAAACTCTCCCTTTTTGTATACCCGCCATCATATTACAGAACAAAATTCTCATGGAGTATTAAAAGTAAAAGCGGCAGTGATACTGTTACAAATAAAGATACTGCAATTATAAAGGTAACATTGACCAATAGAAAAAGGCCGCCTGAAGAATGCATGTTCATTACAGATAATATTAACGATGTATACATATCTCATTATCTGTCTGCCACAGAGCTCCCTGATTCAAGTTTCATTGCCATTGATTCTTTTACTTATAAATTTGAATCAGCTGGAAAACATACTATAGCCGCAACGTGTATTGACAGCATCAGTTTGACTCATGATACTTTGACTCTGGATGTTTTTGATTATAATATGCTTTATCCGCATGATCTGTGGAAAACACTGGATTCACTGTCTGATGCCAGGTATTATACCTCGGCAGTTGCCGTTGATTCCATTATTTATGTAATAGGCGGAGCTAAATCGTTTAATGGAAAAAACATTTCACTTAGTAAAGTCGAACGTTACAATTGCAAAACATTGCAAAAGTTAAGTGACGGTGTCAGACTGCCGGAGCCTCTCTATTCATTTGGCGCAGCAGTATCTGCTAAAAATATTTTTATTTTTGGCGGTGTAAAATCAGATACTATAATGACATCAATCTGGTCATTGGGGGAAGGCGGGGCTGAATGGATAAAATCTTCTGCCCTGTTACCGCGCGGACTTCAGAGTATGGCTGTCTGCTGTTATAATTCGTCAATTTTCATTTTCGGCGGAAGCAATAACGGCATGAACGTTACTGATGAAATTCTTCAATTTGATCCGGCAGCTGGTACAATTAAAAAAGTCGCAAAACTCATTACTCCCCGGGCATATCATCAGGCTGTTATTGTCAATGATAAAATTTATATAATGGGCGGCATGACTGACGAGGGCATGGAGCTTGACAATGTTGAAGTTTTCAATCCATCCGATTACAGTTTAAAAAGTGCAATGCCCCTGAAAAAGACAAGAATGATTTTCAGTGCCGGAGTAATCGATAATAAGATATACATATCAGGCGGGCTAAGTTCCACAACTGATATCTATGGATATGCTGATGTTGAATGCTATAATACCATTAATCCTGCGGATGGATTCGTGAAAACAAATCTTGATCGCAAATTGTACGGTGATGCGGCAGCTGTGTCTGCCGGAAGATTCTTTTCTTTTGGCGGCACAACCAATAATTGTGTCAACAGTTTTAAAAGAGCGTTTGTTTATTATCCATGATTTACAGGAATCTGAGTGATGCGAATAATTAAATGTAAAGAAATAATGCTGGCACGGATAGTAGCGTTTTTACTGCTTGTCCTGGGCCTTATGCATAATGGCTTTACACAATGCACACTCGAAGACAACAGCTATCTCTTTTCTCATCAGACATTTAAGTATGGCTCCTGGACTGTGGCCGCAGATTCCATTGAGACCGTTATTCCTCAGGCACTCTGTGATTCCAAACCTTACAGGTATTTCTCTGCAGGTACATTTGATTCATCTGCGGCAGTAAGTGTTGACAGTGTGGGAAAAATATCACTTGTATATGCCAACTTTCTTGCTGCATCATGCCAGTGCTGCAAATTACAATTTGTTGTAAATGCTCCTGTTGCTACATCACTTGTAATAGAAAAGAACGCACCTGCGGCACTTCTTTCAAACAGCACTCTTGACGAGCTATATCTTGCTGTAAAGGCCAGTGACTCGGCAGTCATTATTACAACTGTTGCAAGAAACGGAACAGTAATAAAATCAGAAACTGTAACACTGGCTGATCATGCAGCAAAATCAATACTTTCGATAACCGCATCAGATTCTTCCGTTACAGGTTTCAGAGTCTGCGGAAGCGGCGGACTGCTTCGTTTTATACCGTTTGGTGCAGGCGCTGCAGGCACAGAAAAAGTAAGCGATATTGCAGCACCTGCGGAGATCGTATTTGCAAATGAAAATTATGCCATATTGCAAAGTGGTATTATTTATAAGAATTCAACGGCCGGGTATGTTCAGAACTGTGTATTGAATGCATCAGTGCTTTTTGCAAACGATGATGCAGTAATAAGTGCAGCCGCAGTTGCAATATTACGCAATGGTGTCTGGACTAATTATTCAAGCAATATTACATCTGTGAATTGCGCCAACATAGCGTATCTTTCATCCGGTGTAACACTTGAATATGCTCAGACAAATGATAACTGGTTATTGAAAAAGCAGTTGATAAAAGATACCGCTGCTGAAATAACTTCAATATCACCGGTAATAATTCCTGCCAGAAGTCATTTTTATTCCATTGAATACAATGCCTTTTCTTCTGACACAATGACCATTGTCACTTCAGATATTGATTCAAATACTCAGGTCCCTGTTATCAATATAGCCGGTGCAGGCAACGGTTCATTTTTTAGCGGGATTTCATATCTGCTCAAATCCAGAGGAAGTGATGTTGTCTGTGAGATCGGTACTGCAAAAGTCAATTCCGATACTTTTAAAATTATCATGCGCCAGGACTCACTTTATTATGAGTCAAATTATCTGCTGGGTGTCAATAACTTTGTCTGTAATACAGCCTACTGGGCAAAGAGAAAAATCAGATATGGCAGGCCATGGACACCAGTGACAGGATGCAATATTATTGTAGGAGCTGATACCGTACAGATCTCAGGAGCTGTAACTGTAAATAGTTGTACCAGGAATAAAACTTCAGGAAATCATAATATTGTCTTTAATAACAGATCTTTAACATGCAATTTTAATATAAGTCAATCTCATCCAGGCGGTGTTTTGTCTGTCTGGAGCATAAACGGACGGATGATCGGCCATGTGAAGTTCTCAGGAAATGTTTCTTCAGTGTCAATTCCACTGCAGAAAATAGACCAGATGATAATTGCCAGAATCGATTTCTCTGACGGATCAAAAATTGAGAATAGATTCTTTCCCCTGCGGTAAACCGATTCTATATCATTAACAGATAAGAGATCTGATTGTCATGTTCCCACGACGCAGAATAAAATGGTTCGGCCCCTCCCTAAAAGCACTTCTTCTATCCTGGATATTTCTTTTCATTGCAAAAATGTTTCTAAAGGGAGCGGAAAAACAGAATAAATTCGCAAATAAAAATAAGGCTAAGGTTAAGGTTAAGAATTAGGATGAGAATGAAAATAAGAGAAAGAGAAGAAGAATTTTATAAATCATGTTAATCCCGAATCGTTTTCGCATGCGTTACAATTTACGCGATAAAATATCGTAGGGATGGGCCCTGTGTGGCCATCCTCTTCATTTGCATACGACAAATATTCCAATCCGGCAATTGTATTCTTGTAAATAATTTATTGGTTGCATGTTGCGAATGCCAATAAAAATGTTGGATATAATGCAAATGTAAATAATTTTTGTGGTGGATAATAACGTCAATAGAAGAGACACAATTGCAGGTTGCAGCGAAGAGAATGGCCACATTGGGCCATCCCTACGGGATCAATACAATACATCGTAGGGGCAATTCACGAATTGCCCCACGCGTTAATTTAACAAATATACACTGGTAAATCAAAATTTACAGATGATATAATGGCTATGGAACAGGGTAAGGAAATACATGACGCATGCTCACATAGAATCAGGGGATGGAGTATCGGATCTTGACATGTTAAAAAATTAAAATTTTAACAAGCAAGATTATCAATCAATGCGACCTCGCGTCGCACAAAGTCCCGTTTTGAAGTCGATAAGCATTTGTAATTTATTTTCGATCGGTTCATTTATCATTCGTAAGGGCAACATTCCATATGCCAACCGATAATCGCTGTTAACATCTGTTTCACGATCCACAATAGACTTAATTTTTTTTAGTGTATTTTTATTCAGGATTTCTGCAATATCTTTACCAAGCAGAACAATTCCTGACCGTACAATATCAAAATTGGCAAACTTTAAAATGTCAGGATATTCAAAAATTCTTTCTGAATTATTAAAAATACTGTAATATTCTGAAAAAATAAGATCTAAGTCCTGAGCATCCTTTTGGGCCCGATCTATCGAATCCGCCCAGGAAATTATCTTCATTGCTGCTAACCCTACAGGACTTACAACGCGAATAATATTTGTTTCTATTTGTAATTCATAGCAGTTTTTAAATGCCTCTTCAAAGCCAAGAATACTCATTTTTATTTCATTTGGCCAGGTAATGAGTCCATCAGTATCAATAATTGAACCGAACGGTATAATGTCAAGAGGGTAGTTGTGCTTTATATAATAAATCCGATGTGTCAAGTCTGATTTTCTAAATAAATCGGTTTTCACCAGTGCATCGATAAGTTGATAAAATAAATCCCATGAAGAAATTTGAATTCCCAGATCAAGATCAATTGTTGATCTTCTGGAACTAAAAAAAACATCCCTTGCTGTAGCACCTACAACAAAAAACGGAATATCACATTTAGTTGTTATAAATCCAATAGAAGTAAGGATCTCAATAATATCAGGATTAATTTTATTCAATAATCCGGGCAAGTTCTTTATCATAAATAATACGCGCCGTTTCAATGTTTCTATCTGATTTACTCGCAATTAAATCAGCATAAATTAATAAGGGAGGTACAACATTCTGATTAGTCCACTTATCATCAAAGGACCAGAACTTCTGTAAAATTTCTATGTTCCCATCTTGAGTTTTATGAATTTTATTTTTTATAAGAAATTCCGACGTTAGGTCTTTAGTATACAAAGTAAAAACCTCCGGCTTAAGATACATCGTGAGAATGTTTGCTGCATATTCAGAACCCCAAAGCAGGTTCTCGTTGACATTAATTTTCTTATACCAGTCTTCATTGATTGATGAATAAATCCCAAGATAAATTTTCGGCCGCAATTGATCGTGATAATTTGAAACCCACTCTTTCAGTAAAGTTTCCTTCTTTACTAATTGTAGTTGATCGACATTTAGAACTTTAATGAATCCATTTTGTTTCAAATCACCCATTATCCAGCCAACACTGCCAAGCGCAACACCTGAGATTTTTGAAAGCGTTCTGTAATCAGAGTTTTCAATCCCAGGATTACATAAAAGTGTAAAAATAAACTTAAGTCCGCTTGGACGATACATTCTATTTATTTGCGGTTTGATTCCGGATGGTTTATTGCCCTGAATATTAATTATCATAGGGGGTGTGTAAATATAAGCATTACCGGCAGTGTCAATATAGTTTACATTTATGGATCTTAAATAACTTCCCATTTCTGAAGAAATATAAGATGCGATTAACAAAGGTGAATTTTTGTATTGAGATAGTTTTTGTTGAATAATAGCAATTGCGGGTATATTGATTGTAGCTTTTATTTCAGCATCAAAATGCCATAAAGTTCCTTTGCATTTTATGGAAACTGAGGCATCTTTATAAGAATCAGACTCTTCTTTGAATGTAAAAGAAACACCTGCAAGTTCCTTAAAAACGGATCGTACTTCAGTTAAAATGTCAGATTTTTTGTACATAAAATCAACCTTGTTCAATATTAGCTCGTGTTCACTATTAATGAACATAACAAATTATTGAACAAAATGCAAGGACGTTTATGAAAATAATGAAAAATCTAAGGACGAAGATAATATATTGTCAGAAAAATGGGAAATAATGCAGATTGACCAGTATGAACATCTGGGGTGGTAATATGTTGTAATTGTAAATAATTTACAACCAGGCAATTCAGAGCAGTGTCCTTCCCTTCGCTGTCAAACGATACCTCTGTGTTGGACTCTTTGGACTTTCAGGTTGTGTCATTTCTATAACCCCTTGCGCAAGTGCCGGAGTAAGATAGGCAAGCCGGAAGTGCTCATCATTTTTAAGCTTGAGCGCATTTTGAATCTCAATTCGTTTCATTTCACCCTGAATCACACCAAGCAGTCGTTTTACTCCGTGGTAGATGATTCAATCAAAGCATCTTTGAGGATATGAATCATGAATTCTACAAAAGTCGTCGCATCATTCAGTTATTTCTGCAACACCGCTCATTATCTGGGGTGTCAATCTGTATGGCGGATTGTAGTCTGAACTCACTCTTATTCCTTTTTTCGTGTCCATTAACAGACACAATCGCAGGTGTAAATTTAACAATGTATGTTATTTTTAGAATATAGTATTTGAGAGATGGTTTCGAGTGATTCCGATCTATATTTTGTAAGGGAAAGTTGCGCATCGCAGCACTGCCCTGGGAGCTTCACTCCCAAACCCTGACATGCTTTTGTCAAGGTCAAGCCCAGATAAATCTGGATTTGATTAGTCATATTTTTTGTTGTATCAAAAAATATGCAAAAGTGCTCTGCGCCTGAACGCCGGCAGAAAACCCATTTACAATAGAAAAGACCGCAGAAAAACTCGCACTGTATTATCATGTCAATCATTAAATTCATTTTAATCACAGTTCAAGACAATTTAGATGTGCCGGCTAAGTGGGCGGAATAAAAAGAAGAATGAGAATGAGAAAAAGAGAAGAGGTATGTTATAAACCCTGTCAACTCAGAATAATTTACACATGCGTGACATTTTACGTGTACATAATATCGTAGGGGCAATTCATGAATTGCCCCCCCGCGTTGATTTAACAACCATACACAGACTGATCAATTGTAACAGATGATAGAACAATCGATACTGAACAGGTGAGAGAAAATGTATAAAGTGAATAAGTCTGATCCGGTAGATGATTTCAAGAGAAATAAAATAAGTCAATAATACGCACTCTTTCCAGTCGAGGCAGAAAACCATTATTTTGCCGTAATTGATTCACAATCTGTAAAAAAATCAATTATCACAGCTTAGAGATAGTTATATTAATAACAACAATTAACCTTATAGAAAGAGTTTTTTATGGCAACAATATCAAAACAAGAGCTTGTAAGGCTTCAGAAAAAATACCAGACAGATGCCAGAATTGGTGAAGAATTCGGGATTACACGTCAAGCCGTTCATCAGCTCCGGAAAAAATACGAAATTGAATCAGTTCGTAGAGACATGGATGAGCGCAATGAAAACATTGTGGCAATGCAGAACAATGGAAAGAAGATCACAGAAATTGCGAAGAAATACGACCTTTCAATTCCTACGATTTATCGTATTATTCATAAAGTAGAAAGTAAAGCCAGTAAAAAGAAATCAAAAAAATCGAAATAATCCGTTTTTTTTGTCCTTTCTCTTCTAAATTCCTATATTGCATTAAATGTTCTGCTCCCCTGTGTAGCAGAACATCATATTCATATTCTTATTCTTTACCTCAACCATATCCTTCCCCTGTCAGTGCCTGATCCTTCCTCGTCTTAAAATCAATAATGAACCCCTTGTCTTTTTCATCAATCTCCTGGAAGAAGCCCATGAATCCGGCGTTGACAAAAGCATCCATTACAGTGTGATATTCCTCTGTGGTAACCATTCTGTTAATCTCAGGGTATTGGTCCGCCTTGTACATCGGTCTGTACTGTGACATAAGGCTTATAAAAATATCCTGCGGATCAAAGGTGGTTTTTAAAAATTCAAGTATTGACAGACTGGATGCGGCACCGGAAGGGAGGACAAGATGACGAATGCAGAGGCCGCGGTATGCAATTCCTGAATCATCTGTCTTCAGAGGGCCGCACTGTCTGAACATCGCACGTATTGTACTGCGGTTTGCATCAACGTAATTTTCTGCCAGGGAATACCGTAGGGACGACTCAGGTGAACCGTATTTCATGTCAGGAAGATAAATGTCTACAATTCCATCAAGTATTGCCAGAATATGCCCGTTTTCATAACCGCTGCAGTTGTAAACTATCGGGAGTGTAAGTCCCTTTTTGAATGCGACTTTCAGTGACTGCACAATCCATGGAAGAAAATGTGTGGGGGTGACAAGATTTATGTTATGGCAGCCTTTATTTTGTAAATCAAGCATTGAATCTGCAAGTTCACTTACAGTGTAATTTTTCCCCTCATATTCATGAGAGATCTGGAAGTTCTGGCAGAAAGAGCATTTGAGTGTACAATATGAGAAAAAAACCGTTCCCGATCCGCGCACTCCGCTTATCGGAGGCTCTTCACCGTGATGAGGAAATATGCTTGAAATTACCATTGATTCCGGCGCTCCGCAGAATCCGCGTTCACCTTTAAGCCTGTTGATGCCGCAAAGTCTCGGGCACAGTGTGCAATTGCCGGCAGCATTCAGGAGTTGACTGATTTTATCGTCCCATTCGCTGTCTGTGAGATAGACATACGATGCATTACGGTGAGAAAACGTTTCAGAAGAATTATCAGTTGACATTTAAATGATCACTTTTTATTAATTGTAAATAGCGGTCTGTCAGGTATTCCAGTACCTGTTTACAAGATCTGTAACAGGCCCGTCCTGTTTGAAAGAACAATGTTCATAAAGAGCTTTTTCAAGCTCATTTCCGAATTCCTGTGCTGTTGTGTATCGGTCGAAGGGGGAGTAGGCCATGGCTTTTTCAATGACAGATGAGATTGATCTGTCAATATGGCAGGCATGATGCAGCGGTTCGAAATTATCAGAAACCTTGGCTTTGAGCAGATGTGAGGGGTCTGTCTGCGGAAAGGCTTTTTTACCTGAAACAAGTTCATACAGGGTTGTTCCCAGTGCGTAAATATCCACCTGCTGTGAAAGTTCTTTATTGTCAAATTGCTCTGGCGCAAGATATGGCAGGGTGCCTATAATCGGTTCGGAGTCAGGGATTATACTTATGGTACTTCCGGGGTGAGCAATACCGAAATCAGTAAGTTTTATTCTGCCGCTTCGGCTCAGTATGATGTTTGATGGTTTTATGTCACGGTGGATAATACCCTTATATGATTTCGAATGAACAGTTATAACCTGATTATGAGCATATTGAAGAGCATTACAAATAATAATTCCTGCAATAAGAGTCTGCTCGACTGATAAATATTTACATTTAAAAAGAACGTTGTCAAGTGACGCCCCGTTGATGAACTCCATTTCAAGGTAGGGGAGTGTATGCCATGTACCGACACTGAAACAGTGTACTATGTTCTGATGATCAAGCTTGGAGAAAATACGGGCTTCAATATCAAATTTCTCTTTATAGTGCTCCGGAAGCTCAGGCTTTATTACCTTGACTGCGCGATATATGTCAAGGTGCATATTCCATATCAGATATACATCTGCCATACCACCCGCTCCAAGCGTCTGTATTATCCGTCCGCTTCCAAGATTATGCAGCTCATCGCAGAGATCTGTATTGTTTCTGTATTCCGGCAGGTTCCTGACAAAATACAATGTGGATGTATCTGTAATAACAGTGTTGATTTCGCTCACTGTCGGAGGCGCAAGTGTATCTGAACCGATCAGCTTGACAGGCTCAAACCGGTGAAGTGAAGTCAGATTCACATTCTGTTTTTTTAAGAGCGATAGCCAGAGTATTGCAAAAAGAAGTGAGTAGAGCTGAGTGGATGATTCCCATACAATATGATATTGTCTGAAAATTATATGGCTGACAAGTAAACTTGACAAAAACAAAACAAAGCCGGCTCCAGCCAGGAGTGCTCCCCCTCTTTTTGAAAACAGTAATACTGATAAGGGGAAAATGAAAAGAGAAAGAAGTACGTTGGCAAGTGATATTAAAAAGGGTGATTCTCTGAGCCATTTCCCTTCAATAATGTCAAGAGCAATGTTTGCCCATACAAGCACACCGGGTGTCTGCGGATTCATAGGTGTATTGAAAAAGTCGGCGCCTGCAGCGGGATCAGTGATACCGATAAATATAAGCTTGTCTTTTAATAAAGACAGATCAGTTGAGCCGTCAAGGATTGATGACGCGCTTATGCAATTATGTTTTGAGATATCATTGCGGAAGTTTATGCCTGTTGACGCGGCATAGGAGCTTACAGGTATTTTTCTGTTTCCAAGAATTATGCGGCCGTTTCCGTCAAGAATAATCTCCTGCGGTCTGAGGCCATAGTAAGCTGCAACTGCTGCTATTCCAAATGAGTAGAAATATTCATCACCCGATTTTATTACATGTATTGCTTCGCGTAATGTATGACTTGTGCGGCTTGTTGAAATATTTATGAAGCCGCTGTACTTTGCATAGTTGTAAAAAGATGAATCGCCAAAGTCTGTGTCCCGGGCAGAGTAGAAGAAACCATTCTCAAGAGATTCTTTGTTTTTTATTATGCGAAAAGTGTGCGGACTCAGCAGCGCTCGTTGTGAATTGTAAACACCGCTGTTACTATTATTACCGATTGCACCAATGCGGAATGGAAGAACAATGTTGTTGATATTAGATAATACAGATGAAAGACTGTCATTTTCAAGCGTGTCAAATCTGTGAGGAAAAAGAAAGTCTGCTGCAATTGCACGGGGGGACGCGGAATTGATTTTTTCAAAAAGAGATGCCATAATGCTTCTTGGCCATGGCATTGCACCAATTGACTGAATGCTTTTACTGTCAATACCGATTACGAGAACAGAGTCACCGGATGCTATTGTCGAAATCCTGTAATTCAGATCAAATAACAAATTGTCAACAAACTTCAGGGGTTTGAAAAATGCTGCGGCAAAAAAACATAATAGAAAGATGGTTAATAATGAGATCTTTTTTGATAACAACAGTTACTCTCCAAAGATTGAATTGATTCTTTTATCACGCTCAACGTTCCACTTCTCCCAGTCGTCTGTCGAATCGGATGTAAAAGACTGCGGCGATGACGGTTTACCCGATTTGTCAATATGGACTTTCTGCATTGATGTTACAATCTCAGTCCAGGTGTCAAGCGGAACCTCCTGAGGTCCCTGCGTTTCGTAAGGCCCGTTTACTTCTGACGGGGCGCCTTTCTGCGAGGGCGCAGCTGTCTGATTCAGTCCGCTCAGGGAGACTTCACCGTTATATACTTTAACCTCTGATGATCTGTCTGAATTGACAGATGTTTCATAGACAGTACCGTGAACACCTGCTATTGCAAGAGGCAGTTCGCATTCAAATCGTCTGATTTTATCCTTGAACTGTTTCATTTTTGTCCAGACTGTTCCAGCCTTGAAAAAAACATGTGTCCAGCCTCTGTCTGTGGCAGGATTTCGGAGTGAATCAAGGCAGATCCTTGTATTTTCTTTACATCGAAGAACAGTCTCCCGGTTTATGATAAGCTCAATGCGGCCATCATGTGATGTTTCAATTGTATCGCCGGGGAACACCATTCTATTTACATATAATAGCGACTTCCTGCCGCGTGAATACGGTCTGATCCACACTGTACCTTCAACGTATGTCACAACTCCCTGTTTTATGCCTGCACGCTTAACAAAAAGAGTATCGTATTCTCCATCGGATAACCGTTCTTTTGCAGCAGATGCAGATTGTTTAACAATCGGATCTGATGATGCAGAGGCTGCCATGCGGACAAAAATACTCTGACCGGGGTAAATCAGATCAATATTTGTAATCCTGGGGTTAAGTTTCTGAATGGCTTTTCCAAGATTCGGGCTGTAGTATCCATAAATATCTATACAGATGAGACTTATTGATTCACCCTTTTTTACCTGATATGTAATGCAATTGCGGGGTATGGATGATGTATCAGCATGCAGCGGCACCTCTGAAAAAATTACGATTATAAAGATAAACAGTAATAACTGTCTCATAAAGCCTCCAAAAAAACAGATCTTAAAGATTAGACACTGCATAACTATATCATATCAGTAGTCAAAAGTAAATTCAAATTGAACAGAATTTCCATCAATGACGGAACTTGAATTTATGGCAATCGCAATTGAGCTTTCACTGTCGGCATGTACATCGAGAGCGTTTGCAGATGATAGTATGTTGAGCGGCTCAAGCTGCTTTAAAAGGTACTGATATAGAGTCTGCGCTGCAGTTTCAATATCGGTTTTTGATGAGTTGAATGAGAAGAAATCACCAGAAAGCCGAATTACCCTGTTTACAAGGATGTTAAAACCGGCAAGGCCGAAGCTCTCATTTTCGCCGCTGTCGAATACTACCCGTGCTGCAAGCATGATACGGGAGGCTTTTGTCCTGAAAATCGCAATGCCATGCTGTGCAATCTCATTTACCTTGTGAGGGGCAACCTGAATAAGCGGCTGGTCGTCATGAATGTCTGTCAGAGATAAAGCAGAGAAATTAAACGGTGTGTTTACAGAAAGATACATTGATACCCAGTGGTCTGCAAGAAGCCATGCCCCGCCTGCAATCAAAGTATCCTGTGCGCTGGTAAGATGAAATGATGGTGCACAGAGTGAAATCGAACGGGAATGCTCTTCGTTTCGTAAACATTTAAAGGCGCTCCATGTTTCACCCTGTTCGAAATCATCTGTTAATACTCCGGATGCGAGCGTGTCAAGAAACGGATCATTTGCGGCGATACTTGCAAAAAGTAAAGATTTCATGTTGTCTGCAAGTGCGGCAAGTGTATTGAGGTATTCAACTGTTGATAAAGACATAAAAGGGAGATTATAACTCCATATAGTAAAATCAGGTGAATTCTGGTTGTCTATACAGAATGCGCTTGCATTCTGATAACTTTCAAGCGCATTGCCGGCAGGACTTGAATTGATGTACACCGAAATCTGTTTTGTTCTTCCGATTTTTTTCAGGAGATTGCGCAGCGCATACCACGATGTTGCAACCGATGAATAACCGGATGAAGTTTTAACAGCTGATTTAATCTGTTCAATTGTATCATCAAGGAGCTTTTTTGATTTTGCAAGCTGTGCCGGAGTGTATGCAATGTCATTTTCAGCATCCCCTATTGCACTTATCAGGCTGTCAAGCGGTGAGGATGATTTTGCGGCAGTGCCGGTATCTACTATTGACAGAATGGAGTCAGCAAAAGAACCCTTCTGTGGAGCGTTCTGTTCTTGAGTTGCGAGGCGTGGCGGCTGCGCACCAAGAAACGCAACAATGGGGTTCTTTACTGATGGGGGCAGATCAAGAGATGCAATCCTGTTTTTCCCCTGAATGGGGGTAATGCTCTGAACCGAAATCATCTCAAGAGTCTCACGGGCATCAAGAAATGCCCGCATGACCGGCGTACTTTTAAGCATCTGCTCATTTGAAAAATCACTGAATGCTTTTATTGAGGTCCGGATTGAAAAAGGCTGAACTGAGGAGGGCAGATTTTTATCAACAGTTGCATTAATCTGCGCGCCGCATGTCTGAATGAAATCCTGAATCATGGCAGATGATACTTTCTGCGGCTGCTCAGTAATAAATCCGAAATCCCCGCAAATTAATAAAACCCACGGTTTGAGGTCATTTGATGAAGTTGTATCTTTCTGACTATGTGCTCCAATGCCGACACTTGCTGATTGAATGTGAGATTCTTCCTGAATCATAAAAATATCCGAACCTTCTGTTTTGGTGATTGGATTTTTAATATATTATTACAAGTTTTCTGCGAAACCATGCGTTTTTATAAAAAAGCCCGGCAGTTTACGGGATTAATTAAAAATTCGCCGGCAGTGTTCTATTATGCAGGTAACTATTTACATAAAAAAATAGGATAACGTCAAAGAAAAAGGAAACATATTTAATATTTTTTTCATTTTCAAACAATTGTAAAGGTATGCAGTTGACTACTGTACAAGATTTATATCGCGTTTCGCCCCCTAAATCCCCCGCAGGGGGACTTGATCGGAATTCCGGAAGTCCCCCTGCGGGGGATTTAGGGGGCGAAAAAGCTACATGTTGTGGTCTACCAGAGTCAACTGTATAGCCTGAAACTATTATCCGTTTAATGATAGATAAAAACAAATTTTTCCAGTGGCAGAAAACAATCAGCTTTTATGTGCATTGACGGAATGCATAGGGTAAAGAACAAAAACGTTAAATAGAAACATTAAAATAAGGAGCTATTATATGAAAAAGAGACCTGTTTGTCTGATTATACGTGACGGCTGGGGTAAGGGCAATAATGAAGAGTCAAATGCTATTTACAAAGCAAGAACACCATTTACTGATGAGTATGAGAAAAAAAATCCCACTACATTGGTGGAGACTTCGGGTCTGAGTGCCGGACTTCCTCCAGGGTATATGGGAAACAGCGAAGTAGGACATTTAAATATCGGTGCCGGAAGAATTGTCTATCAGAGTCTCACAAGAATTGACAAATCAGTATCTGACGGGGATTATTTTACAAATAAGGCGTTTCTTAAAGCCATCAACTTTGCAAAAGATAATGGCGGGACACTTCACCTGATCGGTCTTATTCAGGAGGAAGGTGTACACTCTGTTACACGTCACTGCCATTCGCTTCTTGAACTCTGCAAAAAACATAATCTGAAAAATGTTGTGATTCATGCACTTACTGACGGGCGTGATACGGCACCGAAATCTGCAATGGAGCATATGACTTTTCTGCAGCAGGGTATTGATAAAATCGGAGTAGGAAGAGTTGCAACAGTCATTGGCCGTTATTATGCAATGGATCGCGACAACAGATGGGAAAGAACAGAACTTGCATACCGTGCTGTAATGGAGGCACAGGGTACAAAAGTTAAAAACTGGAAAGAAGCGATCGAACAGTCCTATGCTGCAAATGAGTTTGATGAATTTGTAAAGCCAAGAATTATTGATTATGACGGAATGAACGAAAAAGATTCTGTTATTTTCTTTAATTTCCGTTTTGATCGTACACGTCAATTGACAAAGGCGATGGTGGAGCCTGTATTTGACAGCTTTACAAGAAAAAGCCTTGTAAAATGCTTTGTTGCAATGACACACTATTACGATGACGGGCAGTTTGATGAGGCTTTTCCTGAAATGCAGAACAATAATCTTCTTGGAGAAGTCCTTGCAGTCAACGGCCTTAAGCAGCTCCGCTGCGCTGAAACTGAAAAGTATGCGCATGTGACATTCTTTTTCAACGGCCAGCAGAATGATCCTTTTAAAAATGAAGACCGTATTCTTGTCAACAGCCCCAAAGTTGCCACTTACGATCTTCAGCCGGAAATGAGTGCATTTGAAGTACGTGACAAACTGGTAGAAGCAATAAATTCCGACAAATACGATGTTGTTATATGTAACTTCGCCAACTGTGATATGGTCGGACACACTGGCATATTCCCTGCGATTGTCAAAGCAGTGGAAACTGTCGACACATGCGTTCACGATGTGGTTGAGGCCGCAGTTGCAAAAGGCGGCGTATGTCTATTGACAGCTGATCACGGAAACGCAGAACAGACACAGCTTGAAGACGGATCTCCAATGACAGCACATACAACTAATGTTGTTCCTCTTACAGTGGTTGGTGCCGGCAATGTAAAGCTTCTCGGCGACGGCAGGCTTTGTGATATTGCTCCCACAATGCTGTATCTGCTTGGAATCGAGAAACCATCTGATATGACAGGTAAATCACTGATTGCCTGATAATTGACTGATATATCTGATCTGTACAGGACACTTTACATAAGTGAAGTGTCCTGATTTTAATAAAATTCAGGTTTCAAAATGTCTGAGTACAGACATTTTACAGTATATTGACTGAATTTATAACAGAATAATTGAGTGGAATGGAATCTTGACAGTTTTTTTATCAATATTGCTTTTTTTCGGTTTTGTCTATACAATAGTGATTTTAATTTTATTCCGCGGGCTCTGTTCACTCCGTACCTATAATGAGTGCGGCAGACATACATTTTCTATTGTTATAGCAGCACGCAATGAAGAATCAAATATAAGGAAGTGTCTTGACACTGTATTAAATCAATCAATTGATCGCTCTGTATATGAGGTAATACTTGTTGATGACCGTTCAGGTGATGCAACTTTGTCAATTGCGCAGGAGTATGCGTTACAATATTCAAACCTTAAAGTATTACATGTTGAGAGTGTGCCTGATGGAATTTCGCCCAAAAAACATGCTGTCTCACAGGGTATAGCCTGTGCGCAGAATGAAATTGTTGCATTTACTGATGCAGACTGCGAAGTGACGCCGGACTGGCTTTCAATGATAAGCAGGACTTTTTCTGATACAACCGGGCTTGTTCAGGGAATTACCTCTTATTCGTATATTGACGGGATGAATAAAATATTCTGGGGAATTCAATCAATAGATTTCCTGTCTCATGGTGTTGTTGCCGCATCAGCCATAGGAGCCGGGATTCCGCTTAATTCAAATGCCAATAATTTTGCTTTCAGACGGTCTGTTTTTAATGAAGTCGGCGGATATTGCGGAGAAAAAGGGAGGGTGGTTTCCGGAGATGATGATCTGCTGATGCAGAAAATCTGGGAATCAAAAAAATGGAAAATCCGCTTTATGATTGACGAAGCGGGATCTGTCAGTACATTACCAACAAAAACCGTTATGGGCGTTTTTGAACAGCGTAAACGCTGGGGATCAAAAACCATACATTACAATGCCCGCCATGTAGTAATGCTTTCAGGGATTTTTCTATTTTATTTGTCAATTATTGCAGCTTTTATTGCAGCCATTTTTTCTTTTTCAGCTTTTTTTACTGCATGTGGTCTGATATTTATTAAAATGACCGGGGAATTGATGTTATTAATACCTGGAACCAGGATTTTCAAACAGAAGGTATTGCGAAAATATATTATAACAGCATCATTAATTCAGCTTCCTCTTGTAATATCCGCAGTTTTTTCCGGTGTCCTTGGTAAATTCAACTGGAAGGATCAGAGTTTTTCACGTAAAGTGAAAAGCAGGTAAGTTTCAAATCATTGTGTTATAATTATCAGTCCCCGGTTGAAGATCCGGGTTGAATGAACAAACATAAAGATATATTATTAAGTTATTGATAAATTTATTTGGAGTACTTTGTGAAGCGACAATTTCATCACAGGGAATTTGAATCAACGGATGCTCTGATTCGGAAAAAGACAGAGAATGGCAATACTATAAGTGTAGTTCTTCCTACACTCAATGAGGCAGCTACAATTGGAACGATTGTTTCCTATATCCGCACCCACTTGACAAATATACATTGTCTGGTTGACGAAATCATTGTGATTGACGGCAATTCCGAGGATGAAACAGTAGAAATTGCTGCACGGGAAGGGGCATCTGTTTATCATATTGATGAGATTGTTCCTGATATCAAAATCGCGGGAAAAGGCACTGCATTATGGAAATCACAATTTGTGACTCATGGTGACATTCTGGTATTTATAGATACTGATATTTTCGATTTTGATAAACGGTTCATTAACGGGCTTGTCGGGCCATTATTATTTGACAACACAATACAATTTACAAAAGCTTTTTATAAACGTCCTCTTTTTCTCGGTACCGGCAGATATGATAATTATGGCGGGCGGGTGACAGAGATACTTGTACGCCCATTCCTCTCTGCAATGCTTCCGGAATTATCATGTGTCATTCAGCCGCTTGCAGGGGAGTACGCAATAAGGCGGACACTTGCAGAAAATCTGCCTTTCTGGTCTGGATACGGTGTTGAAATCGGCATGCTGCTTGATATATTTCTTGAATGTGGTCTTGATGCAATAGCGCAGGTCGACATGGACGACAGACATCACAGGAACCGCAGTGTTATTGAATTGAGCACAATGTCGTTTGGTATTCTGCACGTTATGCTGCAGAAGTTTGAACGAATGGGCAAGATGTCAGTTTCAATGCCGCTGTATCAGACGCTTCAGGGTATTAGCGATTCAAGCAGCTCGCAGGTGTTTCATGATATTGAGCTGAAATCAAGGAATTTATTTACAAAAAAAGAAGTGTCAGATGGAATTATTTGACTTGCCATTGACAGCACTGTTTTTTATACTTTTTGGACTTGTTGCACTGTTTGTCCTGATTGCCGGAATAAGGATGCCTGGAAATTTTACAAAAGATGAAAAAATAAGAAATGATCTGAAGAAAAAAATCTATAATGTCGAAAGTAAATGGCAGGACGAGGATGAAAAAAACGACAAAAATCAGGTCAGTTGAAGGAAAATTGTAGCTTTTTCTATTTCATCCTGTATTGCATCAAACAGGTCTGTTATTGAGCTGTTTTCAAATCCGAAACTTTTCCACACATGTTCCGACAGTGCAGGAATTTTATCATCACCACCGTTCCCGAAATCGAGTGCACGCACGAAAATATCTGCACAGTGCACTGCTGCAGTCATCATGTAATGCTCTCTTTCAGGGTCTGGATCATGATGAAACAATACAGCATTTTGTAAATTTTGCGGCAAGTTCCATCGCCGCGTTAGAAATGCACCGACTTCCTGATGAGTTGCGTTAAAAAGATCCTTTTCGCTTTCAAACAGAAGAATTTCATGTTCCCGTGTATATGTCAATGCTTTACTGAATTCATCCGGAAGGTATTGACATATAATAAGTTTGCCTAAATCATGAAGCAATCCGGCAATAAAACATTCCTCTTTGTTATTTGAGCCAAGATATTTTGCAATCGACTGGGCCGCGGCCCCGCATGCAATTGAGTGTTTCCAGAATTCTTCAAGGTCAAATTCCGGAGATTCATCTCCTTTTTTATGGAACGCATCAAATATAGATGTAGTAAGAACAATGTTTTTAATTGTTGAAAATCCGAGTATTACGATTGCATGTGTAATTGTGCTGATTTTCCCGGGAAAACCATAGAATGCAGAATTGACAAGTTTTAAAACTTTTGTTGCGAGTGCCTGATCTGTTGTTATTGCTTTACCGATCTCTTCAGCAGATGTTTTTGGATTCTGAAGAAGGCGGGTGATTCGTTCAATAACCGTTGGTAAAGTAGGAATTGACGTTATATTTTCAAGCGGCTCAAGAATATTTATTTTTTTTGTATCCACTGTGATTCCTAATTGTTTTTGCGCAGGCGATATTGATAGACTGTAACAAAAAGTTTTTTCATAACTGGATATGTAATAACATTTGAGAATTTTTTCATCAGATCAGTTTTCAGTTTTTCAGGAGATATTGCGACCTGGCTTTCTTCCTGCAGCGACTCTTCCTCTCCTTCAATAAATACAGTTGTAATGCCCCAGTTCTTGAGTCTGCGACCCAATGCCGAAGATAATGGTGACCCTTTGGATACAAGTACATTACCAGAGGTACCACAAATCTCACGGCCAAGTATCATTCCGTCTTCAACTTTATCTACTGTAATCTTTTTCATAATTATATGTATTATATCATACCATACCAGACAGACGCAATAACAAAGTGAAGTTGCAGGGATCACTAAAAAAACATAGACAAAATGATTGTAATATTATACTCTATTGAAGTATGCGTTTTTGAACCGGAAATTAAAAGCTTTGCAAAACAAGTAGTTTATCGCAGATAAATTGATGGATATACTTTACAGAAGTATAATACTTAATAATACAGGATTAATGTTGCTGATTTTTTTAAATTGTATGAAAAAATATGACTGATAAAAAAAATCTGTTTTTTAATAATCAATACGGCGGTGTTGCATTACAAATGACAATGGCTCTGATAACACTGATTGTAATTGCAGGAGCGATTTTTATCATACTCTCAAAAGATCAGGAAAAACAGCAGATTTATCACCGGAAAGTAATTGCCATAAGTGAATATGGTCTTCAGGAGGCATTACAAAAGCTCCATGATAATCCATCATGGAGTGGAAGTACAGAAAAATCAAATTATAATGACGGATGGTATAAGATAAATATCAGGCGTATAATAAAAACTGATACACTTCTGCTGTCAATAATTTCAGAAGGTCACTATAAATCTGTTTCTGATATCAAAAAATGTATTCTGGAGCTGTCGGTTACCGATGGAGATTCAATCTGGATACGAAAAAGTATGCAATGATTAATTGATTCAGCAGGTTTATAGCGGTTGTTGAATTGAAAACAAATGTATCTATTGACAATGACAGTGAATCTGAAGCAGAATATAGATGGAGCAGTATGAGCGAAGTCTCGGGTTGTTACTTATTGTAAAGGTATTTCAGGTAAGGGTATATCGATGAACTTTTTCAGCAGATTAAATCCCCAGCGTTCGACAGTGGGTCTTGACATAGGTAATCATTCACTTAAACTGGTTAAACTTATACATCAGAAAAAAGGATATTTTCTTGAAGCGACAGGTATTAAAGAGTTGCCACCAGGAACAATTGAGGGTTCTGAAATAAAGAAACGTGACCAGTTGATTGATGCAATTATAAAATTAGTAAATCAGTGTGATCCCGAGATTACCGATGTAGTGATAGCAATGGCGGGTCACAGCATAATATCTGACAAGATAACTTTTAAAAATGAAACTGATGAAGCTGCCGAGGAGATGATTCTGTGGGAAGCGGGGCAGCGCAGTCCATTTGATGTTGACGATATTACGCTTGACTACAAAATACTGCACAGGAGTGCAGAGGCAAATGAGATGGAAGTTTTACTTGTAGCTGCAAAAAATGAGAACATGAAAAGCTATATTGATCTTGTATATGATGCGCATCTGAGACCTTTGATAGTTGATGTCGATGCGTTTGCAATTAATAACTGTTATGCGCTTGAAACAGCAGATATGCCCCAGGACGGCGTAACAGCATTGGTAAATATTGGTCATGATCTTACAAATGTGACATTCATTAAGGACGGCATCTATCACTCTACACGGGATATTTCAACTGCTGGTGACTATTTCAACAAAACACTTCAGCGAAACCTCGGTCTTGGTGCTGAAGATTCATCAATGTTGATAAAAGGTAAATATACTTCAGCATTTGACAGTAGTAAATTTAATCAGAGTATCGAGTTTGCTGCGGAAGAACTTTCTTCAGGAATTGATCTGGCATTTTCATATTTTAAAAGTTCCACAAAAAGCGATTCGATTGATAGAATAGTACTTTCCGGCGGTGGAGCATATATACCGAACATAATTGATTTTCTGGCAAACAGACATCAGACAACCGTTCAGGTTTCCAATCCGCTTGCATTTCTGGAATATGATCCCGGCCTGTTCGGGAATATTGAACCGCAAAGTATTTCAGCACTTTTGACTGTTGCTGTCGGGCTTGCTTTACGGAAAGTAGATGATTAAATGATAGAACGCATAGAAATAAATTTACTGCCGGCTGAATACCGATTTCACAAAAAACAATTTCGTCTTCACAGGGAATCGTTTTATCCATTCCTGTTTGTAGTTTTAACAGGTACTGCACTTGGTTTCTGGACAGTATTTCAGCAGAATTCACTGAACTATCAAAATAGTCAGATAAAATATATTTCACAGCAGATAGACCAGAACAGACCAATACAGAATGAAATTACACAGTTGAGATCTGATAAGCTGGCAATACAGGAAAAAATCCGTGCGCTTGAAAGAATAAGTGTAAATCGTGAGAAATGGGTAAAATTAATGGAAGAACTTTCCAGACGTCTTCCTGAATATACATGGCTGATCGCGATAAAAGAGGAAAACAGCAGTCCACCCGAGCTGTCGCTTGAAGGAAGAACTTATTCATTTCCGGAAGTGGCCAATTATATGTCAAATTTGAAAGAGAGCAGATATATAAGCAGTGTCGGATTGACAAATATAGAACAGGTAGATTCAAAAACCAGGTTGTTCAAATTCTTTATTACCTGTATTATTAATCCGGATGCAGACCTTGTGTCGTCACCTGATCAGTCTGCGGTTGTAAATACTGCGGCAGAAGCAAATATGGAAAAGCCTGCCAAAGGTGGTAAAAATTGAAAAAAATCAATCTGAAAGATCCCAAATACAGACCGGGCATACTTCTGGTTTTGATAGGTATAGGTATTATAGCTCTCTGGTACTACTATTCCTATATGCCGATAAATGTCAAACTCTCAGAGCTTGAACAACAGTTTGAAGCAAAACAGGATACATTACGGACAATACAGGCACTGAAACCGCAGCTAAATCTTCTGAGGGAAGAGCTGCAGGCGGCAAGTAATAAACTTGATTCACTTAAGTCAATTTTTCCGGATCAGAAAGAAATACCGAAACTGTTAAGGGAAATAACAAATGTAGCACGTGCATCAGGAATTGGAACGACAAAATTCAATCCTATGCCCGATATTGAAAAAGAATACTATGTCGAAAATCATTATAATATGGCAGTAAGCGGCGGATATCATCAATTGGCGGAGTTTTTTGCTTTTCTGGCAAATTTCACCCTGATTATTAATTTAACAAGTATGAATATTGTAGCAAATCCCGATTTTTCTCCTGATTTGTTAATGGACGGAAACGAAGAAATCCGGGCTGAGACAATTGTTTCCCAGTTTGAAATGACAACCTTTTCATCGAAAAAATAGATATGTTTACATCTGCAATTAATGTTATTAATAAAAATGTAATTAAAATCAGCTTTATTATTATGATTTGTCTGTCAATGACATCATATGCTGCTGTACCGGTTGTGTCTGATATAAAAATTCTCGGGAGTGACAGAGGCCTTGCAGTTGCCATTTCTGCGGATCTGCCATTTGATGCGCAGTGTATAAGGACAGGTAATAATACAGTCAGAATTGTAATAAGCAACAGTATATATGGCTTGAATACGTTTATATTTGATGGTTTCAAAGCGGATATGCCTGTCGGCGGAATGGTTGTTAAAGAAGAAAAGAACGGTACAAAAATTAATGTTGACATAAAGGTACATGAGTCTATAGTGGTGGGAATTGAGACACAGAAGAAAAACAATCAATGGATTGCCCTGCTGAGCCGGACAAAATGTCTGCCTTTCAAATGGAGTGCTGCGGAAGTTGACACAAAAGATCAATCAAAGAAACAGTCTGTTACTGAATCACCGGCAGCATCAGTTTCCGGGACAATGTCTTCAACTGTTGCGAAAGATATAAAAAATGCTTCGGGGATACCGCAGCAGTTACCCGCCGGGACAATGGCCCAAAATCAGATGCCTTCAGCGAAAAGTGAGATATTGTCAACAGAATCAAAACAATCCCCGCTGATTTCCGTAAACGGGAAAATATCGAAACTTATAAATATTCATGTTCTTCAGAGAAATAAACTATGCGCACTCAGTTTTGAATTTGACAAGACAGTACAAAATACAGTCCGCAGATCCAGAGATACAGTTTATCTTGAGATCCTTCAGAGCGCAATAGGTCTGAAAAGTGAGAAAGTATCTATTCCAGCAGGAATTCCATTCAGTGCAATTAAAATTAGGGAAAAGAAATCAAACAATAATCAGTTACTCATAATTGCTGTCATACTTGATAAAAAAAGCAAGGTTCTTAAAAATGGAGTGGTTGTCAAAAGCGAAAAAACCATAACGCTTTTTTCAAACAGCGCAAGTGATGAAAAACTTACAAAGTGGACATTTGACAAAGGCGTAATTGTTGAGCAGCCATTCTATAATCTCCCATCGTATAACATTGATATGAAAATGCTTGAAGAGCGGGCTGCAAAGGATGTTGGAAAAACTGACAATAACGACCTTGCATTTTTTATGAAAGAGAATGATCAATTAACAAAGAATGAGCCTGTTAAATCAGAAATGGCTGAAAGAAGAGAACGTGCAGCCGCTCCTGTGCTGCCTCCTGCAGCTGAGCAGATTACATTTTCGGAAGAAAAACCTGTTGTGTTTACTGATAGTAATTTGAATTCACAGAATACTCCGAAAATAACACCTCATAGTGAGGTGCCGATAATTGACGAACAGGTGGAAGCTGCCCCAGCTGCAATAACTGCCGGACCGCAATTTTTAAAGGCAAATGATTCCGCAGGGATGAAAAATGATTCAACTGTAAATGCTTCAATGCCCAAGGGTGTGCATTATGACCGGTTTGGACGTGATCCGTTTCTGCCGCTTTTAACAGACCTGTCTGAAGAGACTGATGATGCAAAAGTGGAACACCTCAGGCTTGTAGGTGTATTATTGGACAATGCAGAACAACTGGCTCTTTTTGAAGATTTAAAGAATAACAGAAAACCATTTGCACTGCGTGAAAATGATCAGGTTGACAGAGGAAAAGTTCTCAAGATATATAAAGACAAGGTCGTGTTTCTGATTACCGAATTTGGAATATCGAGATCGTATACAATACGCCTTGCAACAAAACAGGAGCAGGAGGCGGACAAATGACACCTACAGGAAAATGTAAAGTGCTTTTCAGTGTGCTGATCTGTATTATGGCAGTTTACAACACTGACAGCTTTGCACAGGAATCAGCTGAAAAATTGACAAAAAAAGGCAAGGCAATTGAGTTTTTTGATGTATACAATGCTGATCTGCGGTCAGTATTCAAGCAGCTCAGTGAGTATAGCGGCGTTGATATTGTCGCTGCTGAAAATGTCAAGGGGACAATCACTGTTTCAGTCACAAAAAAAACATGGATCGAGATACTGTCAATTATCTGCCGCATCAGCAATATGACTCTTGTTGAAGAAGAGAACTACGTCTATGTATTGAGCACAGAAGACTATCTGAAACGACAGAGTGCCGAGGCTGCATCAACAGAGGTGACCCAGACGCTTGCTCCTTTACGAAGAGAAATTATAAAGATCAATCACTCTCCGGTTGCAAGTGTCAAAGAGTCCATAGTTGGTTTACTTTCTGCTAAAGGTAAGCTTACTGTCGTTGAAAATAATAATTCATTGATAATAGTGGATACGGATCAGAATATTGAACAGATCCGCAAAATGATAACTGCATTTGATGTTGAAACTGCCCAGATATCAATTTCATGCAAAATAATAGAGGTCAGTTCAAGTGCTGCCCAGCGTCTTGGGATACAATGGGGATATTTTAACAAGAGTGCCGGTATAAATGCCCAGCACCTATCAAGCAGTGAAAGTATTATTGCCGGAGCACTTGAGAAGGTTTCTTATGGAATTATCAATTCAGATAATCTGACCGCGGCACTTGAATACCTGTTTTCAGATGCAAAGGGAGAGATTGTTGCACAGCCGCAGATTACAACTCTTGATAATAAAGAAGCAAAAATATTTATGGGACAGCAGATTCCCTTTACACGTCTTGATGAGGCAGGGAATACAGTTGTCACATATATAAATGCCGGTACACAGTTGACCGTTAAGCCTCATCTGTCAGGTGA